>Ga0265780_10000616_pt1 | contig 54130 bp, 43 predicted proteins | sample P1T30metagenome_FD_192432 | JGI IMG/M metagenome (GOLD analysis project Ga0265780, IMG submission 192432) | Plant litter microbial communities from East Loma Ridge, Irvine, California - P1 T30 | ecosystem: Environmental > Terrestrial > Plant litter > Unclassified | place: USA: California... | reverse complement strand
TACCGGTCACTTCTACACCACGACCAAGAACAAGCGCACCATGCCGGCGAAAATGGAAATCACCAAATTCGACCCGAAGGCTCGCAAGCACGTGATCTACAAAGAAACCAAGATCAAGTAATCTGGTGCTTCGTAGCGAAGGAAAGCCGTCCACTGGGCGGCTTTTTTTATTTCCGGAAGCTTTTCCCGGGTTCCATGGCACCCCTTGATACGGATCAGCCCGCTTTTACATCTCGTCTTTTCCGCTTGCCCCCGCGCCTATAGTCAAACGTCCCTCGACTGGAGATGCGCGATGAAGACGATCTTTTCGCTTCTGCTTCTACTGCTGCTGGCCGGCTGCTCCACCCCCTATCGCCCGGCCGTCCTCGTGCGCGACAGCACCCCCTTCCCCGGCATCGCCGGCATTGTCGCCGCCAGCGGCGCGCGGCCGGTCGACCTGATCCTGGTGCATGGCATGTGCACCCAGGGCCCTGACTGGGCCGAACGCAGCATCGCCCGCGTCGCCGGTGCCATCGCCGCGCATGCGCCCACCGCCTCGGCGGCGCCGGCCGCGGACGGCGGCGGCATCCAACTTGTCGAGCGCACGCAACAGGTCGACGGCGGCACGCTGCGCTATCACGCGCTGCTGTGGTCGCCGCTGACGGCGCCGCTGAAGCGCCAGCTCGACTACGACCACAGCGCCGAGCCGACCGACTGCGCAGCCGACCAGGTTTGCAAGCCGGTGCGCGCGCGTCTCAACGGAACAGTGAAGGACAGGCTGCTCGACGATTGCCTGGCCGACGCCGTGATCTACCAGGGCGCCAGCCACGATGCCATCCGCGATGCCATGGTGGACGCGGTGGCGCGCATCGTCGCCGCCAATCCGGGGGCGGACGGGCCGCTGGTCGTGGTGGCGGAAAGCCTGGGCAGCAAGATGCTGTTCGACGCGCTGTCCAGCATGCTCGAATCGAACCAGCCGCGCACGCGCGCCCTGGGCCAGCTGGCTGCGCGCCGCCTGGGGCTGATCTATATGGCAGGCAACCAGCTGCCCCTCCTCGGCCTGGGCGAACAGGCGCTGGTGGCGCGCGCCACGCCGGACCAGGACGCCCTGCAGCGCTTTTTGGAGCTGCGCCGCCGCCAAGCTGGCCCGCGCGCCGAGCGCCTGCAGCGGCTGGCGCTGGTGGCTTTCACCGATCCGAACGACCTGCTGTCCTATCGCCTGCTGCCGGCACGCTATGCGGCGCCGGACGTGGCGGTGGCGGACGTGCTGGTGTCGAATGCGCGGACCTGGCTGGGCTTGCTCGAGGATCCGGTGGCGGCGCATATGGATTACCTGGCGAATCCGGCGGTGGGGGTGTTGATTGCTTGTGGGTTTCCGCGCGTTGATGGCTGCCGGTAATGCCAGTGTTGGCCCTGACACGTCGACGCGTTAACTAAAAACGGCTCCCAAAGGAGCCGTTTCCATGTCAAGCAACAATCCGCTCAAGCATAACTACGCAAACGCATCGAAAACTCTTCCAGCGCCTTGATGCCGGACGCTTCCGCCCGCGTGCACCAATCCTGCAACTGCTGCAGCAACTGGTCGCGGGTCGAGTGCGAACGTTCCCAGATCGCGCCCAGTTCCACGCGCATCTGGTGCATGGTTTCCAGCGCCTTGCTGTGCTGGAACAGCTCGACCAGTTGCGCCTGTTGCGGCGAGTCCAGCTTGGCCGGCTCGCGCTGCAGCAGCTTGCGCGAGCTCTTCAGGAAGCGCGATTCCAGTTCGGCCTTGTGCTTCAGGTGCTCGACTTCTTCGCGGAAGGCGGCCTTGACCGAGGTAGCGTACTTGGCCATCACGTCGTAGCGGTTGGCGATCACGGCTTGCAGGGTGTCGAAATCGGCCACGACCTTGTCCTTGGCCAGGCGCGGCTTCGGAATCGTCTTCTTGACCTTGGCCAGGCCCACGATTTCCATGGTGCGGATGTACATCCAGCCGATGTCGAACTCGTACCATTTGCTCGACAGCTTGGCCGAGGTGGCGAAGGTGTGGTGGTTGTTGTGCAGCTCTTCGCCACCGATGAGGATGCCCCAAGGGATCAGGTTATGGGCGGCATCGTTGCAGTCGTAGTTGCGGTAGCCGGTGTAGTGGCCCAGGCCGTTGATGATGCCGGCGGCGGTAATCGGGATCCACAGCATCTGCACGGCCCAGATCGTGATGCCGGCCACGCCGAACAGCATCACGTTCAGCGGCAGCAGCATGGACACGCCCATCCAGCTGTACTTGGTGTACAGCTTGTTCTCGATCCAGTCGTTCGGGCAGCCGTGGCCGTACTTGTCCAGGGTTTCCTGGTTCTTGGTTTCGGTGCGATACAGTTCAGCGCCTTCCAGCAGCACCTTCTTGATGCCGCGCGTGACCGGGCTGTGCGGATCTTCCACGGTTTCGCACTTGGCGTGGTGCTTGCGATGCACCGCAGCCCATTCCTTGGTGACCTGGCCGGTAGTCAACCACAGCCAGAAACGGAAGAAATGGCTGATGATCGGATGCAATTCCAGCGCACGGTGCGCCTGGTGGCGGTGCAGGTAAATGGTGACGCCGGCAATTGTAATATGGGTCACGACCAGGGTGTACCCGACCATCTGCCACGCCGAGAGGTCGACAAGACCGCCGTCCAGGAAGGACAGGACAGCGTGGAAGATGTTACTCAGAAAATTCATTAATGCTCCAAAAGGGATGACTTGGATGAGGCCGTTCTTTCTATGGAACGTTTGCGAGGACAGGATGTCTCGAGAGCAGGACTACGCAAGCCGCATTTTACGCGTATACAGTGTTATGCGGCACCGCTCAGGACAATCAATTCGCAGTAGGGCTGGAATCCGGGCCTGGTTGCGTGATCCGCGCCACAATCGATGCTATATGGGAGTCAAGCATACGAGTATCAACCGAGGGGTAGCCAAGTTTGATGTCGCCGGCTTGTACCAGCGAATAGATCTTCTTGTTAATCTCGGACACGACACCACCCTGCCCGTTCTCCGGATCGCCGATCCAGAAGCCCAGGTCGAGCTCGTAGCCGTCCGGCCCGAAGCGCGCCAGCGAACAGCCAGGCGCCGGATCGTCGAGCACGCGCGCCGTGCCGGCCGCCTGGGCGATCAACAGCGGCATCACCACGTCGAGGTCGGACCCGTAGGCCACCGTCAGCTTGGTCGAGGCGCGCACGCGGCGGTTGCTGAGCGACTGGTTCTGCACCGTACCCGAGATCAGCATTTCGTTCGGCACCACGGTTTCGACGCCGTCCAGGCCCTGCAGCACGGTGTAGCGGGTGTTGATTTGGGTAACTTTACCGGTGAAATTGGTCACGGAAATCATGTCGCCGATCGACAGGCTGCGCTCGAGCAGGATGATAAAGCCGGATACGTAATTGCTGGCAATACGCTGCATGCCCAGGCCGAGCCCGACGCCGAGCGCGCCGCCGAACACCGACAGCACGGTCAAGTCGATACCGACCAGGTTCAGGCTCAGCAGCACGGCACCGACGATCAGCGCGGCGCGGCTGACCCGCGCCAATGCCGCGCGCAGCGAGCTGTGCAGGGCATTCATGCCCATCAGCCGTTCTTCCAGCGCAGTGCCGGCCCACAGCGCCAGCATCAGCATCACCGCCACCGTGACGATGCCCTGCAGCAAATCGGCCAGGGAGACCTGGCTGGACTTCTTGGGACCGTATTTCAGCGTGTAGCTGTCGAGGAAATCGACGATGTCCGGCCACATGCCGGTGATGTACAGCACCACGCCCAGCCACACGACCAGGGCAATGAGCTTCTCGACGGTCACGAAGGTGTCGTCCAGCTGCCGGCGCCGCGCGAACACGCGCCGCACCAGGTAGAACACCAGGCGGATCACGCCCAGCGACCAGAACACCGGGATCGCCACCTTCACGATATTCGTGTGGAAGCGGTATTTGGCCAGCAGGAACTGCCCCAGGCTCAGCAGCGCGACGACCAGCAGCGGCGCCAGCACATGGGGAAAGCCAGCGACGCCGGCATGCAGGCTCGCTTCATGGCCGGGCCGCCTGCCCCACCATGCCCGTAGCAGGCGTGCCACCAGCCAGCCGACCAGGATGCTGGCCACGACCGCCCCGATCTGCCACGGCATGCCTGGGCGGCTCAGGTCGTCCAGGAGGTTATCGATCAGACTGGTCAGTGGCATCTAGGCGTGCTTATTCGGCGGTGTCGTCTTCAGCGCTGTCGCCGGCACCTTCGTCGGCAAGCTCATCGTCAACGTCCGCCGCCGGCTTGGCCGCCTTGGCAGGCGCCTTGCGCTCCATCACGGCCGCAAAGAAACCATCGGTACCGTGCTTGTGCGGGAGCATTTTCAGATAATCGCCCATCTCCAGCTCGATGCGCTGTTCTGCCAGTACCTTGTTCATCGGCACTAGTTCGAAGTCCGGATGCGCGGCCAGGAAGGCTTCGACGATGGCGTCGTTTTCCTCGTTCAACAGGCTGCAGGTGGCGTACACCAGGCGGCCGCCGAACTTCACCAGGCGTGCGGCGCTGTCCAGGATCGCGGCTTGCTTTTCGGTCATCTCGCCCACGCCGTCCGGCTGCTGGCGCCATTTGACGTCCGGGTTGCGGCGCAGGGTGCCCATGCCCGAGCACGGCGCGTCAACCAGCACGCGATCGATCTTGCCCGCCAGACGTTTAACTTTGGCATCACGCTCGTGCGCGATCACCACCGGGTGCACGTTCGACAAACCGCTGCGCGCCACGCGCGGCTTCAGCTTGGCCAGGCGCTTTTCCGAGACGTCGAAGGCATACAGGCGGCCGGTGTTGCGCATGATGGCGCCGATGGCCAGGGTCTTGCCGCCGGCGCCGGCGCAAAAGTCGACCACCATCTCGCCGCGGCGCGCACCCAGCAGCTGGGCCAGCACCTGGCTGCCCTCGTCCTGGACTTCGATCGCACCTTCCTTGAACAGCGGCAGGTTTTGCAGCGCAGGTTTTTTGAGGATGCGCAGGCCGGTGGCCGAATACGGGGTCGGCTCGGCGATGATCGGGGCGCTCGCCAGCTCGGCGACCACTTTCTCGCGGTCGGCTTTCAGGGTATTTACGCGCAGGTCGAGCGGGGCCGGCGTGTTCAGCACCTTGGCCAGCTCGAGCGTCTCTTCTTCGCCGTATTGGGCAACGAGCTTGTCGTACAGCCAATCCGGCAGGTTGGCGCGCTGGCGCGCCGGCAGCAGCGAACGGTCGATGCCATTGATACGCTCGAGCAGCGCGGTCTCGTCGTCCGACAGGCCGCCAAGGGCATCGACGCCCACGGTTTCGGCCATGCCCAGCAGGACCAGGCGGCGCATGGTCGCGCCGCGGCCGCCGCCGGTGAAATCGGTGTAGAAGGTCTTGTTACGCAGCACCGCATAAATGCATTCGGCGATGGCGCCGCGCTCGCGTCCGCCGAGGCGGGTGTGGTCCTTGAAGTAACGCGACAGGGTGACGTCGGCCGGGGCGGTAAAGCGCAGGATCTCGCGCAATACCTCTTCCGCATTGCCGAGTATCGCGGGGGGCAATCTCATGGTGTTCCTTGGATTCTTGAATTAAATACTGAGGGTCTCGGCGATGCGCACTTCGCCGTTTTCGATGCTGAGCCTGTCTTCGACGAACAGGCGCACCGCTTGTGGGTAAATGAGGTGTTCCTCGGCCAGCAGGCGCTCGGCCAGGCTGGCTTCCGTGTCGCCCGGCAGCACGGCTATGCGCGCCTGCAGCACAGCCGGGCCGTGGTCCAGCTCGGCGGTGACGAAGTGCACGGTGGCGCCGTGCTCGCGCACGCCCGCCGCCAGCGCCTGCCGGTGCGTGTGCAGCCCGGGAAACAGGGGCAGCAGCGACGGGTGGATGTTCAGCATGCGGCCCGCGTAATGCGCGACGAAGGGCGCCGTCAGGATGCGCATGAAGCCGGCCAGCACCACCAGCTCGGCCTGGTAGCCGTCGATGGTCTTTTGCAGCACCGCATCGAAAGCTTCGCGCGACGCGAAGTCCTTGCTGGGCACGACGGCGGTCGGGATGCCGCGCGCCTGCGCAAACACGAGTCCCTGGGCGTCAGGCTTATTGCTGATCACGGCGGCAATGCGCGCCGGCCAGCGCTCGGTCTCGAGCGCCCGCACGATGGCTTGCATATTGCTGCCGCGGCCAGAAATAAGGATCACGATATTTTTCATAAGCGGGCATTGTAACCTGCGCACCCCTGGAGCGCCTGAGAAACCCGCAGGGCAAGGCGCATCGCCGAAGACAGTAGGGTAGTACGGCGAGACGATGCAAGGCCGCCATGTGGGTTTTATCGGGCGCTCTTACTCAAATGGCCGTGCCCCTACCCAGCCCACCGATTGCAGAGACTGTGGCTCTTCGAACGAATAAAATACCCGGAACGGCACCTTTTTCTCGGCCCAGAACTCGGCGGCATCGCGGAACACGTCGAGCAGGGTCTCGCGCGCTTCCTTGTCGAATTTCTGGGTATTCGGCAATTGGTCGAGCACAGCGATGAAGCCCGGCTGCGGTCCGGCCTCGGCAATGACTTCGGTGAGGCATTTACGCAACGCATCGAAGTTCTTGCTGCAGGGTTTGGAAAAATAGAATTGTTCGCCGATGCGGGCGCAGACTTGCTGTTTGGTCAGCGCGTCGGAGCACAGGGCATAGAGGAAATGATGGCCCAGGCGTGCCGCTTCCTTTTGCAGCTCCGGAATGCGGAAAGCGCGGATGGACTGCACAAGATTCGCCGGTACTCTCATCAACAAACTCATTTTTTCCTCAAGTCACCCAGTCCCGCTCTGCTGATGCAAGCGCGTGGTTTCCTGTGGAAGCGTCGGGCTTGTTCGCTTTCTCCTGGTCTCGTTTCCACGCGCCAATAAAACCCTAAGTCACGTAAGGGTAACGTTTTGTATTAACTGAATCAACCCGAATATGGCTGAGCATGCCCTGATTCGTGAAAAAAGACGGATTTTTACATCGATTGATGGTGCATTTACACATAATCCTGCTATGAGTACGTTGCCGGGAGATGCATACCCGCTGTTACATTTTGTTGCCACGCGGATCAGCTAGGCGAGTCCAGTAGCGCTACCATGCTGTTGTGGGCAATCGCCTTTCACCAGCAGTTTTCACCAGAAAATCAATACACACAGCGCCACCAACGAGGTAACAACATGAACGTCAAAGCCAAACTGATTCTTTCCGCCTTGGGCGTGTGCGCCCTGCCGCTGGCCCAGGCCCAGTCCGGCGATTTCGAAGACTTCGGCCGTGTCACCCGCGTGCAGCCGCGCGTCGAACAAGTCCGTACCCCGCGCCAGGAATGCCGTACCGACTACGTGCAGACCCAGGTGCAGCCGCAGCGCAGCCAGGGCGGCTCGGTGGTCGGCGGTATCGCCGGCGCCCTGCTGGGCAGCCAGGTCGGCAGCGGCAACGGTAAAGTCGCCGCCGCCGCCGCCGGTGCGATCGCCGGCGCCGTGGTCGGCGACCGCGTCGACAACGACGGCCGCAACTACGCACCGCAGACCCAGGAACAAGCCGTGCGCCAGTGCCGCACCGTGGAATCGGTCGAACAGCGCACCAGCGGCTACGACGTGACCTACGACTACCGCGGCCACAGCTACACCACCGTGATGCCGCGCGACCCGGGCAACCGCATCCGCCTGCGCGTCTCGGTCGAGCCGGATCGTTACCAAAATTAACTTCCGGCGCGGAGAACCGCTCTGCTTTTCCGCGCCGTCGGCTTTGTCCGCAGCCTTGCCAGGCTTGCGCTGCGGAAGTCCATGCCTCGATAATAGGATGTTCCTCTCAGGTCATCCTATGCTCATCAAACGCAAATCCATCGAACAGGCCGAATCCTCGCGCCGTCCCACCCGCAAGCCCAAGTTCGCGCCCGTCACCCTGTCCGAACAGGACGGTGTGCGCTACCTCCACTTCGGTACAGAATGGGTCCAAGGCGCCATGCGCATCCGCAAGCCGGACTGGCCGGAGCTCGAGTACGCGCAGCAGATGATGGCCTGGATGCTGTTCATCGACCACCCGCAGGCCATCGCCCAGCTCGGCCTCGGTGCCGCCACCCTCACCAAGGCCTGCTATCGCCAGTTTCCCGAAGCCAGCGTCACCGCTGTGGAACTGAACCCGTCCGTCATCGCCATCTGCGCCTCGATGTTCAAATTGCCGCCTGAAGACGAGCGCCTGCAGGTGCTGGAAATGGACGCCATGGATTTCGTGCTGGACGAGGCCAACCACGGCGTCTTCGACGTCCTGCAATGCGATTTGTACGATGCCACCGCGCGCGGCCCGGTGCTGGACACGCCCGAGTTCTACCAGGCCTGCAACGCCTGCCTGAGCGAACATGGCATCATGACCGTCAATCTGTTCGGCGACCACCCGAGCTTCAACAAGAACATCAAGGCCATGCGCTTCGCCTTCAAGCATGTGATCTGCCTGCCCGAAGTCCATGAAGGCAATGTGGTTGCGCTGTGTTTCCGCAGCCAGCCCGACCTCGATCCGGCCCGGCTGGCGGCGCGCGCAGCCCAGATCGTGGCCGCCACCAAATTGCCGGCAAAATCCTGGGTGAAAGGCATCCAGGCCGCCTGACCTTTACTTTACTAGCGAGCGCTCATGAATACCGCCGCCTCATCTGCTTCCGCTACGGCTACCCCAGCGTCCAAGACGAAACCGGCGCCCAAGGCACTCGACCTGCAAACCATTTTTTCGTGGCTGCTGGCCGACGGTATCGTTGAAAAATCGACGGTCAAGCCGCACTATGCCCAGGCCCAGGGCATCCTTAAGAGCGCGGCCGGGTCCATGCACCCGCTTACGGCCATCGCGCAGTGCAAGATCGTTTCGGCAAAGGCACCGCATAAACTGCTGACCCTCGACGTGCTCAGTGAATGGTGCGCCGCCAAGGTCGGCCTGCCCTTCCTGCGCATCGATCCCCTGAAAATCGATTTCACGAAGGTGGCGGACGTGATGTCGGCCAGCTACGCGGCGCGCTTCAACATCCTGCCGGTGGAGCTCAAAGGCGATGCCTTGGTCGTGGCGACCGCCGATCCTTTCCACACCGAATGGCAGGACGAGATCGCACGCATTTCGCGGCGCCGCATCGACCTGGTGATCGCCAATCCGCTCGACATCGCGCAATACATCTCGCAATTCTTCAGCCTGGCGAAATCGATCCGCGATGCCAACAAGTCGAGTGGACAAGACCTCGCCTTGCGCAACAATTTCGAGCAACTGGTCGAACTGGGCAAGTTAAATAAACAGGTCGACGCCAACGACCAGCACATCGTCAACATCGTCGACTGGCTGTGGAGCTACGCCTTCGAGCAGCGCGCATCCGACATCCACCTGGAACCGAAGCGCGAAGTCGGCGTCATCCGCTTCCGCATCGACGGCGTGCTGCATCAGGTCTACCAGGTCCCGGCCGTCGTGCTGATCGCGATGACGGCGCGCATCAAGCTGCTCGGGCGCATGGACGTGATCGAAAAACGCCGTCCGCAGGATGGCCGTATCAAGACGCGTACCAACGGCGGCCAGGAAGTCGAGCTGCGCTTGTCGACCCTGCCGACCGCCTTTGGCGAAAAGCTCGTCATGCGCATCTTCGACCCGGAAGTGGTCGTCAAGACCCTGCCGGAACTCGGCTTCCCGCCCGACGACGCCGAACGCTGGGATGCGCTTACAAAACGTCCGCACGGCATCATCCTGGTGACCGGCCCGACCGGCTCGGGTAAAACCACGACGCTCTACACTACCTTGAAGGCGCTCGCCACCAGCGAAGTCAACGTCTGCACGGTGGAAGACCCGATCGAGATGGTGGAAGCCGCCTTCAACCAGATGCAGGTACAGCCTGGCATCGACCTTTCCTTCGCCGACGGCGTGCGCGCGCTGATGCGCCAGGACCCGGACATCATCATGGTCGGCGAGATCCGCGACCTGGAAACCGCCGAGATGGCGATCCAGGCCGCGCTGACGGGCCACCTGGTGCTATCGACCTTGCATACCAACGATGCGGCATCCAGCGTGATGCGGCTGCTGGAACTCGGCGTGCCCTACTATCTGCTGGAAACAACCTTGATCGGCATCATGGCTCAACGCCTGGTCCGCACCCTGTGCACACATTGCAAAGCGCCCGACGGCGAACTCAAGGACGACATCTGGCACAGCATCGGCGGCGCGTGGGACATCCCCAAGCCGGCGACGGTCTACCGCCCGATCGGCTGCCCGGAATGCCGCCAGACCGGCTACCGCGGCCGCACCGGCCTGTACGAGCTGGTGAGCGTGACCCCGGCTTTTGCGCAGCGCATCCAGGAAGACACCGAGCTGAGCGCGTTGCGCCAGCAAAGCATTGCCGACGGCACCAAACCGCTGCGCATCGCCGGGGCGTTCAAGGTGGTCGAAGGGGTGACTACGGCGGAAGAGGTGTTGAAGGCCACCGTGGCGCATTGAGCGGCGTTATGGCTGCGCTCAGTTGAAACGCGCTACCTCTGGCGTAAATCAAAACCGTCCGCTATAATGCGTGCCTTCTTCGGGTCGTTAGCTCAGCTGGTAGAGCAGCGGACTTTTAATCCGTTGGTCGCAGGTTCGAATCCCGCACGGCCTACCAAAGAATTCAGTAGTTTTGTTGAAAGCCCACGCACTTCGGTTCGTGGGCTTTTTGCATTCTGGCGCACGGTCTGGCACCACTGACTTTCCAGTCGGGTTTTTTTACATTTAAGAAATAAATTTAATCCTCGTCAATACAAGACCTTGATTTAACTAAGAATTACAAGCCGGGCCCGATTTTTGCTAACTGGAGAATAAGCGCCGGCCGCAGAGCTGCGTGAGTCACCACAACTCCAAACTAGGAAAATCATGAAACTCTCCAAGATGTCGCGTAGCGTCCTTGCCGTTGCCACTGCCTTGCTGTTTCTCGCGCCTGCCGCCCAGGCCTCGGTTGTTTCCGTCAGTTTCGCCAGCTCGCCGGTCGTCGTTCCGAATACCCTCGATGGTATCTACTTCAATTTCGTTACTGGCGCACGCAGCACGACCGAAATTGCGGGGTATGACTTCAATCCATATGGTAATACCGCTGGCCTGACCTTCTATGGCAATATTTCTCCCTCGGGCATCCTTGCCACCGGCACGCCCGGCACATCAGCCCAAGCCCGCCTCCTGCAGTTCGGCGACTTGATCTCATCAACGGGCCAGTACAACCAGTACCAGACCCGGGGCACAGCCTTCAATGTCACCGGCCAGGAATACGTCGGCCTGCGTTTCCTGAACGAAGTGACCGGCGCCCTGAACTACGGCTGGGTATTGATGAGCACGACTGCCGGCAACGGCTTCCCTGCCTCCGTCCTCGGCTACGGCTATGAAAATACCGGCCTGTCGATCACGGCCGGGCAAACCGCGGCGGTCGTGCCGCCACCCGCCGCCGTTCCGGAACCCGGTTCGATCGCCCTGCTGGGCCTTGCCCTGGGCGCCATGAGCCTGGTTCGCCGGCGCAAGTCTGCCTGAGAGGTGTGATGATGTTGCCTTGCACCAATCGGCAACCGCCGCTATAACGCCGACCTCTTCGGGTCGTTAGCTCAGCTGGTAGAGCAGCGGACTTTTAATCCGTTGGTCGCAGGTTCGAATCCCGCACGGCCTACCAAAGAATTCGAGCGCATGAATTGGATTCATATGCTCTACAAAAACGCCAACCCTCGGGTTGGCGTTTTTGTTTTCCATCGTCGCTACCGTCAATATTGAATGCGCCCGCTCCGGGTGATGATGCTGAGGTCGACGTAATTCGAGCCATTATGGTTACCCGGCGCAAACTTGACGGTATAACCGCCCAGGTTATATGCGCCCATCGTCTCCAGCGCCTGTACGAAATTCTTGCGCGTCGGCTCGCCCTTGACGTGACGCAGCCCTTCGACAAAGACCTTGGCGGCAATGAAGCCTTCCAGGCTCGCATAGTCAGCTTCGCGGCCCGGCTTGCCCAGGTAGAGCTTGCGGTACTCCTTGACGACGGTCAGGGTCTCGTCCAGAGGCGAGGGCATCACTTGCGAAATCATGACCCCGGCAGCCTCTGCGCCCAACTCGTCCGCCAGCGCCCTGCTGCCGACAAAGGACACATTCCAGAAATACGGAATTTGCTCGTTGTTCTTGCGCATCGCGCGGATGAAGGCGGCGCTGGATTTATAGGCCGAGATCATGATGACGGCGCGCGGCTTGGCCGCTTTCGTCTTGGTGACGGCTGCCGCCACATCGACGCTGTTGCGCTCCACAGACGCCGTAGCGATTACCTCGAGATTGCGTTTCTTCAGCGCCTGCGTCACCCCATCCAGACCGGACTTGCCGTAGGCATCGTTCTGGTACAACACGGCGACCCGTTTCACACCCATGGCGTCGAGATGCTCGACGATCTTTTCCGTCTCGTCGGCATAACCGTCGCGGATATTGAAAATGTTCTTGTTGAATGGGGTGCGGAAGGACTCGGCGCCGGTCATCGGTGCGAAAAATGGAATGCCGGCCTTGTTCACCCAGGACTGGGCCGCGTTCGACGTCGGCGTACCGACATAGCCGAACAACGCAAACACCCCGTCCTTGTCGACCAGTGTCTCGGTATTTGGTCCGGCCTTGTCCGGATCGTAGCCATCGTCGAGCGTGTTCAGGACGATTTGCCGCCCACCGACGCCACCTGCCGCGTTCACGGCCTCGAAATACGCCAGCGCACCGTCGCGCATCGCCGTACCCAGAGCCGACGCCGGCCCGGAAAGCGCAGCGGATTGCCCGAGGACGATGCTGTCGCGAGTAACGCCTTTTTCTGCCAGCGCGGTACCGGACACGAGCAGGAGCCCGAGGACGCCGCACATCTTGGTGAAATGTTTTGAGAACATTATCAAGACCCTTTATGTAAGCTCATACATCTTACCTAGGTCAGTTGTTCTCAAGCAATATTTATCGAGTCCTGTGCAGAAGCTGTGCAATTTTGTCAAACATTTGTTGCTTTCAGCCACAAAAAGTCCTTTGCAGCGTGCTGTCAAACCGCTATCATGCTGCCCTTCGGGTCGTTAGCTCAGCTGGTAGAGCAGCGGACTTTTAATCCGTTGGTCGCAGGTTCGAATCCCGCACGGCCTACCACGAATTTGCAGTATCAAATCAAGGCGTTACGAGTGATCGTAATGCCTTTTTTGCATCTGCGGCAGTCCACACTAACCTTCATTGGCTGGCCCGGCGCAAGCGGCATTTTGCCCCTGCACGACACCGAATGCGCGGCCGCTAAGGCGAGCTTGGGCGTGGACGAGAGCTGGAAGCCATTCATCGACCTGTTCTCGAATCGGGTCCTTGGCGTGTTCTACGAGGTGCCGGAAAGTGCCTGCTCCCGTGCTTCGGTTTCCATGCTGCCATGCGTGCCCGCCCCCATGTCGTTAAGCTGTTGCCGGATCTCGTGGCGGATGCTCCAGCACGTCACCTCCGGGTCCGCCCACCGCATCCATTCCTGGCCACTGCCGCGCGCCTGCTTCCAGGCGTGGAATGCACCCTGGTTCCGGAACTGGATCGGGTACGGCAGGCCATGGAGCCTGCCGACGCGGCTCTTCTTCAAGGCCCGACCGACCTCGACGCGTTCCACAGCGGGGGCGTTCGGGTAACTGCTGTTTGCGGGCCTGAGAACAATGTCCCCTCCCGTAGCCTTTCCGTCGGATACGTGCTTGCGCATGCTTTTTCCCTTGTTTTGCTCTGTTTGCTGGCAACCAAACGAAAAATGTAGAACCGCCCCGTCAGTTCACATTGCGATTAATCAAGCTGAGCAAAATCAGCACATGCAAGGAAAGTTGTTCGCCCTGTGGCTACCCACCAATGCAACAGCAGAGCCCGGCCCTTGCTCATTATCAAAGCCGTGCGAAAAACGCTTGGTTACCTTAGCCGATGGAAATTTGATAGTAGTCACATCATCGGAGACAACACATGGACGGGAGCCAAGCGATTGCGGCCGGCGCTGCGCTATCAGCATTCAGTCGCGATGCACAGCACGACCGCCCCATGCGCCTGGAATTCCCCCGCCAAGATGGTCCCGACCGCATTCTCCTGCCCGACCGCTTGAAAGCGCATGAGGAAGTCTCGCGCTGCTTCCGTTTCGAGGTCGAACTTCTGTCGGACGAGGCGCAAATTCCGCTGAAGGCGTTGATGGCCCGGATGGTCACGATCTCCCTTGTGCGCGAAGACGGCTCTCTGCGCTACTTCAACGGCTACATCACCGAATTCCGCTTCCTGCGTGCCGATGGCGGCTTCGCCTTCTACCACATGGTGCTCGAGCCCTGGCTGGCCTTCGCCAGGCTACGCAAGGACAACCGTTCATTCCTCGGCAAGAGCGTCATCGAAATTACCGAACTCAGCTTTGCCCATTATCGCCAGTCCGACTGGCATCCGGTCATCGTCGGCGAGTATCCGCGCCTGACCTGCGCCAACCAGTACGACGAGACCGACTACAACCACCTGCACCGGCGCTGGGAAGAGATCGGGCTGCACTATTACTACGAGCACCGGGCGGACGGGCACACGCTCTTTCTCAGCGACAGAAGCACACTCGCCCAGCCCATCGACCCGACCGGGATCGACGACTCCGGAAAGATCCCGTTTCGCGACAAGGCGGGCTCGCTCGAAGACGACGGTATTCGCGAATGGAGCGCCGTACGCCAAATCAGCTCTGGCCAAACGACCCTGGTCAGCTTCGACTACAAGAACCCGGTGGCGCAGCACGCGACCGCCGAGTCGCTGAACGAGCAGGGCGACGTCTACGCTCACGAAATCTACGAGAACACGAGCGCGTACGGTTTCCGCACCCACGACGAGGGCGAACAGCTCGCGCAACAGCGCATGGGCGAGCGCGACGCGAACACGCAAACTTTCGAGGCGCGCGGCAACGACCGCACTGCCCAGCCGGGCCGATGCTTCAAGCTCGGCGGTCATTTCAGCGCCGAGTTGCAAGTTCCGAAGCGCGGCGAACCAGCCAAGCCCAGTATCCGCGACCGCGACTACCTGATCCTCTCCGTCGATCACGATGCCAGCAACAACTACCAGGCCGGGCCAGGCGCACCATCGAACTACGAGAACAGCTTCCGCTGCGTGCGCAAGGACATTCAGTGGCGTCCGGGTCGCCACTACAACAGCCAGCCCTGTATCTATCATGGCATCCAGACTGCCATCGTGGTCGGGCCGGCCGGCGCCGAGATTCATACCGATGGCTACGGACGGGTCAAGGTCCAGTTTCACTGGGACCGGCTGGGCAAGCGCGACGAGAACAGTTCGCCCTGGGTGCGCGTGATGTCGCCTGGCGCCGGCGTCGAGTTCGGGAACATTCGCCTGCCGCGCATCGGCGAAGAAGTGGGTGTGGTCTTCGTCAACGGGAACATCGATCATCCACTGATTCTTGGCGTGCTGTACAACTACACGCACATGCCGCCGTGGCAGCTGCCGGAGCAGCAGGCCCTGAGCGGTCTGCGCAGCCATGAGCTGCAGTCGGGCGAAGCGAGCGGGCGTGGCAACCACCTCATCCTGGACGATACGAAGGAACAGATCCAGGCACAGCTGAAAAGCGACCATCTCGCCAGCCAGCTCAGCCTCGGCCATATCAACCGCATCGAAGACAATGCCGGACGCAAGGACGCGCGCGGCCAAGGCTTCGAGCTACGCACCGATGGCCACGGCGCGGTGCGCGCACAGCAGGGCCTGCTGCTCAGCACCGAAGGACGGCCGAACGCCCGCGCCCATATCACCGACATGGCAGAGACGCTGGCGCGCATGGCCCAGGGCCAGGAGTTGCACGATAGCCTGTCGCAGGCCGCGCAACAGGCGCAGGCGCATCAGCCGGGCGACCAGGACCAGGTCGCCGCCGCGCTGCAGGCGCAGGTCGACGCCGTCAAAGGTCAGGGGGGCCTACCTGCGCAAGGCGAATTCCCGGAATTCCAGGCTCCCCACCTGCTTCTGGCCAGTCCCGCCGGCATCGAAACCAGCACGCAGGGTTCCACCCACCTGATGAGCGTGGAGCACACCGCCCTGACCAGCGGCGGCCATGCCAGCCTGAGCGCGGGCAAGAGCCTGCTCGTCAGCGTACGGGAAGCGGTGCGCATGTTTGCCTACAAGGCCGGCATGAAGCTGGTGGCGGCCAGTGCCGACATCGACATCACCGCCTTGAAGGACAGCGTCAACATCCTGGCCAAGCTCAACATTACCCATACCGCTAACCGGATCACGATCACGGCGAAGGAAGAGGTGGTGATCAACGGCGGCACCAGCTTCAGCCGCTGGAACGCATCGGGGATCGTCCATGGCACCAGCGGCACCTGGCGCCAACACGCGGCGCACCACAGCTTCGACCCCGGCAAGAGCGAAGGCACGCCGGGCTTGCCGCAGACCGTGCTGTTGCCGCCAGGGCAGCTCGACCTGTATCACCAGTACGTGAACCCGGAAGGCGCTAGGCGCCAAGGCATCCGGCAAGGCGACTACACCGTCGTCGACGCCGAAGGTGGCGTCCACCAGGGGACGCTTGACGGCAACGGCTTTGCGAGCGTGGCCGGCCTGCCAATGGGCATGGCCACGGTCAGCTACGGCAAGGACCCGCGTGATCCGTGGGATGAAGGCAGTTACTTTGGCCAGGGAACCAAATGGCCGGCCGCGCCGCTGCCCGAGGCTGGTGCCGCTGACGCGGCAACGGCTGACCGCCCAGCGCCGGGGACGCGGAAGCCTGGATTGCTCGCTGGCGCCAACGCTGCAGCAGGCCCCCTCAACGGTGCAGTCGGCACGTTTGGTGCGGTTGCGCAAGCCGCGGAACAAGCGGCAAGCGCCGTGCAGTCGCTGCAAAAAGGCGGTGCGCAAGCATTGCTGGCGCCGGTCGGACAGGCGGCCATCGCCACTATTGCGAGCAAGCTCTCGGGGGGCAGGACGGCCCTGGATACCTACGGCGTGTCAAGTGTCGGCAAGCCCGCCGCCGTCGCGTCCACACTCGGTTTGCCCGGATCGCTGCCGCGCATCGGCGCTGATATGAAAAGGTAAAAGCCACCATGACCGAACCCACGCAAGCCCCGCCCAAGCCCGCCGAGCGCGCGCCGGAAGTTGCAGTCGCTCCGCTCAACACCATCGACCAGCAAGACATCGGCGCCGGCGCCGCCGCCTTCGACAAATGGCTGCGCAAGATCAGCTACGACTACATCACGCTGGAACGCCTGAGCACCGTGGCCGGCAACCTGCCGGTGATTGGCAACATCATAGCGCTGATCGACGCCATCATGGACATGATGGGAGTGATCCAGAAGTACATTAATAAGAAGGAGATCGATTTCCTGCAATGGGTGAGCCTGGGCATCAACCTGATCGGTGTGGTCCCGGTGCCGCCAGCGATGAGCGCGGCGCGCATGAGCCTGCGACCGGCGCTGCACCTGGTCCGGCAAAAGCTGGCGCTGGGCGTCAAGGATCTCGGCCCCGCGCTGATCGAAGTGCTGATCGCGCATCTCAACGCCAGGCTGGCCGGCGAGATCGAGACCTTCGTAGACAGCGCGATGGGCAAGCTGGCGGGCATCCTCGACGATTGCGCCAATACTGCCGATGGCATTGTCGACGACCTGATCAAGATCCTCAAGCGCTGCATCGGCAAGGAACCGCTGTTCGCGGTGGCATCCCCGGCCGAAGTGGAGGCCAAGCTGCACGACCCCAAAGTGGAAAGCAGCTGGCGCCGCACGCTTGGCGCCCTTGCCCGGCAGTACAAGAAGGCCGCGAACTATGCTGTCGCTGCGGCAGCCAGCCACCTGCCACAAAGCGCGGTAGAGGGCGTAACAAGCATCATGGGCCACCTGACTGACTTCAAGCCGGCGTTTCGCGGCAAGCTCGCCCCCTTGGCCGACGAGCAGAAGCAGATGAGCATCCGGTGGATACTGGCGCGGCTGCGCGACGCGGTCACCAGGCACAAGCGGCGGTACCCGGCGCTGGTTCCATCAAGCAAGGGTGCGGACCACAAGAAGAACAAGCCCGGCCACGAACTGGGCGCCACCGGCCGCCAACGCCCGGCCACGGGCGACGCAAATGCCTGCAAGCTGTGCCCCGCAAAAGGTGGCACCGCGCACTCGATCAGCTTTGCCACCGGCGCCGAAACCTTCACTCACACCGACTTCGTACTCGATGCGCCGATCCCCATCGAATGGGCCCGTACCTACCGCAGCCAGCTGAGCGCGTTCGATAGCGGCAATCACGGCGCGCGCTGGCTCACGACATACAGCACGCGTATCGACGTCGTCGGACAGCACAAGCCGACCGCTCTGGTCTATCACGCTGCCGACGGCCGTAGCCATCGCTATCCCTGGCTGGCTGTCGGCGACCGGCACTACGATCCGGTCGAACAAGTCACCCTGAGCCGCATGAGCGAGTCCCTGCTGACGCTCGACTTCCGCAAGCTAGTGCCCCAAGGCGAGCCTAGCGCATGGCGCCAAACCTACGAGCTTGTCGATACCGTGCGCGCCAAGGCGTCCGACTTGGGCAAGCAGCATTTCCGGCTGATCGCGCTGCACGCGCGCGACGGCGCGGCCATCGGCCTGCGTTACGACCACATCGTCGCCGACGGCCCTTACGCTGGCGAGGCCGTGCTAAGCGACATCGTCAGCAAGCAAGGCGAGACCATCGTCGCGCATGTAGGGACCCAGATCGGCGCCGATAGCGGCTGCATCCGTGCGCTGTGGCAAATCGAAGAGGGCAAGCTGGTGCGTCAGTTGGCCGCCTATGACTACGACGAGCATGGCGACCTAATCCACGCCCAGGACGAAAACGCCGCCAGCTGGCAATACCAATACGACCGCCACCTCGTCACCCGCTATACCGACCGGACCGGGCGCGGCATGAACCTAGCCTACGACACTAGCATCGACAGCGGCGCCAACGCAAAGGCCATCCGCGAGTGGGCGGACGACGGCACCCGCAACACCCGGCTCGAGTGGAACAAGAACATCCGCCTAGCGTACGTCATCGACGCGCTGGGCCAGGAAACCCGTTACTACTACGACATCGCCGGCTACACCTACCGTACGGTGTATCCAGACGGTCTCGAGGAATGGTTCTTCCGTGACGACGCCAAGAACGTCGTGCGCCACGTTCACACGGATGGAACCAGCGAACATTTCCGGTACGACGAACACAGTGACCTGCTCACGCACACCCGCGCCGATGGCAGCGAAGTCCACTTCGAGTATGATGGCCAGCATCGCGTCATCGGCATTCGCGACCCCGAAGGCGGCATGTGGAAGCGCGACTACGATGCGAGCGGCCGTCTGGTCGAGGAAACGGACCCGCTCGGCAACAAGACCGAGTACGCGTACGACAAGGCCGGCCGGCCCGTCGAAGTCACCGACGCGAAGGACGGCGTCTCGAAGCTTGTCTATACGCCGGACGGCCAGCTCGCCACCTATACCGACTGTTCCGGCCATACCAGCCAGTGGGAATACGACGACCGCAAGCGCCTCGTCAAACGCATCGACGCCGCCGGCAATGCGACGCGCTACCGTTATACACCACTCACCGCCGAGACGTTGGCGCGAGCGCATAGCGAAGGCGTCGACAGCGGCAACTATCCTAGCCAGCTCGAAGCCGTCATGCATCCCGACGGGACACAGGAGCAGTTCCGCCACGACGCCGAAGGCCGGCTGCTTGCCTACACCGACGCACTACAACAGACGACGACCTATCGTTTCACGGCCGCCGGACTGATACGAAACCGACTTGACGCACTGGGACACAGCCTGCAATATCGGTGGGACGCGCTGAACCGTTTGTCCGCGCTGGAGAACGAAAACGGCAGCGTCTACAGTTTCCAGTACGACCCGGTCGGCCGCCTGTTGCAGGAACAGGGCTTCGATGGCAAGGCGACCGTGTACCGTTACGACGAAGCCAGCGGCGTGCTGGCGGAAACCGTCGAAGGGGGCGTTACCACGCGGCTCGACTTCGATCCGATGGGCCGGCTCGTGCAACGCCGGGCCGCAGCTCCCGGCCAGTCAGAGCAAATCGAAACCTTCGCCTACAACGCCAACAGCTTGCTGGTCGATGCGCAGAACGAGCACGCCAAGCTGCAATGGTTCTACGACGCCGCAGGCAACCTGGTGCGTGAACACCAGCATTACCAAGGGCCGTTTTATCTCGACAGGCGGACTGCTGTCTGGCACCACCAGTACGACGAACTGAACCAACGTACCGGTACGGTCCGCCCTGACGGCCACCGCGTCGAATGGCTGACCTACGGCGCCGGTCATGTGCATGGCTTGCTGCTCGACGGGGAAGACATCGTTTCCTTCGAGCGCGATGCGCTGTACCAGGAAACCGGCCGCACGCAGGCCAATGGCTTGCTGCAAACGATGAAGTATGACCCGGCCGGCCGACTGATCGAACAGCAGCTCGGCGCCATCGCGCGGGCCAACTTGGCGGACCGGTCATTCAACGCTGGCCCGTACCGCCCCGATTTCCCGGTAGGCATGCAGGCGGCGATCCTGCGCCGCTACCACTATGACCCATCTGGCCAATTGACGGGCCTGGACGACAGCCGGCGCGGGCACATCGAGTACCGTTACGATCCAGTCGGACGGCTGCTGGCTGCAAACAGCATATTGGGTCATGAGATCTTCACGTTTGATCCGGCCGGCAACATCCGGACAGCTGATGTCGCGCAGCAAGCGACAATCGCCCCCAGTGCTCCGCTACCGAAGGTGCTGGACAACCTGCTCAACGAGTATGCTGGCGTTAGTTACCGCTACGACGAACGCGGCAATATGGTGGAGCGCGTGCAGAACGGCAAGCGGTCTGAATACTACTGGGATGCGTTCAACCGGATGACCCGCGCCACGACGTCGCATGGAGTCACAACCTTCGCCTACGATGCGATGGGACGACGCATCGCGAAGCTTAGCCAGGCAATCAAAGGCGCTGCATTTCGAGAAGGCTTCCAGAGCCTGTACGGCTGGGATGGCGACACGCTGGCGCTGGAAAGCAGCGTGGACCGCAGTCAAGCCACGGCGGAACTGACGGTGCATTACGTGTACGAGCACGGCAGCTTCGTGCCGCTGGTGCAGGCAACGCGAATCGGGGCCCTGCAACTTGCGTCGACCACGGATGTGAAAGCGCTGATGGCGGGCAACGATGGCAAGTACGATGTCGCGCTGGATCCGCTATGGAATGGCGAATACGAACAGGAAGCTGCGCCGTGCACAAAAGAAGAAATAGCTTTCTATCAGTGCGACCACCTCGGTACTCCGCAGGAGCTGACAAATTGCGATGGCACGATCGCGTGGTCGGCGCAGTACAAGGCTTGGGGACAGGCGCAGGAGGCGATCAGCGAGGCGACCCGTAAAGCCGGATTGCGCAATCCGATCCGGTTCCAAGGGCAGTACCTTGATGACGAGACGGGACTGCATTACAACCGGCATCGGTATTACGATCCGGTTAGCGGTCGGTTCGTGAGCAAAGATCCGATTGGATTGCTTGGTGGCATCAACACGCACGCTTACGCGCCTAACCCTGTCCAGTGGGCTGATCCACTGGGCCTGTCCCCAAGAAAATCGAAGACCGGGGGAAGTGGATCGAAATGCCCGAGTTGCAACCCTTGTGCGGGCAAGGATCCGGCTGCAATCGCCCGGTCCTGGCAGGGGCCCACTAATAAACCATACATAGGCGTCGATTCCTATACCAATACCGTGCTGAAGAAAGGAACGGTGCTGTATACGTTGTATCCATACGGTCCTCGGCCTGGAAACTATTTTGCAGGTTCTGCAACAGTATTGAGTACGGGTTCGGCACGAGGGTACAACGACGCCGTTCAAGTGTCACATGCGAGCAATACACCCAAGGCACGGCCGATGCGAACGCAGGTCCAAGCGTTTATCGTCAAGGAAGACATTTGCGTCGCAAAAGGCCAGTCGATTGCTAATCCTCATCTAGGGGCGGGTGGAGGAACCCAGTACTTCATTGAAAATGGAGATAAACCCACGTTGGCCTCCGGCCCAGTTGTAAAATTCTCAAAATGACGACATTGAACATTTATTTCTCTTTAGAAGACGGCGTGCTATGCACTGATGACCAGGTGCTTGCTTCGCCCGGACTGAAACGCTCGGAATTCGACCTTGGCCTTGGCCGGCAGATGACTGTCATGAATACGGCGCCAGATTTTGTCGTGTATGACGCAGCATCGCTTGTCTTGTGGGGACAGCGTTTTGGGGGCGGTGTCAGATTCTTCAAGGACGTTGTGCATGGGGTTACGCTGACGCTCGAACAGAGCAGGGTGGCTGCACTGGGGTATGATGCCACGGAAAATGATCTATTGGCGGAGAAGAAAATATTGACGAAACTGTTATCGAAAAACTTGGGATGTCCGCCGTCATCAACATCGCTTGGCGCGGACGTTTTCGAATTTCCGTGGGGCGGCGTCGTTGCGAGAGCCGATTTGAAGTCGACGTGGTGCGGTATCGAGGTCTGGTATAAATGAACAACCATGATTGCGAGCAAGCTAGCGGTAAATGCAAGGCCATTTGCGATTTGGCGTTCTCTTCAGGTGCACAATATATGTCTTTTCAAAGGTGTTTTTTCAAATAATACTGCCTAACATTGGATTTACCCCGGATATGCATACAGCACGCTAGTTAATTTCAGGTGTTATGGCAGCAATCACTGATTGCTACTGCAAGCGTAAGCTCAAGAAATATACACGTTAGCCTAACGGTCGCGATTAGCCGGACGGCCCACCGATCTACTAACGTCACCGATTCCACTGAAGAGCCAGATGTCATTAAAAATCATTACAGTCGGAGACAAAACCGACCATGGCGGCACAGTGATTAGCGGTTCGCCCAACCATGAGATCAGGGGAAAAGCGATCGCCCGACTGGGTGACAAAGTTGAATGTCCGCAGCCCTACCCCGGTGGCAAACCGCACGGTGTAAACAAAATCATCAGCGCCCACGACACACTTACAGTCGACGGGGTGCCTGTTGCGGTCGAGGGATGCACGACGGAATGCGGATGCAAGCTGATCGGCAGCTTGCCTGCAACGGTCGGTTGAAGGCGTTGTAAGGTATCGCCATGCCAATCGAAGAATACCTTGCAGTCTCGAAACGAACGCGATGATCTTGGGAATTGTAACCCTGAACATGAAGAACTTCGCTTCTCAGATCATTCAGCATGTCAATGGCGGGAGATCGATGCGAAATGACACAGGGCGAGTGCGATATGCGGGATTCCTGTATCGCTTGGCGCGCACCGTCCTGCCGATCAAGGCGCCAGCGCAATCACCTCATCACCCGCCATCGGCGTGCAATCGGCCCCGAGTTGCTCCCAGCCGCGATGCACGACAATACGCGACTTGTCATGGCACAGCTCAACGCGCTGCGTCTGCGGCACGCGCTGGCGCACGAAGTCTTCGATCGAGGCCGGCACGCTCACGCGCAGCGACAAGGCGTAGATATCATCCAGCGGATGGTCGCCCACGTGCACCAGAGGCACGAACTGGCCGGCAAACATCATCCAGCGCGACGGCACCTTGACCGGACCGGCGCTGTAGCCCTGCTCGCGCAGCCAGGCCTGGGCCTGCTCGCGTACGCCGTCCTGGCCGCTGCGCTCGTCGAAGCGGCCCCAGGCGCTGGCGATGAGTTCGGCTACCCACTGGTTGCAGTTCTGGTAGCGGGTGCTGAAGGCGTAGGCGTTGGCGCTGTACTGGCCGGCGAGCAGTGCCAGCGCCAGGCGCTTGTCGCGGGCGGCCTGCTCCAGTAAAGAACTTTCTTCTTCGGGCAGGAACAGCATGGCGATGTGGCCGCGCGCGGGGGCGTCGGCACCGAGCGCGAAGCCGGCCATGCCCTGGTCGAACAGGCGCGGGCGCGATTCGTCGCAGGCGTAGTAGAGCTGGCGTACCGCCCAGGGGCCGTCTGCACTTTCCTTGATGGCGATGCCGGCGTGGGAATACAGCAGGTGGAAGCGGCTGAGGTCGAGGCCGGCGCGGGAGATCAGGGCGACGCGGGTGCCTGCGCGCTGGAGTTCCTGTTTGGCCACGGCGGCGAATTGCAGCACGCGGTCCTGGTCTTCGGCAGTGATTTTATCGCCGCGGTCGCACAAGGCCGGGATACCGGCCCAGGCACCCGCGCTTGCACAGAAAGCCAGCGCGGCCAGTAGCAGCCGCGCGAACATCAGATCGTGACCTGGCGCGAACCGAGTTCGCGGTACCAGTCGTCCTGCAGGGCCAGGAAGAAGGGGCGATGGGTGTCGGCGTGGGCGAATTCGTAACCGTAGGTGCGCACGTTGACTTGCACCAGCTCGCCGCTGTTGACGCGGCGCTCGGCCAGGGCGCGGTCGGGCACGTCCAGGTAAAACGCTTGCGCGCCGGTCAGTGCCTGCAGGGTCATGCGGGTGCTGCCATCCTTGCCCGGGGTCTGGGCGACGTCGATCACGCGGTATTCGCCGGCGCCCACGCGCTTGTCGTTGTTCGAGCTGTTGCTCGAGCCGCCGATCGAGTCCGAGACGCTGCCCGACGATGCCGAACCGGCGCTCGATGCCGACGAGGCCACGCTGTCGGCGCGGGCGGGTACGGCACAGGCGGCGACGAGGGTGGCGGCGCACATCGTGCGTGAGAGGAGCGAGATGGTCATGCGAGTCTTTCGTTGTCGAGCGGAATGACTCTAATAGTACAAGCCGTGGCGGCGGCTGAGAAGAAGGCCGTCTTAAGCCAAGCTTATATGGGCATATATGCGACGTGGATTCAGCCCAAGTGTTGTTTATGCGTCATGTTCAGAAAGTCCGGAAGCGACAATCACCCGGTTGCGCCCTGCCCGTTTGGCCGCATACAGCGCCTGGTCGGCGGCCGCGATCAGCACCGCCGGCGCGTCCAGCCCGTCCCGGCCGTAGCTGGCCACGCCGATACTCAGCGTGACCACCGGCCAGTGCGCCGCCGGGGCGTGCGCCAGCGCAAGCGCCATTACGTGTTCGCGGATGGCATTTGCGAGGTGTTCGGCCTGCCCGAGCGAGGTATCGGGCAGGATGGCCGCGAACTCTTCGCCGCCGTAGCGCGCGGCGACATCGGCCGGGCGCTTGAGCCTGGCGGCAAGGGCCTGGGCCACGGTGGCCAGGCAGGTGTCGCCCTGCTGGTGGCCGAAGTGGTCGTTGTAGGCCTTGAAGGAGTCGATGTCGAGCAGCAGCAGCGACAAGTGCCCGTCCACGCGCTGGGCGCGGCGCAGTTCGCGCGCGAGCGCGACGTCGAAGTAGCTGCGGTTGGCGATGCCGGTCAGGCCGTCGACGTAGGACCGGGCGCGCAGCGTTTCGGCGTGGTCGAGCAGGCGTTTTTCGCGCTCCACCGTATTGCTGACGTCGCGGATTTCGATCAGGCAGAAGCGCCCGCCGTCTTCCTTGAACGGCGTCACGCTCACCGCCTGGTCGATGCGCGGGCCGTCGAAGCTGCCGGCCTCGCGCAGCGGAAACGGCGCGCGATTGTCGGCGGGCGGCACGGCGCCGCCCTGGCCGTCGGCGAAGGCTGCCAGCAGCGCCGCTTCCACGCGCGAACCGCGCAGTTCGGGAAACACTTCGAACAGCAGCCGCTCCTGCACACGCGCCGCCGCGCGTCCGGAACGCGGCGTCATCCAGCTGTTCCACAAGACGATGCGCAGGTCGGCATCGAGCACGATGATGCCGCTGTTGACGAGATTGAGGGCGCGCGCGGAGAGTTCGCCGGCGATAGTTGAGGTGGTGCGGATCACGGCTGTTTGATAACTGGCAATCGATGATCATACCGGAATCCACCTGCCTGCCGCGACAAACATTTGCTCACCCGGATAAACATATGTTGATTGCTTTTACGAAAGTACTTGGCCTGGCGGGCGCCAGCCGCTATAATCCTGCCCGTCGGGTCGTTAGCTCAGCTGGTAGAGCAGCGGACTTTTAATCCGTTGGTCGCAGGTTCGAATCCCGCACGGCCTACCAAGTATTTCCAAGAAGCCCACGAATTTCAGTTCGTGGGCTTTTTGCTTTTCTGGTCGCCCTCTGGTCGCGGCGAAAGCTTCCCCCTCTCTCTTGGACTCGACAGTCCCTCCATGGTCCTACACCACTAGGCAGACTTTTAGCGCTCAGATATACTGTACAAAAACACAGCATATCGACCCGGTTTTAACCGATGAGCTCGCGAAGGAAATATTTTGGTGCACACCGACTCAAAGTCTTTCTTTATGACTAAAAGTGCAATAACATCCCTCAATGCCAGCAGCAAATATTGCAGCGAATCAAGGGATAATATGAATCTTACTCGTCAAGTTTTCGGCACCATCAACCTTGCAGATCCGTTTTTCGACTCACTCAAAGCAGACTACGCGGAATTTTCTCACTGGTTTGCTAAGAAGGCTGCGTCAGGTGATTCTGCCTATGTGTTTCAGGACGACTACGGCGCAATCGATGGTTTCCTCTATCTGAAAATTGAAGATGGCGCGGTTAACGATACAGTTCCCCCTCTTCCACCGGCCCGCAGAGTTAAGGTTGGCACCCTAAAGATCAACGCCCATGGAACCAAGCTTGGGGAACGATTTATCAAGAAGATCTTTGACCACGCGATTTCGGAAGGCGTTTCAGAGGTCTACGTGACGGTTTTTGCGGCACACGCTGGGCTGATTGCCCTGTTAACCCGTTACGGATTCATCGCAGTATCCTCGAAAACAACGGCAAACGGAGTTGAGCAAGTATTAGTAAAGCGCATGCGCGAGCTAAGGCCGACTACGCTGCAAAGCTACCCTTTGGTTCAAGTAGCAGGGCATAACATTTACCTACTTTCGCTGATGCCACAATGGCATAGCCGCCTATTACCCGATTCAATTCTGCGCAATGAAGATGCCAATATCGTGCAAGACATATCGCACACTAACAGCATCCATAAAGTGTACTTAGCAGCGATGCCAGGAGTACAAGAGCTTCGCCCTGGGGATGTGCTGCTGATTTACCGTACCACTGATAACCAAGGACCGGCACGTTATCGCTCTGTCGCGACCTCCGTTTGCGTCGTGGAAGAGTACCGCAACATTAATTCGTTCGCGTCTCAAGATGAGTTTGTCTCCTATTGCCGCCCATACAGCGTTTTCGACCAAGCAGAACTGATAAACTTTTGGGTTAGCCGCCGCTATCCATACGTATTCCGCTTTACGTACAACATAGCCCTTCCCCGTCGCGTTACTCGTGGAACGATGATTGACGAATGTGGTCTTAACGAAAACGCGTACTTTGGAATACTGCGCTTAACTCCACAACAATTTCACAATATAGTATCCAGAGGCCAAGTCAATGAAAGTCTTATTGTCTATTAAACCGGAATTCGCAGAAAAAATCCTGCAAGGCCAGAAGCATTACGAGTTTAGAAAAGTGCTACCGAAAGCACCAGGACTAAAAACTATTGTGATTTACGCGACCCTGCCACTTGGAAAAATAGTTGGCGAGTTTGACATTGCTGAAATATTAAGCGACACCCCCCCTAACATCTGGAGCGAAACCGCTACTTTCTCCGGTATTTCCAAGAGTTTCTTCAACGAGTATTTCCAGGGGAAAGAGATTGCTCACGCAATAAAGGTAAAGAAGGTGCGTAGATATCATACTCCTCGCGAGTTGTCTTCAGTACTAGCCAGTGGGATCGCACCACAGTCTTTTTGCTATATAAATTAATCTACTTACAATATGCGACCACGCTCAAGGCTCTTTCTTGACAAGTCTATAGGCGCAATGCTCGCGGCAATAGAAATATATAACAAGCCAGTTTTTAATTATAGAGAAGAGTCGTTCGCAATCCTCACAACAAATGCTTGGGAATTATTACTCAAGGCGCGATTACTCCAACTTGCTTCGAACAAGTTATCTACGTTGTTGGTATATGAGAATCGAACAAAAATAGATGGGACGGCTTCCGAAAAACTCTATCGAAAAAAGAACCGCGCAGGCAACTTTTCTACAATTGGCCTTTTCAAAGCTATCGATATACTAGCCAACAAATACGGTGAACCGTTAAGCCCTGCACTGAAGGCGAACATAGAAGCAATTGTCGAGATTCGAGATAATGCAGTTCATTTTGTTAACAAAGACTTTACCTTTGCCCGATCCATTCATGAAATTGGAAGTGCAGCCGTAAAAAACTATGTCCTATCAGTGAGGCAATGGTTCGGCGTAGACATCAGCTCACAAGGCATGTTTCTCATGCCCTTGGCATTCCTTTCTAACAGTAAAATTGCTGATGGTCTGGGTATTAGCCAAGAAGAACGTCAACTGATGACTTTTCTTGCGGAACAGAAGAAGGCTCCCGGTGTGTCGGCAGATCGATCATTCGATGTCGCGCTTACAATAGAAGTTTCGATGAAGCGAACGAAAACATCCGAAGGTGCGAAATTTAATATGTCAGCAGAGCCCGATGCGATTGCGATGCGTGTCGAAGAAAAAGACATCCGGGATACACACCCTTGGAGCTACGACAACCTATCAAAGCGCTTATCATTGCGTTATTCGAATTTCAAGGCGAATGCTAAGTATCATCAAATCCGAAAATCCCTAGAATCCGATCCTAAGTTTTGTCGAGAACGGTTGCTCGATCCGGGGAATCCGTCTGGGTTAAAAAAGAAATTTTACAGTCCAAATATCATCAAGGAATTCGATCCTTATTATGACCGAGTTAAAACTACGCCAAACGACGACCTCTAACTCGAACTATTGATCTAGCCTTAACCAGTCCAGGACCAGCTATCTGCCGCTACTTGCAACGGATCGTGTTTTTCTGTAAAGCTCGCTAGCCCGTCAATACGTGTGCAGAACGTGCTGGGCGAGCAGAATGCTTTTCCACTATCCCATCAACAGGTGTGCCAAGTGTGGTGGGTGTGCAAGGTAACCTCACCGTCCCACCAACTGGTGTGCTGCCCGACTTGTGATCGAAATCGGTGTGCCGTGTGTACAAAACACTACTGCGCACCAGAGTATCGAAAAATCTGCCGATTAGGCACGCCTAGATCGGACCTAACACATCGAAAAAGGCCCATTTCGAACGGATTACGGAGTGCGCTGAATGGTCCCCAGTGATCTATCGAGTCCTTTCACCGTTTTTCCCCATCTGTAAACGCTCTAAGCGCTTGTCGAAAATCGACCTCGCCGCGCCTGATTCGACTGGCGATGGCGGCACGGCTACAAGTTATTGGACGCGGTCAGATCGGACAGAGTTAGCTTGAGGCTAGCATCTATGCGCGTCGAGGACCCACCATATTTCTTGGCATCTACGCCGTACGTTTGGGACAGCACTCCACGCTACCGCGCTCTGCCCCAGCCGCCGACAAGATCTCTCCTCAACCAGTGTGCAGGGTGTGCAGGCCTGGGCTGTACACCCTACACCATGAAGAATCACGAAGACAAGCCACCCTTATTTCCCTTGGCGACATTCACATCACCAGACGCGCGGAAGCCGAGCCGACCGCTCGCGTCGTCACCTCAGCAACGCTAATGGAACGGTACGTTACCGGCGACTGGTCAGACCTGTCGGCTTGAGACATCAGGGCGAACCGTACCGCGATCCATGATGGCGGACGTCTCCTCGGCTAGCACCGCATCGCGCCCGCCGTTCGTATTTGGATTATCACCGAGGCCGACCGCGCCAGTTCGACGATTCTGCTACCCGACGAATACTGCCACCTCAGCTGTTTCGCCGAATGGTACCGGTCCGCTGCCACTCCGACCAGAAATAGACCGGAGGCTACCGCGGCCGCGGAGCCGAAAAAGCGTGCGTTGCAATGATTCACGCTCAGCCACAACCATTTGACCGTGAACGTCGCACTTACGGTTCGCTCCACGGATTCGAACTTCCTGGAACGTCTTCCGTGCTCTCGATCACCCCACTACCCTACCATCAAGGACCTTTAATGCATGAACAGACAATTCCGCTTTAATAAAAAAGTCATCGATTCCCTCCCACCGCATCCTGAAGGCGCTAAGGCGAAGGAGAGTGAGTACTCCGACACCGAGGTTGCGGGACTGCGCATCATCGTCAACCGACGGGGCCGCAAGTATTTCCTTTTGCGTTACTCGTTTAGTGGTTCTAAGCGCAGTATGAAGCTCGGGGATTATCCGCAGATGGACGTGGCGGAGGCCAGACAGCGGGCACTGGACTGTCGCCGCCAAGTCGCTACCGGAACCGATCCGCAGGCAGCGGTGGCAGTCGAAGGAGCATCGAAACTAACGCTTCGGCAGTTTGTGACTGACGACTATTTGCCGCACGCATACGCCACCAAGCGCAGCGCCAAGGACGACGAGGGGCGTATGCGAAACATCCTTCCCGAGTTCGGCGACCTTCCCCTCTCTGAAATCAGCAGCCATGCCGTCCAACAGTTCCATGACCGGTTGCGTGTGCAGAGGTGTGCAGCCACCGCCAATCGGCATCTTGCGCTGCTCAAGCGATGCTGTAACCTCGCCATCATCTGGGGCAAGCTTGGCGGTCCTAATCCGGTGCGGGGAATACGGATGCATCAGGAAAATAACCAGCGACAACGCTATTTGTCGGGTAGTGAACTCCGCTCGTTTTTGACTGCCCTTGACGAGGAACCGAATCGTTCACTCGCTGACGCGCTACGCTTCCTACTCATGACCGGCGCTCGTCGGAGCGAAGTATTGCAGGCACGCTGGAGTTCGATCGACCTCGACAAGCAGCAGTGGTACTTGCCGCACACGAAAAGCGGTAAGAGCCGGTTCATTTTGCTAAACGACGGGGCGATGGACCTGCTTCGCCAGCGTGATCGGCCTGCCGGACATCTTTATGTGTTCCCAGGCAAAAACGTAGGCGAGCCCATCTGCAACCCGTACAAGGGATTCAAGCGAGTACTTGACCGGGCAAGCATTAGCGACTTGCGGATTCATGATCTGCGGCACAGCTTTGCCAGCCTAGCGATCAACAATGGAGCCACGCTATACGAAGTCCAGCACTTGCTCGGGCACGCAGACAGCAAAACTTCGCAGCGTTACGCCCACATGGCTTCGGACAATTTGCGCAAAGCCAGCGCCCATGTCTCTGCCGTGATCGCCAAGGCCCAGCCATACGCGGAACCGATGGCGTAAACGAGAAATCGCTCAAGGGTCACTTGAGCGATTTTTTTTGTTGGAGCAGACCAGTGTTAGGCGGCAGGCCATTCGAGTTCGGGCCAGATACGATTATTGAAAATCGCATACCCCCGAACACTGTTATTGCAGAAGCGATGGACCCGACGTCCCGGCTGTTCAGTCTTCAGCGCACCCAAACCTGCCAGCTCGTCAAGAATACGCGTCGCGTCACCGTCGCGGCCAAATTCGCGAGAAAAGACGTTGACGGGGATGACGGTAATAGCATCGTCAACGAACGCGAAAGCATCGCTATCCGGTTCCGGCTTACCGACTTGAACCGAATCAGCATTGTCTTCCAGAAGTTGACGTACGCGGCCCAGACCTGCAGCCCGCGAACCCCACCACAGGTCCACGACCATTTTGATCGCTTCGTCAATTGCCTCTACCGCATCCTCATCGAAGACCTTAGCCTTGACCGCGATGCGCCCAGCAACCGCTGCACCCGCGAAGCGCTTCACGACGCGACGCTCACCAGGCCCACAGTCCGGCGGCAGAAGGTCTTCTTCGATCTGCTGGGCCTGCGCCAATAGGCGCTGCACCTCCCCAGGATTGTCGCAGCAGTATTGGATAATGGCTTCGCCAGGCGTGCCGTACTGCTCCCCGCAGGCACGCTTAAGGTGCCGCGTCAATTCTGCGAATGAACCGAACGACCCGAACGAATTAAAGATACCAACCTCACTGATGGGGATATCGATAGCGCGGTCCAGCTGCCCGCCGTGCATCGGCTTGCCGGTCGCTGCGACGGCATCGGTTATCGAGACTTCCGCAGTGACGATGACATTGGACTGCCAACGCTCACGCGACGCAGCTTGTCCGGTCGAGGTCATGCGATGCTTCCCCTGCCCCGATGCCATCATGTAGGTGGCTTGGCAGATCATCGAGGCACTGCCTTCGGTCAGCTCGTCGAGCAGTACCGGCAGGGGGCTGTATTGGCCCAGCAAAACCTCGAAACCGTTCAGGGTCCCGTTAAAGCGCGCAAGATATGGTACGTCCTCCACTTGTGCACCCTGCGCAGGATCGACCGCATTGCCAAAAACACTGCCTGCACATTGCTGGCCCAGCGTCTTGCCGCGTCCCTTTTGCCCGAAGAAGTTGTACATGCTGGACCCCAAGCCCAAACGTTCTAGAAAAATGCTGGTGATGGCGACGCAGGTCATTACCAGAACGATCGGGTTGGCTGCGATATGCGTGCCGATCTTCTTGCGCCATTTGGTCAAGTTGCCACGCGCATTCATTGGACTGGACCGCGAGGACTCCACCCAGTACTTGTCAACATCGACTTCGGGACTTGCGATCAGATCTTTTCCATTGAAGAAGGCGCGATACTCGGCGACCCAGCGTGGACTTTTAACGAGTTCGCGGACCGCGCGCTTGGTCACAGCCGAAGCCGAGGCGATCAGATATTTGGAAGCATGCCCGGGATGACACACGATGATCCCGCGCTCGCCGAGCAGTTCGCAGATTGCTTTTTGGTTCGAAAGCGTAGACATCGGAACGCGAATCATGCAGGGGATAGCCCCTGCGACACATGGCGAGATCGCGATAGCGCAGGTCGTGGTTTTCGTCGCTGGGTCGAATACAAACCCGTCTACATAGGCGATCCCCATCATCACCGTCAGGTCATGATCCTTGCCTTCATCGAGCTGCACACAGCCGTCGTGCGCAACATATTTGCCGACCGCGACGGGCGGCATGCTGGAACTGGTTGGTTGATTCATACGTCCTCTTATACGTTTCGTTTCGATTCTGTCCACGCGCGCACATCCGCTTTCGCGTAGCGCACTGCCCTGCCTACCTTGACGAACGGGATCTGCGGCCCGAGCCCGGTGGAACGCGCTTTCTCCAGGGTTTGCGGCGCAATACGCAACATCTCTGCAACCTCTTTTGTTGTCATATAACCGCCCAAGTCATGCATTGATTTCTCCTATTAGGTTTCGCTAAAAAGTTAAGCTGCCCCATAGTAAAGCCCCATCTAATTTTGGAAAACCCCTTCATAAACAAGCACTTATCCAAGGAATTGAGCGCTATCGAACTCGGCGCGTAAAGGTTCGATCGGGTTCGAACGGCGTCGCACCGGTGCCTCCGGGTAAATCGTTCACGCGTTCTAAAATCGGCTGGATACCGATACTTCAGCCGGCCGAGGCAAATTTTTGGCTATTTCTCGGCCGCCGAGCTCGCTGATTTGCGGCGAAATATTTTTTTATCCTGTCGCAAATTCGCGACACTTAACATGACCTGGCCTACACCAGCTCGCCCACGAGATTGTTCGCATCGACCAAGGCTTGGTCCTGCAGGTGTGCATAGCGTGCAGCCGTCACATTTGGCGACGAATGGCGGAGTACCTTTGATACGGTGAAGAGCGGGACGCCCGCGTTGACGGCAATCGAGGCCCAGGTCCGGCGGAGGTCATGGATCGTGAAGCCGACAATGCCTGCGCTCGCGCAGATACGCTCGAACGCCTTTGCTGGACGCGTCATGGGCTTCGCGGGATCCTTCCCCGTAAACAGATAACCGGACTTACGCTTCCCGACCGCATCACCCAGCAGTTTCACAGCCGCCGAACTGAGGCAAATATGCGCGGCCTTTCCGGACTTCGTCATGGGCAAATACCAAACGCCGCTATTAAGGTCGATATCCTGGACCTTCGCTGCGAGCGCTTCACCAAGCCGAGCAGCCGTCAAGAAGAGCAACATGAACAGCGCCGCAGCGGCCCGGTTGTTTTCGTGCTTGCATGCCTCCTTGAATGCCAGTCGTTCAGCGGGATCGAGCACGCGAGTACGGATGTTCACTTCAAGCAGCGGACGAATGTGCTTCGCTGGGCTCTTCGGGTGAAGGTCGTTCTCGACAGCGTGACGCCAGATCGCCTTGAGCAAGGCGAGGTAGCGATTCACGGTCGCGGGAGACAGATGTTCGCGTTCGCGCAGCATATCGAGGAAGGCGACGATATTTGAAGACTTGATCGCCGCTAACGGCATATGGCCGAACGCGCTCGACAGCCGGTATTCGAATTTTTGAACATCGTCCTTGATACTGCGCTTACGGTTCCTGACGGCTGGATAGTAATGTTCAGCCCACAGTTGGCCGAACGTGATACCCACGCGGCTGGCTGCACGAGGATCAGTTCCTTGCGCAGCTTGAAGGCGCGCAGCCGCACACGCCGATCGGGCCTGCTCGACCGTGAACCGGGCGCTATAGTCCCCGAGAGCCAGAGACAGGCGCTGCGTATGCAGGATGAGGCGCGAGCGGAAACTGATGCGCCCGCCGCGATAGAGGATTGCGATTAGCCCGACGCACTTCGTGTCGTAGCAGTCGAGCTGATCCTTATCACTGTAGGTAAGGAACCAGTTCTGGGCAGCGCTGAGGCTGGCTTTTGTGAAACAGAACTTCGTCGAAAAGCTGGGTGGATTTGTTTCTGGCGGCATGCTGATAGTCCTCTACTAGAACTACCGGGATCAATCATACCTGCTACGTCCCTACCTCGCATCCCACACCGTCAAGCTCTATCAAGCAACCTCAAAAAACTCTAGCCGCATACGACCACTGGCTAATAAAAAGGGCATTGCATTGAGGGAGCGTATAGACAATTCACCTTCAAGAATCCTGCTCACCTAATGAGAGGGAACTGTAGGGCATGCAATCTTCTAGAGGCAGCCATGGACGGGAGTAAAAACCTATTGAGGCTATCGCAAACAATATCGGGAGAGGAGGACCTTGCGTGTCGCGCGCTAACCTAGGTGTTGCGCCAGCGGTGTGTTGGTGTGCACCTTGTTCTCGCTGTGCGGAATGTGCAAAACAAGGACGTTAGGGGCGACCGACGGACGTGCTGAATTAGGCGAGGCGTCAGGAATATATTATTGATTGGCAACACCCATCGAAGCCCCAAGCCGTACTCTGGACTTGGGGCTTTCCATTTGGCGTCACATCAAGAAAGCTCAAGAAATGATGAAAATCACAGCAAACCCGACCTGGCAATGGTCGAACACGAAATCCCACAGTTCGCCCACGGCAACTCGTCGAAACAATGTTCCTACCGCATTACCAGACATCAAACAGGCCCTGCTGCCTCGCAGTCTAGACGTGTCATTCGCGCTGAGCTACCGGCGCTAGTCGGCCATACCGGAACAGGCACCGTTCCCGCGCAGCCCGTTTAGGCTGTGCAAGCCAAGCCAAGCCAAGCCAAGCCAAGCCAAGCCAAGCCCCGCACCGACTATCGGTTCGGGGCTTTTTCGTATCACATCAATCGAAAACACTACAAGACCATCATGAATAATAAAGATACCGAACAAACCGGCCACAGCGCCGACGCAACGATAGAAACCACCGTCGCCCAGTCCTGCTGGCTCCTCAAGACCGCCAGAGCACCGAAGCTGGGCAAACAGGCCGAAGGAGAGATCGGCTACCAGATCGTGACTGGTAGCGACCGTCAGGAACCTATGATCCAGATCGTCAGTAACGATAGCGGTGGCTACTTCAGTAAGGAAGCCGTCTGCTTCAGCCGCGTCGCGGCCTGCGTTCACCAGCATCAGAAAGACCAACCCTTTCCTTCCAAGTTATTGCAGACAGCGTTCACCGGGCGCTCCAGTAATAACGCCGGATTTCTCGCCGCTATCCTCCGCGCCGAAGGACTGCTCACCGTCGCACCCGACGCCGAAGGCCGTCACGTCATATCGGGCGATTGGGCCGCTTGGAAGGCGTCAACACTCGCAGGACCTGGCCAGGAAGTTGACGTCGAGCCAGCTGATACGGAAGCGAAAGCCGACGCCAGCGAACAGGCTGCGCCTTCTCCCGAAGCAGAAAAAGCGGCTACCCGGCGCGGGAAGAAATAGACCTTCTAAGCCCTACTCTGAACCCATGACCAACAAGGATTCGACAAAATCGGAAACCGGGCAGCTGGTGCGTTACCTGATGCACTTACCTAACGTCTACATATTCGGCGGCCTGCTGAAGCACATCATCTGCCCCGCCGTGCATTCTGCCTACACGGACATAGACCTGATCGCAATCGATCGCCAGGCACTGGACCGCATCCGGGACGACTTCGGCTACGTGTTCAGGGAACTGCCCAGGATCGGAAACGGCCCGCACTACTTCATCGGCAAGCCACAACGAACAGACAAGGTAATCCAGCTTGTCCTGATGCGCTCCCATCACCATGCGATGCAGTTCGCAATCGAGGGGCCGCAGTACGACATCGACCGCGCCGCCTTCAGCAACGGGCAATTCTTTTTCGACGCAGCCATCGGCGACGAAGCCATCAGGGATGCCGTCAAAACGAGGAAGGCTAGCCGCGTTACCGCTCCACGCAACATGACGCACTTCGCACCGCATCGCCCGCAGATCGAACAGCGCCACAAGCTCAAGCTGCTGCGCAAGGGCTTCACGATTACCAACTGACCCATCCCCCAATTACTCGCAGAAAGACTCATCAATGACTGCCACGATTTACATAACCAAAGAAGCGATGGCGACTGTCCTTGCTATCAAAGATCTCGACTATTACGATCGCTGCTGCCTAGCCGACAACGAGGAAACGGACCTCACACGAACGGCTGGCTATTACCTGAAAACTACGCACGAACGCAGCCCCGCTCCGTTGCCTGAGAACGCTGTGCTCGTAACGTCCATTCTTGCCATGGACACCGATTACTCGGAGCGTGTAAAGGTTCCTGCCAACCTTCGAGGTTGCATCTTTGAGAACGCTCCGCACCTGCCCCTGCACTACAAGGAAATCGTCAAATACTGGTCCGGAGAACCGCTGAACACGAACACAGGCGGTGCCGCCTATTACCAGAATCCGCTGAACGCTTACACAATCGATTTGTCACCTCTGGATGCAGCACATGAGGCGGACGAGTTCGGCGGCGACATAGCCGGGGTCGATGCTCTCCTATCGGAAGGTGTCGTCGTTCACATCGCTGGATTAGGGAAAATTGTCGGCAACGCCCCAGCCGAGGGATTTGTCGAAATCGAAATTCCCTTGGACGATGCCCTACTGGCCCTAGACAATCCTGATTTCCTAACCGGGAGGCCCTACGACCGGTCGACGAGCCAACGCTCAGAACGCATCTTCTTGATGGTATCGGACATTCGCCAATCTCCTGATCCCGACCAGATTTTCGTGGATGCGCTACGCTACGAAGAACTCGACTATGGCTTCTACTACTGAGGGGGTAGCCGTGTGCAGGTGTGCAGGTGCGCAAGGAGCGTTCGCTTTTCTTTCGCGGCAGCGGTCGGGCAATGCTGAGCATACGGCACGACAAAGCTGTAGATGAACTTTGTCTGAAGCGAAACTGTTTTGGCTCTGTCTCGGTCAGGGTATTTTTCTCTGACTGGGCAGGTCGAAATCGGTCGTAAGACACGAAAAATGGGCCATTTGGACGAGCTTACCGAATGGTCTGAAGGGTCCCCGGTGATCTATGGCACCTTTCCCTCGTCTTTTCCAGGCTCTAACCGCTAAAACGCTGTTGCATCGCCTGAGGGTTTTGCTCAGCTGTCGAGACTCGTTACGAGGCCTACGTGGCTACCCGCTTTTCCAACGTCGGCTTTGATGCGGATAAAAGTTTCGATTGTGGCGAACTTCCGAGTTCGGCCAGAAGCAGACGTATTCAGACAAGAACGCCTTGCGAATTCTCCACCTGAGGTACCGCACTTGATACCGCACATGAGCGTCAGGGTGTGCAGAATAGTTTTCCACGGGATTCTTGAAAAGCCCGCGCTCGCGCCGCAAACGCGGGACTGCATGCTCGTCCGACTTGTCCGAGCGTTGCGGGATTAGTTAGCGCCTGCGGCGGTTGCGCAGGGCCATAATTGCGCCCACTACTGCCGTGGCGATGAGCGCCTTGCGCACCAGACCGGCCGGGTTGTGGCGCAGTTCGGAGCGGATCCCCATTTCCGCGAGCACGTTGGGTACGTGGCCGTGCGCCAGGTCCTCGACGATGCCCTCGACCATGTTGACGCGGTCGGCGGCGATCAGCATCAGCCAGTGGCGCAGGTCGTTCTCCGGCAGCTTGTAGGCCAGGCGCCGGATGGCACCTGACAGCCACTTCGGCGGCTCTGCCGTACCAAAGATCGGCGTGATGCCCGGCCGCTCCGGTGAGCAGAACACTTCGACGGTTTGCGCCTGCTGTACCGGCTGCCCCTCCGGCACGTGGATGAAGCGTGGCGGCGTGCGTTCCATCGGCACGGCCGGCCGGTTCTTGCGGTCGAGATCCGCGCCCCAGCCGTTGATGAGCTGTAACTGTTCGCGGGGTGGACTATGCCGGTTTAGGTCGTGGTCGATCTGGCGCTCGTAGTCCACATGGCCGTGGTGGTGTGGGTGGTGCCGCTGCTCGGCGAGATCGCGGCGGGCTGTTTCAGTGTCCATGGCTGCTCCTTCAGTGAATGACGCTGGTCACCGTCGCGCGCGCCGAGCCTGCACGCGGTGGAATCAGCACGGTTTTGATGCAGTCGTCGTACTTGCTCGAGAAGATGTGGTACGCGTCCGAAACCTCCTCCAGCGGCACCCGGTGGGTGATGATCTCGCTCGGCTTCAGATGCCCCTGGCGGATATGCTCGATCAGGTGCGGCACATGGCGCTTGACGGAGGCCTGGTTCATGCGCATCGTAATGCCCTTGTTCAGCGCGTTGCCGATCGGCACGGCGTTGAAGGTCGGCCCGTAGACACCGACGATCGACACGTTGCCGCCCTTGCGTACCGAGTTGATGGCCCAGAACAGCGCGGTGGCCGCGCCCGCCTGCAGCATGGTCCAGCGTCCGGTGACGGTCTGGGCCAGGCTGCCCGAGGCCTCGCAGCCGACGGCGTCGATGCACACGTCGGCGCCCAGCCAGTCCGTCATCTTCTTGATGTGCAGGGCGACGTCGCCCACTTCTCGGAAATTGATGACTTCACAGGGGGCGTAGCGCCGCACGAAGTCGAGCCGGTACTCAACATGGTCGACCACGATGACGCGGCCCGCGCCGAACAGCCAGGCCGACCTGGCGGCGAAGATGCCGACCGGTCCGGCGCCGAACACCACGACGGTGTCGCCTTCCTTGATGTCGCCCATCTCGGCGGCCTGGTAGCCGGTCGGTAGCGCGTCCGTCAGCAGTACCGCATCCTCGTCTCCGATGTCGTCCGGGATCTTGTACGGTCCTACGTCGGCCATCGGCACGCGCACGTACTCGGCCTGGCCGCCGTCGTAGCCGCCGGCGGTGTGCGAATAACCGTAGATGGCGCCCACCGCGGTCGCTTGGGGGTTGGTGTTGTGGCAGTTGCCATACAGCTCGCGCTGGCAGAAGAAACACGAACCGCAGAACAGGTTGAAGGGCACCAGCACGCGATCACCCGGCTTAATTGTTTCGACCGCCGAGCCGACTTGCTCCACGATGCCAATGAACTCATGGCCGAAGGTGTGCCCAATGCGGGTGTCGGGCACCAGGCCGTGGTACAGGTGCAGATCGGAGCCGCAGATGCAGGCGCGTGTCACGCGGACGATGGCGTCGCCTGGGTGTTCGATGACGGGATCCGGTTTCTGCGACGCCCGGATCCGGTATGGTCCGCGATAATTTGTGGCTAACATAGAACCTCCTCTCAGGAATGGCCCGCGCTCACGCAGATGCGACCGCCGCGCAGGAAGGGATTGATACCAGGGCTGGCGACAAGTGCGCGACTGGTGGGCAGCGACCTGCCTGGCTAGGTACCAGGATGCAGGACTACCTTGGTCCAACCGTGATCGCGCACGTCGAAGTGCTGGTAGGCGTCAGGCGCCTGTTCCAGCTTCAGTTCGTGGGAAACGATGAACGACGGCTTGGCGCGGCCGGCGTGGATCAGGTCGCGCAACTGCCGGTTGTAGGCCTTGACCGGGCACTGGCCGGTGGCGACGCGCTGCCCCTTGAACCAGAGCATGCCCCAGTCGAGCGCGATCTGCCCCTTTTTCTCGAGTTCGTCCGGCGAGCCCGGGTCCTGCGGAACGAACACGCCGACCACGCCGATCCCGCCAGTGAACTTGACTGACGCGACCAGGTTGTTCATCGTGAGGTTGGGACGCTCTTCGCGGTGATGATGGTGGTCGTGGCACTGGTAGCCGACGCATTCGCAACCGCAATCCGCGCCCTTCCCGTGGGTCAGGTCCATGATCCGCTGCACCGGGTCTTCCTTCGAATAGTCGATCGGGATCGCGCCGATCGACTCCGCCAGCTTGAGCCGGTCTGAGTGGCAATCGACCACCATCACGCTGCAGGCCCCCTTGATCATCGCCGAGTGCGCGGCCATCAGGCCCACCGGCCCGGCGCCGTAGATGACCACCGCGTCGCCCGGCTTCATGCCGGCCAGTTCGGTCGCGTGCCAGCCGGTCGGGAAGATGTCGGCGCACATCACGTAGTCGGTCTGCTTCTCCGCCGCGTCCGGCGGCAGCTTCAGGGCCATGAAGTCGGCCCAGGGTACGCGCAGGTATTCGGCTTGGCCCCCCTGCCATGGTCCCATGTCGGCAAAGCCGAAGGCGGCGCCAGCCAGGCCCGGCTCGTTCGCCTTCAGGCAGTAGTTGGTCAGGCCGCGTTCGCAGTTCTTGCAGTGGCCGCAACTGATGTTGAACGGCAGGCAAACCCAGTCCCCGGGCTTGAGCCGTTCGACCGCCGGCCCTACTTCCTGGACCACGCCAAGGTTTTCGTGGCCGAAGACGCGGCCCTGTTCGAAATCGGTCCGGCCCTCGTACATGTGAAGGTCGGAGCCGCAAATGTTGGTAGTGGTGATCTTAACGATGGCGTCCGTTGGACGTTCGATTTTCGGGTCCGGCACGTCTTCGACTGCTACCTTGTTGGGACCTCGGTAGACGACAGCTTTCATGATCTACTCCTGTATTCCGTCAGGAGATAGCCTGCCCTACCTGGCAAGGAGCAGCGCTGCATCCTGGCAGTTTGTTGATGAGCCCGCGGGCCGCACCCGCAGGACCATCAATCGCCCTGCGGAAGCTTCTACCCGGTGAGAACCTGTGGCTTAGCGCTTCTCGTTCTTATGGCTTTGCGAACCTGCTTTAGCGTGTTGCTCGGATGAGCCGCCGCGCGTATTGCTACCGCTTTGCTGGTTACCTCCACCATCGTTCTTGTGGCTTTGGGAACCTGCTTTGGCATGCTGCTCTGGCGTGCCGCCGCGCGTGTCCCCCCCACTGCTACCCGTACTACCGCTCTGACTATTACCATCGTTCTTATGGCTCATCGAGCCTGCACGGCGGGCTTCTTCAGAATCAAATTCGTGAGCATTGCCTGACGCGTGGGCAGCGCGGCCTCCCTCCGAAGCAATTTCCCGTTGCTGTTGTGGATCCATTGATGCAAAGCCGCGATTGCTTGTATCGCTACTTTGATTGTTACCTTTATTGCCGCCACCTTGGTTGTTCGATGCCATGATCGTACTCCTTGAAAAAGGTATATCAGTCACGATAAATCTCGTCGTGACCGTTCGACTGAGTTAACCATCGTAGGCGCGAACTACCAATGCACAATAGGACGGACCGTTCTTTGGAAGTAGGACAGGTCTGGCCAACAGGCTCTTACAGAAGCGCAAAGTTCTCAGACGGACAGACATACCAAGGAGAGCAATCCTATGTCCGCTTTGGGTCGTGGATTCAACTGGTGAACGCAACACTCTAAGCCGTATGGAGGAGTGTTCACATGAAACAGCGACCTCGAATTTACTACACAGACAGTCAAAAGGCGCTCATGTGGGAGCGATGGCGCCGGGGCGATTCGCTGCAAAAGATTGCCCAGCTGTTCGACCGTAATCACTCGTCTGTTATCCGGATTCTGGCGGAAACAGGTGGCATCCGTCCAGCCCAAAGATGCCGCTCTCGACTGGCGCTAACGCTCACTGAGCGCGAAGAAATATCGCGGGCAATAGTAGCTGGCCAATCGATTCGCTCCATTGCCGCCGCTCTCGGACGGGCTCCATCCACAGTCAGTCGGGAGGTCAGACGAAATGGCGGCCTGGAGAGCTACCGAGCAACCCAGGCCGACCAGCGTGCTTGGGATCGGGCGCGACGACCCAAGCCGTGTAAGCTCGTGATGAACCGGAAGCTGGCCGGCATCGTCGCTGGCAAACTGCAGTTCCAATGGTCGCCGGAGCAAATCGCTGGTTGGCTAAAGCAGGCATACACGGGTGACGAGGACTTTCACGTGTCGCACGAAACGATCTACCGTAGCCTTTATATCCAGGCGCGAGGCGCTTTGAAAAAGGAATTGCTCGAGCACTTGCGGCGCAGCCGAAACATGCGCCGATCTCGCCATCACACACAAAAGACGGACGACCACGGCAGGATCAATGGGACGATATCGATCAGCGAACGTCCTGCCACTGCTGAGGATCGAGCAGTACCCGGGCACTGGGAAGGTGACCTTCTCTTTGGCAGCCACAACAGCCAGATTGCCACCTTGGTCGAGCGCCAGACACGTTACGTCATGCTCGTAAAAACCGCTGGCAAAGACACCGCGTCGGTCGTCGACGCACTCATCTTGAATGCACGAAAGCTGCCACAGGAGCTCTATAAATCACTGACATGGGACCGCGGAAAGGAAATGGCTGACCACAAGCGCTTTACGTTGGACACCCATATCCAGGTATATTTTTGCGATCCTCATCAGCCTTGGCAGCGTGGCTCGAACGAAAACACCAACGGACTCTTGAGGCAGTATTTTCCAAAAGGGCTGGACCTCTCAACGTACTCGCAGGAGAATCTGGACGAGGTAGCCAGGCTACTGAACGAGCGCCCACGGAAAACTCTCAACTACCAAACACCCGCGCAGCGCTTTCATGAATGTGTTGCGTCGACCGGTTGAATGCGCAGTCGAAACCGGAAGTACAGACTGACCGCGTCTTTGGCCTAAAGGGACGCAACTCCATTGGCTGGTGTGCAGGATGTGCTGAGTAGGCGGGGCAGTACCATTCTGTCCTCAACCTGTGTGCAGGGTGCGCCGGCCAGCACAGCTCGCGATTGACGAATAAGCGTGACCAACCACCATCACGACCGGAAAGGGACCGGAAAGACCAGCGACTGTTCTGCTAGTGTATAAGCGGTAACGGGAATCCCAAGTGGTCGGTCGAATCCGCTACCCAAGCCGCGATGACTCAAGTAAGTCATGCCTGCATCCTCCTAGTGTGCGGACGTGCAGGGTGTGCAATCGTCTGTACACAGTGACGTAGTTTGTCCCGATTCAGTACGGCTACCTACTATCCATAGGACAAGGGCTCTGGTCGCTCTCTGGTCAGGACCAGAGCAAATAAGGTCAAGGTCCATCCATCGCAGTCAGGTTGCCGATCACGCCAGCTAGGATGTGGCTATTCATCCATGAGTCAGACGGAGCAAGGACATACCTCGCGCCGCTGGCTATAATGGTAGGATAACGACCGTGCAGCGGTGGCAGCTACTGGCACTTTTAATCCGTTGGTCGCAGGTTCGAATCCCGCACGGCCTACCACGAACAAAAAGTAATGAAGTATCAAACGGAAACGCCAGCTGAAGCTGGCGTTTCCGTTTGTGCGTTGCCATCCGATATCTATTCAATCGCGGGTCCATGCCCCAGACCATCCTCGCCCCCGTCCACCACGAACTGATCATCAAGAAAAGCCGCTTCATCGCCTGCGTGCAGCCGATGGCGGACCGGGCCGGTGCGCAGAAGATCGTGGCCGGGCTGCGTGCCGAGCACTCTGGTGCGGCCCACGTGTGCTGGTCGCTGCTGGCCGGCGGGCAGTCGGCGGCGGTCGACGATGGCGAGCCCAGCGGGACCGCGGGGCGGCCGATGCTGGACGTGCTGCGTCACCAGGACCTGGAAGGCGTGCTGGCGACGGTGGTGCGCTACTTTGGCGGGGTCAAGCTGGGTGCGGGCGGTCTGGTGCGCGCCTATACCGACAGCGTTGCCCAGGCGCTGTTGAGCGCGCAAAAGGTCGCGATTGTCCGCCTGCGCCAGCTGCGCTGCCAGGTGCCCTACCCGCTCGAAGGCTTGCTCAGGCGCGAGCTGGAGCTGGCCGGCGCCACGCTCGACGCCGTCAGCCACGCCGACCAGGTCGGCTTCACCTTTTCCCTGCCCGAGAAAAAAGCCGATGGCCTGATCGCGCGCCTGAACGACGCCGGCAATGGCCGCGTTGCCTGGCTTGGCGAGCCCGACATTCCCGCGCAGAATTGAGTCGCCGCCAGCAGGCTCAGCCTGTTATCGCTATCATCCACGCACATACCGGACATCACGACTCAAAAGCGGACTGACCGTCTGCGACTCGTTATAGTGTCCGGCCTCATCGCAAAGAACAACACATGATCAAAAAGAGCCTGGCCCCACTGGCCCTCGGCGGTTTCGGCATTGGCCTGACGGAATTCGTCATGATGGGCATCCTGCCCGATATCGCCACCGGCCTCCATATCTCCATTCCGCAAGCGGGTTACCTGATTTCTGCGTATGCAATCGGCGTCGTCGTCGGTGCGCCGACCCTGGTCAGCATGCTGGGCCACCGTCCGCCGCGCAGCGTGCTGATCTGGTTCATGCTGATGTTCATGGTGTTCAACGCCCTGTCCGCCTGCGCGCCGAATTTCCATACCCTGCTGCTGTTCCGCTTCCTGGCCGGCCTGCCGCACGGCGCCTTCTTCGGCGTCGGTGCCGTGGTGGCGACGCGCCTGGCCGAGAAAGGCAAGGAAGCGGCGGCGTTGGCCAGCATGTTTTCCGGCCTGACCCTGGCCAATGTGTTCGGCGTGCCGCTGGGTACCTGGCTGGGGCATAACATGAGCTGGCGCATCGTGTTCCTGATCGTGGCCGCGATCGGCCTGGCCACCATGATCATGCTGCACAAGCTGATCCCCTATTTCGAAGGCACCAAAAGCGCCGGCCTGAAGCAGGACCTGAAAATCTTCCGCAATCCCAAATTGTGGCTGGCGCTGGGCATCACCTCGATCGGTACCGGCGGCCTGTTCGCCTGGCTCAGCTACATCGCGCCGCTGCTCACGGAAGTGACCCACTTCCACGCCAACACGATCCCGCTGATCATGACCGTGGTCGGCGTCGGCATGACGGTAGGGGTGCACGTGGGCGGCAGGCTGGCCGACCGCGTGGCGCCACTGCGCGCGATCCTGATCCTGCTGATGTCGATGGTCGTGCTGCTGTGCCTGAATGCCTTGTTTGCCTGGTCGCAGCCGGCGATGGTGGTCCTGGCCTTCCTGGTCGGCGCCAACGCGATGGCGCTGGGCCCGCCGATCCAGATGCTCTTGATCGAGCATTCGCGCGAAGCCGAGATGCTGGGCTCTTCGCTCGGCCAGTCGGGCTTCAATATCGGCAACGCCACCGGCGCTTTCCTCGGCGGCATTCCGCTGACGCTGGGCTTTTCCTTCGTGTCGCCGCAGTGGGTGGCCGCCAGCCTGGCGCTGTGCGGCGTGCTGCTGGCGGCGGCGATGCTGATGCATGGCCGCCAGGGCAGCACGTTGCTGCCCTCGGCCCAGAACCGATAAGGTTTAAGGAAGCTCAGGGTAAATAAGCCTGGCCGCGCAGGCTGTCCAGCGCGGCCAGGATCGCGGCTTCGGTATCCACCGCTTCCGTGAAGCCGGCGCGGCGGATCTTGCCCATGTCCGAGATCATGTCGAACTCGGTGTTGAAGATGAAGTCGCCGAACGGCCAGGCGACCAGCTTCTCGAAGGGCACCGTCTTCAGGCCGCGCTTGTCGGCCAGGCGCTGCCAGGCCGCGCCCTGGGACGGCATCTGGCGTGCCAGCGAGAATGGCTGCGGCGGCGCCACCTCGATGCCGAAGTCCTGTGCCACCGTTTTCCAGATGCGCTCCCAGCGGAAGGGTTCACCGACCAGGTTGAAGGCTTCGTTCTTCGCCTTCGGGTCGAGCGCGGCCCAGACGCTGGCGCGCGCCATCCAGCCGGCGTCGGTGATCTGGGCCAGCGCGCCGTTATAGGTCTTGCGCGAGCCCGGGAAGCGCAGCGGCACGCCGGCTTCGCGGCTCAGCGCCGCGAACACACCCATCACCATCACGATGTTCATCGGGTTGCCGACGATGTCGCCGACCACCACGTCCGGGCGCAGGATGCTCCATTCGAATTCGCCGGCGGCGGCGCGCTCGCGCAGCAGGTCTTCCTGGGCATAATAGAAATTCGGGCCGAGATGGCGCGGGTCGTCCTCATAGAAAGGCGCCAGCGACGGCCCCAGGTGCACGCCATACACCTTGGCGCCCTGGTAGTGCACCACGCGCTGCAGCGGCGCGCCGACCGCCTTCAAGCCGTCCAGCAGCTTGCGCAGCATGCCGCCGTTGATCGCCTCCTCGTCGGCCAGGTCCTTGCCGCCTTTGAGGGCCGCGTAGAACACGTGGGTGGTGTCGCGCGCGCCTTCCAGCGCCTTGGCGGTGGCCGCGGCATCGGTCAGGTCGGCCTGGATGGTGTCGACGCCGTCGACGAAGGTGCGTGGCAGTGCGCGCACTTGCCACTCCGGCTTGTCCTTGAGTTCGCGCACCACGGCGTTGCCGATGATGCCGCTGGCGCCCACGACCAGGGCGCTGTACTTCGTGGTCATGTCGAATCCTTGCGGAGGTGGAAAGCCGTGAGCTTAACGCTTGTCCGCAAACCGCGTCGTTCCCGCCCCGCGGCGCAGCACCTTCACGCCAACAAGGCCTGCCCCATGGCCGCGCCGATCTCTCCGGCCTCGCCGATGATCTGCGCCAGCATTCCTTCGTCCACCAGGAAATCGAGGGCGCTCTCGCTGTGTTCCGGCAGCGGCAGCGGCGCCCGGCCCAGTGGCGACGGCACGCCGGCGTACAGGTTGGCTAGCAGCAGGGTGTCGAGCAGCGATGCCGGCGGCATGTGCAGCCAGGCATCGCGCAGCTGGAAGATGGCATCTGCCACCGCTTCCGGCAGGGCCAGGCGGCGCGCCACTTCGCGCGTCAGCACGTCTTCGCAGAGTTCGGCCCAGCGTTCCGGGTCCTGGTCCAGCAGGCCGGGAAACTCGTCGGCGCGCGACAGCAGATAAAAGCCGCCGACCTCGTGCACGATGCCGGCGAACATGGCGGTGTCCGGATTGACGAAGGTGATGCGGCGCGCGAACACTTGGGCCAGGGCCGCCACCTGCACCGTGTGCGCCCACAACTGTTCGCATTTGGCGCGCAGGGCCGGGTCCTGGATGCGGCTGCCGAACTGGCGCACCAGCAGGCTGGCCACCAGCATCTGCAGGTTGCGATAGCCGATGCGGGCAAGCGCCGCGCGCACGTTGGTGATGGGGGCGCCGCCGGCGTTGAAGGCCGAGGTGTTGGCCAGCGCCACGGTGCGCGCGGCCAGCTGGGGTTCGCCCAGCACCAGGCGGATCGCCTCCTCGAGGTGGCAATCCGGATCGTTCAAGGCCTGCTGCAGGCGCAGCACGGCGTTCACGCTGGTGGGAAAGGAAATCTCGCCGCGCGCGGCCTGGGCGGCGATGATCCCGAAGGTTTCGATCTTGTTCACGGGCGCGATTATAGCCGCTTGATCCGTCCTCATGGCAATCCGGGCACGGTCCTTCGATGTTGCCGCCGCCGATAAAAAAACGGCCGGCGAAGGTCGCCGGCCGCAATGGGCAATCGAATTTTTTAAATGAAGGCTTTTATTTGACCTGGATTGCGCTGCGCACGTTGCTCACGCCATCGATGCCCTTGGCGACCTTGACCGCTTTCTCGGCCTCGGTCCTGGAGTTGACGAAGCCGCTCAGCATGACCACGCCCTTCTCGGTCTCGACGTGGATGCCCAGCGAGCCCAGGTCCGGTTCCTTGACCAAGCCGGCCTTGACCTTGGTCGTGATGGCGGTATCGGCCATCACCACCCGGGTATTGGCGGTGGCGTCCTTGGTCTTGTCGGCGGCGCCGGCGGTGGCATCCTTGGTCTTGTCGACCGCCACCTGGGCAACTTCCTTGGTTTTCTCGGCAGCGGTCGCGGCCACGGCTTTGGTTTTGTCGGCGGCGGTGGCGGCCGCGTCGCGCGCCTTGGCGGCGGCGTCCGCGGCGGCGGCCTGGGTCTTGTCGCCGGCGCGCTCCGCAGCGTTGGCGGTGCGGTCGGCGGCTGCGGCGTTGTCGCGCACGGCCGACGGCTTGGTGTCGATCAGGCAGCCGGTCTTGCTGTCGGCGGCGCCTTGCGCGCATTTGTCGACGGCGGCGGCCTTGGCCGGATCGCGGGTATCGGTGGTGGTGACCAGACCGCCGGAGGCGGTGGCGCCGGAGGCGGTGGCGCCAGCCTTGGCGTCGGCCTTGGCGTCGGCCAGCGCGGCGGTGCGCACCGACTTGGCGTTATTCATGCACTCATCCTTGTCGGCGCCGTTCTTGCCGTCGCAGCGTGCCTTGGCCAGCGTGAATTCCGCTTCGGCCAGGTTGGTGCGCGCTTTTTCGCGGCTGGCCGGGGAGTTGCTGTATTTGGACATGGCCTTGGCTTCGGTCTCGGTGCGCGCCAGCTTGGCTTCGGCGACGCAGACGTCCTTGCCGTTGCCGCTCATGGCATCGCATTTGGCGATTGCGTCCCGGTAGTCGGCAGCGGCTTTCTGGGTGGCGTTGCGATAAGTGGCCGGGTCGTGGTTCAGGGCAAAGGTCGGTGCTGCGAAGGTGGCGCCGGCGGCCGTCGCGAGAAGGGTCGCAATCAGGAGTTTCATGGTCGTTATCCCTTGGATCGGTTGTTGTGATACAGGGATTAGACGCCCGAGCCCGCCGGAATTCTGTGCGGCACCGTACGGTTGTCTAAAAAACCATATTGCTCAGCTTCATTATCGCGCTTTATTGCTCGAGCAAACCGTCGCGCCACAGCGGCAACGCGTCTTCGAAGGGATGGGCTGCGTCACCGAAGCGCCCGCCGTCCCGCGCCAGTGCGACCCAGGTGCGGGTGTCGTGACCGTTGCGCGCCACCGGCTGGTCGGCGCGCAGCTGCGTCAGCCAGGCGTGCACGCGGGCATAGTCGGCGGGATGATGGCGGCGGGTCCAGGCCAGTGCCACCAGGTCGGCATAGCCCTCCTCGCGCCGGGTTTCGCGCATTTCCCTCGAAGCAGCCAGCAAGGCCGGATCGCGTGCAATTTCCTTGCTCACCTCGACGAAACCGGCGGGCAGCGCGTGCCAGGCGCCCTGCGCATAGCGCCAGCAATGGCCGATCTCGTGGGCCGTCATCGCCTCGATCAGCTCGCCCTGGGCTTTTTCCTGGACACCGGCCAGCTGGGCTTCGGCGCCGGCATTGCCGCGCAGCGACAGCACCAGCTTGCAGCGGCCGCCATCGAAGCCCATCGCCATCGGCACGTCGTTCGGACGCGCGCGCGGCTGGACGATGATGTCGATCGGCAGCGCCAGCCTGCGTGCATAGTCGAGGACGGGGAAGGCGGCGCTCAGCCAGCGCGTTTCCAGCGAGGTGAGGTCGGCGGGGGTGGCCGCTTGCGATGCCGCGCACAGGAAAGTGGCGGCGGCTAAGGCTTTGAACATGAAGGCTTGCCCAGAGAGTTTGAATGCCTATCGGCAATTCTATCTCTGGAGCAAGCGCTCGCGACGACAATAATTTACTGCCTGTTTAAAACAGTAAGTATGTCATCTCTGCAATATCAGGCGTACGAGGGGGCAGCCACGGCCAGGCGCGCTGTTCTGGCACGCGGCGCCGCCGCAACCGGCCGCGCCGCCGGCGCCAGCTTGAATACGCTGACCACTTGCGCCAGTTGTTCGGCCTGGTCGTGCAGGCTCACCGCCGCCGCGCCGGCTTGTTCCACCAGCGTGGCATTCTGCTGGGTGGCTTCATCCATCTGCGTCACGGCGCCATTGATCTGCTCGATGCCGAGGCTCTGCTCGCGGCTGGCCTGGCTGATCTGGGCCATGATGCCGGCCACCTGCTTGATGCTGTTCAGGATTTCGTCCATGGTGGTGCCGGCCTGGTCGACCAGCCTGGTGCCGGCATCGACCTTGGTGACCGAGTCGCCGATCAATTCCTTGATCTCGCGGGCGGCACCGGCCGAGCGCTGGGCCAGGTTGCGCACTTCTGCCGCGACCACGGCGAAGCCCCTGCCCTGCTCGCCGGCACGTGCCGCCTCGACCGAGGCGTTCAGCGCCAGGATATTGGTCTGGAAGGCGATACCGTCGATAACGCCGATGATCTCGGCGATCTGGCGCGAGGACGCATTGATCGACGCCATGGTATCCACGACCTGCGCCACCACGGCGCCGCCGCGCTCCGCCACGTTCGAGGCCGACTCGGCCAGTTCGTTGGCCCAGCGCGCATTTTCGGCGTTCTGGCGCACGGTGCCGGTCAGCTCTTCCATCGACGATGCGGTTTCTTCCAGCGTGCCGGCCTGGCGTTCGCTGCGCTCGGACAAGTCCTGGTTGCCGGCCGTGATCTCGGCCGAAGCGTTGGCGATGGTCAGCGTACCGGCGCGCACCTGGCTGACGATGTCCACCAGGCTGTCGCGCATATTGCTCATTGCGTACATCAGGCTGCTGCTGTCGCCGGGGCGAACCTCGACCGCCACTGACAGATCGCCGGCGGCAATCGCGCCCGCGATGCGCACCGCATCGTCGGGCTGGCCGCCGAGCTGGCGCAACAGCTTGCGGCTGATCAGCCAGGCTTCGAGGGCGCCGGCGGCGACCGCAACCGCCAGCAAGGCCAGCATCCAGGCAAAGAAGCTGCCGGACAGCTGGCGCGCTTCCCTGGCCGCCGCATTGTTCAGTTTTTCTTCGAGGTCGATCAAGGCATTCACGCTGGCCAGCCACTCGACGAACACGGGTGCGGCCTGCTTGTCCAGCAAGGCCGCGGCTTCGGCAACCTTGTCGGCCTGGCGCAGCGCGATCAATTGCGCGATCAGCGGCTGGGCACGTGCTTCGACGTCCTTGATCCGGGCCAGGTCCTGCTTTTCTTCCGGCAGGAAAGCCTGGCCTTCCCTGAACAGCGCATCCATCGGGCCGGCCGACTCCTGATACTTCGCGTCCAGCTTGCGGATCAGGGCAACGGTGGGTTCGGCCACGGCCGGGCTGGTCGCCAGGACCACGTCGCGCACGGCGATCGCACGGTCGTGTACGCTGCCGCGGAAATTGATCGCGTAGCGCTGCTTGACGCTGTTGACGTCATTGATTTGGGTCAGGATGTTGTCGATCTGGCCGACCCGGTGGATGGCCAGACCCGCCAGCAAGGCCAGCAGGGCCAGGACGCTGCCGAAGCCGAGCGCCAAACGTTTGCCGATGGTGAAATTGGAAGAGGTCATGATGTGTGCGCAGGTGAACGAATCTGGTTTTAGAAAATTCCAATCGAATTTTAAAAAACTATAGCACACATCTATGAAACAGTTCTGTGCGGCAATTAACTTAAAGAAATATAAGTTTCTTCGGGATAATCATTGAACTCCCTCAGTGCATCCTTAATGCAGGATCCACTTCAAGGGCTTCTTGGCCGGCGCCAGCTTGGCGGCGGTGACAAAGGCCGGGCGGATGTCGTTCGGCACCGGCTTCATCTTGTCCAGCGCCTTTTGCACGTCGGGCCGGATCACCACGTAGCGTTTCATCAGCGCCTGGGCGCGCGCATAATCGCCGGTGGCTTCGATGGTGAGGAACTCGCGGTCGAGATCCGCCACTGCGCCCTTGATCTTCGCCAGGTCGACCGAAAAGGTGCCGTCGCCATGCGAGACGAAGCCGCCCTTGTCGAGCAGGTAGTTGACCTGGATCGCCATCCCGCGCGCGTGGGAATCGGTCAGGCCGAAATGCAGCGTACGGAAGGCGGAGGCGAGGAAGGTGATGTACAGCTTGCGCTCGGCAGCGGTGCCCTGCCCCAGCGAAGTCTTCAGCTGCCCCTTGTCCATCATATAGGCCAGCGCCCACAAACCGGTGACGTCGGCCTTGGCTTCCTCGATGGTCGAGTAGGCGTCCTTCAGGTCCTGGCGCGGGGTCGAGGGCTTGCCCTCCTTGCTCGTGGTGGCGTGCGGGCCGAGGCCATGCATGATCTCGTGCGCCAGGATGTGGGTGAAGAAGGCATCGAAATCGAGGTCCTTCTGGTCGTCGGCACGCAGCACCAGTTTCGAGATCGGCAGCAGCGTCGCCGCGAACTTGGCTTCCTGGACGTTCTTCAGCATCACGCGCTTGGAACCGCGCTGGCGGATGATGCGCTCGTCGTTCGGCAGGTTGTAGGCGGCGGTCTGCACGCCCATGTTGCCATCACCGGCGCCATACACCTGATTCACCACCACCATCGGCGCGATAGCACCAACCTTCGGATTGCGGTATCTGGCGTCGAGCGGCAGGTTGTTCTCCAGTTCCTGCATGTGCTGGCCGAAGAAGTTCAGCTTGGCGGTTTCTTTCGCATCGCGCACGTTGACGTAGGCTTCGAAGGCGGCCTTGTAGCCGAACAGTTCGTCGTTATACGTTTCATACGGCCCGATGGTGACGTCGACCGGCGAATCCAGGTCCATCCAGGCGAAATCGGAGGCCAGGTAATCGTTCGACAGGAAAGCGTCGGCGCGCAGGTTCAGGAATTTCCTGAGCGAGGCGTTGTCCGTGGCTTGCGCCGCTTCCTTCAGCAGCTTCGACAGCCTTTCCAGTTCGGGACGGTACTCGTCCGAGTACTTCACGACCTTGAATTTGCCATCCCTGGCAGTGCGGATGGTGGTGAAGAACCACTGCGCTCCTTCCTTCTCGGCGGCGGGCAAGCCATCGATCCAGGTTTCCAGCGCTTGCTTGCTGGCGCCTTCGGGATAGAAATTGGCGGCGGCCGGCTTCTGTGCCGGGATCTTGATGCCCGCATACTCGGCGGGCATGAAGGAACGGTTGCCGTCGATGATCGACCACGGTCCCTTGTTCAGCCAGAAGTAATCGCGGCGTGCCTTGCCCAGCGGCGTCGTGTCCTTCTGCAGCGCGGCCCACAGGGCTTCGTTGCCGGACCAGCGCTGGCGCAGCTGCAGGGTATCGACGATCTTGGCGGCGTCGATCAGTTTGCCGATGGCGACCTGGTCGCCTTTCCCGAGCTTGCTGGTGTCGGCAGTCAGGTCGACCGGGGCGAAGCGCCTGGCCATCGCGGCGAGGTCGGCGACGGAGGCCGGGGTAGCGCCCTCGACGGCGCCTGCCATGCCGGCTGCTGCCATCAATACCAGTGACAGCAGCGGGCGGAGGAAGTTCTTCATGACGTCCCTTCAGTGGATTGCAATCTCGCGATTGTATCCGCTGCCGGGACGCCGGGGGTCAGCCGCGCTTGGCCTTGCGGCGCATCGCACCCAGCAGGCCCAGGCCACCCAGCATCAGTGCCACCGATGCCGGTTCCGGCACGTCCGACGGCTCGGTGCCGGCAGCGGCCACGGTCACGTTCAGGGCGCTGATCGAATCGCTCTGAGCGCCGTTGGCGAGGTAGGTCGCTTTCAGGCCGAGCTTGTCGAAGTTCAGGTCGGTGCCGGTGAAGGCGAAGCTGAACGCCAACGGTGCGCTGACCAGCGTGTGGTTGGTGCTGGTGGCGGTGAAGATGGCCATGTCCTTGCCGGTCGCGCTCGGCTTGAAGCTGTAGGTCCAGCCGCTGGTCGGTGCCGACACCAGATCCACCTTGTCCAGGCCCGCCATGTTGAACTGCAGGATGTCCAGTTCGGTGGCATCCCAGCTGTTGCCGCTTGCATCGATGCTCAGGTTCAGGATGTTGCCCGACAGCGTGGCGGTGTAGTCGACGTCATTGCTGCTCGACAGGACGCCTGCGGATGCGGAACCTGCTGCGAAGAGTGCCAGTGCGGCGCTGATGAAGCCATTACGGAGAGTGTTGTTCATGATGTCCAGTGGTTAGGTTCGAACTTATTTAATAAATGATAAGAACGGTTGCAATTATTACACAAGATTTACATTAAATCAATAATTGTTGATGCTCTTGTTATTCGCTTTATATTCAAACAAATTTCCATCTCTAACCTTTGGACATGCGGTAAACGACACAGGGGCGGCATGCCATCGACTGGCATGCCGCCCCTGCCTCCCTGCCCACCTTTTACATCAAGGCTGTGTTCGCGTTAGCTAGGTGAACTGAAATGGCGTTGCCAGGGTCTGACGTATCGTCGAGGTAACTCATGGAGAGTGACGATGCGAAGGCTTGTTTCCCCTGATTTGTCCAAGGGATCGTTC
>Ga0265780_10000615_pt1 | contig 54181 bp, 42 predicted proteins | sample P1T30metagenome_FD_192432 | JGI IMG/M metagenome (GOLD analysis project Ga0265780, IMG submission 192432) | Plant litter microbial communities from East Loma Ridge, Irvine, California - P1 T30 | ecosystem: Environmental > Terrestrial > Plant litter > Unclassified | place: USA: California... | reverse complement strand
CGCTATACTTGGCTTGGCGGTGCAACTCGACCAGCTGGTGGCGCTGGTGCTCGGTTACGTCGAGGCGGGTGCGCAGGAGGTTTTCAAAAGCAATGGCAGCATCCGTTTCGGTTTCGGGCGGCTCTTGTAGGTCGGTGGCTTCGTTGGCGGCGTAGGTGCCGTGCAGGCGGTGGGCCTGGCGGCGCATCACTTCGCGCAGCGTAAATAGGCTAGGGTCGGGCGGCGTGCCCTCGCGCTCGATGCGCTGGTTGAGGTAGTGCAGCGAGCCCTTGGTGAGGGCCAGGCGCAGTTGCTGCTCTTCGGCGGCGCGCTGGGCCGGCGACTCCTGCACGCCCAGGCGGCGCACCAGCCAGGGCAGGCTCAGGCCTTGCACCAACAGCGTAACCAGTATGACGGTAAAGGTGATAAACAAAATAACATCGCGCTGCGGAAAGGGCTGCCCGTTGCGCAGCGTGAGCGGCAGGGCCAGCGCCGTGGCCAGCGACACCACTCCGCGCATGCCGGCCCAGGACGTGATGAAGAGGTTGCGGCGGGGCGTTGGCTCCTCGTCGCGCCCCAGCCAATGGCCCAGCCACCGCCCCAGGTACGACACCGGAAACACCCAGCCCATCCGGATGACGATGGCTACTCCGCTCACCAGCAGCCCGTAGCCGAGCGTTGACCACAGGTGCCAATCGTTCACCCCGCTCAGAATGGCGCGCAGCTGCAAGCCGATGAGGATGAACACGAACCCATTGAGCAGGAAGCCAATCACGTTCCAGAAGCTGTGCTTGAGCAGGCGCGTTTGGTTGTCGTAGATGTCGTGCGAGCGGCGGCTCATCATCAGGCCCATAAACACTACCGCCAGCACCCCCGATACTTCTAGGTGCTCGGCGGCCAAATACACCCCAAAAGGCAGCAACACCGTGAGGGCCGTGATGAGGGTAGGGTCAGTGAGCACGTTTTGGATGCGCACCATGGCCCAGCCCACCGCCAGCCCAATGGCCGCCCCGCCCAGCGCCACCAGCACAAAGTGCCAGCTGGCATCCCAGAGGCTGAATACGCCGCTCACCACCGCCGCCACGGCGTAGCGGTAGGCTATCAGCGCCGAGGCATCGTTGAGCAGGCTCTCGCCCTCCAGCACGCTCGTGATGCGGCGCGGCAGCCCCAGCCCCTTGGTGATGCTGGTAGCCGCCACGGCATCGGGCGGACTCACAATGGCGCCCAGCACAAAGCCCAGCGCCCAGCTAAACCCCGGAATAAAGTAGTGCGCAATGGCCGCCACCACGGTCGTTGTCATCAAAACCAGCCCAATGGCCAGTAGCGAGATGGGCCGCCGATTGGCCACAAACTCGTGCCACGAGGTATTGTAGCTGGCCTCGTAGAGCAGCGGCGGCAGAAAGATAAAAAATACTAAATCGGGGTTGAGCGCCACCTCGGGCAGCCCCGGAATGAGGGCCAGCAACCCGCCCACTATTACGAGTAGCAGCGGATACGGCACTTTGAGCCGCGGGGCGATGGCCGACAGCCCCACCAGCAGGGCCATGAGAAATATTACAACGGACAGGTGCTCCATAAGCTCGGCAATCAGGCGGCCACTACCTCTACTACGGCAGTGGCCCGCTATACTAAAAGCCTTCTTATACGTTCCGTCTAGCCATTCGCCCATTCTCGCCACTTAGCAGCAGGCAAAACGAACTGCTACTACCCCTACCTATCCGAGTATTAAGCACCAGGTTTTTAGCGAAGAAAATCAGTCAAAAAGCGCCGTGGAGCAGTGCCAGATGGTTTCTGGCACTGCTCCACGGCGCTTTCCTTTCGCAAGCTTTTTGGGCTACAAGCCCGGCACCGCTCTGTAGCACACTACGTACCTGGATTAGCTGATAATTTCCAGCTGCCACTCCAATTCCTGCGGCTTCACCGGATAGGACTGGCCGTGGCGAATGGCTTGGTACACGGCCTCAAACAAGCCGGCGTAGCTACCTGCCTCAGCCGCCACGGGCGTGGTGGTGAGCGTACCATCGGGCGCGGCCACGGTGAGGCGGCCTTCCTGGCCGGGCTGCTCGCGGCCGTAGGCCGGTTCGGCGGGTTTTAAGCCAGCTACTAATTGGGCTTCCTGGGGGTCGGTGCGGTCTTTGCGAAAGCTGCCTTGGGTGCCGTGCAGGATGAAGGCCGGGCCGGGGTCGGCCACGAGCAGGCTACTGGTCAGGTACACGTGCAGGCCCTCGGGGTAGTGCAGGTGCAGGCTGAAATAATCGGCCACCTGCGAGCTTTCGCGGTAGCTGCCCTGGGTGCGCTCCACCTTCAGCGGCTGCCCAAATAGGCTGATGGCTTGGTCAACCAAATGCGGCCCCAAATCGAATATCAGCCCCGAACCGGGCGAGTCGGCGTCTTCCTTAAACTTCTTAGGATTGAGCTGCGGCTTGAACCGGTCGTAGCGAAAGTGCACCTCGATGAGGCGGCCCAGTTGCCCGCTTTCTACTACGCGGCGCACGCTGCCAAAATCAGTGTCCCAGCGGCGATTTTGGTACGCGAACAACTGGCGATTTTGCTGCCGGGCCAGGTCGAATAGCTCGCGCACCTCAGTGGCTGTGGTCGCCACCGGCTTTTCGAGCAGGACATGCTTGCCGGCCAGTAGCGCCTGCCGGCCCAGCGCCACGTGCGTGGCGCTGGGCGTGTTCACCACCACTAGTTCTAGGTCGGGGTCAGCCAGCAGCTCGGCCACGCTGCCATAGCTTTTTATATGCGGATAATCGGCCTGCATGCGCTGCTCGTGGCGCTGCACCACGGCCTGCAAATCGAAGCCGGGGTGCTGGGTTAGAAACGGCGCGTGAAATATTTTGCCCGACATGCCGTAGGCCAGCAAGCCAGTTTTAATGGGTGAGGAATCGGCGGAAAGGGTCATGGTGCGCGAGGTTTCGCGAAGTAAAAAGAGGTTTCGCAAGGTAGCTAATCCAAGCTGCGGAGTAGCCGTAGCGCGGCGCCCCCGCAGCTTGAATTAGCAAATCAAAACTTGTCCGGTTTTGGTTTAGGGTCGAATTGTCTTTTCCAACATTCACACCTCATGGACCTCCAACTCACGGGTAAAACTGCCCTTATCACCGGCTCTACGGCTGGCATCGGCCTCGCCATCGCCCAGCGCCTCGCGGCCGAAGGCGTGGCCGTCATTCTCACTGGGCGCACCGAGGCGCGCCTGGCCGCCGCCGCCGACACCATTTTGCAGCAGACGCCACAGGCCAGCGTGCGCGGCGTAACCGTCGATTTTGGCGACGCCGCGCAGGTCGATACCCTGCTGCGCGAAGTGCCCACGGTCGATATTCTGGTCAACAACGTGGGCATCTTCGAGCCCAAGCTGTTTGCCGAAATTTCGGATGCCGACTGGCTACGCTTTTTCGAGGTGAACGTGCTGAGCGGGGTGCGGCTTTCGCGCCAGTACTTCCCGCTGATGCTACAGGCCAACTGGGGCCGCATCCTGTTCATTTCGAGCGAATCGGGCCTGCAAATCCCGGCCGAAATGGTGCACTACGGCACCACCAAAACCGCTCAGCTGGCCGTGGCGCGCGGCCTAGCCGAGCTTACCAAAGGCACCGGCGTGACGGTGAATTCGGTGCTGCCCGGCCCCACGGCCTCGGAAGGCGTGGAGGAATTTCTGAAGAAGCTGGCTGGCGAAGGCAAAACCCGTGCGGAAGCTGAGCACGAGTTTTTCCGCGATGCGCGGCCCTCGTCGCTGCTGCAGCGCTTCATCACGACCGATGAAATCGCCAGCATGGTGGCCTACCTCAGCAGCCCGCTGGCCGCGGCCACCAACGGCGCCTCAGTACGCGTGGACGGTGGCGTAGTGCGGGCCATTTAGCAAGTAGACTTGTTCCTAAAGTAGGAAAGTTAAAAAAACGTCCGTCATGCTGAGCGGAGCGCAGTCGAAGCATCTCTACCACCTCGTTGAACGGTCTATCAACGGTGCGGCAGAGATGCTTCGACTGCGCTCCGCATGACGACCAGTTTGTAGCCTGTTTCTTAAGTAGGGAACAAATCCAGTAGCCCGGACTACAAATTCTAAGCTACTTTTTGCTTACTATTGTGGCATGAAAATGCTACTGCTTTGCGGGTTAGGAAGTATGCTGGCTTTGCCCGCCTTAAGCCAGACCGCCGCCCCCGATACCAGCCTGCTGGCCGCCACCACGGGGCTGCGCCAGCAGTACACTCAGGTGCTGCGCGACGAATCGGCCCTGTACAGCGGGCCCGAGTACGTCAACTACGTACGGCCGGGCACGCAGGGGCACCGCTTTTTCGACTCGCCCGAGCCGCAAGCGGCCACCATTACCTACAGCGGCATTAGCTACGCGGGGGTGCCCGCCCGCTACGACCTAGTGCGCGACCAGCTCGTGCTCAACGCCCAGAGCGGCACCCTCGATTTGAGCTTGGTGCCGGAGCGGGTGGCGCGTTTTAGCCTCGGTGGGCACACGTTTGTGCGGCTGACCGGCGACTCGGCGGCGGGCCTGCCCGAGCGGCCGGCCTTCTATGACCAGTTGGTGGGCGGCCCGGTGCGCGTGCTGGCAGCGCGCCGCAAAAAATACCGGGAAAGCCTGGAAAACAGCCGCATTGTGAGCGAGATAACGGCGCGCACCGACTACTTTATTCAGCAGAGCGGGCGCTGCTACCCCGTAAGCAACGTGGGCGACGTGCTGCGCCTGTTTCCGCAGCAGCGGGCGGCGCTCCGCAGCTACGCACAAACCAATAAGCTGGTATTTGACGAAACCGGCCGCGAGGCGGCCATTGTGGCCCTAGTGCGCTACCAAGCCACGCTGGGCGCGGCAACCAATTAAGCAGCACGCCCAACGGCGCAGCAATGGCTGGGCTAGTTAGTACGCAATATATAATAATGCCAGTCCAATATTGAGCCAAAAAGCAGGCGTACAGGTGACTACGGGTAGGTAGCGGGTTCACCAGAACTTTACTTTAGCGCTACTCTCCCACCCTCCCTCCTGTTTGCATGAAGGCTCTTTACCGGCTCGCGCTCGTGTTAGTGTGCGGCAGCGGTGCGCTGCGCGCAGCCGCGCAAAGCACCGAGCCGCTCGTTAGTGGCCGCTTTGAGGGCCTGAGCTTGGAACAGTTTGCTCACCAGCTAGAGGCCCAGACCAGCTACCGGTTTTTCTTCGATTCGGTGGCCGCGCGCGGGGTTTCGGTTACGGTGCAGGCCCAGCAGCAGCCCCTCAGCAGCGTGCTGCAACAGGCCCTGGCACCCAGCGGCCGGCGCTTCGCGGTAGATGAGGAGCACAACGTTTTTATTTCGTCGGGGACAGCGCCTTCGGTGGCCTTGCCAAGCGATTTCTTCCGAGCGGGAGCGGCCGCCGGGGCCGCCATTCCGGCACCCGCCGAACCAGCGGCCCCGGCCCCGGCCGACAAGCCCGTTGCGCCGGCAGTGCGCGCCACCAGTCAGGCGCGGCTCTACGAAATAGGCCGGCCCGGCGCGGGCGCGGGCCGGGCCACGCTGGCCGGCGTGGTGCGCGAGGCCACTACCGGCGAGCCCGTAATTGGGGCGTCGGTGTCGGTAGAGTCGCCGGGGGTGGGCGTGGCCACCAACCAGTTTGGCTACTACACCCTGGCGCTGCCCACCGGGGCGCACGTGCTGCACGTGCGTGGCCTGGGTCTCAAACCCACCCAGCGCCGCCTGCTGGTGCACGCCGACGGCCGGCTCGACCTCGAAATTGAGCCGGACCAGACCACGCTGAAGGAAGTAGTGGTGCAGGGCAATAAGGACCGCAACGTGGCCGGCCTGCAAATGGGCCTGGAGCGGCTCGACATTCGCACCATAAAGCAGGTGCCCACGGTGTTTGGGGAGGTTGATATTTTGCGGGTGGTGATGACGCTGCCGGGCGTAAAAACCATCGGCGAGGGCAGCACCGCCATCAGTGTGCGCGGGGGCGGCACCGACCAAAACCTGATTCTCTTTAATGATGCGGTGGTGTACACGCCCTCGCACTTGTTCGGCTTCTTTTCGGCGTTCAACCCCGATTTGCTGAAGACGGTGGAATTGTACAAAAGCGGCATTCCGGCGCAGTACGGCGGGCGGCTGTCGTCGGTACTCGACATTCGGACGCGGGAGGGCAACAAGAAGAAATTCAGCGCGGCGGGCGGCATTGGGCTGCTCACCAGCCGCCTGACGCTGGAGGGGCCGATTGGCCACAACGGCAAAACCTCGTTCATTATCGGCGGGCGCACCTCGTATTCCGACTGGCTGCTGCACCGCCTGCCCGACCGCAGCCTCAGCCAAAGCGCGGCCTCGTTCTACGATGTGAGCGCCCACCTCAGCCACGAGGTCAATGCAAATAACTCGCTCTACGCTACCGGCTACCTGAGCTACGACCGTTTCAAGCTGTCGGCCGACACCTCCTATACCTACAACAACCGCAGCGCCAGCCTCAAGTGGAAGCACAGCTTTTCGAACCGGCTCTACGGGGTGCTCACGGCCACGGGCAGCCAGTACGAGTACCGCATCGCCAGCGAGCGCAACGCCGTGAATGCCTCTGCTCTCCATTTTGGCATCGCGCAGGTTGGGGGGCAGGCCGACTTTACGTACTTCCACAGCGCGGCGCACACCCTCGATTTTGGGGCGAGCAGCCTGCGCTACCGCACCTCGCCGGGTAGCCTGAGCCCGCTCGGCGACCAGTCGCTGATAGTGCCCGACGCGCTGCCCCGCGAGCAAGCCCAGGAAAGCGCTCTCTACGTGGCCGACCAGTGGCAGCTCACGCCCCGCCTGGCCGCCTATTTGGGCTTGCGCTATTCGCTGTACCAGGCATTGGGGCCGCGTGAGGTAAGCCAGTATCTGGCCGGCGCGCCGCGCACCACCGGCAACATCACCGACACCCTGCGCTACGGGGCGGGCGCCGGCGTGGCCACCTACCACGGCCCCGAATACCGGGTTTCGCTCAAGTACGCGCTCACCGCCAATTCGTCGGTAAAAGCCAGCTACAACCGCACCCGCCAGTATTTGCACCAGCTTTCGAATACGGCCTCCGTGTCGCCGGCCGACACCTGGAAGCTGAGCGACAACTACGTGCGGCCCCAAATCGGCGACCAGGTAGCGCTGGGCTACTACCACAACTTTCGGGGCAACACCATCGAAACCTCGGTGGAGGGCTATTATAAGAAGCTGCGCGACTTTGTGGACTACACCAGCGGGGCGGTGCTGCTGCTCAACCACCACATCGAAACCGACCTGGTAAATGCCGAAGGCCGGGCCTACGGCGTGGAGGTTTCGCTGAAAAAAACGGCCGGCAAGCTCAACGGCTGGCTCAACTACACCTACTCGCGCGCGCTGGTGCGCGTGCCGGTCGGCACCGCCGTCGAGCTGATAAACGGCGGGGCCTGGTACCCCAGCAATTTCGACAAGCCTCACGACGTGAGCCTGACCGGCAACTACCGCTTTTCGCGCCGCATCAGCACCTCGCTCAACGCCAACTACAGCACCGGCCGGCCCATCACGCTGCCCGTGGCGCTCTACGATTACAACGGCGTGCCCCGCGTGCTCTACTCCGACCGCAACCAGTACCGCATCCCCAATTATTTCCGCCTCGACCTGGGTATCAACCTCGAAGGCAGCCACAAAGCCCACAAGCTGGCCCACAGCTCCTGGACCTTGTCGGTGTACAACCTGACCGGGCGGCGCAACCCGTACTCGGTGTATTTCAAGTCCCAAAACGGCAAGATTAACGGGTACCAACTCTCGATTTTCGGCCAGCCGATTCCGACCGTAACCTACAATTTTAAATTTTGACTCTAACGCGTTTACCCCACCTCCAACCCCTCCCCTCCGGGGGAGGGGAGCCGACCGCAATCATACGTTCGTAGTCGTCAGGCTCCCCTCTCCCGGAGGGGAGGGGCCGGGGGTGGGGTAATACGGCCGGCGAGCACTACGACCTGGACATCACTTATCAAAACAGCTATGACAACCCGGCAGCCACTCCCCTTTCTCCTGCTTATACTGGCGCTCTTACTGAGCCTGCCCAGCTGCGTTGAGAAGTACCAGCCCGACGTGATTGCCACGCCGCAGCGCTATTTCGTGGTCGATGGCCTCATCAATTTGCGCGGCGTCACCACGGTCAAGCTCTCGTACACGCGCAGCCTCACGGCGGCCACCGCGCCCGTCGAGGCCAAGGCCACCGTGACCATTCGCGACGAGGCGGGCACCAGCTACCCGCTCGCCGAGCAGGCGCCGGGCACCTACGCCTCGGCCGCCCTCACCCTCGATGCCACCCGCCGCTACCAGTTGCGCGTGCGCACGGCAAGCGGCCGCGAGTATACCTCCGACCTCGTGGCGGGCAAGCTCACGCCGCCCATCGACCGGGTGCACTGGGCCCTGGAGCGCAACGGCGTGCAGCTCTACGCCGATGCCCACGACGCCACCAACAACACCCGCTACTACCGCTGGAACTACCAGGAAACCTGGCGTTTCAGCACGCCTTATAATTCCGAATATAATTATACCAACGGAGCCATGGTGCGGCGCACCGATAACATCCAGGACTGCTGGCGCACCGAGGCTTCTACCAATATCCTGCTTTTCAGCACCCAGCGCCTGAGCCAGGACATAGTGTCGAAGTTTCCGCTGGTGCTGCACCCCGGCAACTCCTACCATTTTCGCTTCAAATACAGCATTTTGGTGCAGCAATACGCCCAAACGGCCGAGGAATATGCCTACTGGGAAAAGCTGCGCAAAAACACCGAAACCCTGGGCTCTCTTTTTGACCCGCTGCCCACCCAGCTCACCGGCAACGTGCACTGCCTCAGCGATGCCAGCGAGCTCGTCATCGGCTACGTGGGCGCTAGCTCGATGAGCGAAAAGCGGCTCTTCATCGACCGTAGCGAGTTTCCGGCCAGCGCCCTCTTCCTCAGCGGCTACGAAAACCAGTGCGAGCTGCCCGATACCATATCGGTAAACAGCTTGTCAAGCGCTTTTACTTCCATCTATTTACCGTTGCATGAGGCGTACTATCCCAATAACCCCAACCGGTTTTATGGATACAGCCGCTCGCTGGTCATGTGCGCCGACTGCCGCCTGCGGGGCACCAATGTCAAGCCCAGCTTCTGGCCGTAGCGCGTTGCCAACCAAACACTCCCAAGTATGTGTAGCGCATAGCGTGAGCGGACGGCCGGCTCAACCCCGGCAGCCCGCCCCGTGTACGCCAATCCAAAACCGCTCTAGCACTTGTCTTAGAGCATTTTAGAGGCTTGCGCACAGTCGTTGAGCGGCGTAGAGACGCAATACTTTGCGTCTAGCGTCATTCGGAACGCATGCTAGCGCAAGACGCAAAGTATTGCGTCTCTACAACCTGTCTACTGATTCCGAAATTACTCTAGCTTTCTCTCCTGCCCCATGCGCTGCCTGCTACTTACCGGGATTTCTGACCTGCGGCGCTGGCCGCTACCAAGCTTGGTGCTGGCCGGCCTGCTCGGCGCGGAGCCGGCTTTTGGGCAGGCCGACTCGCTGGCCGGCATCGGCCGGCGCTGGGCCAGCTACAGCCAACGCCACCCCACCGAGAAGCTATTTGGGCACCTCGACCGCCCCGCCTACGTGAGCGGCGAAACGCTGTGGCTGAAGCTCTACGCGGTAGAAGGCACCACCCAGCAGCCGCTGGCTACCAGCACCGTAGCCTACGTGGAGGTGCTCGACCCCGCCCAAAAACCGGTGTTGCAAGCCAAAATAGCCCTGCGCGAAGCCACCGGGCACGGCTCGCTGGTGCTGCCGGCCGCGCTGCCTTCGGGCCGATATACGGTGCGCGCCTACACGAGCTGGATGCAGAATTTCGGGCCGGAATTTTACTTCCACGAGGCCATTACCATCGTCAATACCCGCCAGCCGCTGGGGCCGGTAGCCGCGCCGCCAACCGTGGCCTACGACGCGCAGTTTTTTCCCGAAGGCGGCTACCTGGTGCGGGGGCTGGCCAGCAAAGTAGGCTTTAAGCTGACCGATAACACCGGCCGGGGCATCGCGGCCGAAGGCACCGTGCTCGACGCGGCCGGCACTACGGTGGCACGGTTCAAAACCCTGCGTTTTGGCCTCGGCAGCTTCTCCTTCACGCCCGCCGTGGCCGGGGCCACCTACCGGGCCGTCATCAAACTTCCTACTAAGCAAACCATTACCCAGGTCCTGCCCGCCGTGCGCGAGCAGGGCTACGTGCTACGGCTCGAAGACGCTGGCCCCGAACAATTGCGCGTGGTAGTGCAAACCCAGGGCGCGGCCCTGGCCAATGAAAGGCTGTATCTGCTGGGCCACGCCCGGCAGCAAGTGGCCGTGGCCACCGAGGGGCAGTTGGCCGCCGGCCAGACGGTATTTACGGTGCCACGGCAGCAGCTGGCGGCGGGCGTGGCGCACTTCACGCTCTTCAACAGCAACCGGCAGCCGGTGTGCGAGCGGCTGTATTTCAGCCCGCCGCCGGCCCCGCTGGCCCTGCGCGCCCAGGCCGACAAACCCAAGTACGCCGCCCGCGAAAAGGTGACGCTACGCCTGGAAACCGGCACCCAGCCCGCCAATTTATCGGTGGCGGTGTACCAGCTCGACTCGCTTTCGGCGGCCGGTGGGGCCGATATTACCAGCTACCTCTGGCTGAGCGCCGACGTGAAAGGCCCTATCGAGCACCCCGAATACTACTGCGCCACCCCCGACCCCGCCGCGGCCGACAACCTGATGCTAACCCAGGGCTGGAGCCGCTTTAGCTGGTTCCAGGTGCTGGCCCCGCGGCCCGACTCGCTCCTCGCATTCGCGCCCGAGCTGCACGGCCAGCTGGTGCGCGGCCGGGTGCTCGACCGCCGCACGGGCGCCCCCGTGCCGGGCTTGCCGGTGTACCTGGCGGCCCCCAGCCGGCGCATTCAGCCGCACGCCGCCATCAGCCAGGCCAATGGCAATCTGCTCTTTGAAGTGCCCGATTGGTACGGCTCGCAGCAGCTGGTAATGCAGACCGATACCCAGCGCGACAGCTTGTACCGACTCGAAATTATGAGCCCTTTTTCGGGGCGCTATGCCGCTGGGGTAGCCCGCCCGCTCACGCTAACCGAGCGCTGGGCGGCGAGCCTGCTACGGCGGCACGTGCAAGCCGGGGTGCAGCAGCAGTATGCCGCCCGGCCGGTGCGCTACCTCGCCCCCGCCGCCGATAGCGGGGCTTTTTACGGCAAGCCCACCGAGCGCTACCTGCTCGACGAGTACACCCGCTTCGCCACGCTGGAAGACATTTTGCGCGAGTACGTGCCCGGCATTTTGGTGCGCCACCGCAAAGACGGCTTCCACCTGCTGGTGCCCGATAACAACCGCCGCGACGTGATGGAAAACCCGCTGGTGCTGCTCGATGGCGTACCAATCTTCGACACCAACCGCGTAATGGCCTTCGACCCACTCAAAATAAAGCGGCTCGATGTGGTGATGAGCCGCTACCTCAGCGGCCCGCTCACCTACAACGGTATCGTGAGCCTGAGCACGTACAAGGGTGATTTGGCAGATTTTCCGCTCAATCCGCACGCGCTGCTGCACGCCTACGAGGGCGTGCAGGGCGAGCGCGAGTTTTACGCCCCGCGCTACGACCCGCCCGCCGCCCCCAGCCGCCTGCCCGACTTCCGCAACCTGCTGTACTGGAACCCACTGGTGCGCACCACCACCGCGGGCAGCACCGAACTCACGTTTTATACCTCCGACCAAGTGGGCAGCTACCGGGTGGTGGTGCAGGGCCTCACGGCGGGCGGCCTCACGGGCAGCACCAGCTTTACCTTCGGCGTAAAGGCCGCGCTTTGAGGCTTTTTAGGGACTAGACTTGTTCCTGAATAAGAAAAACAAAAAAACGGGTCATGCTGAACGCAGTGAAGCATCTCTATCGCTTCGTTAGGTAGCTTGCAGGAAGCGGTAGAGATGCTTCACTGCGTTCAGCATGACACTCGTTTAGGAGATTTTTAAGCAAGAAACAAGTCTCCTGATTACTCATCGTCGGAGCCGCCGAGCAGCTTCCAGGCTTCCTCGTTGCCCTGCTGGCCGGCGAGGTGCAGCGCGGTGAGGCCGCGCACGTCCTTCATGGTCGCGTCGGCCCCGGCTTCTAATAGAATCTTGACCAGCTCGTTGCGGCCAAAAAGGGTGGCAAACATGAGGGCCGTGCCACCGTTGCCGTTGGTGATGTTGAGGGCCGCGCCGCGCTCGATGAGCAGGCGCGCGATGTCGGCGTAGCCTTTGAAGGCCACGCCCATCAGGGCCGAATTACCGCTGGCGTCCTGCAAATTCAGGTCGGCCCCGCGCTCGATAAGCAGGCGGGCGGCGTCTATATGGTTGTCGTAGGTAGCCAAAATCAGGGCTGAGTGGCCCTTGCCATTTTGGGCGTTGATGTCAAGCTGGGGGTCCTGGAGCAGCTGCTCGATGCCGGCCACGTCGCCGCGGCGGGCGGCGTCGTAGAGCAGGTCGATGGGTTGGGCGGAAGTGAAAGCCATCGCAGATTCAAACGGATTTTTAAGATTTAACGGATACGCCGCTAAAGCGGCTGGCTGAACGTTTTGTTTTATGGCCGCCCGGATTAGGGTTCCACTTGTAGGCCCGCCCAGCCTCGTGTCAGACGAGCAGTTGGCCTTTAGGTTGGGTTTTGGGGGAATAACTTATTGCATATTCTTTATCAAGGCCGCGTAAAACCGGATAACCTGCGGATACTCGACAGTGCGCAGGCGCTCGTTGGTGCCGTGCATGCTTTCGATGGCTTTTTGGTCCATGAGCAGGGGCGAAAAGCGGTAGGTAGCCTGCGGGCACAAAAAGGCGTACGTGCGGGCGTCGGTAGCGCCCAGCACGGTGTAGGGTGCCACCAGGGCCTGCGGAAACACGCTTTTGATGGTGCGGTGCAATGTCCCAAAAGCCGGGTTATCGGTGCGCGAAACGGGCGAGGCTTCCTGGCCGGCGGCCAGCGGGCGCACCTGCACCAGCGGGTCGTTGATGATGGCGCGCACCCGGCGCAGCACGGCGGCGCTGGAGTCGCCGGGCAGCAGGCGGAAATTGACGGTGGCCGATGCCTCGATGGGCAGCACGTTGTCTTTGGCCCCGCCGCTGATGATGGTGGGCGCGGTAGTGGTGCGAATGGCCGCATTGGTGGAGGGTGCGGCCGCCAGCTGCTTTTTAATAAGCGGCCCAAACAGCCACTGATTGGCAAAAACCAGCTGCTTCCCAAATGGCACCGCCGGCGTGAGATAAGCCAGCGTGCTGCCGATACCACCATCGAGGCGCGCCGGAAACGGCTCGGCTTCGAGCCGGGCCACGGCGGCCGCCACCCGGCCCACACTCGTGAGCGGCGGCGGCATGGAGGAGTGCCCGCCCTGCCCGGTGGCCGACAACACCACGCTCAAATAGCCCTTTTCGCTGATACCCACCAGCGCCACGGGCTGCATAATGCCCGCCACGCCATCGGTTTTGATGGTGCCGCCCTCGTCAAGCACCATTTCCAGCGCCGGGTAGCGCTGCCGGACGAGCTGCGCCAGCGCGCCGGCCCCACGCCGGCCCATCGTTTCCTCGTCGTGGCCGAAGGCGAGCAGCACCGTGCGCCGGGGACGGAAGCCGGTGCGCAGCAGGTATTCCACGGCTTCGAGCTGGCCCAGTACGTTAAGCTTATCGTCGAGGGCGCCGCGGCCGTAGAGGTAGCCGCCCGCCTGCTGGCCCGCGAAAGGCGGGCGCGTCCACTGGGTTTCGGTGCCGGGCAGCACGGGCACTACATCCTGGTGGGCCAGCAGCAGCAGGGGCTTCAGGGCCGGGTCGGTGCCGGGCCACTCGTAGAGCAGGCCGTAGCGGTTGGCAGTCTGCCGCTTGAGGCGCTGGTGCACCAGCGGAAACGTGCGCTGCAAATACGCCTGAAGCTGGTCGAAGGGCACGGTATCGGTCTCGGCGTACTTCGTGCGCGACACGGCCGGGATGCGCAGCGCGCCCGCCAGGTGGGCCAGGGCCGAATCGGGGGCCAGCGCCACGGCCGGGGCGGCGGGCACGGCGGCCAGCTGGTGGTTGGGTAGCCGGAAGGTATTCACGAGCACCACGGCCACTAACCCAACCAAAACCAGCAGCAGCAAACGAACAAAAACGCGCACAACAAGAAGCGGCGCGAAAGTACCCGCGACTCGCCGGCCCAAGTTTACGCCGGGGCGCGGCTTCCGTGAAAATAGCGGCCTACTGGCCGGGCGGGCCAAAGTCCAGTTTGGGCTCTCCTACGTAGTTCTACTGATAAAAATAGGGTAGTAAGCTGGGGCAAATCTCAGTAGTTGCGCCTTGGCTGGCGGCGGGCGGCCTTGCGAAGTTTGTTAATCCATTTTGCCTTATTCCTTGCTTTATGCTAATCAATTCTCTTCCAGATACCGATGGTAGCCGTTGCACACTCACGTTTGAGGAACCCGGCCAATGGCTACGCGCAACCTGGCGCGGCTTCATCGACTCCGAGGAGGCGTATCGCGGAGCCAGCAACTACCTCGAGCACCTAGCCGAAATTCGCTGCTCCTACCTGCTCAACGATAACACGGCCCTGCGTGGCCCCTGGTTCGACTCGGTGGAGTGGCTCATGCGCATCTGGGCACCGCAGGCCGCCCGCATGGGCCTGCGCTACGTGGCCCACGTGGTGCAGGCCGATACCAAGCACGATACCATCACGGCGGCCCAGCGCAACCCCGCCGCCTGCCTTTTCGACCTGCAACTATTTGACAACGTGCCCGAGGCCGAAGAGTGGCTGCGCAGCTGCCAGGCTAAAGTGGCTACTCAGCAAACTACTAGCCACTAAGCTTATTCTCGCGAAGCTTTGGAGCCGCTATAGTGTAGCGCGGGCTTTTAGTCCGCGAGTACTAGGCGTACTCACTCGCGGACTGAAAGCCCGCGCTACAAAAGCTACCCGAGCAGCCGCTGCAAGCGGCGGCCCAGGCCCGGCAATTGGGCCAGCCTAGCTCCCAGGTTGAGGAGCCTCGGCCGGGTGCCCAAAAGCCGCATAAGGCGGTAATTGCGGGCCAGCACCGGGCCGAGCTGGCGTTGGACTTCGGCCTCATAAGCGCGCATAAAACCGGCGCTAAAATCGTTTTGCGCGATGCACTGCCGGGCCTGAGCGGCGGCCATGATGCCGCTGCGCACGGCCATGTCAATGCCGTGGCCCTGCAAGGGGTCGATGAGCGAAGCGGCATCGCCACACAGCATAAAGCGGGTGCCGCTGCACGGGCGCTGCCGCCCGCCGCCCATGGGCAGCCCAAAGCCCAGCACCGGCCCGAGCTGCCGCGCTTCGCGGAAACGGCCGGCCAGCTCGGGATGCGTTTTTACGGTGTCGAGCAGCAGTTGCTTAAGGTCTACTTTGTGCTTGGCCACCAGCTCGGAGAGCATACCCAGGCCCACGTTGTAGCGCCCCGCCCCCACCGGAAACAGCCAGCAATAGCCCGCCAGGTAGTTTTGGCTGAAAAAAAACTCAGTAGTGCCCGACTCAGTGCCGGCCACGTTCTCAAAATACGCCCGCACCCCGGCGCTGTGGTGGGCGCGGGCCAGGCGCGGCTCGGGCAGCAGGCGGCGGCCCACCGCCGAGTTGGCCCCGTCGCAGCCAATGACGAGGCGAGCGGCTATTTCGGTGCCATCGGCCAGCTGTAGCTGCACGTGGCCGGGCATGATTTCCAGCGTTTTCAGGGCCGCGTTTTCCCTAATTTCGGTAGCCGTATACTGCCGCACCAGCCCAACTAGCGCGCTATCGAAATCAAGCCGCGGGCTGTTGAACGTCCGCAGATTCCAGTGCATGTAGAAGCTGGCGCCGCTGGGTGCCACGATGCGGCTGCGGCGCACATCATCACGAGGTTCGAGCTGCCACAATGCCTCCACGTAGGCCGGGTCGAGCTGGTGCAGGGCCTTCAAGGCGTGCCCCGGCACGGCATCGCCGCAGATTTTATCCCTTGGGAAAGTGGCCTTATCGAGCAGCAGCACCCGCAGGCCGCTGCCGCGCAGCGCCAGCGCGCAGGCCGTGCCGGCCGGCCCGGCCCCCACGATGACAATGTCGTATTCTACTTCGGTTGGCACGCGGTAAAGGTAGCCCAGAGCTTAGGCTGTTACACGAAAAAGCGCCTTCCTCAGTTGAGGAAGGCGCTTTCGTAGGGTGCGGGGCTTGCCCCCGCCCGGCGTTGTTGAGCGCCTAGGAGTACAACTGAATAACGTTGGGCGGGGCAAGCCCCGCACGCTACTAATTATCCGTAACGGGCACGCTCGGCTCGTGGTCGCCAGGCTTGGGCACGCCCGCATCCTGAAGGCCATCGCGCGAGCGGCTGGCTATCAATGCGATGGTAGCGGCCAGACCAGTAGCTGCCGCCAGGCCGGCCAGCACGGGGTGCATGGTAGCGCGGGTGTAGAGGCTGGTTTTCATCACGTGGCCGGGGTTTTTGCCGTGTACTTTGGCGTGGGGGCCATTGGGGCGGTGCAGCGAGCCGGCGGGGTCCACGGCGCGGGTGCCCTCCTGCTTTTGCTGGGCCACGCCGGTTTTGGCTTCCAGCCAATCCATGGCGCCGGGCGCGTATTTGTTGGTAGTGCTCATGAGCTTGCCGCCGCCGCCCACGTAGATGTCGCGCACCGGGTGCGTGGCCGCGTGCAGAATAGCCTTGGCTACCTCCTCCGGCGCGTACACCGGCTGGGGCAATTTCGGCTTCTCGGACAGGTAGTTGCGGGCATGGTCGGGGAAAGGCGTATTAATGGCCGCCGGCTTGATGAGCGTCACCGACACAGGCGCTTTCTCATCGGCCAGCTCGATGCGCAGGGCGTCGGTAAAGCCTTTCACGGCGTGCTTGCTCGAGGCATACATACCCTGAATGGGCACCGCCACGTCGCTCACCACGCTACCGAGGTTGATGAGCGCACCGCCGTGCTTTTTGAGGTGCTTAATGGCTTCAAGTGAACCATTTACAATACCCCAAAAGTTGGTTTCGTACAGCTTCTTGAAGTCTTCGAGCTTACCTTGCTCCAGCTTGCCCCACATGCCCACGCCGGCATTATTGACCCACGTATCGAGCGCGCCGAAATTGGAATGAGCGGCTTCGTGGATGCGGCGTACGGCGGCGGGGTCGGCCACGTCGGCAGCCACTACGGCCACGCGGCCACCCAGTTCGCGGGCCACAATATCGAGGTCGGCCTGCGAGCGGGCGGCCAGCACGAGGCGGGCGCCGGCCTTATGGGCGGCTTTAGCGGTGGCCAGGCCGATGCCGCTGGTGGCACCGGTAATAACAATGACCTGTTGGTCGAGAGGCTTGAGTTTGATAGCCATTTGGAAAGGGCAGGAAAATAGGAAGGAGAAGCACGCCCAACGGGCGTGCCTGCTGTACGGCCCCGCGTCGGAAATAGATAGGTTGAGGTTAGCCTGCAAAACGGAGTGGCACTCCGTTTAGCGTTAGAATAGCGCGATTCGAGCGCCAAACGGAGTGCCACTCCGTTTTACAACCACGGGCCGCCCGGCGCGCTACCTTTGGGTATCTATTAACAACGAATGACGGATTCTTTTTCTTTGAAAACCCTGGCCTTGCTGGGCTCCACGGGCTCGATTGGCACGCAGGCGCTGGACGTGGTGCGCGAGCAGCGCGGCCGCTTTCGGGTGGCCGTGCTCACGGCCGGCCGGCAATGGGAGCTACTGGTGGCCCAGGCCCGCGAGTTTCGGCCCACTGCGGTGGTCATCAGCGACGAATTTTACCTCCAAACCAAAGCCGCCCTCGCCAACCAGCCCGAAACCGAGGTGCTGGCCGGCGACGCGGCCCTGCTGGAAGTAGTGCAGCGCCCCGAAATCGACGTGGTGCTCACGGCCCTGGTCGGCTACGCGGGCCTGCCGCCCACGGTGGCCGCCATTCGGGCGGGCAAGGATATTGCCCTCGCCAACAAGGAAACGCTGGTAGTAGCCGGCGAGCTGATAACCAGCCTCGTGCAGCAGTACGGCGTGAAGCTGCTGCCCGTCGATTCGGAGCACTCGGCCATCTTCCAGTGCCTGGTTGGCGAAACCCAAAACCCCATTGAGAAGGTCATTCTCACGGCGTCGGGGGGGCCATTTCGGGGCCGCTCGGCGCAGGAGCTGGCCCACATCACCAAGGCGCAGGCCCTCAAGCACCCCAACTGGACGATGGGCGCCAAAATCACCATCGACTCGGCCACGCTCATGAACAAAGGCCTCGAAGTAATCGAGGCCAAGTGGCTGTTTAACCTTCGTAATGAGCAGGTTGATGTAGTAGTGCACCCGCAAAGCATCGTGCACTCGCTGGTGCAGTTTGAAGACGGCTCGCTGAAGGCGCAGCTCGGCCTGCCCGACATGAAGCTGCCCATTCAGTATGCGCTGGGATACCCCGAGCGGCTGCGGAATGATTTTCCCCGGTTTTCGTTTTTACAGTACCCGACGCTCACGTTTGAGGCGCCCGATTTGGGTACTTTTCGGCACTTACCGCTGGCCTACAGCGCCATGCAGCGCGGCGGCAGCGCCGCCTGCGTGCTCAACGCCGCCAATGAAGTAGCCGTGGCCGCCTTCCTACGCGACCAGGTCAGCTTCCTGGGCATGGCCGACGTGGTAGCCGAGTGCCTCGGCCGGGTGCCGTATCTTGCGGCCCCAACCCTGGCCGACTACGCCGCCACCGATGCCGAAACGCGGCGCGTAGCGGCCGAACTCCTGGGCTGATGAGGTAGTTAGACGTGAGGAATCAGGCTGCTTTCGGCATCTTTCCCGCGCTTTCTCCTCGCTCTTTACTTTCAATACCTCTCTTCCCTCCTTTGGAAATTCTCGTTATGATTGGCCAGCTAGTGCTGGGCCTTTCGCTGCTAGTGGGCTTGCACGAGTTCGGGCACTTTGCCTTCGCCAAGCTTTTCAAAATCAAAGTCACTAAGTTTTACATCTTCTTCGACTTTCTATTTCCCCTGCCCAACGTACTCAACTTCAGCTTACTGAAGAAGAAAGTGGGCGAAACTGAGTATGGCATCGGCTGGTTCCCATTGGGTGGCTACGTGGCCATTCACGGCATGGTCGACGAGACGCAGGATGCCGACGCGCTGGCCGGCCCGCCGCAGCCCGACGAGTTTCGGGCCAAGCCCGCCTGGCAGCGCCTGCTCGTGATGCTGGGCGGCATTATTATGAACGTGATTACGGGCATCGTCATTTTTGCGCTGCTCACCTACAAGACAGGCGAAGAATACCTGCCCGCCTCGCAGGCCAAATATGGCGTCGTGACCAACGGCCTGGGCCGCAGTTTGGGCTTCCGCAACGGCGACCAAATTGTAAAAATCAACGGCCGCCCCTTTGAGGAGTTCAGTGATATTTATAACCCTGACGCGCTCATCAGCACCGATACCTATTACACCGTAGAACGCAACGGGCAGCTTATCGACCTGCCCAAGCTGCCCAAAACCTTTTTCAACGACTTTACCAAGCAGGCAGAAGACAGCATTTTTGTGGCTCCTCGCCAGCCGTTTACCATCAACGAGCTAAAACCGGGCGATGCGGCGGCCAAAGCGGGCCTGAAAGTGGGCGACCGCATCACGCAGATTGGGACCACGCCAATCCGGTTTTTCGACGAGTTGCAGAGCACGCTGGCCCAGCACAAGGGGCAAACGCTGCCCTTCACCGTCACCCGCAACGGCCAGTCGCTGACCTTGCCCGTAGCCGTGAGCAAGGCGGGCAAAATAGGCCTCGGACCGAAAAGCGAGCTGCAGGTAGGCCGCCACTTCTATAGCTTGGCCCAATCGGTGCCGCGCGGCACGAAAAAAGCCTTCGGTGTTATTACGCTGCAAGCTAAAGCTTTCAGCAAAATGGCCCGCCGCGAAATGTCTGTAGGCGACAACCTGGGCGGACCGGTGGAAATAGCCCAGCAATTTGGCGGCGACACTAACCGGCCTGACTTCTGGACGCACTTCTGGACGCTGGTAGGCATGCTGAGCATGGTGCTGGCTTTCATGAACCTGCTGCCCATTCCGGCGCTCGATGGCGGCCACGTCCTGTTCCTCTTGTACGAGATGATTTTGCGTCGCAAGCCTTCCGACAAGTTCCTGGAAAACGCCCAGCGTGTGGGTACCATGCTGATTCTGGCGCTCATGTTTTACGTTATCGTCGTGAAGCAGGTCGCTAAGCTTTTCTAGCGGCTGGTTGTTATTATCTATCCGTAATTTTAGGGAGCGCGATTCGCCAAGAGTCGCGCTCCTTTTTTGTTTATGCGTCGTCTTTTTGCCTTGTTACTCATGCTGGTGCCGCTGCTGGCGCTGGCCCGCCACACCTACCACTCCAGCATCCTGGAGCTGCGCCTCAACCCCCAGCAGCAGCAGGTAGAGCTGGCGCTGAAAGTCTTTACCGACGACCTCGAAAACGCCCTTTCCCAGGGCCGCCCGCAGCACTTGAGCCTGCAAGACCCACGCGCCCAAGCCCTGGCCGACGCCTACCTGCGCGAGCACCTGGAGCTGGCGCTGCCCGCGGCTGGCCGCCAGCCGCGCCAGCCGCTCGCACTACAATTTGTGGGCATGCAGGCCGAAAAAGACGCCTATTGGCTGTATGCCAAGGCTAAACTGCCCCGCGCCACCACCACCATCTGGCTGCGCAATGCCGTGCTACTCGACCAGTTTTCCGACCAAATGAACATTGTGAACGCCGAAAGCGGCCCCGCCAAAGTAAGTGAGCTCTACCGCGCCGGCCACGAGCAGGCCATACTAGTGCTGAAGTAAGCAGCGCGGACTTTCGGTCTGCGAGTGCAACAAACCCAGCGACTCGCGGACTGAAAATTCGTGCTATGAAACTAGAGCAGTTTTCAGGATAATGTACAATGTATTTTGGGCGGGCGGGCGGCTTTTCGCCGGCTGTCCGCTCGTAGGCCGTAGAGCTCGCTGAACGACGAGCGGACAGCCGGCGAAAAGCCGCCCGCCCGCCCTCTGTATACCAACCTAAAAACTGCTCTAGCTACCCGCGTGTGCGGCCTCCTTCAGCCACTCGCAAAATGGCCCCAGCGCCCGTAGCGCCGCCAGCACGTGCGCCCGAAACGCCTCGGGCGTAAGCTTGCGCACGTCGGCATCGGGAAGCTCGTGGGTGAGCAAAAAGCTCTTGTGGCGCAGCCACGCGGCCTCGGGGTGGGCGGCGTCGTAGCCGGGTGGCATCTTCTTGAGCTGTTCGCCTTGCAGGCCTTTCGGGAACAGCTGCCGGGCCTCGGGTGCGGCCAGCAATTCGTGTAGGTCGGTGGCCTGGTAGTCGATTTCCTGACGCACGGCGGCGAGCTGTTCCTTGGTAGGTTCGTAGAGGCCACCGGCCACCAGCGTCTGGCCGTTGGGCCCGATTTGGACGTAGCGGCCGGGTACGTCGGCGTGCTTGCCGCCTGCGGCAAAGTAGGCCGAGAAATGCGTTTTGTAGGGCACTTTCACTTTGGAAAAGCGCACGTCGCGGTAGATGCGGAAAACGCACTTTTTGGGGTCGAGGCCGGCCAGCGCGGGCTCATCTTGGGCTAGTTCGCGCAGCCAGTGGGCTACATCAGCTTCAAAGTCAACGCGTAGCTGGTCATACGTGGCTTTTTGGGCCTGAAACCAGTCGCGCTCGTTGTGGCGGGCGAGGTTGGCGAGAAAATCGAGCAGGGCGGCAGGCTTCATGGGGTAAAGTTGGCAGGTAATTGGGCACCTGCATACGGGTTGGCCGTGCGCTAAGCCGCGCAGCTACTGAAAAAAAGCCTACTTATTCATATACTACGGTTCTTACCTTCGCGTTGATAAGCCATTAACTGATGGCTTTTTAGCACGCCCAAAACTTGCGCTTTCTTTTATTACTTACGCTATTTTTTCTGGTGCGGCCAGCCGCTGCCCAGCTTCCGGCTGCCCCTACTCCCGCGCCGCCCGATTTCTGGCAGCAGCAGCTGACGTATGCCCGCGTGCGGGCCGCCCACGCCCGCTGCTGGCCCACGCTGGTGGCCCGCCTGCAAGCGCAGCACCTCGACTCCAACCGGCTGGAGGTGTTTTTTCGGCTCCTCAAAACCAGCCGCACACTGGAAGTATGGGCCCGCAACCAGGGCGACGCGGCGTTTCGGCTGCTGCAAGGCTACCCGCTGGCCGCCACCTCGGGTACGCTTGGCCCCAAGCGCTCCGTCGGCGACGGGCAGGTGCCGGAAGGCTTTTACCACATCGACCGCTTCAACCCGGCCAGCACCTTCCACCTCTCGCTGGGCCTCGATTACCCCAGCCCGGCCGACATCCTGGCCACCGGCCTCGCCGACCCCGGCGGCGACATTTTCATCCACGGCTCCAACGTCACCATCGGCTGCCTGCCCATCACCGATGCGGGCATCGAGGAGGTGTACCTACTGGCCGTGGCAGCGCGCACGGCCGGGCAAGCCAGCATCGAGGTGCATATTTTCCCGTTTCCGCTTACCAGTGAGGAACTAGCCCGCCGCGCCGACAGCCCGCACGCCGCCTTTTGGCGCGAGCTGGCGCCGGGCTACGCCTATTTTGAGCAGCACCGCGTACCGGGCGCGGCACGGCCGTAAGCTACTGTGCGGAGCAATGTTGCGCGGACTTTGTAGTCCGCGTTTAGTTGTGCGGACGTGCGGTTTAAACGCGGACTACAAAGTCCGCGCAACATCGTTCCCGCTTTAATACGCCACTTCGGCCCCGGCCACGCGGTAGGTCGGGTCTTCCAGAATATTGACCTCCACCAGCGCGCCGGCGTTGCCGAGCAGGCGGCGGCAATCGGGGCTGAGGTGGCGCAGGTGCAGGGTTTTGCCAGCGCGCTGGTAGCGCTCGGTGAGCTTATGCAGGGCGTCGAGGGCCGACATATCGGCCACGCGGCTGTCTTGAAAATCAATGATAACCTCGGCCGGGTCGGCGGCCACGTCAAACTTCTCAGTGAAGGCCTGCACCGACCCGAAAAACAGCGGGCCGTACAACTCGTAGTGCTTGGCACCGGCCGCATCGACGTAGTGCCGGGCCCGAATGCGGCGGGCATTTTCCCAGGCAAAAGCCAGGGCCGACACCACCACGCCGAGCAGCACGGCCAAAGCCAGGTTTTGGGAGATGGCCGTGATGGCCGTCACAAGCAGCATCACCGCCACATCGAGGCGCGGCATGCGGCGCAGAATGCGCAGGCTGGCCCACTCGAAGGTGGCGATTACCACCATGAACATCACGCCCACGAGCGCCGCCAGCGGCAGCCGCTCAATCAGCCCCGAGCCAGCCACCACAAACAGCGCCAGCGCCCCGGCCGCCACCACGCCCGAAAGCCGCCCCCGGCCCCGCGATTCGAGGTTTACCATCGTCTGGCCAATCATGGCGCAGCCGCCCATACCGCCGGTCAGGCCCGAGGCCACGTTGGCCAGGCCCTGGGCCACGCAGTCTTGGTTGCTGCGGCCGCGGCTATCAGTCACTTCGTCTACCACGGTCAGGGTCAGCAGGCTTTCGGTGAGGCCCACCAGCGCCATAATGAGGGAGTAGGGTGCCACTAGCACCAGCGTGGCCCAGTTCAACGGCACCTGCGGCAGGTGCGGGCTGGGCAGCCCGCCCGCAATGGAGGCAATGTCGCCCACCGCCTTAGTGGGTAGTCCGCCGACTATCACTAGCGCCGACACCACCACAATGGCCACCAGCGAGCCCGGCACGGCCTTCGTGATTTTGGGCGTGAAATAGACCAGCGCCATCGTGAGGGCCACCAGCCCGGCCATCAGCAGCAGCGGCGTACCCGCCAGCCAGTGCTCGGCCCCAGCCGCATCGCGCACCTTAAACTGCTCGAGCTGCGCCATAAAGATGATAATGGCCAGCCCATTAACGAAGCCGTACACCACCGGCTGCGGTACCAGCCGGATAAACTTGCCCCAGCGCAGCAGCCCGATACCTATCTGAATAAGCCCCATCAGCACCACGGCCACAAACAGGTACTCGATGCCGTGCTGCGCCACCAGACTCACGATAACTACCGCCACCGAGCCCGCCGCGCCCGATATCATGCCCGGCCGGCCACCCAATACGCTCGTGATAAGGCAAATAACAAATGCCGACCCAATGCCCACCAGCGGGCTGATGTGGGCGAGCAGCGCAAAAGCCACTACTTCGGGCACCAGGGCCAGCGCCGTAGTCAGGCCGGCGAGAATTTCATTTTTAACGTTGAACTTGTACTGCGAGAAATACGCTTGGAGCGAAAACATAAAAAGCTGAGGTAAAGGCAAAAGAAAAGCCGCACGCTTCGGCTAGGAAGCGGCGGCACACGGGTTTTTGGCCTGTACTCAGGGTGGGGTGAGCTTGAAGATAAAGGGCAGGAAGTAGGTCATTTGTGGCAGCAAAGGTACGCTACCGAGTCCGTTAGGTGCCGGTAGACTATAGGTTTAGCTTTGCTCTTTACCTGGTTTTAGGCTTCATTTTCCGGCCGTTTCCTGCTTGCCAGGCTCAGGAAATCCAGCACCGCCAGCCAGAGCAGCATGGGCGCCAGGTAGGCGGCTTCGCGGGGTACCAAGTGCAGGAGTATCAGCAGCGAGCTGCCGCAGGCGGCCAGCACCCAGAGCAGCTTTAGTACAGCCAGCCGGCCCTTGCGCTTTTTGCGGGCAAACCGCACGGCATACGTTAGGGCGATACCCGCGAGAGAGCCCCAGAGCAGCTCATTGGCCCACGGATAATGGCTGATTTTAAAGAACATCCCCACTAGCAGCAGCCCATACAGCGGCAGGATAATTTTGGCATAAACGGTGCCCAAAATCGTCCCATTTGTCACGAGTAGCACCAGGCTCAGGAGTTGCCCGAGGCCAATGCCCCAGGTCAGCAGCGTGGTGCCGAGTTCGGCGTTGCTTGGCGTATACGTCAGCAGCTTGCCGACGCCCGCCGCCAACAGGCACAGGCCGATGGCGAGGATAAGTGCGCGGTTGTTCATAAGGCACGTAGGCTGAGCTCGCAAAATACTGCTCGGCGCCGCCAGACGGTGCGCCCGTTTTGCCTCCCGGCACGATTTTTTCGTTTAGCCAAGCCGTAACTATTCTCTTGCTGCCCATGCCCCGGCTTCTGCTTTTGTTGCTTGTCCTGCTCTCTTTGCCCCAGCTAGCTGCTGCCCAGCGCCCTACCGATAAGTGGTATTTTGGCCGCCAGGCGGGGCTCGATTTTAGCTCCGGCACCCCCACCCCGCTCACTGATGGGGCCATGACCACCTACGAGGGCTGCGCCACGGCCACCACCAAGCGCAGCGAGCTGCTATTTTACACCGATGGCCAGACCGTGTGGAACCGCCAGCACCAGCCCATGCCGGGCGGGCGCCGCCTCATGGGCAGCGGCAGCAGCACGCAGTCGGCCCTCATCGTGCCCGACCCCGGCTCGGGCAACATCTTCTACATCTTCACGGTGGCGCCGCAGGGCGCGCCCGATGGCCTGCGCTACTCGGTGGTGGACATGACCCGCGCCGACGGCCTCGGCGACGTGCCCCGCGCCAACCTGCTGCTCGTGACGCCGGTGGCCGAAAAGCTGGCCGCCGTGCGCCACCCCAACGGCCGCGACGTGTGGGTGGTGGCCCACCGCTGGAACTCCAACGCCTTCGTGGCCTACCTCGTCACGGCCGACGGCGTGGCCGCTAAGCCTATTATGAGCAACGTGGGTAGCCCAAATGCCGGCCCCGGCCGCAACGCCATCGGGGCCCTCAAATTCTCGCCCGATGGCACCAAGCTGGCCGCCGCCATCTGGCGCGATACCAACAAGTTTGAGGTCTATGACTTCGACCGTGCCACCGGCAAGGTGAGCAACGCCCGCAGCTTCGGTCCTTACCCCGAGGCGTATGGCGTCGAGTTTTCGCCCGATGGCACCAAGCTCTACGGCACCTGCAACGGCAACAGCACCATCAAAACGCCCACGGCCAGCCCCGAAACCCAGGTGTGGCAGTTTGACCTCAAGACCAAGGCCGCCGTGGTTGTCGGCCGCTCGTCCAACCACAAAATCGGGGCCTTGCAGCGCGGCCCCGATGGCCGGATTTACGTGGCTCGCGAGGACAATTCCTTTCTGGGCGTGATTGAGAGCCCGAATGCCGCCGGCGTGGCCTGCCGCTACGTCGACGACGGCCTCAAGCTGGGCGGGCGGCGCAGCAAGCTCGGGCTGCCCGCTTTCATTGTAGAGCCGTAGGCGCTGCTGAAGCTGGGTCAGGCCCGAATAAGATTTATAGGCTTATTTTTACAAAAAATAGCCTATGAAATCCATTTTCCCCGCGGTGAATTTCCGCCTGCTTTTCCTGCTGCTTGCTGCGGTGGGCCTGCTCACCACCAGCTGCGCGAAAGACGAGTCACCCGTTGATTACGCGCCCATCGACGACGCAATTATCACGAAGTACTTGGCCGACAAGGCCATTACCACGGCCCAAAAGCAGCCTTCCGGGCTGTATTTCATCCCCACGGTTACCAATACCACGGCCAAACTGGCCACGATAGGTGCCAACGTGACGATTCGCTACACGGCTACGCTGCTGGACGGCACCGTGTTCGATGGCACCGCGCTGCGTAATAGCACTAACACGCCCGCCAGCTTCGTGGTCGGCAATTCCAATGCTCCGACCGGCTTGCAACTGGGCGTTTTGCTGATGCACCTCGGCGACAAGGCCACCCTGCTCGTTCCTTCGCGCTTACACTATGGCGGCAGCGAAGCGGCTGGCCCCACTGGCGTGAAGATACCGGCTAACAGCGTGGTACGCTACGATGTGGAGCTCGTAGACCTGAACCTCGCCCTTACCGACGATGCCATCATCACCCAGTACCTGACCAGCGCTTCTATCACCACTGCCCAAAAGCAAGCCTCGGGCCTGTACTACGTGCCTGTTACCGCCAACCCCACGGGCGTTCAGGCCACGGCGGGCAAAACCATTTCGGTACTGTACACTGGCAAGCTGATGGACGGCACCGTATTCGACGCTACGTCGCTAAACAATAACAAGCCGCTTGACTTCATCTTGGGAAGCGGCTCGGTTATTAAGGGCTGGGAAGAGGGCATTGCCCTGATGCGCAAGGGCGAGAAAGCCATCCTACTCATTCCGTCGGCGCTGGCCTACGGCCCCAGCAGCCCCCGCACCACCATACCCGCCAATTCGGTACTGCGCTTCGAGGTGGAAGTGGTGGAAGTGAAGTAGCCGGGCATTCTGCCAATCGTTATTTATCCTTCTCAAAAAAAGGCTTGCGGTACGTACTGCAAGCCTTTTTTGTGCGTTGCCTCCCTGGCCAACAGCCGCGCTACCTAGCTGCGCGGGCCCCACCAAAGCGCCTTTTTAGCCAGCGCCAGCCGGGCCGGCCGCTGCACACGGCCGTGGCTCGGGCCAGTTCACGCATCCTTGCTCCTTTTCCATGAAAGCCCTTCTCCTGCTCAGCAGCAGCCTGCTCATCTCCAGCGCGGTACACGCGCAGCTCAGCCTGCGGGCGGGTGCCAATGTGACATCTTTAAGCGAGCTTTTTTCGCGCAACAGCCTTCCGGCCACCAGCTTGGCCGGCGTGGGCTACCAGGCGGGGCTGGCGTATGAGCTGCCGCTAGGTACCCGCTGGGCGGTGGTGCCCGAGCTGCAATTTAGCCGCGAAAGCCAGCAGCTGCGCAGGGAAGGCTACGGGTTTTCGACCTACCCACTGCCTCCTGGCGAATACCTCATTCACGACTACCGGCTCAGCTGCTCGTACCTGAACCTGCCAGTACTCGTGCGCCGCTACGTGGGCCCGGTCTATATCGAGGCCGGGCCGCAGGTGAGCCTGTTGGCGGGCGGCCGGGGCGCGGGCGAAACGCGTAGCGTGGGGCCCGCGCCAGGCAGCATTGGTCCTTCGGTTGCGGTTACGCGCCAGCCCATTGGCCAGGCGGCCACGGCGGCCTACCAGCGCCTCAATGCCGCCGCGTGCGTGGGCCTGGGCGTGCGCCTGCCCGGTGGGTGGCAGGCGGGGGTGCGCGGCTACTGGAGCAGCATGCGCTCGCGGCCCGAAGACCCCAAAGACTACCAGTACAGCCCAGGGGCAATGCCCATCGCGGGCACACAATTTCGGCGCACGCTCCAAGTACTGGTGTCGCGCCAGCTATGGGCCAAAAAAGCGTAGCCTAAAGGCCCGGTGCAGGTTTATTGAGGCAGCTAGTACTACTGCTTCAGCAGGTCGGGGTAGTCCGTAATGAGCCCGTCTACCTGCTGCTGAAGCAAGCTCGCCGCCTCGGCGGGCGTGTTTACCGTCCACGGGATGACCTGCATCCGTTGCTGGTGGCAGGCTTGCACCAGCGCCGGCGTCACGAGCTTATAAGCCGGGCTGTAGATGCTGGGCGTGAAACTTAGGCGCTGCAAGTTCTTAGCCAGCCCATCTGGGTTATCAACGAGCAGCGCCGTGCGCAGCTGCGGCTGCGCGCGGTGCACCACTTCGAGCGTGCGCGGGTCGAAAGACTGAATAATGACCCGGCTTTGGACACCTTTTTGGGCAATAACGGCCAGTAGCAGCCGCACAAACTCGTCGGGCGCGGGGTGGTTCGTGCCGTCGCCCGCCGGCGTGGTTTTCGTCTCAATAGTATAGAAAGGCGCGGGCCGGTGCGTGCGTTGTGCATACGCCTCGGCCGAGTCGATAACCTCGGCCAGCAGCGGCTTGTACGTGCGCAGCTTTTGCTGCCGCTCAAACTTAGGGTTGCCATGGCTGCCCACATCGTAGCGGCGGATTTCGGCGTAGGGCAGGCTGTACAGGCGCAGCGCTTTTCCCTGCTCTTTGGTCAGGGGCTGGCCATCGGGCCGGTACACGAAGTCCGCATTCATATATGGGTCGTGCGAGAGCACCACCTGCTTATCCTGGCTGATGGCCGCGTCCATTTCCAGCGTGGTCACGCCAAGGGCGAGCGCCCGGCGCATGGCTAGAATGGTGTTTTCGGGCATTAGCCCCCGGCCGCCCCGGTGGCCCTGGATATCGGGCGGGCGCTGCTGGGCAGCAGCGGGAAGCGTGAGAAAGGCGAATAGGGCGAGGTATTTCATTAAGTAATGGTACTCGGCTGTTGCGAACCGAACTACTGAGCTAGTTGTCATGGCGTACGCAACGCAGCAATCGCACCGGAACGGCGCGGCTAAACTACTCATTGCGATGCCAACGCACCCGGCTCCCCGAAAACGCCCCGCACCTAGCAGATGCGGGGCATTTTTGGCTTCATAAGCTGCTCCCTCTGCTACTTGGCATTTTAGAAAGCCGCCGCGAATTCCTTAGCAAAATCTGCCAGCTTCACCTTTCCCAGCGCGGGCTTGTGCTGCTCGTAGTCCTCAGCCAGGGCGCCGCTGTTCATGCTGGCGTAGATGTCTACGATGTCGGCGGCGGTGCTGGCGGGCAAGCCATTTTTGAGGAGGTTGTCCCGCATTTGCTCGTCGGTGAAGGCTACCCAGCGCAGGTCGGGGCGGCCGATGGCGGCCCCGAGGGCCTGCGCTACTTCGTCCTGGGTGTGCTCGCAGCTGGCTACGTAGCGGACGGTGCGGCCGGCCGGGGCGGCGGGCTTAGCCAGCTCCTCGGCGGCGGCGGCGGCGATGTCTCGCGGGTGCACCAGCGCCACGCGGTAGCTGCCGGCGCAGTTGGCACCCATGAAACCGGCGCCTTTTATCATGCCCACGAAGCTGTAGTAATTGGTAAAAAAGGAGGTGGGACGCAGGTGCGTGAGCGCAACACCCGGTAGCGCCGCCAATATTTCCTCCACATCGTGCGAGCCCAAAATGCCGCCGGTGCTGTGGTCGAGGTGCGCACCCCAGCTACTGAGCTGCACCACCCGCCGCACGCCTGCCTGCTGAATAGCCTGCGCATAGTGGCGTCCAATGCGTTGGAAATACGCCCGCGAATCAGGCTCGCGTTGGCCGCCCGCCACCATAGCGTACACGGCATCGGCGCCGGCGAAGGTGGCGGCCAGGAAGTCCGCATCTTCGAACGAGCCAATGGCGGCGGTGGCCCCCAGAACTTCGATGGCGGCCCGGCGGTCGGCTTGACTGCTGATGACCGTGACGGCGTAGCCTTGCTGCACGAGCTCGGTAGCGAGCGGCTTGCTGATGTTCCCGAGGGAACCAGTGACGATGATTTTCATGCCACAAAGCTCCGGCCGGATGGGACGCGCTGGAAGGGCGAAAGGGCGGGAAGATTGGGCCAAAGGGCGGGTGCAGCCTGTTGCGCGGACTTTGTAGTCCGCGTGCGTAAGCGGGCGGCCAGTCGCGGACTACAAAGTCCGCGTAACAGGGCTGCCTACACCAAACGCTGCCGGTAACTGGCCGGCGACGCGCCGATATTATTTCGAAAAAACCGGCCGAAGGTAGACTGGTCGGTAAAGTGCAGCGTGTCCGCTATTTGGGCGATGGTGAGGGCGGGGTTTTGCAGCAGCACGCGGGCTTCGAGCAACACGGCTTCGGCCAGCCACTCTACGGCGCGCTTGCCAGTGGCTTCGCGCACGGTTTCGGCGAGGTGCTTGGGGCTGATGCACAGCTTATCGGCGTAGAAAGCCAGGCTGCGCTCGGTGGCGTAGTGGGTATTAACCAGCTTCTTGAAGTCGGCGGCAATGAGCTGGCTACGCGTCTGGATAGTATTCGGCGAGGTGTGCTGCGCGCTGTATATGGGCGCGGTTTCGTGCAGCAGAATGTGGATGAGGCTGCGCAAAATCTCCTCGCGGTAGGTGTGCGGCGCGTCGTATTTCTGCTCGATGGTTTGCAGTAAGGCCGTGATACTCGCCGCCTCGGCGGGCGGCAGGGTGAGCACATGGCGAGCATCCCGCGCAAAAAACGCGAACGCATCCAGATTCGGGCCACCGCCCGCCGTGATAAATTCCCTGGTAAAGAAGATGCTGAGCGCGTCCATATCGGCCGACATAAACGGCCACTGCTTGATGACGTAGGGCGAGAGCACCATCAGCGAGCCGGGCCCCAAATCGTAGGTTTCGAGGTTGACTTGCAGGCGGGCGCTGCCGCGCAGCACGATGCCGATTTTATAGTAATCACTGCGATACGGCAGGTTAATGGGCAAATGCGGGACCGTCGAATTTGGCCCTAGAAAGAGCACGGCAGCTGGCTTTTCCGCAGTTTCGGCAAGCGCAGTTAACTGATAGACGGGGACGTTGGCACTCATAAAGGCAAAGTACGTGCTGACTGTTGGACATGAGCGCGGGGCCGTTTGGTGGGCGTTCGCAAGTAATCTGTCATTGCGAGCGCAGCACTCGCACCTATTCAGGTTGCTTACCGGGTTCTGCTCGAGTGCGATTGCTGCGCTGCGCTCGCAATGACAAACAACTCTTCCATAAAGGTCAAGAAGCCTAGCCCCAGAAACCCTACCTCCCGCCCGGCGGTTCACATAACCCCGCCTAGCCGCCGGGCGTACTGCCTACCCAGCCTTTTCCGCTCTAATGACCGAACTTCAGCGCCTTTTCCTGGCCTACGACCAACACCGCGCCGCCCAGCGCCCCTGCGCCCTGGCCACCGTGGTCGAAGTACTAGGTTCGGCCTACCGCCGGCCCGGCGCCCGCATGCTCGTAACCGAAGATGGCGAGCTGACCGGGGCCATCAGCGGCGGCTGCCTCGAAGGCGATGCGCGGCAACGGGCGCGGCGGGCCATTTTTCAGGGCGAGCCGGCGCTCGTGACCTACGACACCCGCGACGAGGACGACCCGCGCCACGGCCTCGGCCCCGGCTGCCAGGGCGTAGTCCGCATCCTGCTCGAACCACTCGATTTTGCCAACCCCGACAACCCGCTGGAAATTCTGCGCGGCTTTGCGCAGCATCCCACGCCGGCCGTGCTGGCCACCGTGTTTGAAACCGATGCTAGCGGCCTGAAGGCCGCCGTGGGCCAGCGCGTTTTGTTGTCCGAAACCGGCGTGGTGCGCGGCACGCCGCTACTGGCCGCCCCGCTGGCCGAAGCCGCCCGCGCCACGCTGGCGCTACGCCAGCCCCAGATTTTGACCATCGAAACCGACGCTGGCCCAGTGCGCGCGTCGCTCGAAGTGCTCACGCCGCCATTGCGGCTGGTGGTATACGGCGCTGGCAACGACGCCCAGCCGCTGGTGCACCTAGCCGCCTCCCTGGGGTGGCACATTACGGTGGTCGATGGCCGGCCTAATTTGGCTACCGCGGCTCGCTTCCCCGAGGCAGCTGAGGTACGCATCGTGCCCGTGCGCGAGCTGGAAACCGCTACGCCCGACCCGCTAGCCTACCATGTGCTGCTTAGCCACAACTACGCCTACGACTTGGCGGCGCTGCAAACGCTGCTGACTTCGCCCGCGCCCTACATTGGCTTGCTCGGCCCGCGCCTCAAAGCGCAACGCCTACTCGATGAGCTCGATACCTTTCCTACCGAGCAAGTACAGCTACTGCGCGAGCGCCTGCACAGCCCTATCGGCCTCGATTTGGGCAGTGAGACGCCGGAAGAAATCGCCCTCTGCATCGTAGCCGAAATCCAGGCGCAACGCAGCCAGCGGCAAGGCCGGCCGTTGCGCGAGCGGGCGGGCACGGTGCATGTGCCGGAGCAAGTTGACCTTGGTTAACCGACCGTTTTCCAGAAAGAAATCAGTAGCGTGAACGCTAGTAGTTTGCATTCGCGAGCGGGCTTTTGGAGGCTGTATGCCGCTCGGTGTAGAGACGCATCTTTGCGTCTTGTCGTTGTTAAGCCCGCCGAACGTAAGACGCAAATATGCGTCTTACTCTAAGTAGAAAACGCTAACTACAAAGTTAGCGCTACTACCAAGGACACCGTTTCCTAGTCCCCACCAGCCTACCGAGTCGGCACGCGATAGCTGAGCGCTAGGCGAAAAGCCAGTCCCTTTTCAATGGCCGGGCTTAGCGCAGTAGGGGCTTTGCCCAGCCCGATGTAATCGAGCGTGGCCGGCCATTTGTCGTCCTTGGCAAACACTTCGATGCGCCGCGTAAGGGCGTAGGCCGCCGTGGCCCGCAGCGCCCAATGCGCACTTAGGTAGCCTTCGGCAAACAACCCGTAGTGGCCCTGCTGGTACTGGAGGTACCGGTCTTGCACTTGCAGCCGATACGCCGTGTTGATGCCCGTCAGGTTGAAGCCCACATTGACTTTAGGCGCGGCCACATAGCTGACCGTGAGGGTAGTAGGTAAGTCCCCGAATACTCGCCAACGCTGCCCCAGTTGCCAGTCGAGGCCCAGCAGCAGCACGTATTGCGGACCGTAGAACTGCTGCCGGTAGCCCAGTGTGAGCCGATACGTGAGGCGCGGGCTGATGCGATAGGTGCCGCGCACCACGCCGCCCCAGGTTACATCGACGGCCCGCACATCGTGCAGGTCCGAGTTGAGGGCGGGCAGCGCCAGGGCGGTTAGCTCAGTTTTGGCCGACAGGCGGCGGCGGTAGCCCACGATGGGCGAAAAGCCATACACCGCGCTCACCCCAAAACCCGGTCGCGAACCGCCGAAATCCAACAGTTCGAGGTTGGCCCCGGCGAGCAGGCTTTGGGTGCTATCGGCCCCCAGCGGTATCGGCACAATGACGTTCGCCCGAAATACATTGGCCCGAAAATTGGCGGCGCTGTCGTTCTTGAATTGCAACGGCAGCCGCTCATAGCTCAGCCCGATGCCTTCGGCGTAGCCCTGCGCCTGGCTGGTGTGCGCGGCCAACAAGCTCAAAACTAGCAAAGCCGAATTACAGCTGATTAATGATGTAAAGGTCAGACCCATCTGTGGTAGTTAAAAGCAGATAAAGGCCAAAGAACGCTACCAGCGCCATAAGAACAACAGCCGGCCAACGCGACCCTGCTCCGCTGGCCAGCCGGTACATTAGCACCTCACGTACCCACTGCTTATGGTTCTCGGCTTCAACGAGACATTTATTCCGGCCATTGTTGCTGGCACCAAGGTCCACACCATCCGCGAAGGCTTTCGCTGGCAAGTGGGCGAAATAGCGCAGTTCTACGCCCGCGCCCAGCAGCCCGATAAGTACGCCTTTTGGGCCCCGCGTCCCATTATGCTTATTCAGCACATTGAACTGACCAGCAATACACTGTCCGTAGATGGCCGCTTGCTTGATGAAGCCGAATTAGCGTCCCTGGCCCAGGCCGATGGCTTTGCCACGGCAGCCGAACTACTGGCTTTTTTTGCCGATAAGCCGATGCCTTTTGTGGGCCAATTGCTGCACTGGACTACGCTGCGGTATTAGCGGCCCGCCTACTTCACAGCCAGCCGCTGCGCCAGTGCTGGCTGCCCAGGCACCAGCAACAGCAGAATATATGACCCAGCGGGCAGGCCGCGCACATCAAGCTGGCGGCTGGTGGGCACGAGTTGCTGGCGCAGTACCCGGCCAGTGAGGTCGAGCAGGCGTAAGGAGGCATTGGCCACTACCGACGCGGGTAGCTCCAGGGTAAATAAGCCGCTGCTAGGGTTGGGGTAGGCTACGAAGCCGGCTGCCATAGCACGAGCCTGCGCCGTACCCAATAGCGCACCAGTACCCGCATTGTAGCTGATGGACGGTAGGCCCGTAGCCTGAAACCCGGTGAGCGCCCCCATGTAGCCAGGGTCGGTGCCCCCGCAGGTGGGCGACTGCGGCTGCATATACTGCCCCACGCTGCCCAGTTGCTCGTAGGTGCGTCCAGTCCAGCTACTCAGCACCGGCGCACCGGTCGGCGAAGTGAGATGCGCCCGAAACCAGCGCAACGGGCGGCCGCCCACCAACCGGGTGCCCACGCTATCTACTGTCACGAGTACTACTTCGGCCGGGCACGGCCCGCCGGGCACCACGCGGGGCGTGAGCCAGCTGCTACCCGGCTGCGCTGCAAAATTATAAAGGGTATAAAACTGGCCATTAGCCAGCACCTCCACGCGGTCGGCCACCGTGCGCGTCACCACACTCGACATACGGATGGTATAGGTCGCTGAGGCAGGCCCACTTGGGTCATACGCCAACAGGCTTCGCGTCAGCAGCTGCGCAGACTGGCCCGCCACCACGGTGTCGCGCGCGTAACGCACGGTGAGGGTGCCAGCCTCTTGCCACCAAGCCCAGCCATAGGTCCAGGTAGCACCTGGCGGGCACCAGACAGCGGGGTTGGGCGACTGAGCTTGGGCCACCGACAGAAACGACAGCGACAACAGGAGGGCAAGTAGCAAGTGCTTCATAGCAAGGATTCAGGGACGAGAACCATATAAATTTCGCCTAATATACAAGTAGCACCCCGATAGCCAGCGCCCCGCTCGCCGCTTCGTGCCGCGCCCTGCTGCTACCCAGCAACAAGGTGCGGGACAAAGCCATTTTGGTCTGCTCCGGCAACGTTACCGGTAACGATTGCGCAAATAAAAAACGGGCTTTTGGCTTATTACAGCTTGCTATACTCCTATACTTCTGACCGCAAGCTTCAGGTGCGCTAAAGTCATTGCTACTTAGCAGTCACACTCGGCGCTTGCCTTTACCGCTAGTTCTCCTCTATTTCCCACCCATTTCGTATGAGAAAACTTTTTCTCCTCATATGGCTCGTGCTGGGCGCCACCATTGGCGCCGCGCTGGCCCAAACCCGCCCGGTAACGGGCCTCGTGAAAGGCCCCGACGGCGAGGGCCTGCCCGGCGTAACTGTCTTGCTGAAAGGCACTACCAACGGCACTGCCACCGCCATCGACGGCACCTACAGTCTCAACGTACCCACCGAAAGCTCGTCGGCTACGCTGCGTTTCAGCTTCGTGGGCTACGTGAGCCAGGAAGTGGCTGTAGGCAGCAAAACAGCCATCAACGTGACGCTGGCTTCGGATGTGCAGTCGCTTAACGATGTGGTAGTTATCGGCTACCAGGCCGTGCAGCGGCGCGACGTAACCGGCTCGGTATCGTCGGTGAGCGCGCAGCAGATTAAGGACGTGCCCGTGAACTCGGCGGCCGAGGCCCTCACCGGCCGCCTGGCCGGCGTGCAGGTGACCAGCGCCGAAGGCACGCCCGGCAACAACAACGTGCAGATTCGCATCAGGGGCGGTGGCTCCGTGACGCAGGACAACTCGCCGCTGTACGTAGTTGACGGTGTGCAGATTGAGAATGCGCTGAGCGTAATTGCCCCCCAGGACATTGCCAATGTGGACGTGCTGAAGGATGCCGCCGCCACCGCCATCTACGGCGCTCGCGGGGCCAACGGCGTAGTCATCATCACGACCAAAAACGGGCGCGAAGGCCGCACCGTCATTTCGTACAGCGGGTTTGCGGGCGTGCGCCAGCTCACGCGCAAGCTCGATTTGATGCAGCCCGCCGACTTCGTAAACTACCAGTACGAGCGGGCCGTGAACACCAACACGCTGCCCGCCTACAAGGCCTTTTTTGGCAGCCGCAACTACACCGGCGACACCCTGAACCAAGCCCGGAGCCTGCCGTTTCTCGACTGGCAGGAGCAGGTATTTGGGCGCGATGCCTACCAGCAAACGCACAATATCTCGCTGGCCGGTGGCAGCAAAAACTCGACATTCTCGCTCAGCCTCACGCACAACGACGAAACCGGTATTCAGCTGGGCTCGGACTATGCCCGAAATCTGGCCAATTTCCGCTTCGACAATACGGTGTCAGACAAGTTTCGCTTCGGGATAAACGTGCGCTACAACGACCAGACCTCTAATGGCCAGGGCGTAACGAGCAACAACTCCAACTCGGCGGTGCGCCTGCGCAACGTGAACCAGTACTTGCCGCTGGCGCTCACGCTGCCCGGCGCGCTCGACCCCGGCGTGTTCGACCCCACGTTTTATAGCGCCTCCAACCTAGTAAACCCAGTAATCGCCATTGAGAACGACTACCGGCGCGACAAGCTGCGCAACCTGAACCTGGGCGGCAATGTCAGCTTCAATATCACCAAAGACCTGGTTTTCCGCTCCACCGTGGGCTTCGATGCAGTAGAGCTGCGCCAGGAAAGCTTTTCGGGGCGCTATTCGCCGGCCATTTTGGCTCCGTCGGGGCCGTACCAAAACCTGCCGTTTGCGGGCATCAACACCAGCCGCCAAACGACGGTCAACAACTCCAACGTATTGACCTATGCGCTCCGCAAAGGCAAGCATTCGCTGGACGCGCTACTGGGTGAGGAAATCTATCAGCAGCAGCTCACTACGCTCAATGTGCAGACATATTTCCTGCCGCTGAACATCACCGCCGAGCGCGCCATTGCCAACATCAACCAGGGCGTGCTGCCCAACAGCACCGCCCGGCAGCCCAACCCTACCACCGGCATCGGGGCCGACTCGCGCCTGCTTTCGGGCTTCGGGCGGTTGAACTACAACTTCGATGAGAAGTATCTGATTACGGCCACGATGCGCGCCGATGGCTCGTCCAAATTTGCCATTGGGCAGCGCTTAGGTTACTTCCCGGCGGCCTCGGTGGCGTGGCGACTATCGAAGGAAGAGTTTATGAAATCGCTTACGTCGGTTTCCGATTTGAAGCTGCGCGTGAGCTACGGCTTGTCGGGCAACAACCGCATCGGCGACTTCCTCTTCAGCCAGTTTTTTCAGGCCGGCGGCGGGCAGTATGGCCTCAATAAGTCTATCGTGCTCGGCACCATCGCCACCTCGCTGCCCAACTCCCGGCTGAAATGGGAAACCACCGTGTCGCGCAACCTGGGCGTGGACCTCAGCCTGTTTGACAACCGGGTGCAGGTGACGGCCGACGTGTACAAAAACACGACCCGCGACCTGCTGGTGGATGTGCCCATTACGCCCACTTCGGGCTACACTACGCAGTTGCAAAACATCGGCGAAACCTCGAACCGGGGCTTCGAATTGCAGGTGAGCGGCACGGTGCTGCAAACCAAGGATTTCACCTGGACGGCCAGCGCCAACATGTCGGTCAACCGCGGGCGCATCGAGAGCCTGGGGCCGATTCAGAGCATCCTCAGCAACTCGGGCTGGGCCAGCACGTCGCTTTCATCGGACTTCATCGCCCGCGTGGGCGACCCCGTGGGCCTGATGTACGGCTACGTAACCGATGGCTTTTACACCGCCGACAACTTCAAAAGCTACAACGCCACCACCCGCGCCTGGGTGCTGCAAGACGGCGTAGCCAGCGACGCCACAGTGCAGGGCCAGCCAGTGGCGCCGGGCATTATCAAGTTTAAGGATTTGAACGGCGACGGCGTGGTAAACAGCCTCGACCAGATGGTAATCGGCAACGCCAACCCCAAGGCCACGGGCGGCTTCAACCAGCAATTCACCTACAAAGGCTTCGATGCCAGCATATTCCTAAACTTCGTGCTCGGCAACGATGTGTACAACGCCAACAAGCTGGAATACACCTCGGCCGTAAACCCCTACTCAAACATGCTGGCCACCATGAACGGCCGCTACCGCACCATCGACGACAACGGCGCGCCCATTACCGACCTCAACGTGTCGCGCCAGCTCAACCAAAATGCCACCATTTGGCAGCCCACCCGGCAGCCCCTTTTCCACTCGTGGGGCGTGGAAAGTGGCTCGTTTTTGCGCCTGAATAACATCACGGTGGGCTACTCGCTACCCAAGGCCCTGATTGCCAAAATCAAGCTCACGCAAGCCCGCGTGTACGTCACGGCCAACAACATTTACACCTTCACCGGCTACTCGGGCTACGACCCAGAGGTGAACACGCGCCGCTCATCGCCGCTCACGCCGGGCGTCGATTACGGCGGCTACCCCCGCAGCCGATTGATGCTGGTAGGGGTCAATTTGTCGCTGTAGTACGCTCGTCGGGCGGGTGACCCCACCCCCGGCCCCTCCCCTCCGGGAGAGGGGAGCCGACCGCAAGCTGACGTGGGCGAACATCAATCAGTCGTCAGGCTCCCCTCTCCCGGAGGGGAGGGGCCGGGGGTGGGGTTACCCGCCAGAGCAGCCTACTCCTCTTCCAATCAAAAGCATTATCCCACCCAATCCTATATGAAATTAACTACTTTACGTGCGGCTTGGCTCACCACTACGCTGGCCGCTACCCTGGGCCTGACGGCCTGCAAAAACTACCTCGATGTGAACCCGCAGGCGCTGTATGCGGGCGAGGATACCTTCAGCGACGTGGCCGGGGCCACGGCCGCCGTGGTCGGGGCCTACGATTTGCTGTCGGGCGATACCTCCTACGGCACCCGCCTCAGCATGTACTACCCCTACGACACCGACGAGATGCAGGCCAGCCCGCTCTCGCTGGCCGACGGGGCGCGCTTGAGCATCGCCCGCTACACGGCACTGTCGGTGAATGCGGAAGTACGTAACCCCTGGAATACACTGTATCAAGGCGTTGAGCGCTCTAACATCTGCCTCAAGTACATCCCGCAGATGGCGCTGTATAACAACGGCACGGCGGCCGATACGGCAGCTCTGCACCGGCTGCACGGCGAGGTGCTGACGCTGCGGGCGCAGTACTATTTCGAGCTGATTCGCAACTGGGGCGACGTGCCGATACCCATGCAGCCGTCCATCGACGCGGCAGTGCTCAACCTGCCCAACTCGGACCGCAATGCCACCTACGACAAGCTGCTGACCGACCTGCTGCAAGCCGAAAAGCTGGTACCCTGGCGCTCGGCCGCCGGCGCGGCCAGCGAGCGCATTACCAAGGGCGCGGTGAAAGCGCTGCGTGCTCGCATGGCGCTATTTCGGGGCGGCTGGCGGGCCAATGCCGGCACCGGCCAGATGGAGCGCCCGAGCGACTACCTCAATTTCTACCGCATAGCCCGGCAGGAGTGCGCCGACCTCATGGCCAAGCGCGGCGAACATACCCTGAATACCAGCTTTTCGGACCTGTTTCGGAGCATCAACGAGCTGCGGTTTGATGGGGCTAATGAGATTGTTTTTCAGGTAGCAATGGCGGGCTCCAGCGCCGTTTCGGACAGCAAGCTGGGCTACTACAACGGCCCCAAGTTGAATGGCTCTTCGACCTACGGCACCTCCAGCGGCTCTATCGGGGCAGTGCCGACCTACTTCTACGCCTTCGACTCGACCGATGTGCGCCGCGACATTACGCTGACGCTCTACACCCTGGAAAGCAATAACCAGCAAAAGGGCACGCCCCTCACCGCCCTCAGCACCAGCGTGGGCGGCATGACCGATGGCAAATTCCGGCGCGACTGGCGGGTACCCGCCCTGCCCGGCGTGAACAACTACCTGCAATACAACTGGCCCATCATCCGCTTCGCCGACGTGCTGCTGATGTTTGCCGAGACCGAAAACGAGCTAAACGGCCCCACCGCTGCCGCCCTGGCCGCCGTGCAGGAGGTGCGCAACCGCGGCTACGGCGGCAACCAAACGCTGGCCCGCCTCCCCGCCAGCACCACCGCCAGCAAGGCCGATATGTTCAACGCCATCGCCAACGAGCGCTTTTTGGAGCTGGGTGGCGAGGGCATTCGCAAGTACGACCTCCTCCGCTGGAACCTGCTGGCCCAGAAAATAGCCGACACCCGCACCAACCTCGCCGCGCTGCAAGCCGGCACCGGCCGCTACGCCGGCTACCCCGCCACCGAGTACTACCGCGTCACGAATGGCACGGTGCAGTGGGCGCGCTCGTTCTACAAGCCCGCCCCGGCTGCCGCGCCCACGGGCACCACGGCCGTGAGCTGGCGCACGGCCATCACGGCTACCTCAATTGCTAATTTGGCCTCCGAATACCAGCCAAATGCGGGCAAGGAATTGCTGCCCATTCCGCAGACCACGCTGGACGCGAACCCGAATGTGAAGCAGAATTTTGGGTATTAAGCGGTAGCTCGTTGGACGTAGCGCCTCACCCCCCGGCCCCCTCTCCGAAAAGGAGAGGGGGAGCCTGACGATTACTCAACGACTGCCTACAGCTGCTAACGGTCGGCTCCCCCTCTCCTTTTCGGAGAGGGGGCTGGGGGGTGAGGCGCCCACGTCAGCCCGTTTTATTCAGTCCGCTATAGCTGCTTACTGGCATCCTATTCCAAAGCAATGAAACCAGAAAACACCCGCCGAAACTTCCTGAAACTCGCCGGCCAAGGCTTACTCGCCGCGCCCGTCGCGGCCTCAGCCATCGGCAGCGTAGCCGCCGCGCCCGCTTCATCCGCGAAGCCCGCCCCTACCCCACCCAAGCCCAAAATCACCCTCAGTATCCGCGATTTTGGCGCCACCGGCAATGGCACCACCAAGGACACCACCGCCATTCAGCAGGCGCTGGACCGGTGCTGGGTGCTGGGCGGCGGCGAGGTGCTGGTACCCGCCGGCAACTACCTCACGGGAGCCATTGCCCTGAAATCAAACACGATTCTGCGCTTCGAGAAAGACGCGGTACTACTCGGCACGCCCGATTTTGCCGACTACCCCGTGATGCAGGTGCGCTGGGAAGGCAAGTGGATACCGGGCCACGTTGGCCTGATTTACGCCGTAGAGGCCAATAATGTCGGCGTGGTCGGGCCGGGCAAAATTATGGGCAACCACGCGCTCGGCGGGCGGCCCACGCCCGAAAACCCCTTGCGCCACCCGGCCCTCATCGAGCCGATTGGGTGCAACGGGCTGCGCTTCGAGGACTTCTCGACCGACTACTTCCGCATGTGGTGCTTGCACCCCACGTACTGCCAGAACATCAGCATCAAGAACCTCACCATCCGCAGCACGGGCGGTAACGGCGACGGCATCGACATCGACTCGTGCCAGCACGTGCGCATCGAGGGCTGCGACATCAACACCGGCGACGACTGCATTTCGCTCAAGTCGGGGCGCGGCATGGAGGGCTACTCGCTGCTGCATACCACGGAGGACGTGCACGTTAGCAACTGCACCTTTGCCGACAGCATCTTCGCCTGCATCGGCATCGGCAGCGAAACCTCGGGCGGCATCCGCAACGTGCGCATCGAGCACTGCAAATTCACCTTCGCCAATACCCACGCCATTTACATCAAAACGCGGCCGGGCCGCGGGGCCTTCATCGAGGATATCATCGTCGATGACATCGACGTAACCGGCACCGTGGCGGGCTTCCTACGCTTCAACATGCTGGGCAGCGGCCTGCAAGACCAACACCCCGTACCCGGCGACGAAGGCATCCCAACCATCAAAAACTGGCAGTTTTCCAACATCCGCGTCAAGGACGTGCCGATACTGGTGGAAGGCACGTCGGTGCATCCGCACAAGCCGCTCGAAGGCTTCTCGCTCGTAAACGTGACGGGCACCTGCGGCAAAGGCATATTCCTGGCCAACATCAAGAAAGCCAAGCTACGCGACATCAAAGTAACGGGCTTTAGCGGTCCGCTACTCAGCACCAGCAACGTAACCGGCACCGGCCTCGATGGCGCCGTAGCCGCCGAGCCACCCAAGCTCCCCGACCCGGTACTGGCACCCGCACAGCCTTATAAATTGGGTTGAGTTCGGGTAGCTTTTTTCGGTCATGCAGAGCGCAGCGAAGCATCTCGCTCGCCTCGTTGCTGATGTAAGAAGTTACTGCGCCACGCGAGATGCTTCGCTGCGCTCTGCATGACCAACGTTTTTTTTCGTTAAATATGCGCCTCCGGCTTCTCTGCCTCCTGCTAATCTGCGCGAGCGTTACGGCGCGGGCACAGACGAATTCCTCGGCGCTGCCGTGGAAGAATAATACCGCATACAACGCCTACCTGCTGCGCGCCATGCACCAGCAGTACGCCGACCGCCTGGCTGAAATCAACGCTGCGCTAGCCTCGCCCCAGGCAATGCGGCGCTACCAGCAAGCCCGAAAAGCGGGCTACGAACGCATTTTAGGCGACTTGCCAGCCAGGATGCCGCTCAATGCCCGCGTGGTCGGCACTTCGGCGCAGGCGGGTTTTCGCATCGAGCGCATCATTTTTGAGAGCGCGCCGCACCGCTACGTCACGGCTAATCTGTATTTGCCGGAGGGCAAAGGCCCGTTTCCGGCTACCCTTTCACTGGCCGGACACGGGCCGAATGGCAAAATCGGCGACCAGCGCGTGGGGGCGCTATTTGCCCGTCACGGCGTCGCCGTGCTGGCCGTAGACCCGGTGGCGCAAGGCGAGCGTTTTCAGCTGGTTGATGCCAAAGGCAACGACCTCACGCGCGGCTCGACCACCGAGCACACGCTGCTCAATGCCGGGGCCAACCTGGTGGGCACCAGCGTAGCCGCCTACGAATACTGGGACAACGTGCGGGCGCTCGACTACCTCGAAACGCGGCCCGACCTCGACAAAAATCGTTTGGGCTGCATCGGCAGTTCGGGCGGCGGCACCCAGGCCACGTATTTGATTGCGCTCGATGCCCGCATCAAGGCGGCCGTGGTGTGCAGCTACGTGTCGCGCCGCGAGCGCGTGCTGGAGCTAAGCGGCCCTTCCGATGGTTGCCAGCACATTCCGGGCGAAGGCCGTGAGCACCTTGAAATAGGCGATTTTTTAGCGTTGTTCGCGCCCAAGCCGCTGCTCATTATGTCGGGCTACTACGACTTCGTGGACTATTGGGGCGCGGTGCAGACAGTTGACGAACTGCGCAAGGTGTACCACGTTTTCAAGGCTGATAATCAGGTGAAGCAGTTCAGCATTGAGAGCGGACACGGCATGCCGCAACCCAAGCGCGAGGCCGCCATCACCTGGTTTCGCACTTGGCTGTACCACGATGCCACGCCAGTGGCGGAAAGCCCACTGGCCCCGATACCAGACAAAGAGCTGCTTTGCACGACGACCGGGCAGGTAGCTACGGCTTTTCCCGATGCCGTGAGCATGACGCAAGCCAACGCCGTGCTGGCGCAGCGGTACGCCTCCCAGCGCGCCGCGTTCGGCAAGCAAGACCCGGCAGCGGCGACGAAACAGGTGCTCGCGGTGCTGGGCATCACGCTGCCGCAAGAGCCCGTGCGAGCGGAAGCTACCGGCTCGGCCACGGCCCGCACCTACTCGCTACGCAAGTACCAGCTTATCCGCCCCGGCCAGTTGCCGGTGCCGTGCGTGGTACTGCTACCCGAAAAAGTAGCGCCCGCCGCCAACGTGGTGCTTTACCTGAATGCCGCCGGCAAAGAGCCACTGCTCAACGACGAAACGAGCCTAAATACCTACCTCAATCGCGGCGATATTCTGGTGCTGGCCGACCTGCGCGGCATAGGCGAAACCGCCGACCCCGCCGAACTAAACGACACCAAGTACTGGTCGAAGGAATACCGAAACGCCATGTTGAGCCTGCATTTGGGACCGTCGCTGCTGGGCCAGCGCGTGCTTGACGTGCGGACGCTAGCTGATTTTATGACCACCGACCCGGCTTTGCAGGGCCACGCTATTAAGGTGGTGGCCAATGGGCTTTACGGCCCGACTGCCGTGCACGCCGCCTTTTTGGATGAGCGAATTGCAAGCACCGAAGTGTCGCACTCGCTGAAATCTTTTACTGAGCTAGTGCAAAACCCGATGCAGTACGATGCCTATACCAACGTGCTATACGGCGTATTGAAATACTACGACCTGCCCGACTTGCTAGCGAAGGCAGGCGGCCGAATTCGGTTTGTGGATTGACAAAATTTCGCGTTGAGATGTAGAGACGCATCCTTGCGTCTCGTCGTTGTTCGGCCCGCCTGACGTGAGACGCAAGGATGCGTCTCTACAGCCCCCGCAACACTGCGCGAACCCACCCCCCAACTCTTACCATGCGCTTCCTTTTCCTTTTCCTCCTCTTCCGCCTCGCCCACGCTGCGCCGCCGCAAATCACCGTGGCCCCGACCGGCAAGGCTGATTTTCGCACTATTCAGGCGGCCATCAATAGCCTGCCCGCCAAAGGCCCGCTGCCCGTGGTATTCATCAAAAACGGCACCTACCGCGAGAAAGTGACCCTCGACGGCAAGCCGGGCCTGGTGCTGCGCGGCCAGAGTGAGGCGGGCGTCATCATCACAATTTCGCAGGCCAACGCCACGTTTCGCTGCGACCCGGCCAACGCCGGCCGCTGGGACGTGGCCACCCTCAACCTGCGCAACAGCCCCGACGTGACGCTGGAGCAGCTCACCGTCGTCAACAGCTACGGGGCCGACCACCCGCAGGGCGAAACCATTGTCTGCGCCGGCGAGCCGGGCGGCCAGAAAGTCATCGGCAGCGCCGACCACCAAATGGCCTTGTACACAGCCGCCAACACCACGCGCCTGACGGTGCGCCACTGCACGTTTCGCACGCTTGGCAACGACACGGTAAGCCCCTGGGACAAAGAGGACGGACTGTATTATTTCGCCGATTGCACCCTGGAGGGCTCGGTCGATTTTTACTGCCCGCGCGGCTGGGCCTACGCCGAAAACTGCCGCTTTATCTGCCACAATCTGAATGCCGCCATCTGGCACGATGGCTCGATGAACCAGGACGCCAAACTGGTGCTCAAAAACTGCACCTTCACCGGCGACCCTGGCTACAAACTGGGGCGCTACCACCACGACGGGCAATTTTATTTACTTAACTGCCAGTTTGATAAAAACCTGGCCGATGCCGACATCTACGCCGCCGAATCGGGCGACGCGGCCCCGCTGTGGGGGCGGCGGGTGTACTACTACAATTGCCACCGCGCGGGCGGTGATTTTGCCTGGTTAAAGGACAACCTGAGCACGGCAGCGGGTGCCCCAAAAGCCGCCCAAATCACGGCTAACTGGACCTTCGGCGGCCGCTGGAACGTGGACCCCAAAGCGCCCAAATTGCCCGCTCCCGGCCCCGTGGCCCAAGACACGGTGGCCGAGCGGATGCTGCTCTACCAGCGCCTTGATGGCGGCTGGCCCAAGGCCATAGGCGATACCAAAGTCAACTACAACCACCCGCTGAGCGTGGTGCAAAAGGCCACCCTGCGCGACGATGCCGGCCGCAACGACGCCACCATCGACAACGGCGCGACCACCCACGAAATCACGTATTTGCTGCACTCCTTCGTGCTCACCAGCAACCCCGCCTACCGCGACGGGGCCGAGCGCGGCGTGCGCTACCTGCTCAAAATGCAGTACCCCAATGGCGGCTTCCCGCAGTTTTACCCCGACCTGAGCAGCTACCACCACGAAATCACCTACAACGACGACGCCATGGTGCGCGTGCTGACCTTGCTACGCGATGTGGCCGAGCGCCGGGGCGACTACGCCAGCGTGCAGAGCTTGCGCGGGCCGGCGCAACAGGCGGTGGCGCGGGGCATCGAGTGCATCCTGAAAACGCAGTATGTGCGCAACGGCCAGCGCACGGCGTGGTGCGCGCAGTACGATGAAAAAACCCTGCAACCAGCCAAGGCGCGCAACTTTGAGCTGCCCTCGCTCAGCGGCAGCGAGTCGGTGGGCATCGTGCGGTTTTTGATGAGTATCGACCACCCTTCGGCCGAGGTGAAAGCCGCTATCGAAAGCGCCGTGGCGTGGTTTGAAAAGGTCAAAATACCTGGCTACACCGTCAAGGACATTGCCGACCCCAAGCAGCCCAAAGGTCGCGACCGCGTAATGATGCCCGCGCCGGGCGCGGTGCTGTGGGCGCGATTTTATGAGCTGGACACCGACCGGCCCATCTACGTGGGCCGCGATAGCCGCGTGCACTACCAACTCAGCGAGGTCGAAAATGAGCGCCGCACCGGCTACGGCTACGCCGGCACCTGGCCCTCAACGCTGCTGGGCGAAGAGTACCCCAAGTGGCGGCAAAAATACGTTGGCCAGTAGCGCGAACTTTCCAGTTCGCGTTTGCTAGCGTGCAGCTGGACCGCCCGGACGAACGCGAACTGGAAAGTTCGCGCTACTGGCTCACCGACTGGCTGAACTCGTGGGCAGGCGGCGCTGCTCAAAACTCAAATACGCTCTCTGGGTCGGCGCCTTTGCTCTGCACAAAGGCCTCGACCATGCCATCGGCCGATACTTTGATGGCCGTGCCGTAGGCGGCCAGGGTCTTGGTGGCGGCCAGCCGCCCGCCGCCCGTGCTGCCCCCGTCAATCTTGATGATGGCTCCCACGGCCAGCACTTCGCCCTGGTAGGTGATGATGGTGGCCCCGTCGATACCCACCAGCTCTTTGCGGGCGATGCGGTCCAGGTCCTGAAACTTGCGCCCGCCCACCAAGCAGCTCAGCGTCTGGCTTTTGAGCGAGGTGGGAGCGGCCAGCAAGTCGTCGCGCTTGATGACGCTCAGGGGGCTGTTGCCCTCCTCCACTACCAGCTTGGCCACGTCGGCCCGGCGCACCAGGCCGATGCAGCCGCCCGTGCGGGCAAACGACACGTCGAGAATCGTTTCGTACACGGCCTTGCGCACGGCCAGCAGGCCCCCGGCCAGCGCGTGGATGGTGGAGCCGTGGTTGTAGTAGTTCCAGCTGTCGTTTTGCTTGGAGAAAAACAGCTGTTGGTGCTTGAATACCAGCACCTCGCGGGTAGCCGTGAGCGTGAAGCAGACCCGGTGCTCGCTGGCGTAGTTGGCGAAGGCGGCGAAGCGTTCTGGCACATAGTTGTTTTCGGCCACCGGGGTGCTCGTAAAGCTGCGCGAGCCCACCAGCGCGCCCGTGGCCGAGAGTACTAGGGTGCTCTCCACGCTGTTGGAGAGCAGGGCCGAAAAGTCGGCCCCCAGCACCTCGGCGATGGCCGGGTGGGCTTCATCGACGGGCTGCGGGTTGGCAAAATCGACCACGATACTGAAGGTAGGCTGGCGGCCCTCGTAGGTGCGGCGCGACCAGCTATCGAACCCATCGAGGATGGAAACCAGCATGGGGTAATTGGTGCGGGCCAGGTACTTGCACACGCCCACCTCAATGGCGTACTTGAGTACGCGGGTGCGGTAGGGCAAGGTAGTCTTGTTGAAATTGGCGACGATTTCGAGCAGAATGGCGTGAATCAGCTGCGCATCGTCGGCGCTGAATACCTGGCTCCGCTTTATCTCGACCGTGTAATCCGCCTCCGGGCTGGGGCTGATGAACATGGTGCGACCGTTGCCCTCGATGGTCACCAGCTCGCGGGCCGGGCCATCGGGCAGCACGTTGGTAACGGCCGCGCCGGCCAGCACGGGGCAGATATATGCTTCAACAACGGCCAGAAAATCTGCTTGCGTCATAAGTAAGGAGTGGAAATAGCCTCAACAGCAGGCCGCCTCCCCTTACGCTGGCCGGTGGCCTTGGTTTCCGCCGGGCGCCGGCGCAAACACGTTTGGCTAAAGCAGCTCGGCACCGACCCGCGCAGGTAAAATGCACGGGGCGTTTCCTGATTAAGCGCCGGGGGCCAGCGGCAGCTTCATCAGGATGTCCGTTTGCTCGTCGTCGCCGAGCTTGAAAATGTGCTTATCGAATGCCACGAAGCCGTTTTTTTGGTAAAAGCGAATGGCCCGCGGGTTTTCCTCCCACACGCCCAGCCACACGTAGGCGGCCTGAGCTTGCATGGCCAGCTGCAAGGCTTTTTCGTAGAGCAGCTGCCCCACTTTTTTGCCGTGGAAGGCTTGCAGCACGTAGATGCGCTCAATCTCGAATGCGCTGTTGGCCAGCCGCTCGGTTTGCGCCGCCCCGGTATTTACTTTCAAGTAGCCGATGGTGGTGCCCGCTAGCTCGGCTAGGTAAAAGGCCGAATTTGGCTCCTGTAGCTCGGCGGTCAGCTTGGCGCTCGAAAAACCTTCTTCCAGGTAGGCTTGCATGTTTTCCTCGGAGTTGCCCGCGGCAAACGTTTCCGAAAAGGTTTGGCGGCCAATCTGTTGCAGGCGGCTTAGGTCGGACAGGGTTGCTTGGCTGATGCTAATGGTTTCCATATGCTCTCGTGGCGCGGCGGCGAAAAAGTGATTACTAAGGTGAAATTTGTTTGCTTGAGTTGGGAGGACGGCCGGGCGCGGCGCATCGCGGCGGCGAGTTTCCGTTATGCAACCTCAACCTAGGCGCGCCCATGACCCTGCCCGATATTCTGCAAGCCACGTACCCGCTGCCGCCCGATTCGCTCGCGAAAATGCTGGCCCTGGCGGAATACGTGGAGCTGCCGCAAGGCACCCACTTGTTTCGCGACGATAAGCTGGCCCACCACGTCTACATATTGCAGCACGGGCTGGCGCGGGCCTACGCCCGGCGGGCCGATGGCGAGGTAACCTTCTGGTTTTCGGAAGAAGGCGGCGTGCTGGTTTCCATTCGCGGCTACACCGAGCAGGCCCTGAGCTACGAAACCATTGAGCTACTGGAAGACAGCCGCTTGTTTCGCCTCGACGCGCAGGCGCTCCGCGAGCTGTACCGCACGGATATCCACCTGGCTAACTGGGGGCGCGTGCTGGTAGAGCGCGTGTGGCTGCAAGCTGAGCAGCAGCTCATTGCCCGGCAGTTTCGCACCGCCGCCGAGCGCTACGCCGACTTGCTGCACCACAGCCCGCACCTGCTGCAACGCGTGGCGCTGGGGCACATTGCCTCGTATTTGGGCATCACGCAAGTCACGCTGAGCCGCGTGCGAGCCAAGCTCCGGCAGGCGCCGCCGGCCTAGTGCGAAATGGCTTTCAGGCCCAGCACCGACCCGATGAGGGTGGTGAGAAAAAACAGGCGCGGCCCCGTAACCGGGTCGCCAAAAACTAGGATGCCCAGCACCGCCGTGCCCACCGCCCCAATACCGGTCCAGACCGCATAAGCCGTGCCCAGGGGCACCTGCGCCAGGCTGAGGTTGAGCAGGTAAAAGCTCAGCACCGCACAGCCCCCGAAGCCCGCGTACCACCCGGCCACTGCGGGCCCCGCAGCCAGCTTCGCCTTCCCCAAACAAAACGCAAAGCAGACCTCGGCCAACCCAGCTAACAAGAGCAACAACCATTGCATAGCACAGAAGAAATGTGTGGCAGCAAAGGTCCCGCGCAGCACCCGCGCTTCTTTTTACCAATGTTAAAAACGCTAGCGCAAGGCTGTTTTACGGCGATTTCAGATTAGCTGTACAGATGCGTGTAGAGACGCATACTTGCGTCTCATGTTTGACGAGCTTAACAACGACAAGACGCAAGTATGCGTTTCTACACGCACCAATATACTGACCCTGAATTTGCGCTAACTATCGCGAAGCCTTATGCCGCTTGCGCCAAAATGGTGTCTACTTCAAGCAGCAGGGCGGCACTGATTAATAGGTCGTGGAGCAGAAATATTTCCTCTAACGAAAATAGGAAAACCTGGTCGGAGGTGGGGCCGGGCAGGCTGAGGCTACGCGCTTCGGCATCGACGATGTGGGACGCGTGGTAGGTGCACAATTCGGCCACCATGCCGCACCATTGCCGCAGCTCGTGGGGCAGCAGGCGCAAGCCCACATTGCCAAAATAGAGGTGCAAGCAGCACCGGCCGGGGCATTGGGCAATGCAGCCCAGCGTGTTGTGGTGGAGGCAGCGCGACATAATATAAGGTAGAGACGCATATTTGCGTCTCACGTTAGGTGGGCTGAATAACGCTTTAACAATCTTAGGCTGAACAAGAACGAGACGCAAGTATGCGTCTCTACCCAAAAGCATGGAGGCTGAAAAGTTCGCAGACCGGTATCGGGTGCCCTCGGCTCGCTGGGCAGGGTACGACTATGGCCAAAATGGCTTGTATTTTGTCACCATCTGCACCAAGAACAGGAATCGTTTTTTTGGCGAAATCATCTTACCAACCGGCAATTGGGAAGAAGCCGTTTTGCAGCCTACCGCGCAAGCGCTAATTGCGCAAGCCTGCTGGCTACAAATTCCGACGCGATTTCCGTTTGTGTCCTTACATGGGTTTGTGCTAATGCCCGACCATTTACACGGATTAATGCTTTTTGACAAACCCCAAGAACTTACTCCGGCTCTTGATTATCAGAATACTTTCGGACCACAACGCGATAATCTTGCAGCGGTAATTCGAGGCTTTAAGGCAGGCGTCACCGCACTGACCAGAAAGCAAGACCTGGCATTTGAGTGGCAATCGCGCTTTCATGACCGCGTAGTTCGTAATGAACAGGAGGCACTAAAAATACAGCGCTACATCACGGAAAATCCTGTACGATGGAAGCACGAACAGTTTCAGGAAGGAGGCGTCTTTCGCTAGAACAATCTGGGATTTGGGCTACTGTGTGCAGGTCGTAGAGCTGACATGCTCCGCTATTTTGCGGAGCTGCGCGGTATTTGGGCTACTGTGTGCAGGTCGTAGAGACGCATATTTGCGTCTCGCCATTGTTAAGCTCGCCCAACGTGAGACGCTCCTGCTGGCTTGATAAACCCTTAACAACGACGAGACGCAAGTATGCGTCTCTACAGCGCTGCTACTAGCGCGCGCCACGACTCTTGCTCAGGGATGCCGGGCTTGCGCTTGCCGAATAGCAGAAGAATGTTATTGCCTTGCGCATCAAATAGTTCGAGCGAGGTTACGATGCCGTTGGCGGTGGGCTTTTGCACCACCCAGCTTTGGGCCACGTCTTCGAGCTTGAGGTGCAGGTTGAAGTCGGGGTCGAGCACATTGAGCCACGGGCCAGTGGGCACGATTTTGTGCACCGGGCCGGTATGAATCTGGATGCAACCGCGGCTACCTACGAAAATCATCACGGCCTGCTCCTGCGCCGAGGCGGCCCGAAGCGTCTTATCAATCGCCTCATTATCAACCTGGTGCACCAGCTCGGGCGGCCCGAGGCGCAGGGCCTGGGTGCGGCTCACGCCAAACTGGCGCAGCAGGCCGAAAAAGGCGTGCGTATCCGCCAACGCCCGCCAAGCAGCCTGAAAACCGGCCACGTCGATGGTATCATCGGCAGCTTCGGCGGCGGGCTGGGGCGCGGGGCCAGTAGTGAGCGCGCCAGGCTGGTCGGGTGCCCTAAAGCGCGCTACCAGGGCTTCGTAGGCCGTGAGGTCGGTTTCGCCGTCGAGCACGTAGATTTTGTGCAGCGCCTCGCCATCGGCCGCGAAGAACTGGAGGCTATGGCGGCCGCTTTCACTCACCGCGAAGCCGTGCTGCCAGTGCATCATGAAGAGGCGCAGGTCGATGTCTTCGCCCAGCACTAAACCCATCGGGCCCTGAAACGACACGTCGAGGTACGGCCCTTTGCGCTCGTGCACCACGCTGTCGTTGCGGGTCAGGGCCATCACGCGACCCAGGGTGGATACCTGCTTGAGCAGCTCCTTAAAATCGCCGGCCAGCGCCACCACGGGCGAGTCGGCCTCGCCGGTGTTGCGGGTGGCAAGCAGGGCGGCTTCGCTGCTGCCCAGGGCGCGGGCCGCGTCGCGGATGCGGCTTTTGGGGTGCTCTTGCTGATAGGCGGTCCAGCGGTCGGCAAGGGTTTCGGGGGCGGTGAGGACGGACATGCGTTGAGTTATAAGTGTTGAGTATTGAGTTATGAGTATTGAGAAGACGTTGGTCATGCTGAGTGTAGCGCAGCGGAGTCGAAGCATCTCTACTGGTGAACTAACTCTTCGGCGTAAGCAGCGAAGCGGTAGAGATGCTTCGACTCCGCTGCGCTACACTCAGCATGACTATTGGTACTAGCTTTCTCAAAAAGGCATGCTAACAGTGGGCACGATGAGCGGGCAGCCCAGGCTGGGGTGCGTGAGCAATTCGACTTCCACGCCAAAGCCAAGGTGAATGTAGTCAGGCGTTAGGACCTCGGCGGGCGGGCCGCTGGCCACGGCGCGGCCCTGATGCAGCAGCAGCACCTGGTCGGCGTATTGGGCGGCGAGGTTGAGGTCGTGCAGCACCGCGATAACGCCGAAACCGCGGCGCGCTAGCTGCCGGGCCACGGCCAGCGTCTGGTGCTGGTGGCGCAGGTCGAGGCCAGTCAGCGGCTCGTCGAGCAATAAAAAGCCTTTTTCGGCCTCCCATACCTGGGCCAGCACGCGGGCCAGCTGCGCCCGCTGCTGCTCGCCGCCCGAGAGCGTGGGGTACTCGCGCCCCGCCAAGTGGCGCAGGCCCACGAGGTCGAGCGCGGCGGCCACCACGGCGTGGTCGTGGGCCGTCGGCTGCCCGCCAAAATGCGGGTAGCGCCCCAGCAGCACCAGCTCGCGCACCTCAAAGGCCAGCGCCAGCGTGTGCTGCTGCGTGAGCACCGCTCGGCGGCGCGCTAGCGCCGCGGCGGGCCACTGCGCCAGGTTTTTGCCTTCAAAAATCACTTCGCCCGCGCTGGGTTTCAAGTCGCCACTTAGCAGCTTGAGCAGCGTCGATTTACCCGCGCCATTAGCCCCGATGATGGCCAGCACCTCACCGGGCCGAGCCGATAGGAAGACGTTTTGCAGCAGGCTTTTGGGGCCGATGTGGTAGCTGAGCGCGTTTAGTTGAATCACGGGTTTACCGAAGTTTAAGCAATTTTAGTGGCCTTTTTCATCACTATCCACAGGAAAACCGGGGCCCCTAGCAGCGCGGTCAAAATGCCAATCGGCAGTTCGGCGGGGGCTACAGCGGTGCGGGCCAGCGTATCAGCCAGCAGCAGCACCAGCGCGCCGCCCAGCGCCGAAGCGGGCAAGATGAAACGGTGGTCGGGGCCGACCAGCAGCCGCAGCACGTGCGGCACCAAGAAGCCCAGGAAGCCAATGGTGCCCACCATCGCCACCGATGCACCCACGGCCAGCGTGGTCAGGCCGATAACCTGCCATTTGATGCGCGCCACCGGCAGGCCCAGGTGCGCCGCCTGTTCCTCCCCCAGCGCCAACATATTCAGCGACTTGCCGAGCCGGGGCAGCCACAGCAGCGGCAGCACCAAAAACGGCAGCAGCGTGGCGATGGTCGGCCAGCTGGCCCCGCCCAGGCTGCCCAGCCCCCAAAAGGTGATGCTGCGCAGCTGCGCATCGGTAGCGGCATAGGTAAACAAACCCGTGATGGCCCCAGCCAAACCATTGGTGGCGATGCCCACCAGCAGCATGGTGCTCACGAGCACCCGCCCGCCGCGCCGCGATACGCGGTACACAAATAGCGTGGTGGCGCACGCCCCCGCAAACGCGGCCAGCGGCAGCACGTAGGCGCTCGCACCAGCCGAGCCGGGCAGCGCGCTCACCAGCTTCAACACTCTTTCTTCCAGCACAATAACCGCCACTGCTGCCAGCGAGGCCCCGGCCGAAATACCCAGCAAAGAAGGGTCGGCCAGCGGGTTGCGAAACAGGCCCTGCATGGCCGCGCCCGCCAGGCCCAGCGCCGCGCCCACCAGCACCGCCAGCACCACGCGGGGCAGCCGAATAGCCCACACCACCGCCTCCTGCTGCGGCTCGAAAGCCCAGCCTGACGTCAGCCCGAGTTTGTGCAGCAGCACGCCCAGCACCGAGGCAATGGGCACGTGTAGGGCGCCCGCCCCCGTGCCCACCAGCACCGCCACTACCAGCAGCACCGCTAGCACTACCAGCAGCGCACGGCCACGCCGTTCGCGCGTGCGGGGCGCCGCGGGCGTTAGGGTTGCGGGGGCTTTTTCGGCGATGGCGGGCATGAGGAAAAGGAAAGGTTGGATTGCGTATGGTTGAAATAGCTGTTCTGCCGTGCGACCCCACCCCCGGCCCCTCCCCTCCGGGAGAGGGGAGCCGACCGCAAGCGAACTTCATTCGGTCACCAGGCT
>Ga0265780_10000614_pt1 | contig 54255 bp, 45 predicted proteins | sample P1T30metagenome_FD_192432 | JGI IMG/M metagenome (GOLD analysis project Ga0265780, IMG submission 192432) | Plant litter microbial communities from East Loma Ridge, Irvine, California - P1 T30 | ecosystem: Environmental > Terrestrial > Plant litter > Unclassified | place: USA: California... | reverse complement strand
GCCGCGGCGAGCCGGTGGAAGACGCCGGCCAGGTGATGAGCCGCATGTGCGACATCATCATGGTGCGCACCTTCGGCCAGGACATCATCGAGCGTTTCGCCGCCAATTCGCGCGTGCCGGTGATTAATGGCCTGACCAACGAGCACCACCCCTGCCAGGTACTGGCCGACGTGTTCACCTTCTGGGAACACCGCGGCTCGATCGCCGGCAAGACCGTCGCCTGGATCGGCGACGCCAACAATATGCTGTACTCGTGGCTGCAGGCGGCCGAGGTATTCGGCTTCCACCTGAACCTGTCGACCCCGACCGGCTACGAACTTGACCCGAGCCTGGTGGCGACCAGCCGCTACACGCTGTTCGACAACCCGTCCGACGCCTGCGAGGGCGCGCACCTGGTCACGACCGACGTCTGGACCAGCATGGGGTACGAAAAAGAAAATGCGGAGCGCCTGAAAGCGTTCGACGGTTTCATCGTCGACGAGGCCAAGATGGGCCGCGCCACCGCCGACGCCCTGTTCATGCATTGCCTGCCCGCGCACCGCGGCGAAGAAGTCTCGGCCGGCGTCATCGACGGCCCGCAGTCGGTGGTGTGGGACGAGGCCGAGAACCGCCTGCATGTGCAGAAAGCCCTGATCGAGTACCTGCTGCTCGGTCGGATCGACGACTGATTTTTTACCCCTGAAGCTTGATCGTTGGCCGTCCGTCCTGTTCAATACAGGGTGGACTTGCGCGCCAGCTGACCATTACTCCTCTACCATCCCTCCATCACTGGAACTCCCATGAGCGACATCAAGAAAGTAGTACTTGCCTATTCCGGCGGCCTCGACACCTCCGTCATCCTGAAATGGCTGCAAGACAATTATGGCTGCGAAATCGTCACCTTTACCGCCGACCTCGGCCAAGGTGAGGAACTCGAACCGGCTCGCGCCAAGGCGCTGAAATTCGGCATCAAGCCAGAGAACATCTATATCGACGATGTGCGCGAGGAGTTCGTGCGCGACTTCGTGTTCCCGATGTTCCGCGCCAATACCGTGTACGAAGGCGAATACCTGCTGGGTACGTCGATCGCGCGTCCGCTGATCGCGAAACGCCTGATCGAGATCGCCAACGAGACCGGCGCCGACGCCGTGTCGCACGGCGCCACCGGCAAGGGCAACGACCAGGTCCGCTTCGAGCTGGGCGCCTACGCGCTCAAGCCGGACGTCAAGATCATCGCCCCATGGCGTGAATGGGACCTGCTGTCGCGCGAGAAACTGCTGAAGTACGCGGAAGACGCCGGCATCGCGGTCGACATGAAGCACAAGAACGGCGGCGCGCCCTACTCGATGGACGCCAACCTGCTGCACATCAGTTTCGAGGGCCGGCACCTGGAAAACCCGAGCGCCGAAGCCGAGGAATCGATGTGGCGCTGGACCGTGTCGCCAGAGCAGGCGCCGGATGAAGCCGAATACCTCGACGTGGAGTTCGAACGCGGCGACATCGTCGGCCTGAACGGCAAGCGCCTGTCGCCGGCCGCCGTCCTGACCGAGCTGAACCGTCTGGGCGGCAAGCACGGCATCGGCCGCCTGGACCTGGTGGAAAACCGCTACGTCGGCATGAAGTCGCGCGGCTGCTATGAAACCCCGGGCGGCACCATCATGCTGCGCGCGCACCGCGCGATCGAATCGATCACGCTGGACCGCGAAGTGGCGCACCTGAAGGACGACCTGATGCCGCGCTACGCGTCGCTGATCTATAACGGCTACTGGTGGGCGCCGGAACGCGTCGCACTGCAGACGCTGATCGACCATACCCAGGCCACCGTCAACGGCTGGGTGCGCATCAAGCTGTACAAGGGCAATGTGATCGTCGTTTCGCGCGATTCGAAGACCGATTCGCTGTTCGACATGAACATCGCGACCTTCGATGAAGACGGCGGCGCCTACAACCAGGCCGATGCAGGTGGGTTCATCAAGCTCAACGCCCTGCGCATGCGGATCGCCGCCAAGGCGCGCGCCAAGCGCGGACAGTAACCCAGCGCCTGCTGTTGGGGCGCCAGGTATGAATGGAAGCCGTCCAGCGTGCGTTGGACGGCTTTTTTTACGTTGAACCCACCTCGGCGAATGCTGGGGCTGCGAGAACTGACAAACGCGATCATCCAATATCATGAAAAAACCGGCCGTCTTATCGCTTGTATTGCTGAGCGCCGCCGCCTTCGCTTTCGCCATCGGTGTGAACGGCGGATGGGCGCTGGGAAAGGCTTATTTTGGAGCCAAGGAGGCGCGGGAGGCCTCGCATCGAAGGTAACGGGTCAACCTTGGGAGGTGGGGCTCGATATGATCTACCGAGCTACGCCCCTACCGGGCCAGGCCGCTGGGTAAGCGCCGGCGGCGAACCGAGGACATGATTCCGAGGCCCGCAATCAGCATTGCCCAGGCTGCAGGCTCTGGAACCTCTGCTGCAGAGACAATGAGGTTGTCGATTGCAAATTCCGGGAATTCCTGGCTGCCCGTGATCGTCAACGAAGAAATATTGACGAAGTCTGCAAAGTTAAAATTAGAGAATGTTTCTGCCAGACTTTCTTCCAGGAAGATCGTGCTCGTTACCAGGCCATTCACGCCCATTGCAGTGAGCGTCAGATTCAAGGGCCGGCCGTTTCCCGTAAACGTCTTGGCAACGTCCAGCGAGGTAAAGGAGAATAAGCCCTTATTCTCGAGATCGATCGTGACGCTGCTCTCATTGAACAAATAGAACGCCGTCGTGCCATTCGAGGGGCATGAGGGATTGCACATGCCTAAATGGTCAGCAGGATTATCGAGAAGATAAAATCCGAATACACTGATCGGCGAGTAAGTCACCCTGAACCCATCTTCGACAAAGCTGTAATTCGAGTAACCGTAGCCACCGTCCTGCGACTCGAAGTCGAGCTTTGCCGCCAGCGCGGAATTGGTCAATAGGGCAGCCATGATGGCCAGAATGAATTTTCGAATCATCGTTAATTTCTTCGCAAAGTTACAACCATTAAAAAACCGCATGCGGCCGAGTTTTGTAGACTAGCTGGATCAATAACCGATAACGCTACAAGGGCTTGCTCGTCCCTCACGAGCAGGATAGTGTCGACAGAAGAGCTGATCAGTGAACCTCCATCACTGAGCATCAAAAGGACTTTAACGAATAGCCTTGAACATCATCAAGCCTGGCTCCGATTCAGAACACGAAAAGCTTATACCAATAGCTATTTCGAAATTGTATTAATATGTATGTGTAAGGAATATCGACAATTTGACGCATACATTATTTACTGGAAATATATTTATTCACAGCGCAAGATTAATTGAAAGGCGCTGGAATCAATAGCCATCAATGCGGTATTGAGGTGACGAGATGGAGTTCCGGTTCGATTGGTATTCCTCTCAGCTCGATCCTAAAGCAATTGAAGCAGGCTTATCGCACCTGTCACCTTCGTCGATCGAGCGAATTGACAAGCTCGATAATTAGACTTTTGCCCGGCTTGCCAATGACCGCGCTGCGTCGGTACCGGCCGATCGGCAAACAGCCGGACGCGGCCGGGAGCGGATGGGTCACCTCCATACCCGGAGGAGACTGTTCCCCTTTTAGAAGCCTCCGAGCGATCGACTCACGTCGTCGTCTGGCCCGACGCTGTCGCTGCCTCTTAGCTTGTCCATTGCGCCGTATGGAACGCTCGGCGCGTCAACTCGCCTGTGGTGCAGCTCACGCCTTGATATGTACCTCGAACCCGGCCTCCCGGCACGACATCCCAGCCAGCACGTGTCGGTCTGGGAAGTCCACACCGTTTTGCGTCTGAAATGCAATCGGCGCGGCATCAAACACCTCTTGCAGGGGCGTGCTTGAAGCGGCGGTCGCGCTCCGTCTGGGCGAAAACGGCACTCGCCAGACGCAGGACCTCGTTTGCCTTACGCGGGTCCCTCACTTCTCGCTCGAACAGCTGGCGGGTGCACGGATCAGCGCAAGAATAAGCGGAAAAACTTCACTTGTGACAAGATACGCTCCCTACATGTATGCACAAATATATGCCACCGATAGACGCTACTACGACCTTAGTCCCCAGCAACACCGATAGTAGCGATCCTCGCTTCAGACAGCTATTCGAGCAGTCACCGGTCAGCATCCAGATACTCGCGTTGAACGGCCGCACCATACGCGTGAACAAAGCGTGGGAAGTGCTCTGGGAAATCCACGATGGCTCGGCTCTCAAGGCATTTGTCTTCAGCGAGGACTATAACGTTCTCCAGGACCCGCAGCTGATTGAAGCCGGCATCGCGCCATTGTTGGCGCGCGCGTTTCAAGGAGAGTCCGTACAAATTCCCGTCGCCAGATACGACGTTGCGGCTCTTGGCGGTGTCGGTCCGGCGCGGTGGGTGTCCGCACGAGCACACCCCATCAAGGATTCTGAAGGCAGGGTTTTCGAAGTAATGCTCATGCACGAAGACATCACCGAGAAAATTCTTGCAGAAGAAGCCTTGCGCATCCGTGAGGAACGGTTCCGCTCACTGGTGATGGCCACCTCCCAGATTGTCTGGAGTAACACGCCCGACGGAAGGGTGGACGAAGACTCGCCATCCTGGCGCGAATTTACTGGGCAGACCTACGAGCAATGGCGGGATTTCGGATGGCTGGAAGCGGTGCATCCGGACGACCGCCTGGCGACGAAGGCGCTCTGGCTGGAGTGTGTAGCGACCAAGTCAATGTTCGACACCCGCTACCGGCTTCGTCGCGCCGATGGTGATTACCGCTGGACTGCGGTACGGGGCGTGCCAATCATTGACCCGGCTGGCGTGATCCGCGAATGGATTGGAACGAACACGGATATCCACGAAGTCGTGCTTGCTGAGGCGGAACTGGCGCAGCGCCTCGAGCGCGAGAAACGCAATGCTGCCCTGCTGACCAAGGTTGCGTCTGCCGCACGTAAATTGCAAACTGTTCTTTGGGATGGCGACATTGCAGACCTTCTGGTCAGCGAGGTCCGCGATATCCTTGAGGTGCACCGCGCAGCAGTTTCTCTCAACGACGGGATGCGCTGGGCCCAAGCAATCGACGCCGTTTCGCTGTCGGAAAAATACGCGAGCTCCCGGGCATATTCTGGCCAGACGGACGGGAAAGAAATTTCCGCAGAGCCGAGTCGTTCACACCAGCAAATGCACCTGAGGCGGCGAGAACCGGAAGCTCATCCACAATGGAAGGAGTCGGGGCGCCATTCGCACGCACACCAACCAATGCGCGCCTGCCTCGCAGTCCCGCTGATCGATAGAACCGGGAGGAATATTGGACTGATCGAGGCATCAGACAAGATTGAGGGCGAATTTTCTGATGAAGACGAAGCAATTCTTGTACAGCTGGCGTCGATAGCGGCGAACGGCTTCGAGAATGCTCGCTTATACCGCTCTGCACAGGAACAAGATCGCAGAAAAGACGAATTCCTTGCGATGCTTGCGCACGAGTTGCGTAATCCACTGGCTCCGATATCGGCGGCTGCAGAAATGCTCAAGCTGGGAACAGCGAACCCAGACCGCATTCGACGTTCGAGTGAAGTCATCAGCCGCCAGATACGCCATTTGACCTCGCTTGTCGACGACTTGATTGACGTATCGCGAGTGACACATGGACAGATCACGCTGAACAGGGTATTGCTGGACCCGATGACAGTTATCGCGAGCGCCGTAGAGCAATCAAAACCGCTGATTGCTGCACGTGGCCACACCCTGAGAATTGAAGGGTACGCCGGCGTCATAAAAATACTTGGGGATTCGAATCGGCTGGTTCAGGCTTTCGTGAATCTATTGAACAACGCTGCAAAATACACGCCAAATGGCGGCCAGATCCTGTTAACCGTCGCTCGCAATCCGCATACCGTCGAGATCCGTATAAGTGATAATGGCGTTGGCATTACAGCCGAACTCCTCCCGGTCATATTTGACTTGTTTACCCAAGCCGAGAGAACCCCTGACAGGACCCAAGGCGGGCTGGGAATCGGGCTTGCCCTTGTAAAAACGATTATTTCTCTTCATGATGGAACCATCACTGCACTCAGTCATGGTCCGGGCACAGGCAGCACTTTTTCTGTTACTCTCGATATAGCGGATGACAGACAATCCGACGATGAAAAAATGTAGTGATTTTCGCCTGTTTCCAGCAATAAGGTGAGCTTTGTCTTAGCTGAAGTCCCGGCGCGGTGTCAAGCGCCTGAATACATTCTACGGCGAAGATTGGTCAAAACCAGACAGCCTGGTAGCTGATCGATCCGAGCGCGAATGTTAAAAATTGCGTTCATTTGTATGGCTTTTACACGCACGAATTAAGTTAGTGAATTCAGGCAACGATTTTGCGGCGGCTTATGTTTGGTTTCCTTTTAAAAAAGCATTACCCGGTTGCTTATCTGTTGCGCGCTCTAGTTTTTGCGGGTCTGCTGCCGACAGTTGTTGGTTTCGCGATTTTCGTCGTGGTCGATTATCAGAACGAAAGACAACGCCTGCTGGAAGATAATACCGAGCGTGCCATCGTCCTGAGTCAGACGATCGATAATTACCTTCTACGTGCTCAAGCATTGGCACGCTCATTCGCCGGTTCGGACGAAATCCTGGCGGGTAACCTGAAGCCCGCGCCGTCCGCGCATCAGGTCTTGGCAGCCATGTATTGGTGTACCGGATCGAGACCGACCGCGTAGTCCGCTACTCACCCAAGCATGGACAGTTCGTCAGTATCGAGGAGGATACGGCTGCTCCGCGCCAGGTGCTTGAGCGTGGCATCAGTCCCGTTTCTGATGTCTTCATGGATCTCGGATCCAGTCAAACGTACGTAAACGTGCATGTGCCCGGCAACGTCGATGGAACGACTGTCTATTCCATTGCGATCGCTATCCCGACGCAGCAACTCACTGAAGTCCTTCGCGAGCAAGGCCTGCCTGACGGGTGGCTCGCCAGCTTAATTGATCAGCAGGGAAACATTGCGGGACGCAGCCGTTATGGTGAGAAATTCGTGGGGCAACCCGCCAGCGAATATCTGCGAGACGCCGTTCAGAGGAGCAGCGTCGGAACGTTGGAAACCGTGACAAAAGACGGTGTCGAAAACCTCACGGCTTTTGCTCGTTCCTTGCGAACAGGGTACACCACGATCATCGGCGTGCCCAAGGCAGAAACGGCGGGCCCTTTGCGTTACAACCTGATCCTTCTGGTTGGCGTCTTTACTTTGCTCATGGCGTTGGGACTGCTCCTGGCACAGTTCGTAACCAGGCTCATCGCCAGTTCAGTGCACGCATTGATCAACCCAGCCATCGCACTTGGCAGGGGCGTACCTAGCACGGTCGAGCGAGTTTATCTTACCGAGGCGTATGAAGTGGCGACTGCGATGGAACGTGCTTCGGAACTGCTAGGGCAACGCGATGCAGCATTACTTGCCCAACAGGAAGAGCTAAGGCGGTTCTATTTCTTCAGCGAGAACGCGAACGAAGTGCTGCTGCTTCTGGATCAAGGAGGCAACATCCGCTACGCGAACCAAATGGCATCGCGCCGCCTCGGGTACAGCAATGAAGAATTGCTGACAATGTCCATGCTGCAAATCGACCACCTTGCCGACGCAACCGCTTTGAGGGAAATGTTCCAACGTTGCCGTTCGGCCCAAGTACCGGCGTTCGAGCGCGAATATCAATGCAAGGATGGATCGCGGTTTACAGTCGAGATCACGACGACAGTGCTTGAGTACCGTGGAGAGTGGCTGATGCACGTCGCACCGCGCGATATCAGCGAACGCGTGCAATCGGAGCAATCGCTTCGATGGGCGGCTACGCACGACGCCCTCACAGGACTCTCGAATCGTGCATTCGCAATTGAATTTCTCAGCGAGATGTTAGCTGGCAAAAAATCGGCTGTCGATCGTGGCGCAGTGCTCTACATCGATCTGGACCGCTTCAAACCAGTGAATGACCTGCACAGTCATGAAACCGGCGACAAGGTACTGGTCGTGGTTGCCGGCAGGTTGAGCAAACTGATGCAAGAGAATGATGTCCTCGCAAGGGTCGGAGGCGATGAGTTCATTGCGATCTTGCTCGACAATAATCTCGACCTTAAGCAACTAGCCGCCAAGGTACAAGCCTTCATCGCTGCGGTGTCGTTGCCGATCAACCTTGGAGATATCGAAGTAAGGATCTCCGCCAGCGTCGGCGTAAGTTGCTTCCCCGAACATGGGCGTAGTCCTGATGCGCTGATTCATGCATCAGATCTTGCGATGCTACAGGCCAAAAAAACCGGTTGCAATACCTACGTTTTCTACACGCCCGAGCTGGACAAGCAGGCACAATTTTTCATCAACGTGGAACGTCGCCTGCGGGAGGCACTCCACCACGGCAGCCTGGTCCTGCATTACCAGCCAATCATCAATCTGGCGTCCGGTGTGGTCGACGGTGTGGAGGCGTTGGTACGGCTGGTGGATGGCATCGATCCCGTATTGGGGCCCGCAGACTTCATTCCCGTTGCAGAAATGTGTGGTTTGATTGCGCCGCTGGACCAGTGGGTCGCTCTGGAGTCCTGCCGTCAACACGGCATCTGGCGCGCAGCAGGTATGGATCTTCGCCTTTCGGTGAACGTCTCTGCACTGCAGTTCAAGCGCGCTAATTTCATACAACAGATGCGAGACCTGATCCACACCACCGGAATCGATCCACGCTCGCTTGTGATCGAATTGACAGAAACGGCGGTGATGGAAAACCTGGAAGAGGCGGCGTATAGTTTGAATCAGCTCAGGACGATGGGGGTACAGGTAGCACTTGACGATTTTGGCACCGGCTACTCCAGCCTCAGCATCCTGTCAGCGTTACCTATCGATAAAATAAAAATCGACCAGTCATTCACCCGCCGCATAGATACTGACCGCGCGAGCTGTGCCATTATCGACACTATTATTGCGCTGGCGCGAACACTGGAAGTGGAACTCGTTGCCGAAGGCGTCGAAACCGAAGCCGCACTTCATTATCTACAGGAGCGGAGGTGCGACTTGGGACAGGGATACCATTTTAGCCGGCCTCTACCGGCGGGAGCGCTAATACATTGGTATCACGAACGGAACGAAAGGTGTTCAACGTCCTTGCCGGGCGCAGCTTCATCGTAGTCAAAACGAGTACGAAAGGCCGTTCCTGTCCCCTTTCGCACTGAGCGGCATGTTCGCCTCTCCCTCGGCGTGTTAATGCTTGTCGTGGTCGCGGCGCATGCAAACGTCAGTTGCTGCCAAACGCCCGACACAACGTTTCAGCAAACGGCGTTCATTCGCCGCGATGGATTCGAGCACCCGGGACGTGTCTGCATGTCTGTCTTCCTACCAAGGCTTGACGGACGAATCTGACCGACCAATCCAGCCAGGCTCGACGCCTGGGACTGCATCTCCTGCGCGGCGGCAGAGACCTTGTCGGCAAACGCCGCGTTCTGCATCATGTAGTCCATCTCACGGATAGCAGCACTCACTTGCCAATGTTCTTTAATTCTAAGTTCTTACGCCTGATGAAAGCCCCAATTTCCACCACAATCAGCTCAATGGAAAAATCGGCATCCGGATCAATGACATGCTTTTTGAAGTTCATTCCCAACCATTCCTGGTATGCTGAAAAAGACGAAAACTGGCATATATGGGCTAATAAGTCATTCACGGAAATATTCCCCTGTGCGTAACCGTTGAGCATGACTAGATCATGATCGTCAATCTCTATTCCTTCGAAATGCAAGTCATCAAGTAATTCAGCTACGGCCCGTCCGCGCAAATATTTAGACATTGGTTACACCATCGATAGTAAGCAGCGTACGACCGCACATGAGAAGATCGTCCAGACCTTCACTATCATCATAATGACGCAGGGCAACTGAGAACAAGGGACATAAGTACTTGACTGAAACAACAACTTTTGCAGGTGCGCTGTCAAAATTAGGTGTGTCGGCTACAGGGTGTTTCGTGCAGCAAAGATAATTCGACGGTCCAAGGCAAGCGGTTCGTTGGACCATCAGTTTTCTTCCGATCGATGACTGATCGTCTCGGCTCCGACAAGCGTCCAAACAGGAACGTTCAAGGCTAACCTTATAAACCAGGTCCAGCGCAACGCGGACCTCGTACTTTTATCTGGCGGGCCTGATGCGAGGGCTGACTCGGGTCGACAGCAGCCTGCGACCGCCCCCCCCCTGCAAAGCCCCTAAAACAAATGCCGCAGCCCCAGCGCGATACTGTCGCCCGCAGCGAAGCCGGTCTGCTTGTCACGCATATAGATCGCATACACGTCGGTGCGCTTGGACAGGAAGTGGTCGTAGCCGAGCGAGGCCGTGCGGCGCACATTGTCCGCCAGCGCCGTTCGCTCGCGCGTCGTGCGCGCGAATTCGGCCAGCACTGCGCCTTGCGCCGTCAGCGGAATCTTGATGCCGACATCGTGGGTCAGCGTCTCGCTGAAGGTGCCGCCTTCGGACTTCACCATCGCGCCATGCACCTTGACGGTCTTGAAGTCATAGGCTGCGCCGAGCAGGTAGCCTTTCTGCTGCGTCAGCGGCGCCGCGACCGGCGTCCGGAACCGCTGGGCCGACGCCACCGCCGTGAACGCGCCTTTGACATAACTGGCGTGCAGGCCCAGGTTGGCGGTGCCGCTGCTGCCGGCGACTTCGCCCACACCGTAGATGATGTTGCCCGCCAGGCCATTGGTGCGCGGGGTCGCGTACTGGATCGCGTTGTTCCAGACCGTATCGCCGATCAGGGCGCCGTTGTAGCTGGCGACAAAGGAATGCAGCACCAGCGGCGAGAATGCGACCGAGATGCCGAACGGGCTCACCATGCCCATATTGATATAGGTCGGATTGGTCTGGCGCCCGACCGTCACCCTGCCGAAACCGCCCTCGATGCCGACGTAGGCGTTCCGCGAAAACATCGGGTCGGTCGTATTGCGTCCTTGCGCCCCCGTATCGGTCTGGAAGAAGCTTTCCAGCGCAAAGACCACCTTGTAGCCGCTGCCCAGGCTTTCCGCGCCGCGCACGCCCCAGTACGAGGTGGTCAGGCCGCCATGGCCAACCTGGTTCACGGGCTGGGCGTCACCGCTGCGCTCGATCCTGGCGCCATAAGCGCCGATCAGGCCGTACAGCTGCAACGAAGTGGCGTCCTGGGCTGCGGCGCCAAGGGATGCGCCGGCCAACAGGAGGCCCGCGCCATGGCGCATGAAAGTGGAGTGTCTCATTATGGTAGGTGCTGGAGTGGGAGGCGCGGCATGGCTGCGCCATGCCGCGGGCCGGACGCCCAGGGGAAACCCCATGCTGGCGCCGCTGTTACCGGGTGCTGCCGGTGCTTACTGCTTTTCGATGCCTGCCTTGGCGATCACTGCGCCCCATTTGGCGATGTCGGTGGCCAGCAGTTTGGCGGTCGAGGCCGGGGTGCCGCCCTGGGCAACGATGCCCAGCGCCAGCAGGCGCGCCTTGACGTCGGGATCGCTGACGGCGGCGTTGATTTCGCGGGTCAGGCGGTCGATGACGGGTTGCGGGGTCCTGGCCGGCGCCGCCAGTGCGTTCCAGCTTGTTGCCTCGTAGCCGGGCAAGCCGCTTTCGGCCACGGTGGGCACGTCCGGCAGGCCGACGAAGCGCTTGCTCGACGTGACCGCGATGGCGTTGAAGTTGCCTGCCCTGATCTGCGGCAGCGCCGGACTCAGGATCTCGAACGCGACGTCCAGTTCGCCGGTGCCGGTGGCGGTCAGCACTTCCGGCGAGCCTTTGTAGGGCACGATCAGGGCGTCGACGCCGGCCGTCGAGGTGAACAGCTCGGCCGCCAGGTTCTGCGTGCTGCCGCGGTTGATGGTGCCGATATTGAGCTTGCCCGGATGGGCCTTGGCATAGGCGATCAGCTCGGCGACCGACTTGGCCGGGACCTTCTTGTTGACCAGCACCGCAAGATCGAAATAGCCGAGCGTGGAGATCGGTGCGAAGTCCTTCTGGGTGTCGAACGGCAGCTTCTTGAACAGGTTGGCGCTGACCGCCGTGCCGTTACTCATCAAGAACAGGGTATAGCCGTCGGGCCTGGCCTTGGCCACGGCATTCGCGGCGACGATGCCACCCGCGCTCGGACGATTCTCGATGACGATCGGCTGGCCCATCGACTTCGCCATCTTCTGCGCCACCAGGCGCACGGTCAGGTCGGCCACGCCGCCAGGTCCGAACGGCACCATGATGGTGATCAGCTTTTTCGGATAGTCCTGGGCCTGGACGCCCAGCGACAGGGTCACGGACAGCGCGGCAAGGCCGGCGGCCAGCCACTTCTTCTTTGGCAGAATCATAGAGTGTCTCGGTTATGGGATCAGCGCTTTTGGTAGCGCTTTGCTTGTGGACGGAAACGACGTGAAGTCATTATTGATTTCTGTCTACACCCCAACAACCATGTCTGGCAGCTAGCAGCTATCGCATAATGTTATAGCTCATGGCCGCTGCAAGGCCTCGCGCGCCACCCGCTCCAGGATGTCCAGCGTCGCTTGCTGGGTGCTGGTGGCGGGCCGGTCGGCGCCGGTCGCGATCGACAGCAGCGGGAACAGGCCGGGATTGATGATACGGCGCAGGACAAAACGTTCTGGCTGGGCCGCGGTGAGCACGGCGTGGCGCGACAGCACCGCACAGCCCACGCCGTCGGCTACAAGGTCGAGGATGGTCGCGACGCTATTGACCTCCATCGCGATGCGCGGCTGGGCGCTGATATTCAGCAGCGCAGTCTCCACATGCATGCGCAGGGCGTTCGGCCGCGCCGGAATGATCAACGGAAAATGCGCGAGCTCGGCCAGGTCGACCGGCGCCGGCGCCTGCCCGTTGCCCTGCTCGCCCTGCACCAGCAGCAATTCGTCCTGCAGCAGCGGACGCAATTCGATGCCGGGCGTCGGCAAGGCGTTGTAGACCAGGGCGATGTCGAGCTGGCCGGTCAGCAGCGCTTCCTGCATCGTCTTGGACAGGCCATCGACGATCGACAGCGTGGCGTCCGGCATCAGCGTCTTGAATTCGCGCGTGAGCGGCACCGCCAGGATCCGGCCCAGCGTCGGCGGCAGGCCCACCGCCACCCTGCCCGCGAGCGATCCGCGCACCCGCGACAGTTCCTCGCGCAGTCGTTCCATCTGGTGCAGCACGCCCCTGGCATGCTCGAGCAAGACCTTGCCGGCCTCGGTCAGGCTGATGCCGCGGCCGTTGCGCACCAGCAGATTCTGGCGCAACTCCACTTCGAGCAGCCGTACCTGGCGACTCAGTGCCGGCTGTGCGATATCGAGCACGATCGAGGCGCGCGTAAAACTGCCCAGCTCGGCTACCCGGACGAAATACGTCAGTTGCTTGAGGTCCATACAGCGTCTCATTCTGTGTGTAATGGCCCGATGATATAGCAATCCGGCATAGCTGCTAGATACGCCCTCCCCTGTCTGCGGCACCAGCGGCAATTCACAATCGTGCTCATGCAGATTCCCATTCCCACCCTGTTCATGCGCGGCGGCACGTCACGCGGTCCGTTCTTCGTCGAAGCGGACTTGCCGGCCGACCGCGAGACGCGCGACCGCGTGCTGCTCGCAGCGCTCGGCTCGCCCGATCGGCGCCAGATCGACGGCCTGGGCGGCGCCCACCCGCTCACCTCCAAGGCCGGCATCGTGCGCAAAAGCACGACGCCGGGGGTCGATCTCGATTTCCTGTTCCTCCAGCTGCAGCCTGACAGCGAGTGCGTCGACACCAGCGCCAACTGTGGCAATATGCTCGCCGCGGTCGCCCCGTTCGCCCTCGAGACAGGGCTGGCGGCGGCGCAGGGCGCCACCACCACGCTGCGCGTGCTGACGCTCAATACCGGCATGCAATGCGATATGACCGTCCAGACGCCCGGCGGCCAGGTGGCGTACGAAGGCGACGCCCGCATCGACGGCGTGCCCGGTACCGCAGCGCCTATCGAGATCGCCTTTCTCGACACCGCCGGCTCGGTCTGCGCCAGCCTGCTGCCGACCGGCCAGGTCAGGGACCATATCGAGGGCGTCGACGTCACCTGCATCGACAACGGCATGCCGCTGGTGCTGGTCCGCGCCGAGGCGCTGGGCCGCAGTGGCGACGAAAGCGTGGCCGCGCTCAACGCCGACACCGAACTGACAGCGCGGCTCGAAACGCTGCGCATCGCCTGCGGCCATGCGATGGGCCTGGGCGACGTCACCGACAAGAACTATCCGAAGATGACGCTGATCGCCGCGCCGCGCGCGGGCGGCAGCATCGCCACGCGCAGCTTCATCCCCCATGTCTGCCACGACGCCATCGGCGTGCTGGCCGCCGTCACGGTCGCCACCGCCTGCATGCTCGAGGGGTCGGTGGCCGACGGCGTGGCCCAGGCGCCCAAGAGCGGCGGGCGGATCTCGGTCGAGCACCCGAGCGGCGAGTTCTCGGTCGAGCTCGAGATCGATCCCGCCAATCCACGGAACATCACGCGGGCCGCGCTGCTGCGCACCGCACGCCTCATCATGCGCGGAGAAGTCCTGGTGCCCAACTCGGTATGGAAGAAAGGAAGCATAGCTTGATCATCGATATCCACGGCCACTACACCACCGCGCCGCCAGCGCTGGAAGCATGGCGCATGCGGCAGATCGCCGCCTTCGACGCCGGCGCGCCGGCGCCGCTCGCGTCCGAGCTGCAGATCAGCGACGACGAACTGCGAGACAGCATCGCCAGCAACCAGCTGGGCAAGATGCGCGAACGCGGCATCGACCTGACGGTCTTCTCGCCGCGCGCGAGCTTCATGGCGCATCACATCGGCGACTTCGCCACCAGCGCCGCCTGGGCTGCGCTCAACAATGCGCTGTGCCATCGTGTGAGCCAGCTGTTTCCGGACCATTTCATCGGCGCCGCCATGCTGCCGCAGTCGCCCGGCGTCGATCCCGCCAGCTGCATCCCGGAACTGGAACGCTGCGTCAAGGAGTACGGTTTCGTGGCCATCAACCTCAATCCCGACCCGTCGGGGGGCCACTGGACCAGCCCACCGCTGACCGACCGCCACTGGTATCCGATCTACGAGAAGATGGTGGAGTACGACATCCCGGCGATGATCCACGTCTCGACCTCGTGCAACGCCTGCTTCCACACGACCGGCGCGCACTACATCAACGCCGACACCACGGCCTTCATGCAGCTGCTCAGTGGCGACCTGTTCCGCGACTTCCCGACCCTGAAGTTCGTGATCCCGCACGGCGGCGGCGCGGCGCCCTATCACTGGGGCCGTTATCGCGGGCTGGCGCAGGAAATGAAGAAGCCGCTGTTGCAGGACCACCTGCTGAACAACGTGTTCTTCGACACCTGCGTCTACCACCAGCCGGGCATCGACCTGCTCACCAGAGTGATCCCGGTGGACAACGTGCTGTTCGCCTCGGAGATGATCGGCGCCGTGCGCGGCATCGATCCCGAGACCGGCCACCACTACGACGACACGCGGCGCTATATCGATGCGGCGCACCTGACGCCCGAACAGCGCCACCAGATCTACGAAGGCAATGCGCGCCGCGTCTACCCGCGTCTCGATGCCGCCCTTTCTTCCAGAGGACTGACATGAGCACCCCGATTTCCCATACCCGGCTCGGCGTGGTCAAGCGCCATATCGTGCGCGCCGACGCCGACGCCGTGCTTGAACTCGGTCGGCTCGGCAGCGCGACGGTGCACGAAGCCATGGGCCGCATGGGCCTGATGCAGCCGTATATGCGTCCGATCCACCCGGCGCAGGTGTCCGGCACGGCCGTCACCGTGCTGCTGCACCCGGGCGACAACTGGATGATGCACGTCGCCGCCGAGCAGATCCAGCCGGGCGACATCGTGGTCGCCGCCATCACCGCGCCCTGCAGCGACGGCTATTTCGGCGACCTGCTCGCCACCAGCTTCATGGCGCGCGGCGCGCGCGGCCTGGTGATCGACGCCGGCGTGCGCGACGTGCGCGAACTGGGCGCCATGGGCTTCCCGGTGTGGAGCAAGGCGATCAGCGCCAAGGGCACGATCAAGGCGACGCTCGGCTCGGTCAACATCCCGGTGGTGTGCGCGGGCGCCCTGGTGCATCCGGGCGACGCGGTGGTGGCCGACGACGACGGCGTGGTCGTGGTGCCGGCCGCCGACGTGGCGCGGGTGCTGGACGCCGCCACCAGGCGCGAGGCGCTCGAAGCCGACAAGCGCGCCAGGCTCGCCGCCGGCGTGCTGGGCCTGGATATGTACGATATGCGCGGCCCGCTCGAGCAGGCCGGACTCGTTTATATCGACTAGGCCGCCCATGCAGACCGACAAGACTCCCGGCTGGCTCGACTGGTACGCGCACCCGTCGACGCCGCATTTTGTGCTGCCCGCGGGCGCCGTGGACGCCCACTGCCACGTGTTCGGGCCGGGTGACCAGTTTCCCTATGCCCCCGAGCGCAAGTACACGCCCTGCGACGCCGGCAAGCGCGAACTGTTCGCCTTGCGCGACCACCTGGGTTTCGCACGCAACGTGATCGTGCAGGCCACCTGCCATGGCGCCGACAACCGCGCGCTGGTCGACGCCTGCCTGGCCTCGAACGGCCGCGCGCGCGGCGTGGCGACGGTGCGGCGCGACATTAGCGACGTGGAGCTCGCTCGCCTGCACGCAAGCGGCGTGCGCGGCGTGCGCTTCAACTTCGTCAAGCGCCTGGTCGACTTCACGCCGAAGGAAGACCTGATGGACATCGCCGGCCGCATTGCGCGGCTGGGCTGGCATGTGGTCATCTATTTCGAAGCGCAGGACCTGCCCGAGCTATGGGACTTCTTCACGGCGCTGCCGACGGTGGTCGTGGTCGACCACATGGGACGGCCGGATGTGGGCAAGCCGGTCGACGGCCCGGAATTCTCGCTGTTCCTGGACTTCATGCGCCATCATCCGAACGTCTGGTCGAAGGTGAGCTGTCCCGAGCGGCTGTCGGTGACGGGGCCGGCGGCGCTCGATGGCCAGACGCATCCCTATCGCGACGTGGCGCCGTTCGCGCGCCGCATCGTCGAGGAATTCCCCGACCGCGTGCTGTGGGGAACCGACTGGCCGCATCCGAACCTGAAAGACCACATGCCCGACGACGGCCTGCTGGTCGATTTCATCCCGCACATCGCCCCGACGCCGGCATTGCAGCGCAAGCTGCTGGTCGATAATCCGATGCGGCTGTACTGGCCGGACGAGGTCTGATCGCTACTTACGCCGCTCGCGGGCGGCGATCGGGCGCGCATTCGGCATCGCGTGATGGAAGCGATGGTGCGAGGGCGTTGGCGATCGTCGTATGCGATCGATTGACGCCGACAAACCTGGGTTCCCGCACAGGCGGGAACCCAGGCGCCTACAGCAACCCCAGCGCCTTCAGCGCGGCCTTCCCCAGCGGCACGCGCTTGGCGCCGGCGGCGTCATCGACGATGTCGACATTGAGCGCGAAAGGATAGGCCTTGCCGTCCTTCTCGACCCAGCCGACCCACCAGCCAATCTGGTTGCTGCGATCGGCCGGCGCATACCAGCCGGTCTTGGCGTACAGCTTGGCCTCGCCTTCCTGGCGGATGATCTCGCGCACCGCCGCCATTGCCGGCTGCGGGAACGGCAACCGCTCCTGCGCCAGCCGTTCCAGGAAGCGGGTCTGTTCGATCGCGCTGATCGTCAACGGGCCGTCGAGCCAGAAGGTGTCGACCGTCGCGCCGGCATCCATATTCCCGTAGTCGAGCTGGCGCAGGCCGTCGCGCATGCGCGGCATGCCGATGCGGCGCGCCAGCCCCTGGTAGACCGGGACATTCGACATCCTGATCGCCTCGCGCAATCCCATGTCCTGGGCCCACTGCGGCAGGTAGGTCGGGCCGCCGCCGTAGGGCAGCACCTCGTCGACGCTCGCCACCGCGCCCGTGGCCAGGCCGATCAGCGAATTCGGGATCTTGAAGGTCGAGGCAGGCACATACCGCGTGACTGCGCGCTGGCGGTCGTGGCCCGTGTAGACATTGTGCGCGGCGTCGTACACGACGAAGGTGCCGGTGACGCCCGCCTGCGCGAACAGTTGCGCGACCCGTGCATCCTCCTTCCACACCAGCGCCTGCGGGCTGGCTTCGTCCGCCAGCGTCCGGGCAAGCCGCGCGCGCCCCTTTTCGGCGTAGGCGCGGCAGGCGCCCTGGTCGATGAAGGCGGCATTGCCGCGCTGCGCGCGCTGCGCGTGGCGTGCCCACAGGTCGCTGAACTCCGGATGCGCCGACACCAGCACGTCGCACGGCAAGGCCGCCACCGTGGCGATCGAACGCTCGATGTCGAGGCGCGCGCTCGGATACGCCGGGTCGCCGCTGTAGCGGAAACTGCCGGCGCCGAGCGCGGTCAAGCTGTCGGCGTAGACCAGCTGCGCGCGCTTGCCGCCTTCGCTGGAGGTCCAGGTCCAGGTCGAGCCGCCCTGGGTATGCCCTGGCGTCGCGTGCAGCGTGACGCGCAAGGGTCCCAGCGCGACCGTGTCGCCATCGCGCACGATGCTCACCTTGGCGACGGGCTGCATGTCGTCCAGGTTGTCGTACTGCGGATCCCCCTTGGCGGGCCGCCCGCTGCGCAGCACCGGCGCAGCGGCGGCGCTCGCCTTCACTTCGGCGCCGGACAGGCGCTGCAGCTCCGCGATCCCGCCCGCGTGGTCGGCGTGCTCGTGCGAATTGAGGATGATGCGGATATCCTCGACCTTGAAGCCGAGCCGGCGGATATTGCGCACGATGTGGACGGGCGAATCGGGACTGCCGCCATCGATCAGGATGTGGCCTTGTGGCGACGTGATCAGCACCGAGCCGAGTCCGCGGGTACCGACGTAATAGCTGTTGCCGTACAGGGCGAACGGTTCCTGCGGCGTGTTCCATTCGTTGGCGGACGCGTCCGGTACGCACGCGAGCAGGCCAGCCGCGGCGCAGGCCAGGCTTGTGAACTTCATGGTGGTTTCCTTGTGGGAGGGTTAGAGCGCGTCCAGCCTTGCCGGCAGCTCGCGCAGGAATGCCTGTTTCAACATCGGTCCGGCCGATTGGTCAGGATCGCGCCGGTCGAGGGTCATGCGCGCGAACACGACCTTCCTGCCGTCCTTGACGGCCCAGCCGACGAACCAGCCATAGGACAGGTCGGAATTCTCTCCACCATCCGGCGTGGCGAGCGAGGCCGTGCCGGTCTTGGCATACACCTCCCAGCCGTTCGGCAGCGTGGGCAGGCGCAGCAGCGTCGACGTCATGTCGTAGGCGTGGCTGCTGACGGGCAGCTCGCGGTTGACGATCTTGCGCAGGAAGGCCGCCTGCTCGATCGGCGAGATCTGCAGCGACGAGCCGATCCAGGCGTCGGTCACGCCGCCCGACAGGTCCTGGTTGCCGTAGGCGAAGCGCCGCAGATAGTCCCGCATCCCCTCCGCCCCGAGGCGGCTGGTCACCTGCTGCGCATACCAGACCGTCGAGTTGCGGATCCAGCTGGCGGGATCGGTCGTCGCGCGCCAGCTCGGCTGCCAGTCGATATAGCCTGGCTTGAACGGCAGCGCCGGCGCATGCGCATCGTGCAGGATGCCGGCGTCGTAGCCCATCAGGCTGACGACGATATTGAAGGTCGACGCCGGCGTCGCCCGCACATCGCAGCCGCCCTGCTCCACCAGGCGCGCGCCGCTGGCGGCGTCGAGCAGGATGGTGCAATCGAGCCTGGCCGGATGACGGCTCCAGGCCAGCGCCGGTTGCAGCGCCAGGTTGGCGCCGAAGGCCAGCAGCAGGATCGCGCACCCGATGCCGCGCGCCGCCACCGCATGGCGCACGGCGCCGGGCGCGCGAATCAGCGCGACGCGCGCCGCCAGGGTGTCCGGCGTCATGCCGCCGAAGGCCAGGGCGCTGTGCGCGGCGCGATGCTGCAGGCGCAGCTGCGCGACCAGCGCCGCCGCATACGCCTTGCGCTGGACCTGCGGCCGGCCGCGCAGCACGTCGCGGTCGCAGCTCAGTTCCTGGGCCCAGGCGAGCTTCTCGCGCAACAGCCGCATCGCGGGATTGAACCAGCACAGGGCCTGCAGCAGGACCGCGAGCGTCAGCCACCACAGGTCGCGCCGGCGCCAGTGCGTCAATTCGTGTTCGATGATGAGCGCGCGCTGCACGGGGTCGACCTCGCGCAGGGACAGCGGCAGCAGCAGGCGCGGCTTGAAGGGACCGACCAGCATGGGGGGAATCGGGGCGTCGACTTCGATGATGGGGGGGGTTGCGGCGGGGGTTGCGGCGGGGGTTGCGGCGTGGACCGCAGGCGTGGTGCGCGCACCAGCACGCAGCAGCCGGCGCAGCGCCCGCTGTCCCTGGCACAGGCGGCCCAGCATCCACGCGAGGCCCGCCAGGTAAGCCAGCATCCAGGCCCAGGCCAGCCGTGCCAGCCAGCCGCGATCGCCGGCCACGCCATCCGGCCCGCCAGCATCGGCCCACGGCGCGGCAGCGGCCAGTGCGCCGCTGGCGGCGGCGCTTACATCGACCTCGAACACCGGCAGCATCTGCGCCTGCCTCACCTGCGGCAGCAGCATCAGCACGAAGGTCGCGGCGATCGCCAGCTGCGCCAGCAGCCAGGTCGAGCGCTGCATGTTCAAGGCCGGCATCCAGCGCCGGCCCAGAAGGACCACGCCCCACACCGCCAGTCCCGCCGCCAGGCAGCCAAGGCTGGCGAACAGCAAGCGGATGGCCACAGCGTCGGGCGCTGTCATGGCGCCGCGTCCTGGTCGCTCGGCCAGTCGTTCAGGAGCTGTTCGAGGCGGGCCAATTCCCGGTCGTCGACCAGCCTGCTGCCAGTGAACATCGTCACTGGCAGGGGCGTGTCGATCTCCATCACGCGGCGGCCGAAATCGTGGGCGAACGCCGCCAGCGTGTCGACCTTGTCGCACAGCGCCTGGTAGACCTGCACGCCATGGCGCAGCTCCTGGCGCACCATCCGTTTTTCGAGCATGCGCTCGAGCGTCTTGCGGGTCGACGAATACGACCAGCCGAGCTCCTCGGCCACTTGCTCATGCAGCTCGCGCGCGCTCAGCGGCTGCTGGCGCCACAGGGCCTTGAGCAAACTCAGTTCGGAAGTCGAGGGAACGGCCATCGGTGACACTCCAGATTGCGACGATTGACGCAATCATGCGACAAATGTCGCAAGCCTGTCAACCCCGATGTGCCGCGGTCAGCCGCGCAAGTCGTCCACCGCTTCGCTGCCGAAGCGCGGCGCCAGCAGGTAGTCGACCAGCTTGCGCGCGCAATCGGCGGGCGAGTCGAGCGCACCGCTTTCCTTGAGCTCGACGAAACGCTCGCGCAGCGGAAAACTGGCGTCGGGCATGGCGCGGATCGCCGCCTGCATATCGGTGTCGATCACGCCCGGGGCCAGGCTGCAGGCGCGCACCCGTGCGTCGCCGTCGAGCAGCACCGCACGCGCGTGATGGTCGAGCGCCGCCTTGGTCGCGCAATACACGGCCCAGCCCGGATAGGCATTGCGCCCCGCCCCGCTCGACACGTGCAGGATGCGGCGCTCGGCCTGCGGCGCCGCCTGCACGAAGGCCGCCGAGAGCGCCAGCGGCGCACCGACGTTCAGCGACACGGCGCGCAGCACGTCCGCCGGGTCCTGCGCGGCCAGCGGGCCGACCGGCGTGACGACGCCGGCGTTGTTCACCAGCAGTGCGTCGTGGGCATCGCGCAGGTAGTCGCGCAGCGCCGGTCCCGCCAGCCACGCCCGCAGGGCGGCCGGATCGGCCATGTCGACTTGCGCCTGTTCGATGCCGTCCAGTCGCGAGCGTCCGCGCGCCAGCCCAAGCACGGCGACGCCGCGCGACTGCAGTTCGGCCGCGATCGCGGCGCCGAGGCCACGGGTGTGGCCGCTGACGATGGCTTTTTTCATGGTGAATTCCTCAAATGAAGACCGGTTCGGGCTCGAGCGCCACGCCATAGCGCGCCGCCACGTCGGCCTGGATTGCCTGCGCCAGCCGCACGACGTCGGTTCCCTGGGCGTCGCCCAGGTTGACCAGCACCAGCGCCTGCTTGTGATAGACGCCGGCCGGGCCGATATGGCGGCCCTTCCAGCCGCACTGGTCGATCAGCCAGCCGGCGGCGAGTTTTTCGGTGCCGTCGGGCTGCGCGTGGTGCACCAGGTTCGGGTACATCCCGAGCAGGCGCGCGCATTGTTCGCCGGAGACGACAGGATTCTTGAAGAAGCTGCCGGCGTTGCCGATCTCGGCCGGATCGGGCAGCTTGCGGCGCCGGATCGATTCGACCAGCAGGCCGATGTCGCGCGGCGTGGGCGAGGCCAGGCCCGCGTCCTGCACCTCGTTGGCCAGTTCGGCGTAGCGCAGGTTGGGCTGCCATTGCACCGGCAACGCGAAGGTGACGTCGAGCACCACCAGGTCGCGCCCCGCGGCATGCTTGAAGATGCTGTCGCGGTAGCCGAAGCGGCAGGCGGCGGCGTCGAGCGTCCTGAGCTCGCCGCTGGCCATGTCGAACGCGGTCAAGCTGTGAAACACGTCCTTGGTTTCGACGCCGTACGCCCCCACATTCTGGATAGGCGCGGCGCCCACCGTGCCCGGGATCAAGGACAGGTTTTCCAGCCCGCCCAGGCCTTGCTCGAGCGTGTACCCGACGAACGCGTGCCAGTTCTCGCCCGCCTGGGCGCGCACCAGCACCTTGCCGCCGGCTTCGCCGAGCACCTCGCGCCCCTGCCCGGCCATGTGCAGCACCAGGCCGTCGAAGTCCTGCGTGAACAGCAGGTTGCTGCCGCCCCCCAGCACCAGGCGCGGCAAGCCGGCCAGCGCCGGATCGGCGCGTACCGCCGCCAGTTGCGCGGCGCCGGTCACGCGCAGGTAATGGCGGGCCCTGGCGGGAATACGAAAAGTGTTCAGCCCGGTGAGCGGCTGGTCGCGGAGGATGGGCAGGTCTGGATGCATGGAGTGACGAAGTAAAAATGTCGTTTCATTATAGTGGTTCACGATTCCCGGCTCCTGCTCAGCCAAAACGGTCGCGATTCCCACCGCCGTCCGCTAAAATAGAGGTATTCATCTAGTGCATTATCAGAAAAGGACATTCCATGCCATCGTTTGATGTGGTCTGCGAAGCAGACATGGTCGAAGTGAAAAACGCGGTCGAACAATCGAATAAAGAGATCACGACCCGTTTCGACTTCAAGGGCAGCTCGGCCAATGTCGAACAGAAGGAACGTGAACTGACCTTGCTGGCCGATTCCGACTTCCAGCTCGGCCAGGTCAAGGACGTGCTCATCAACAAGATGTCGAAGCGCAAGGTCGACGTGCGCTTCCTCGACGAAGGCAAGGTCGAGAAGATCGGCGGCGACAAGGTCAAGCAGGTGATCAAGGTGCGCAACGGCATCGAAACCGACGACGCCAAGAAAATCACCAAACTGGTCAAGGAAAGCAAGATGAAGGTGCAGGCCAGCATCCAGGGCGAATCGGTGCGCATCACCGGCGCCAAGCGCGACGACCTGCAGGCCGCGATGGCGATGCTGCGCAAGGACGTGCAGGACCTGCCGCTGGCCTTCAATAATTTCCGCGACTGAGGCCGTCAATACGTCGCATGTGGCCGGCATGACCGGCTCGAACCGCCGGGTCCGCGTGGACGAGATGTCCGCAGGGCCTTGTACAGCTTGGAGTAAAATGGCGCCGGGCGGAGTTTGCGCGCTTTCGCCGTCAGTTCCGTGATATCTCGCGCCTGAGCCACTCCAAGCAGATTAGGTAGTCTAAGGATAGCAATGAAACGTGTTGATGATTTCCGCCTACGCATGGGCAACAAGGAATACGTGCCCATCATGATTGGCGGAATGGGTGTGGACATTTCGACGTCCGAGCTGGCGCTGGAAGCGGCCCGCCTGGGTGGTATCGGCCATATCTCCGACGCCATGTCGCAAGACGTGTCCGACCGCAAGTTCGACACCACCTTCGTCAAAGACAAGACGAAGACCTACAAGTTCAACATCAACAATATGAACAAGGCGGTGGTCCAGTTCGACCTGGATCACCTGGCCGACGCGACCCGTCGCCATGTCGGTTCGACCATGGAAGCGAAGAAAGGCGATGGCCTGATCTACGTGAACTGCATGGAAAAGCTCACCATGAACGCGCCCAAGGAAACCCTGCGCGTGCGCCTGGGCGCGGCGCTGGACGCCGGCATCGACGGCATCACGCTGTCGGCCGGCCTGCACCTGGGTTCGTTCGAGCTGATCAAGGACCACCCTCGCTTCCGCGACGCCCACCTGGGCATCATCGTCTCGTCGGTGCGCGCGCTGCAGCTGTTCCTGAAAAAAGTCTCGCGCCTGGACCGCAAGCCCGACTTCGTGATCGTCGAAGGCCCGCTGGCCGGCGGCCACCTGGGTTTCGGCATCGATGACTGGAAGCAGTACGACCTGCACACCATCATGGACGAGATCCTTGCCTTCATGCAGGCCGAACAGCTGGGCATCCCGGTGATCGCCGCCGGTGGCGTGTTCACCGGTTCGGACGCGGCCGGCTTCATGGAAAAAGGCGCGGCCGGCGTGCAGGTGGCCACCCGCTTCACCGTCACCCACGAGTGCGGCCTGCCCGACAGTGTCAAGCAGGAGTACTTCCGCGCCAGCGAAGGCGATATCGAAGTCAACGGCGTCTCGCCGACCGGCTACCCTATGCGCATGCTTAAGAACACGCCAGCGATCGGCTCGGGCATCCGTCCCGGCTGCGAATCCTACGGCTACTTGCTCGACGCGACCGGCAACTGCGCCTACATCAACTCGTACAACCGCGAAGTGCAGGCCCATCCCGACCAGAAGAAAGTCGTCGTGATGGACAAGACCTGCCTGTGCACGCACATGCGCAACTTCAATTGCTGGACTTGCGGCCACTACACCTATCGCCTGAAGGACACCAGCCACCTGCTGGCCGATGGCAACTACCAGATCCTCAGCGCCGAGCACGTGTTCAAGGATTACCAGTTCAGCGTGAACAACGAGATCGCGCTGCCCGAGAAGCAAGAGATCGTGGCGGCCTGAGCGCCCCATCCGCTGTAATGAAAAAGTCGTTCCCGCCTGCGCGGGAACGACTTTTTTTTGGCCGGCAGGTTGGCGCGACCGGCAATCGTGCCGATCACGCTGCAAGCCGATACGGGGGGATCCGGCTTATTCCTGCAGCGCCGCCACCCGCGCCGCGATCTTCGCGGGGTCGTCGCCGACCGCCTTCACCAGGCGCTTGCCGTAGTCGGCGTCGGCCTTCCAGAAGTGCGCCAGCATGGTCTCGCGCGTCTCGACGTTCTGCACCCGCTTCAGGTCGCCCGACAGGTTGACGATCAGGTCGTCGCGGTCCTGGCTGCTCAGCGAGCGATAGAACTCGCCGGCCTGGCGGAAGTTGAGCGTGCGGGCGATGCGCTGCTGCTGCGTCGTGCCGGCCAGCGGCAGATTGCTGGAACGCGCGTTCGGATCCTCGGCCAGCGGCGCCAGGCGGCTCGGCTGGTAGTTCACCGTGCCCTTGCGGCCATCGATATTGCCCTGGCCATCCTGCTGGTGGTTCTTGACCGGCACCAGCGGCTTGTTGATCGGCAGCGACTGGAAGTTCGGGCCCATGCGGTGGTGCTGGGTGTCGATGTACGAGAACAGGCGGCCCTGCAGCAGGCGGTCTTCCGATGCCTCGATGCCCGGCACCAGGTTACCCGGTGCCATCGCGACCTGTTCGGTCGCCTCAAAGAAATTGTCCGGCACGCGGTCCAGCGTCATGGTGCCGATCTTGCGCTCGGGGATGCCGGCCCAGATCTTGGTCGGATCGAGCGGATCGTAGTCGAACTTGTCCAGCTCCTGCGGGCGCAGCACCTGCACCGTCAAGTCCCAGCGCGGGAACTTGCCGGCCTTGATGGCTTCGTACAGGTCGACCGTGGCGTGGCTGGTGCTCTTGCCCTGCACTACCGGGATGTCGCGCGGACGCAGATTGCGTTCGCCCTGCTGCGATTTCCAGGCGAACTTCACGTACACGTACTCGCCCTTGGCATTGACCAGCTTGAGCGCATGCACGCTGCTGCCGTTCATCTCGCGGTAGTTGGCCGGCGTGCCGTAGTTCGAATACACGCGCGTCAGCATCGCGGTCGACTCCGGCAGATGCGAGAAGAAATCGAACACGCGTTCCGGTTCCTGGACGTTGGTCACCGGGTCCGGCTTGAGCGAGTGCACCATGTCCGGGAACTTGATCGCATCGCGGATGAAGAAGATCGGCAGGTTGTTGCCGACCAGGTCCCAGTTGCCTTCCTGGGTATAGAACTTGGTGGCGAAGCCGCGCGGGTCGCGCGTCGTTTCCGCGCCCGAGCGGCTCGGGATCACGGTCGAGAAGCGCACGAATACCGGCGTCACCGTGTCGCGCTTGAACAGCTTGGCCTTGGTCAGGTCCGACAAATCGTCGGTGGCGACGAAGCTGCCGTGGGCGCCGGTGCCGGTCGCGTGCACCACGCGTTCCGGGATGCGCTCGCGGTCGAAGCGCTGCAGCTTCTGCAGCAGGTGCACGTCCTGCAGCAGAGTCGGGCCGCCGGGGCCGGCGGTCTGGCTGTTCTGGTTGTCGCCAACCGGGGCGCCATTGTCCTTGGTGAGCGTCTGCGCATGGGCGCCCTGCGACAGCGCCATCAGGCCGGCCGACAGGGTCAGGACGCACAGGACAACGCGTCCGGCGGAAGGAAGTACGATTCTCATAGCTGAAACCTATTTAGTTACCGGAAGAGATAGGTATCTTATAGATGAGTTTGTAATTGTTGAAATCAATTATCTATATCTAAACGATAGGTATTTACTGCTCTGTTACTTTCGAGTAATACCCCTTCTGACGCGCCCGTCCTGCGAATGACCCGCCAGTCACGGAGATTGTCCGTCAATGTGCGCATGCGCACGGAGCCGGCCCGTGGCAAGCGGCTACGGTTGACGCTCGCCCAGCAAGGAGATCCCATGAGCCAGCAAGAAAAGCCCGTCCGCATCGAACCCGCCACCATGCCAGCCGGCGGCTGGGGCTCCGTCAGCGACGTCACGCAAGCCCTGACTGGCCAGAATGTCGTGCTGAAGGACACACCCCTCTTGCTCAAGCAGAACAAGCCGGACGGCTACGCCTGCGTCAGCTGCGCCTGGGCCAAGCCGGCCAATCCGCATCCCGCAGAATTCTGCTCCAGCGGCGCCAAGGCCACCGCCTGGGAGACCACCAGCAAGACCATCGGCGCCGACTTCTTCGAGCGCCACACGCTGACCGAACTGGAAGCCTGGAGCGACCATGAACTCGAAGACCACGGCCGCCTGACGGTGCCGCTGCGCTACGACGCCGCCAGCGACAAGTACCGCCCGGTCGACTGGGACGTGGCCTTCGCCGAGATCGGCGGCCTGTTGCGCGGCTACGAACGCAAGAAAGTGGTGTTCTATGCCTCGGGCCGCGCCTCGCTCGAGACCTCGTATATGTACCAGCTGCTAGCGCGCATGTACGGCAACAACAACCTGCCGGACAGCTCGAATATGTGCCACGAAAGCACCTCGGTCGGCCTGCAGAAGACCATCGGCGTCGGCGTCGGCACCGTCTCGCTGAACGACTTCGAGCACACCGACTGCATCCTGTTCTTCGGCCAGAACGTGGGCGTCAACAGCCCGCGCATGCTGCACCAGCTGCAGGAAGCGCGCCGCCGCGGCGTACCGATCATCACCTTCAACCCGCTGCGCGAGCGTGGCCTGGTCAGCTTTACCAATCCGCAGTCCCCGCTCGAGATGCTGACCGGCCAGGAGACCGTGATCAGCACCCAGTACCACCAGCTCAAGCCGGGCGGCGACACGGCCGTCATCATGGGCATGTGCAAGACCATCTTCGCGCGCGACGACGCGGCCAGGGCCGCCGGCGCACAGCGCGTGATCGATGTCGCGTTCATCCAGGAGCACACCGATGGCTTCGAGGACTTCGAACGCGCCGTGCGCGCCTGCGGCTGGGAAGCGATCGAGCGCGAATCGGGCCTGGCGCGGGCCGCGATCGAAGAAGCGGCCGACGTCTACTGCACGTCCGGCGCGGCGCTGGGCGTGTACGGCATGGGCCTGACCCAGCACCGCAACGGCGTGCAGAACGTCACCATGCTGGTCAACCTGCTGCTCTTGCGCGGCAATATCGGCAAGCCGGGCGCCGGCATCTGCCCGGTGCGCGGCCACTCGAACGTCCAGGGCCAGCGCACCGTCGGCATCACCGAGAAGCCCGAGCTCGCGCCGCTCGACAAGCTCAAGGAACAGTACGGCTTCGAGCCGCCGCGCGACGAGGGCCTGACCACGGTCGACGCCTGCGAGTCCATCCTGAAGCACGAACTGCAGGCCTTCATTGGGCTGGGCGGTAATTTCCTGCGTGCGGTGCCAGAGACGCGGCTGATGGAAGCGGCCTGGCGCGCGCTGCCGCTGACGGTGCAGATCGCCACCAAGCTCAATCGCAATCACGTCATCCACGGCAAGGCCGCCTACCTGCTGCCCTGCCTGGGACGGATCGAGATCGACCGCCAGCGCTCGGGACCGCAGGCGGTGTCGGTCGAGGACAGCACCTCGCACATGCATGGCTCGCGCGGCATGACCGAGCCGGCGGCGACTACCCTGCTTTCCGAACCAGCGATCGTGGCCGGCATCGCCAAGGCCACGCTCGATCCCAATCCGAAGGTCGACTGGGATGGCTGGGTCGCCGACTACAGCACCATCCGCCAGGCCATGGGCGTGACCTTCCCCGAGATCTTCCAGGACCTGGACCAGCGCATGTGGACGCCGGGCGGCTACCGCAAGCCACTCGGCGCGGCCGAGCGCGTGTGGAATACCGAGAGCGGCAAGGCCGTCTTCACGGCGCCCGACGAATTGCCGGGCAACCCCGACCTGGACGGCGGCGGCCAGGTGCTGCGCCTGTTCACGATCCGCAGCGACGGCCAGTTCAACACCACCATCTACAGCAACGACGACCGCTTCCGCGGCGTGCATGGCAGCCGCATGGTCCTGTTCATGAGTGCAACCGACATGGCGCGCCACGGCCTGGACAAGGGCGACACGGTGGCCCTGCGCACCAAGGCCGACGACGGCGTCGAACGCCGCGTCGACGGCCTGCAGATCGTGCCGTACGACGTCCCGGCCGGCTGCATCGCCGGCTACTACCCGGAGTGCAATCCCCTGATCCCGCTGTGGCACCACGCCAAGGAGAGCAAGGTGCCTGCGGCAAAAGCGATCGACGTGCTGCTGGAACGCAGCCCGGCGGCCGCCCCGGCATGAACGCGCGCGCCCCCTTCCCGTGCGGCGAACTGGCCAGCTTCCCGGTCGCCGGCAGCGTGGCGGCCACGACCTGGCGCGACGATCTGTGCGAGCCGGGCAGCGAAATGCTGGCCGAGGAAGTGCCGGTGGCCCTCGTCTACAACGGCATCAGCCATGCGGTGATGCTGGCCTCGCCCCAGAACCTGGAGGATTTCGCCTATGGCTTTTCGCTGTCCGAGCGCATCGTGCGCGCCAGCGGCGACATCCGCGACATCGAGATCGACACTACGCCGCACGGCATCCAGCTGGCGATCACGATCGCACCCGGTGCGCTGGCGCGCCTGAAGGATACGCGGCGCGCGCGCACCGGCAAGACCGGTTGCGGCTTGTGCGGCGTCGACAGCCTGGCCTGGTTCTCGCGCGAGACCGGCCTGGCCGACCCGCGCGACGGCGGCGCGCATGGCGTGGCGCTACAGCTCGCGCCCGGCGTGCTGCACCGCGCCATGGACGCCATGGCCGCGCGCCAGCGGCTGCACCATGCCACCGGCGCCATGCACGCCGCCGGCTGGGCCGATCGCGACGGCGCGCTGCGCACCGTGCGCGAGGACGTCGGCCGCCACAATGCCCTCGACAAATTGCTCGGCGCGCTCGCGCGCGAGCGGGTCGCCGCCGACGGCGGCTTCGTGGTCGTCACCAGCCGCGCCAGCTTCGAGATGGTGCAGAAGACCGCGCGCGCCGGGGTCGCCCTGCTGGCCGCCGTCTCGGCGCCGACCGCGATGGCGGTGCGCCTTGCCGACCAGGCCGGCATCACGCTGGCCGGCTTCGTGCGCGGCACGCGCCACGTCGTCTACAGCCATCCCCAGCGCCTGGCGGGATAGGGTTTCGCAACCTGTCCCGGTAGCGCACGCCACACAGCGCTTGCCAAACGAATCTGGAACAGGTGTAAGCTTGTTTCATGCATGCGTCATACCTGGGTGGATGCACGAAAGGAGGCCCGACATGTCGACGTTCGACCCCTCCGAGCAGGTCAGCTTCCTGGCTGACGATGCAGGCGTCATACTGACCTGGAATCCGGCCTGCGCCGCCCTGTTCGGGCGTGCGCCTGCCGACGCCATCGGCCAGGCCGCCGCGCCGCTGCTGGGCGCGCCGTCCTGGCAGGCGCTGGTCGAGCGCGGCGGCGCCAGCGTCGACCTGCCGGCGCCGGCGCCAGTGCCGCGCACGGCCGGCGTACTACTGGCGCCGCAGCTGGGCGCGCCAGGCACGCCGCCCCTGTACAGCGTGCATGTCACCCCTGCCCCGCTCGCCCTGTCCGAGGCCGAGCGGATCGGCGCCACCCGGCTCACGGACGTGGCCGACCTGCTGCCTGGCACCTTCTACATCCTGAACCGCGAGGGTTGCATCCTGATGTGGAACCACAACCTCGAGCGGCTGTGCGAGATGATGCCGGAAGAACTGGCGGTGGCGAACGCCTTCGAGATGATCGACCCGCGCCATCGCCCCGAATTCATCGACCAGCTCGAGCGCCTGTTCGAACGGAATACCGAGCTCGACATGGAGCTGGACTACGTCTCGCGCAGCGGACGCCAGACCCCGATCATGCTGCGCGGCGCGCGCATCGAGCGCAACGGCCGCCAGTATCTGTTCGGGACCGGCATCGACATCAGCCGGCGGCGCCAGCGCGAACGCCAGCTGAACCTGTTCCGGCGCGCGCTGAATGCGGCCAGCAACGGCGTCGTCATCACGGGCGATGGCGCTCCCGACCATGAGATCGAGTACGTCAATCCCGCCTTCGAGCGCATCACCGGCTATGCGAGCGAGGAGGTCCTGGGACGCGACCCGCGCTTCATGGCGGCGCCGGGCCTCGACGGCGACGAGCGCCGGCGCATCACGCAGGCCCTGCGCGAGCAGCGTTCGGTGCACGTGGTCATGCGCAACCTGCGCAAGAACGGCGAGCTGTTCTGGAATGACCTGCAGATCACGCCGGTGCACGACGACAATGGCAAGGTGACCCATTTCATCGGCATCCTGATCGACGTTACCGCCAGCAAGCAGCGGGCCGACCACCTCGAGCACGAAGTCAACCACGACAGCCTCACGGGACTGGCCAACCGCACCCTGCTGTGGGACCGGCTCGACCACGCGCTGCACCTGGCCCAGCGCCACCAGACGCTGGTCGCAACCGTGCTGATCGACCTCGACGACTTCAAGGGCATCAACGATACCTTCGGCCACGACGCCGGCGACGCCGTACTGAAGGTCGTGGCGCGGCGCCTGCTCGCGACCGTGCGCGACAGCGACACCGTGGCGCGCATGTCGGGCGACGAATTCGTGATGGTGCTGGTGGACCAGCCGAACCTGCGCTTCACGCTGCGCATGGTCGAACGCGTGCGGCGGGCGCTGGTGATGCCGGTGGCGTACGCCGGCAACGAGATCCCGATCGGCGCCAGCCTCGGCGTGGCCGCCTATCCGCACGATGGCCGCACCTGCGCCGAACTGGTGCGCTCGGCCGACATGGCGATGTACCGCGCCAAGAACGATGGCGGCGGCGTGCACTTCTTTTCCAGCGAGATGCGCTCTGCCAGCGAGGCCCGCGCGGCCTTGTGCGGCGGCATGAAGAACGCGCTGCGCGACGACGAACTGTTCCTGCTGTTCCAGCCGCGCATGGACGCGCGCAGCGGCAGCGTGCGCGGTTTCGAGGCGCTGCTGCGCTGGCGTCATCCGACGCACGGGGTGATGCTGCCGGCGTCGTTCCTGGGCGAGGTCGAAGAAAGCGGGCAGATCGTCGAGATCGGCAACTGGGTGCTGGAAGAAGCCTGCACGTTCGCGCGCCAGCTGCGCCATGGCGGCTACCACGGCCTGCCGGTGGCGGTGAATGTCTCGCACCGCGAATACAGCCGTCCGACCTTCATCGCCGGCATCGCCGAACGCCTGCGGCGCTTCGGCCTGCCGCCCGGCAGCCTCGAGATCGAGATCCCCGAAGCCGACCTGATCCGCAACCCCGGCCTGGGACGCGACCTGACGGCGCAGCTGCGCGACGTCGGTGCGATGCTCTCGATCGACCAGTTCGGGCGCGGCATCTCGGACCTGAACTTCCTGCAGCAGCTGTCGGTGCGTCAGCTCAAGCTGTCGCGGGCGGCGGTTCACAATATCGCCGGCCACGGGCGCGGCGGCTCGCTGGCCAAGACGCTGATCGATATCGGCCGCAATCTCGACATCACGGTGGTGGGAGAAGCGGTCGAGACCGAGGCGCAGGTGGAATTCCTGCGCAGCCATGGCTGCGACCAGATGCAGGGCCAATGGTTCTGCGAGCCGCTGTCGTCGGACGCGGCAAGGCATTTGCTGGAGCAGCGGCAGCCCGTGCGGTGATGGCCGCCGCGACGGACAGACACTAGCCCTCGCTGGTGATGCGCTTGACCAGGGCGCCGAGCACGTCCTCGGCCATCTCGTTGTCGACCTGGCAGGTGCCGGCGTTCTCGTGCCCGCCGCCACCGTATTCGAGCATCAAGGCGCCGATATTGGTCTTCGAACTGCGGTTGAGGATCGATTTGCCGGTCGCGAACACGGTGTTTTGCTGCTTCACGCCCCATAGCACGTGGATCGAGATGTTTGTGTCCGGGAACAGCGCGTAGATGATGAAGCGGTTGCCGGCGTAGATCACGGGTTCGGCGCGCAGGTCGAGCACCACCAGGTTGCCCTCGACCCGGGCGCAGCGCAGGATCTGTTCCTTGCAGCGCTCGCTATGCTCGGCATACAGCGCGCTGCGCTCGCGCACGTCCGGCAGCGCCATGAGCTGGTCGATGCCCTGGGTGGCGCAATGCGCGATCAGGTCCATCATCAGCTGGTAGTTCGAGATCCGGAATGTGTGGAAGCGCCCGAGTCCGGTGCGCGCGTCCATCAGGAAGTTGAGCAGGTCCCAGCCTTGCGGATCGAGCACCTCGGCGCGCGAAAAGCGCGCCGAATCGCCTTTGTCCACGGCCGCCATCATCTCGTTCCATGCGGCCGGGAAGGTGCGCGCACCGCCATAGTGGTCGTACACCACGCGCGCCGCCGACGGCGCCTCCGGGTGGATGATGTGGTTCTCGCGGCGGCCCGTATTGCGGATGGTTTCCGACAGGTGGTGATCGAACACCAGGTGCGCGCCCGTCACATAGGGCAGATTGGTGGTGATGTCGTGCGCCGTGATGGCGATTTTGCCATCCTGCATGTCCTTGGGGTGGACGAACAGGATGTCGTCGATCAACTGGAGGTGCCTGAGCAGCACGGCGCACACCAGGCCGTCGAAATCGCTGCGGGTCACGAGGCGGAATTTGCCGGGAGTCGCGGACATCTGCACATCCTTTCATCGACGGTGATGGACGTGGCCGGCATGATCCCCGGCCATGGGAATAAATCATCATACCTTGCAGTCTTTGTATTTTGTAGCTTTTGCGCCTGATCATTCCAGCCGCATGAACGCCCGACTATTCCCCGATTTCTGCAGGCTGTCGCAGGGGGCTGGCCCCGGCGCGCCCGGCGCGTTAAAGTTGCATCATCTCAATGGCCGGTTCGTCCGGCCGCCAGCGCGGCCTGTCGACGGGGCGGCGCACAGACCAGATCGACGACGCCATGCAAGCACGCACCACGACACAGCAGTATCTGACGGACATCCTGACCTGGCTCTACCGGGGCTTCGATGCGGTAGCCACCTGGGTGACCCAGCTGTCGTGGTGGAAGTTCCTGCTGTTTGCCTGCCTGACCCTGACCGCCGCCGCGATCCTGCAGGAAGAGTTGTTCAACGGCCCGGCCGAAGAAGACATCACCCGCGCCGAACGCGACTCCGGGCGCCGCAGCGAGGCCAGCATCCTGATCGACGAGAGCGGGATCCGCTTCAATCCGCGCACCCGGTCGCGTGGCGCCGCGCCGGCCGATGCTGCATCCCCCGCCGAACCTGCCTCGCCCGCCGATCCGGCCGACCCGGCCGATCCCGCCGCCCCGGCGGCCCCGGCTGCTCCGGCTGATCCACCCGATCCGCAAGCGCCACCGGCGCCGCCCGCCCCGCCCGCCATCGGCGTCGGCGGCGTGAACATCAACCCCAGCAACGACTCGGTCCACATCGAACTGCCGCCCCAGATCGGCGAGGAACTGTCCAACGCGATCGAGGCTGCGGTCGAGGACGCCGCAGAACAGAAGGTGTCGCGCTACCACAAGCAGGCTTCGACCTGGTTCATGAATTTCGTCCTGCTGCTGCTGCTCGCCCTGTTCGGCACCAAGGCGCTGGTCGGCGGCAAGAAGCGCGCCGACGCCGACGCACGCGTCGCCAACGCCGCCGCCGAGCGCGAAGCCATGCAGCGCCAGCTGTCGGAAACCAGGATGCAGATGATGCAGGCCCAGGTCGAGCCGCATTTCCTGTTCAATACGCTGGCCTCGGTCGAGCACCTGATCCAGGTCGACCCGCCGCGCGCCTCGGCCATGCAGCGCAGCCTGATCCAGTACCTGCGCGCCGTGTTGCCGCAGATGCGCGACAACGCCGTGCTCACCGGCCTGGGCCGCGAAGTGGACATGGTGACGGCCTACCTGGCCCTGCTCAAGATGCGCATGGAAGAACGGCTGACGGTCGACCTGCAGATTCCCGACGGCCTGCGCAGCGCGGCCTTCCCGCCGATGATGCTGCAGTCGATGGTCGAGAACGCCATCAAGCACGGCCTCGAATGCAAGCCGGAGGGCGGCACCTTGCGCATCGTGGCCGAGGTGGCGGACAGCAAGCTGCGCGTGACCGTCAGCGACGACGGCGTGGGCTTCGGCGTGATGCCGAGCGACGGCACCGGCCTGGGGCTGCAGACCATCCGCGACCGCCTCAAGCTGCTGCACGGCGACAGCGCCTGGCTGCACATCGGCGCCAACAGCCCGAGCGGCGTGGTAGCGACGATCGAAGTGCCGTACCAGTTGTCGAAGCAGGCCTGAGGCGGTCCACGCCGCGTGGCTTGCCTGGCGCCCTGTTTCATTGAATAATCATTACACAACAATCCTGAAGAGAGACCCGCCATGCCTACCGCGATTATTGCCGACGACGAAAGACTGATGCGCGACCAGCTGCGCATGCGCCTGCACGAGGCCTGGCCCGAGCTGCAGATCGTCGGCGAGGCGAAGAATGGCGAAGAGGCCGTGCAACTGGTGGGCGAACTGCGGCCCGACCTGACCTTCCTCGACATCCGCATGCCGGGCAAGACAGGCATGGAAGCGGCGCGCGAGATTGGCGAGCGCAGCCAGATCGTGTTCGTCACCGCCTACGACCAGTACGCGGTGGAGGCCTTCGAGCGCGGCGCGATCGACTATGTGCTGAAACCCACCGAACCGGAGCGCCTGAAGGTGACGGTCGACCGCCTCAAGGAACGCCTCGACAAGCCGCAGGGCGCCGGCGACGGCGCCGTCAACGACAGCGTCACCGCCATGCTCAACCAGCTGGCCGAGAAAATGGCGGCGCCCAAGCAGAAGCACCTGCAATGGATCCAGGCCAGCATCGGCCAGGACCTGCGCATGATCCCGGTCGAGGACATCCTGTTCTTCCGCTCGGACGAGAAATACACCAGCGTACAGACCGCCGGCTTCGAGGCCCTGATCCGCAAGCCGGTGCGTGACCTGGCCGAAGAGCTCGATCCGTCGCTGTTCTGGCAGATCCACCGCGCGACCCTGGTCAATGTGAATGCGATCGAGGGCGTGACGCGCGATATCCGCGGCCGTCACCTGGTGATGGTCAAGGGCCGCCCTGAAAAACTCGAAGTGAGCCGCAGCTTCCTGCACCTGTTCAAGCAAATGTAGGCCGCCATCCGGGGGCGCCCGCCCCTGCGGACGCCCCCTTGTCACCCCTCAACGCCCTGTTTCCGCCTGCGCGTAATGTAGAGGACCCGGCCCGCATTCGCGGCCGCCCTCCATGACGATGTGCCCCACATGAGACTTCAGCGCGCAGGACGTCGTCGCAAGGCCGGCCGGGCCATGCTGGTGGCCGGCCTTCTGGGCGGCTATTGCGCTGGCACGATGGCGGCTGCCAAGCGCCGCGTCCGCCACCCGGCGCGCGCCGCACGCGGCTTCGACGGCCGCAGCATCGTCCACAGCGCCAGCGACGCCATCCTGTCGGTGGCCGAAGACACCAGCATCCTGCTGGCCAATCCGGCCGCGGCCCAGATGTTCAACACCAGCGTCAACGCCATGCAGGGCAGCCGGCTGTCGCGCTTCATCCAGGCGCCCGGCCCCGTGGCCCAGACCCCGCTCGACTACTTTCCGGCCGGCGGCGGCCGCGCCGGGCGGCGCGCCACCGACTACGCCGTCACCGGCATCCGCACCGGCGGCCAGCAGTTTCCGGTCGAGGGATCGATCTCCAGCGTCGACCACCAGGGCCGCACCATCTTCACGGTGATCCTGCGCGACGTCTCCGAACGTCATCTGGTGCAGCAAAAGCTGGCGCGCTCGCACGACCAGCTGCGCCAGCTGTCCTCGGCCCTGCAGAGCATCCGCGAAGAAGAGCGCACCCATATCGCGCGCGAGCTGCACGACGACCTGGGCCAGCTGCTGGCGTCGCTGCGCATGGACCTGGCCCTGCTGGTCCGGGTCGACCACCTGCCCGAGGCAAGCCTGCGCCTGATCGACGGCATGGAAAGCAATCTGCTCACGGCCATCACCTCGCTGCGCCGGATCGCCACCAACCTGCGCCCGCGCGCACTGGACGAAGGCGGTCTGTATTTTGCGCTGCAGGGGCTTCGCGACGAGTTCGTCGAACGCTACGGCATCGCCTGCACGCTGCTGGCCGACGAAGCCGAGCTGCGCCTGGACGACGCCGCCAGCACCGCGGTGTTTCGCATCGTGCAAGAGGCGCTGACCAATATCGCGCGTCACGCCAATGCCGGCAATGTCGCGCTCAACCTGTACCGCACCAACGGCGAGCTGCTGGTGACGGTGCAGGACGACGGCCGCGGCATCCGCGCCGAGGACATGGAAAAGGCCGCGTCGCTGGGCCTGGTCGGCATGCGCGAGCGGGTGTGGGCGATGCATGGCGAGATCACCATCGCCAGCGACGACCCACCCGGCACCCGCATTGATATCGTCCTGCCGCTGGCCGGACACGTCGGCTGACGTTCCCTTTCCGGATGCAAGGCAAAGAATATTATTCGCCTATTGCGTAAAAACAACATAGTCAAGCTGTCATGAACTCGACATATTGGGCCGATAAGATCGCTGTCGATCTGAGTTGACTTGCTAACTCAACATCTTGTCGAAACCAAACTGGAGATCTTCATGAAGTATAAGTTCCTGGCCGCCGCTGTGCTGTCGTCCCTCCCACTGTTCGCCCAAGCCCAGACCAATGTCCAGATCTACGGCGTCATGGACGCGGCCATCGCCCTGGAAGACACCGATGCACCAGGTGAAGACCGTCGCACCACCATCAGCTCGGGCAACCAGTCGAGCAGCCGTCTGGGCTTCCGTGGTACCGAAGATCTCGGCAACGGCCTGAAAGCACTGTTCAACATCGAAGCCGGCGTGTCGCTCGACACCGGCGCGACCGACTCCCAGACCTTCGGCCGCCGCGCCGTGGTGGGCCTGCAAGGCGACTTCGGCACCATGACCCTGGGCCGCGAGTACTCGCCAATCGCCGCCGTCGCCGCTGCGTCGGACATCAACGGCCAGGGCCTGTACGGCAGCAACCTGTCGGCCTTCGGCACCAACCGCCTGACCCGTCGCCTGGCGAACTCGATCAACTACAAATCGAACTCGCTGGCCGGCTTCGTCGTCAACGCCGCCTACTCGACCGGTGAAAAAACCGTCGATCCGTCGGGCGACCTGCTCGGCGCATCGCTGGAATACAAGAACGGCGGCCTGTACCTGGGCGCCGGCTACCACACGATCGAGCGCCTGGCCTCGGACGACGACACCGAAATGGCGTTCGGCGCCGGCTACAACTTCGGCGCCTTCGAAATCAAGGGCAACTACATGGAAGCCGAGCTGGAAGGCGCACCGGGCGCGGCCAATGTCGAGTACAAGAACTCGAACATCGGCGCATCGTACGCCATGGGCGCGAACAAGTTCTTCCTGAACTTCCAGCAGCAGAAGCTGAACAACGGCGCCAAGGGCAATACCGTGGCCGTGTCGTACACCTACTCGATGTCGAAGCGCACCAACATCTACGCAACCTACGCACAGCTGAACAACAACAGCCGTGGCGTGTTCGGCATCAACGCCTCGTCGAACAACGTGACCCCGCCAGCCACCGCCCTGTCCGCCGATCCATCGGTGCTGACCGTCGGCCTGCGCCACTCGTTCTAATCACGGTCGGCCGCGCACGCCACCGCCGGTGGCATGTGACGGCGTCCGCCACGTTGCCCGCGTCCTCGGGGAACGATTCACGCCGGCCTCGCCGGCGTTTTTCATGAACCCGGGCGCAACGGCGCAATCATGCGCGACAAACGCGCCCGGTGTTTAGCAGCCCCCGTAAACTGCGGCGCCTGGCGCCGGGATCTTGCCGCATGGATGGCGATCCGTGATTAACTTGGCTCCCAGCACCCGCCTTGCAGGGTGAGCGAACTTTCCGGTCCTTCATGAAAACTGCCTTCTCCCTATCCGCGCCATGCCTTGGCGCCGCCACGCTGCTCAAGACGATCAGGCTGATCACGCTGATGACGCCGCTCACGCTGATCACGGCGCCGTGGACGCCCGCCGCAACCGCCGCGCCCGCGCCCGCCGCCACCGCAAGCGCCAGCACAAGCGCACCGATCAGCGTCGCCACCTACAACCTGCGCTACAACAATCCCGCCGACGGTCCCAATGCCTGGCCGGCGCGCCGCGACATGGTCACGGCGCTGATCCGCTATCACGGCTTCGATATCGTCGGCACCCAGGAAGCGCTCGCGGACCAGGTGGCCGACCTCGCGCGGATGGAAGAATTCGACCATGTCGGCGTCGGCCGCGACGACGGCAAGAACGCCGGCGAGCATTCGGCGATCTTCTTTCGCAAGAGCCGCTTCGCGCTGCTGGACAAGGGCGATTTCTGGCTCAGCGAAACGCCCGAGCGCCCCTCGCGCGGCTGGGATGCCACTTGCTGCAACCGGCTCGCCTCATGGGCCCGCCTGCGCGAACGCGCCAGCGGACGGACCCTGTTCGTGTTCTCGGCCCACTTCGACCACGAGGGCGAGGTGGCGCGCCGCGCTTCCAGTGCGCTGTTGCTGCGCAAGGTAGCCGCCATCGCGAGCACCGAGCCGGCGATCGTCGTCGGCGACTTCAACTCGACGCCGGACACGCCGCAGATGCAGGCGATGGCGAGCACCATGCGCGACGCCTACCGGGTCAGCCTGGCGCCGCCCTACGGCCCGACCGGCACCTACAACGGCTTTCGCCTCGACGCGCCGCTGACGGACCGGATCGACTATATCTTCGTCGACGCGCACGCCGAGGTACTCGATTACGCGGTCCTGACCGATGCGCGCGACCGGCGCTATCCGTCCGACCATCATCCGGTCGTCGCCCGCGTGCGGCTCAGGTAGATTCCATGCGCAGCAGGCGGGCGGCGATGCCGCGTTCCTCGTCGTACGAAAAGAAATACGGATACAGCGAGCGCTCGCCGGGGCGCAGGCCGTGGCTATGGGTGCCGCCGAGGCGTTCGACCTGCGCCGACACATAGCCCAGGTTCACGTGCAGCAGGTAGGACGGGGCGTCCACCCGCGCATTGATCTTGAGCGGGCCTACCTGGCGAAAGCCCAGCATGCGCTCGTAGAATCGCCGGTGGCGCGGATTGACTTCGATCACCGCGTCGCTGCAGCCATGGATATCGCGGGCGTAGATGAACGCCAGGTGGAACAGGTTGGCCAGTGCGTGCTTCGACTGGACCGAATGGTCGAAGGCCAGCTTGGTGACTTCGCACAGGCGCGCGTGGTCGCGCCGAAAACGATCGAGTTCATCGCGGTACATGTGATCGGCCATCAGGCCGCTGCGGCGATCGATCCCGATCGTCAGCGTTCCCACCACCTCGCCCTTGTCGGTCGCGGTCAGCGTGACGCGGTGCGGGTCGTCGGACAGTTCATGCGCACCCTGGTAGCCACGCCAGGTATACATGCGTTCGATCAGCAGGCTGGCGCCGCTGCGGCCGTCGGCCGTGTCGGGCAGGCGTACCCCATAGCGGTCGCGATCGCGGTTCATCGCTCCCCCGGCAGCCCGGCGCCGTGGGCGCGGCCAGGACCTGGGCCCGGGGCGAAAGAAGGAGGTTGAACAGTGTGATCGTTGTGCTTTCCGTACATTACTTTCCCTTTGGGATCGAGCCAGTCCCTGCCAGGGACATGGTCGCGATCCGACCCGCGCGGCGGCCCGACCAGCGCGAATCCTGTCATGCCGAACGGCACAAACACCCTTTGATTGATTATAACAAGTGCAACAGAATTATCAAGCTCGCAACTAATCGTGCGGCAGGGTCAGAATCGTTCCGCCGAATGGCTGCCTGTTGCAGCCATTAGTTTGCCGGACGCGGCAGGGATCGCGCAAGCTGCCGGTCGAGGGCATTCGCGAAGTGCTGGCGGTCGGCCTGGCTGAAGGCGGGCGGCCCGCCGGTGTCCACGCCACTGCCGCGCAGCTCTTCCATGAAGGCGCGCATCGTCAACTGCTGGGCGATCGTGTCGCGGGTATACCAGTCGCCACGAGGATTGAGCGGCAGGCCGCCCTTGTCGAGCACCAGCGCCGCCAGCGGAATGTCGCCGGTGACGACAATGTCGCCGGGCTGGACGCGGTCGACGATCTCGGCGTCGGCCACATCGGCGCCGGCCGGCACCTGCAGCGCGCGGATGAAGCGCGAACCCGGCACGCGCATCAATTGGTTGGCGACCAGCGTCAGCTGCAGCTGGCGGCGTTCGGCCACCCGGAACAGGATGTCCTTGATCACCGCGGGACAGGCATCGGCGTCGACCCAGATCTGCATGGTCAGCCGCCTGCCGAAGCGCGCTGGCCATCGGCCGCGGCCGCCAGGTGAGCGTCCCAGCCTTGCATGGCGATGCAGACGACACCTTCGAGTTCGGCGCGGCTGGCACCATTGCGCGACTGCACTGCCATCCCGTTCTGCACCGTCTGCACGAAGCGGGCCAGCTGGCCGATATCGGCGGACGGGGGAATCTCTCCCTCGGCCACGCCCTGGCCGATGCGGGCCGCAAGTCGCTCCAGGCCGTCCGCGCGCGCAGCACCCACGGCCTCGCCAAGTTGCGCATGGCCTTCGCTGCCGACCGTCGACAGCGCCACCATGCAGCCACGCGGCCTTTCGCCGGCGTCCGGCGTCACGCGCGCCGCGGTATCCATCAGGTAGGCGCCAACCGCTTCGCGCACTGTCTTCGCCGCCAGGAACCTGGTCCAGAATTGCGCGCCATAGACCTTGTCATAGTGGGCCAGCGCCTCGGCGTACAGGGCTTCCTTGGACCCGAAGGCCGCATACAGGCTGGGCGACGCAATTCCCATCGCCTGCGTGAGGTCGGCAATCGAAGTTGCCTCGTAGCCCTTGCACCAGAACAGGCGCGTCGCCAGTTCCAGTGCGGTCTCGCGGCAGAAGGCGCGCGGACGGCCGCGCACGCGGGTCGAGCCCGCTGGCGCAGCAGAAGTTGGAGTCGGGTTGCTTGTGGGTGTTGCCAATGCTGTTCTCACCGTATGGGACGGGGGACTGACCACCCCCGTACGGCGCAACTATAGCATGGCGCCCCTGCCGGCCGGACGCCGGCTCAGGTCAGCGCGCCGCCGTCGACGGTGAGGATGGTGCCGGTGATCTGGCGCGCTGCCGGACTGGCGAGGAAGGCCACGGCGGCCGCCACGTCGCGCGGTTCGCCGAACCGTCCGAGCGGGATCAGCGAGCGCTGGAAGTCCGCGAAGTCGCCGTTGGCCGGGTTCATCTCGGTGTCGGTCGAGCCGGGCTGAACCAGGTTGACGGTGATGTCGCGCGCGCCCAGCTCACGCGCCAGGCCGCGGGTGAACGAATGCAGCGCCGACTTGGTCATGTAATACAGGGTGGCGCCCTCGCCCACGATGCGTTCGGCGCCGGCCGAACCGATACTGATGATGCGGCCGCCTTGCTTCAGGTGTGCAATAGCAGCCTGCGAGGTCAGGACCGGGCCGCGCACATTGACATTCAAGAGCGCGTCGATCTGGTCGACACCGATCTCGGCAATCGAGGCATACAGGGCGATCGCGGCGTTGTTGACCAGGATGTCGAGTCCGCCGAGCGCCTCGACGGCGGCGTCCACCGAGCGCTTGATCGCGGCCGGATCGGCGCTGTCGGCCTGGATCGCGATCGCCTTGCGGCCCTTGGCTTCGATCGCCTTGACCACTTCTTGCGCGCGGTCAGCGGCGCGCTCGTAGGTGATGGCGACATCGGCGCCCTTGTCGGCCAGCTCGAGCGCGATGGCGGCGCCAATGCCGCGCGATGCGCCGGTGACCAGCGCGCGTTTTCCCTGAAGTTCGTTCATGACTTACCCTTTCTGTGGTGATCGACACAGAAATAATAGGCGGGCGCGATCGACCATGTCAATCTTTTTTTATCGATCGACACAGAAATAAGGAAATGACGATGCGTGGTGCGTCGGGGCTAGCCCGGCCGCGCGCGGCGCATCATTTCAGGCGGCAAGTCAGCACCCAGTAGAACTCCCAGCGCGCGACCTTGATCTCGCGCCCGACCTTGTCCAGGCGCTTGCGCAGGAAGCTGTCGGTCGGGTAGTTCTTGACCAGCTCGTGGCGCGTGCCGTCGGCGTCGACCTGGAACTCGTGGGTGTTGCCCTGCAAATCGGTGCGGGCGACGGTGGCGCTCTCGCCCTCGACATAGTTATCGTCGAACAGCACCAGCAGCACGTCCTTGCCCAGGCGTTTTTTCAGGGACAGCAGCAGCGCATCCTGCTGCTCGCGCGTCAGGTGGGCCCACAGGCCGCCCATGAACACGGCCGTGAACGGCTGGTCCGGGTCGACCAGGTCGTCCGGCAGGCGCAGCACGTCCGCCAGGCGGTAGGCGACATTGTCCAGATCGGCGCCATGCATGCGCGCCAGGTCGAGCATGGCCGCACTGGCGTCGAGTGCGACCACCGAGTCGGCCACCTCGGCCAGCACCTCGGTCCAGGCGCCGGTGCCGCAACCCAGTTCCAGGATGCGGTGGCCGGCGAGCAACGTGCCGATCTGCTCGCGCGCCTCGTCCAGGTCTTCCATCTGCTCTTCGGAGACCTCGGCGGCGGCATTGTCATAATGGGCGGCGATGCTGTCGTAGTAAGCGATGACCGGGTTGGTGTCCATCTGTGATTCCATTCAAAAATGCTGGTGCTTCAAAGTTCGTAGTTGTCCCCACCGCGCATCGCCGACTCGACCATCTTGCGGTTGAGCATCGGCGTCAGCAGTTCGATGAAGGTGTAGACATAGCTGCGCAGGTAGGCGCCCTGCTTGATCGCCACGCGCGAGGTGTTCATGCCGAACAGGTGGCCGACCGGCAGCGCGCGCAGGTTGCGGTCGCGGTCCGGATCGAAGGCCATGCCGGCGATGATGCCGATGCCCATGCCCAGCTCGACATAGGTCTTGATCACGTCGGCGTCGATCGCTTCCAGCAGCACGTCGGGCTTCAGGCCGCGCAGGCCGAAGGCATGGTCGATCTTGCTGCGGCCGGCGAAGGCGGCATCATACGTGATCACGGGGTAGGTGGCGATCTCTTCGAGCGAGATGGCGCGCGACTTGAACAGCGGGTGGTCGGGCGGGGCCACCACCACGTGCTCCCACTGGTAGGCGGGCAGCGTGATCAGGCCGTCGACGGCCGCGATCGATTCGGTGGCGATGGCCAGGTCGGCCTGGTCGTTCTTGACCATGTCGGCGATCTGGCGCGGGTTGCCCTGCAATAGCGACAGGCGCACCTTGGGGTACTTCTGCATGAAGCCCTGCACCACCTTCGGCAGCATGTAGCGCGCCTGCGTATGGGTGGTGGCGATGGTGAAGCTGCCGCTGTCGTGGGCGGCGTATTCCTTGCCGATGCGTTTCAGGCTGTCGATTTCCTGCATGATCAGCTCGACCGACTGCAGCACCAGCCGGCCCGGCTCGGTCAAGCCGCGGATGCGCTTGCCATGGCGGGTGAAGATGTCGACGCCCAGCTCTTCCTCCAGCTCGATGATGGCCTTCGAGACGCCGGGCTGGGAAGTGAACAATGCCTTGGCGGCATCGGTCAGGTTGTAATTCTGGCGTACGGCTTCGCGCACGAAACGCAGTTGGTGAAGATTCATTTGGTAATTATTGTTCTCAGAGGACCAGCGAACGACATTTTAAGATGCTTATTCGGGTTACGTATATAAGCAAATAAATTATCCGTCGTTTGGAATATAAGCACATCTCCGTATCATCCATGCATTATTTAATGGGCGACGACCATCCGCCTGCACACCGGACCCACTATGTACCGCTACGACCATTACGACCACCTCATCGTGCGCGAGCGCATCGCGCAGTACCGGGACCAGGTCGCACGCCGCCTGAGTGGCGAATTGCTGGAAGAAGAGTTCCTGCCGCTACGCCTGCAGAACGGCCTGTACATGCAGCGCCACGCCTATATGCTGCGCGTGGCCGTGCCCTACGGCCTGCTGTCCTCGGACCAGGTGCGCATGTTCGCCCATATCGCGCGCAAGTACGACCGCGGCTATGGCCACTTCACGACGCGCCAGAACATCCAGTACAACTGGATCGAGCTCGAACAGACGCCGGACATCCTGGCCGACCTGGCCTCGGTCGAGATGCACGCCATCCAGACCTCGGGCAACTGCATCCGCAACATCACGACCGACGAATACGCCGGCGTCGCGCCGGACGAGATCATCGATCCGCGCCCGTTCGCCGAGATCCTGCGCCAGTGGAGCACGTTCCACCCAGAATTCCTCGCCTTGCCGCGCAAGTTCAAGGTCGCCATCAACGGCGCCCTCGAAGACCGCGCCGCGATCGCCGTGCACGATATCGGCCTGACCATGGTGTACGACGCACAGGGCGAAATCGGCTTCAAGTTCATGGCCGGTGGCGGTATGGGCCGCACCCCGATCCTGGGCAGCGTGATCCGCGAGTTCCTGCCATGGCGCCACCTGCTGACGTATACCGAAGCCGTGATGCGCGTGTATAACACCCACGGCCGGCGCGACAACAAGTACAAGGCCCGCATCAAGATCCTGCTCAAAGCCCTGGGCGTCGAGGAATTCACGCGCCAGGTCGAAGCGGAATGGGCCGACCTGAAGGATGGTCCCGAGACCCTGACGCAAGAAGAATTCGACCGCGTCGCCCAGTGGTTCCAGCCGCATGCCTACCGCGCGCTGGAGGACATCGATGTCGCCGCCGAGCACGCGGACAACCGCGCGTTCGCCAACTGGCTCGATCGTAACGTCAAGCCGCACAAGATGCCGGGCTATGCCGCCGTGGTGCTGTCGCTGAAGAAAACCGGCGTGCCGCCGGGCGACGCCAGCGCCGAGCAGATGGACTTCGTGGCCGAACTGGCCGACCGCTTCAGCTTTGGCCAGGTGCGCGTGACCCACGAGCAGAACCTGGTGCTGGCCGATGTCGAGCAGAGCCGCCTGTTCGAGGTGTGGCAGCTGGCCAAGTCGAAAGGCATGGCGACGCCGAATATCGGCCTGCTGACCGACATCATCGCCTGCCCCGGCGGCGACTACTGCTCGCTGGCGAACGCGAAATCGCTGCCGATCGCCGCCGCGATCGCCGAGCGCTTCGACGACCTCGACTTCCAGCACGATATCGGCGACATCGAACTGAATATCTCGGGCTGCATCAACGCCTGCGGCCACCACCACGTCGGCAATATCGGCGTGCTGGGCGTCGACAAGGACGGCAGCGAGTGGTACCAGGTGTCGATCGGCGGCGCCCAGGGCAACCAGTCGGCCATCGGCAAGATCATCGGGCCCTCGTTCTCGGCGCCGCAGATGCCCGAGGTCGTCGGCCGCCTGCTCGACGTCTATGTGCGCGACCGCATCGAGGGCGAGCGCTTCGTCGACACCGTGCAGCGCCTGGGGCTGGCCCCCTTCAAGGAACACGTCTATGCCACGCCGATCCTGGCGGGCGAACCGGCAGCCGGCGCTGCAGTGAAAGAGGAACACCATGCTTGACCGACACCCGCAGATCATCAAGGGCCGCGCAGTCGTCGATGACGACTGGAGCGTATTGCGGCTCGACGAAGGGCAGACGGCCGAGACGGTCGAGATCCCGGCCGGCAGGATCATCGTGCCGCTGTCCGTATGGCTGGCCCGGCGCGACGCGCTGGCCGCGCGCACCGAGCTGGGCGTGTGGCTGGCGCCCGACGACAGCGCCGCCGTGCTCAAGGACGACCTGCAGCGCTTCGCCGTGATCGCCATCGACTTTCCGAAATTCACCGACGGACGCGGCTATTCGATCGCCTACAACCTGCGCCGCCGGCTCGGCTGGACGGGCGAGCTGCGCGCGATCGGCGACGTGCTGCGCGACCAGCTGTTCCAGATGGCGCGCTGCGGCTTCGACGCCTACGCCACCCGCCAGGACCGCAGCATCCACGATGCGCTCAAAGGCCTGTCGGTGTTCTCGGAAACCTACCAGGCCAGCGTCGATAACCCGATCCCGCTGTTTCGCCGCGTGCCGCGCGATACGCTGGCGGAGCAGCGCTGCATCGGCGCCGGCGCCGGCGCCGGGCCCCAGGAGTAAGCCATGAGCGACCTGCACCATCGCGTGGCCGACACCCGCGCGATCCTGGAGCGTATCGCCCGCGATTTCACGCCCGCCGTGTTCGCGTCGAGCCTGGCCGCCGAGGACATGGTGCTGACCGACCTGATCCTCGAGGCGAAGCTGCCGATCGCGATCTTCTCGCTCGAGACCGGGCGCCTGCACGCAGAGACGCTGTCGATGGTCGAGCGCGTGAAAGCACGCTACGGCTACGACATCGCCCTGTACCGCCCGGAGCCGGCGGCAATCGAACGCTACGTGACGCAGAACGGCCTGAACGCCTTCTATGACAGCGTCGAGATGCGCAAGGAATGCTGCCGCATCCGCAAGGTCGAGCCCCTGGGCCGCGCCCTGGCCGGCAAGCGCGCCTGGATCACCGGGCAGCGCCGCGCGCAATCGAGCACCCGCGCCGAACTGGCGGTGCAAGAAGACGACGCCAGCCACGGCATGCAGAAATTCAATCCGCTGGCCGACTGGAGCGAGCAGGACGTATGGGATTATCTGCGCGAGAACAAGGTGCCGTACAACGTCCTGCACGACCGCGGCTATCCGTCGATCGGCTGCGAGCCCTGCACCCGCGCCATCGAACCGGGCGAGGACGTGCGCGCCGGGCGCTGGTGGTGGGAACACCCGGAATCCAAGGAATGCGGGTTGCACATGGTGGACGGGAAACTCATCCGCATCAAATCCGTGGCCGCTTGAGCCGCGACTAGAACAGGCTTAGCCATGACAACTGTCACCGACAATATCTTACTGGGCGAGCTCAACGCCGCCCACCTCGACGCCCTGGAATCGGAAGCGATCCACATCCTGCGCGAAGTGGCTGCCGAATGCAGCAACCCTGCCCTTTTGTTCTCGGGCGGCAAGGACTCGGTCGTCCTGCTGCGCCTGGCGGAGAAGGCCTTCCGCCCGGGCAAATTCCCCTTCCCCCTGGTGCACATCGATACCGGGCACAATTTCGACGAAGTGATCGCCTTCCGCGACGCCCGCGCCGCCGAACTGGGCGAACGCCTGATCGTCGGCAGCGTCGAGGAATCGATCAAGCGCGGCACCGTGCGCCTGCGCAACCCGCAGACCGACTCGCGCAACGCGGCCCAGGCCGTCACGCTGCTGGAAACCATCGCCGAACACGGCTTCGACGCCTGCATCGGGGGCGCCCGCCGCGACGAAGAGAAGGCGCGCGCCAAGGAGCGCATCTTCTCCTTCCGCGACGAGTTTGGCCAATGGGACCCGAAAGCCCAGCGTCCCGAATTGTGGGACCTGTATAACACCCGCGTGCATCCGGGCGAGAACATGCGCGTGTTCCCGATCTCGAACTGGACCGAGCTGGACGTGTGGCAGTACATCGAGCGCGAACGGCTGGCGCTGCCGTCGATCTATTTTGCCCACCAGCGCGACGTCATCCCGCGCAATGGCCTGCTGGTGCCATTGACGCCGCTGACCCCGGCGCGCGACGGCGAGCGCGTCGAGACGCGCACCGTGCGCTTCCGGACCGTGGGCGATATCTCGTGCACCTGCCCGGTAGCGTCCGATGCCGACACCGTGTCCGGCATCATCGCCGAGACGGCCGTCACCGACATCACCGAACGCGGCGCGACCCGGATGGATGACCAGACTTCCGAAGCCTCGATGGAAAAACGCAAGAAAGCAGGATACTTCTGATGAACGCCCGCACCGACAACCTAAGCACCCGGCAGGCCGGCTCCACCCTGCTGCGCTTCATCACCGCCGGCTCGGTCGACGATGGCAAGAGCACCCTGATCGGCCGCCTGCTGTTCGACAGCAAGGGCATCTTCGCCGACCAGCTGGCCGCCGTTTCGCGCGCCAAGCACAAGCGCACCGTGGGCGACGCCATCGACCTGTCGCTGCTGACCGACGGCCTGGAGGCCGAGCGCGAACAGGGCATCACGATCGACGTCGCCTACCGCTACTTCGCCACGCCGAAGCGCAAGTTCATCATCGCCGACACGCCGGGCCACGAGCAGTACACCCGCAATATGGTCACCGGCGCCTCGACCGCCGACGCCGTGATCATCCTGATCGACGTCTCGAAGGTGAAGCTGGGCGACGATGGCAGCGTCCAGCTGCTGACGCAGACCAAGCGCCACTCGACCATCGCCAGGCTGCTGCAGATCGAGCACGTGGTGGTGGCCGTGAACAAGATGGACCTGGTCGACTACGACCAGGGCGTGTATGACCGCATCGTGGCCGAGTACCAGAAGTTCGCCGCCTCGCTGGGCCTGAAGGACATCACCCCGATCCCGCTGTCGGCCCTGGCTGGCGACAACGTCGTCGCGCGCGGCGACCGGCTGGACTGGTACCAGGGTCCGACCCTGATCGAGCTGCTCGAGTCGCTGTCGGTGTACGACCAGTCGCACGCCGCCCCGTTCCGCTTCCCGGTGCAGCTGGTGGCGCGCCACAACGGCCATGAGGCCAACGACTTCCGCGGCTATATGGGCCGCATCGAATCGGGCGCGGTCAGGGTCGGCGACCAGCTGCTGGTGCAGCCGTCGAACCAGAGCGCGACCGTCAAGGAGATCGTGACCTTCGACGGTTCGCTCGAATCGGCGGTGGCCGGCCAGTCGGTGACCCTGGTTCTGAACGAATACGTCGACGTCTCGCGCGGCGATACGCTGGCCGGCAGCGCGCAGCCGGCGACCTTGCTCAAGCAGTTCACGGCCGACGTCTGCTGGATGGCCGACGAGCCGCTCGACCTGCGCCGCAAGTACTGGATCAAGCACGGCACGCGCCAGAGCGCCGCGAAAGTCACGCGCCTGGACACGATCCTGGACGTGAACACGCAGCAGCGCCACCCGGCCGAGGGCCTGAAGCTGAACGACATCGCACGCGTGCAACTGACCGTGCAGCAGCCGCTGGCGGCCGATGCCTACGCCGCGATCCGCGCCACCGGCGCCTTCATCCTGATCGACGAGGTCACCCACCAGACCGTCGCAGCGGGTATGATCCGCATCGAAGAGTAACCGTTCGTAGAGGACCGTATGGCGGCGCTGGGGAAAGTGTATCTGGTGGGAGCAGGACCCGGTGCGGCCGACCTGATCACGGTGCGCGGCGCGCGCCTGCTGGCGCAGGCCGATGTGGTGCTGTACGACGCGCTGGTCACGCCCGAGATGCTCGAATACTGCGCGCGTGCCGAGAAGATCTCGGTCGGCAAGCGTTCGGGCCAGCGCTCGATGGCGCAGACCCTGATCAACGAGCAGCTGGTCGACTGCGCCCGCAGGTACGCGCTGGTGGTGCGCCTCAAGGGCGGCGATCCGATGCTGTTCGGGCGCGCCGATGAAGAGCTGCGCGCGCTGGAGGCGCACGGGATCGAGGTCGATGTGGTGCCCGGGATTACCACGGCAGTCGCCGCCGCCGCGGCGACCAGGCAGCCGCTGACCAGGCGCGGCCTGGCGCGCAGCGTGGCCTTCTTCACCTCCAGCACCGCGCCCGGCGAGCCGGATCATCCGGCCCTGCCCGAAACCGATACGCTGGTGCAGTATATGGGCGGCCGCGAGGCCGCCGCCACCGCCGAGCGCCTGCTGGCCGAAGGACGCCGCCCCCACCTGCCGGTCGTGGTGGTCGAGAACTGCAGCCGCGCCGATGAACGCATCCTGCGCCTGACCCTCGCCGAGCTGGCGCGCGGCCTCGAGCCCGGCCACGGCCCGGTGCTGGTGATGCTGGGCGAAGCGCTCGCCAAGCGCGAACACCAGGCTTGAACATGGCCGCGGTGGCGCGCCAGCGCCCGCCGCGGAACCCTTTTTACTCCCTATTGGGGCGTCAGGGCGGCGACGCAGTAGTCGGTCATGGCGCGCTGCACGCCCGGGTCTTCGCCGATGGCGCCGACCACGTCCAGGACCAGGCCCGGATGCGCGGCGCGAATCGTCTCGCACAGCGCCGGCAGGTCGCGCAGCAGATGCCCGCCCTGCCCCAGAAAGACCGGCACCACCGTCAGCTGGTCGACGCCGCGCGCCAGCATGGCGTCCACCGTATCGGGCAGGTTCGGCGTCATCAGCTCGAGGAACGCCAGCGTTACGTCGCAATCCGGCACGCGCGCCTGCGTCTGCGCGCGCAGGCGCTCGAACGGCGCGGCCCAGGACGCGGCGCGGGCGCCGTGGGCGAACAGGATCAGTCCACGCTTCATCAGTGTCTTTCCACCCACCACAGCGCACCGAGCGCCATCAGCAGGAATAACAGGCTTGGGGCCACCGCCGTCAGGAAGGCCGGCAGGATGGTCAGCACGCCCAGGTGCGAGAACAGCGAATTGATGAGCAGGAAGCTCACCCCGATCATGATGCCGATGAAGATCTTGAGGCTGACGCCGCCGCTGCGGGTGTGCAGGTAGGCGAACGGCAGCGCCAGCGCCATCAGCACGAAGATCGAGAACGGATCGAACACCTTCTTCCAGAACGCGACCTTGAAGCGCTCGGTCTCTTGCCGGTTTTCGGCCAGGTGGCGCGTGTAGACGGCCAGTTCGGCGGCCGACATGCGCTCGGGGTCGGACCGCGAGACCGACAAAATCTTGGGCGTGATCTCGGACGCCAGCTGATAGGTCGCCAGCTTGCGGGTGGCGATGGCCGCCGTCTCCTGGCCATAGGTGCTCTGGATGGTCTGCCCGGCCGGCACCGCCAGGCCGGGCGCCGGCAGCTCGCGGCTGTTGCTGAAGGTCGTCTCGGTGACGTCGGCGAGGCGCCAGGTATTGTTGCCGCCGTAAGTGCCGCGCGCCGCGGTAACGACCGAGCGCATCCGCATATTGTTGTCGAACTCGTAGAGGCGCACGTCCTCGAGCTGGCCATCGGGCGCGATGCGGCGCACATTGAAGAAACGCGAGCCGGTGATCGCGCCGCGCACGCCCTGGGCATGCACGCTGTCCTTGGTCCACATGCCAGAACGGAATTCGGCCGAGACCGAGCCGCCCTTGGCCGTCAGGCGCATGCGTTCGGCGATCGGCGCGGTGCGCGGCGTGATCAGCTCACCGAACACGAAGGCGATCACGACGAACAGCGCGCCGATCTTGAACAGCATCCAGGCCGCCTGCCGCGTCGACATCGACGACGCGCGCATGATGGTGAACTCGGAGCTCGATGCGAACTGCGCCATCGTATAGATCGTGCCGATCAGGGCCGCGACCGGCATCACCTGGTAGACATTCCCCGGCACCAGCAGCAGCACGTACAGCAAGGCATGCTGCATGCCGAAGTCGTTCTTGCCGACCGACGGCAGGATGCTGGTCAGGTCCATGAAGGCGACCAGGGCCAGGAAGGCGGCCAGCACGAAGGCCACCGCCTGGATGATGTTGACGGCAAAATAACGCTGGAGGATCTTCATTCTGCGCGCGCCTCTTCGGACTCGGTCGACGGCGATGTCTGGCGCAGGCGGCGCCGCTTGAAGGCGCTGATCAGCACCAGCGGGTGATAGCGGTGATTCACGTTCAGGCGCCAGGCGAACAGTCCCACCACGACCAGCAGCGCGGCGAAGTGCAGCGGCCACCAGCCCATGGCGAAGGCCAGCTTGCCCTGCTTGACGCTGGCCTCGGACAGGCGCACCAGGTTGTTATAGGTGAAGAAGATCAGCAGCGCGATGATCAGGTTGGCCGACGAACCGGCGCGCGGATTGACGAAGCCGAGCGGGATCGCCAGCAGCATCAGCACCAGGCAGGTGATCGGCGCGGCGATGCGCGCCAGCAGTTCGGCATCGGTGAAGCGGTTCGGCGCCACCAGCAGCGCCGAGGTGGACAGCGCGGCGACCGGGACGTCGGCGCCGAGCATCGGCGCCTGGGTCGCCACGCGCATGCTGTAGCGCTCGAACTCCATGGTCTGGAAATCGGCCTGGCCCGGGACGCCCTCGTAGCGGCGGCCGTTGGACAGCACCAGGAACTGGCCGCCCTTGCCGTCCGCTTCGATCACGCCCTGCTTGGCCACCACCACCGAATGGCGGTCGCCGTCGACGCTGTTGACGAAGACGTTCTGGACCACGGTCGCGCCTTCGGTGCTGCGTTCGACGAAGAACACGCGGTCGTTCGAGCTCGATTCGCGGAACTGCCCCGGCGCGACACGCTGCAGGTCTTCGCGCTTCTGGAAGCGCTCGACGAATTCGGCGCTCTTCATCTTGGCCCACGGCGTGACCACGAACGACAGGGCCGCCACCAGGGCCACCATCGGCAGGCCGAGCGTGAGCACGGGACGGATCCAGCCGGCCAGCGATTGCCCCGAGGCGAACCAGACCACCATCTCGGAATCGCGGTAGCTGCGCGTGATGGTGGCGACGACGGCGATGAAGGTCGTGAGAATGAGGATGATCGGCAACAGCTCGGCGCTGCGGAATACGATCAGCGCCAGCACGTCGCCGGATGCCACCTTGCCGCCCGCGGCCCGGCCGAGAATGGCGATCAGGGTCCAGGTGACGAGGATGGAAAACAGCACCGTGAAAGTAGCGCCTGCGGCGCTCGCCAGTTCACGTTGCAGGGAACGTCGGAAAATCATTCAGTAGAGTCGTTATAATTGCAGATTAGGCAGTCCGCCGCCCAATACGAAACGGAGAACCAAATGGACTTTAGCATAAAAGCATTCGACACAAAAAACACCCTGGCCGCTGCGAAAACCGGCTGCATCGCGGTCGCGGTGTTCGAGAACAAGAAACTGTCGGCTGCGGCCAAAGCGCTGGACGTCAACGGCGATATCAGTGCGGCGGTCAAGTCGGGCGATATCAGCGGCAAGCCTGGTTCGACCCTGCTGCTGCGCGGCGTCGGCGGCGCCACCGCCCAGCGCGTGCTGCTGGTCGGCCTGGGTGCTGACGAGACCATCACCGAGAAAAGCTTCACCTCCGGCGTCACCGCCGCACTGAAGGTGTTCTCCACCCTGGGCGCGGCGGATGCCATTATCGCATTCCCGCTCGACTCCGTGAAAGAGCGCGACGCAAACTGGGCGCTGCAGGCGCTGGTGCTGGCCGCGAGCGAGGCCGAGTTCCGTACCGACGGCCAGAAGAGCAAGAAGGATCCGGCCCTCACCGGCGTGCGCAAGATCGTCGTGGCCGCGCCAGGCGCCGGCGTCGACAAGGCTGCGCTGACCCAGGCCGCGGCCATCGCCAACGGCATGAACCTGACGCGCGAACTGGGCAACCTGTCGCCAAACGTCTGCACCCCGACGTTCCTGGCCAATACCGCGCGCAAGCTGGCCGACGACTACGGCTTCGACATCGAGGTCCTGGAACGCAAGCAGCTCGAAGCGCTCAAGATGGGCAGCTTCCTGTCGGTGACCCGCGGCAGCGACGAAGCGCCGAAGTTCATCGTCCTCAAGCACAACGGCGGCAAGTCGAAAGACGCGCCGGTGGTCCTGGTCGGCAAGGGCATCACCTTCGACACCGGCGGCATCTCGCTGAAACCTG
>Ga0265780_10000613_pt1 | contig 54263 bp, 54 predicted proteins | sample P1T30metagenome_FD_192432 | JGI IMG/M metagenome (GOLD analysis project Ga0265780, IMG submission 192432) | Plant litter microbial communities from East Loma Ridge, Irvine, California - P1 T30 | ecosystem: Environmental > Terrestrial > Plant litter > Unclassified | place: USA: California... | reverse complement strand
TGCCATAGCTCAAGGGCCAGATGACTTCCGAAGTATAGTTCCCGTCGATTCTGGTGGAGTTTTTGTCAGCCCGTCCGATTTCTTTAACCAAAAACGTTAGCACGTTCAGATTTTTGATCAGTGAGACTTTAGCGCCGTGTCCAAGATCGAGTATGCAGTACTCGGAGGCGTCTTTCTCATGCTGAAGAATGGCGTCGAGCTTGCAGTTGCTGAGACTAGCCGAAAGTGTGCGGTTCTCGCACTTACTGCACCATCCGACAGACTGGAACTTGGGCCAGGAACAATGTCCTGTGGAACACGTCGGCTCTTGATCGAAGGCTTTGGGATCCGACCAGACTCCAGCTCCGAGCGCATTGAGGAATTCCACATTTTCATCCTTAGGCGATGGGGAATGGTGCGTATAGGCGAAATTTTGTGGAGCTAGCGCAAACGCGTCCGACAGAGTCGTGTTACGCGATGGGTACTCGACGATCTGCTGCAAAAAGGGGCCGAAGGCGATCGTCAGCAATGTAATGATGCTGCCCAGAGCAGCAAGACTGCCTCCAGTCCAAGTGGCGAGTACACCAATTGCGCCCAACGGCCCTCTACTGGCATCGTCTATAGCTTGGATGTCGTGGATCTGGCGAGCTGACTTTCTGAACCAACACCATTTCAACTGGCCCATGGAGGCGCCGACGACGAAGATGAGGCTAGCTCGTGATGCCGTAGATAGCACCGAGATGATCGCGTTGAGCGTGAGACCGGAAACGAGCTCTGGTATCTTTTCCCCGTCGAATGTCTGTACGACGAAGACAATGGCTAGTAGGCAAGCGATGCTGAAGCATATTGCGATAGACTCGCACGGCCATGAGTCTAAAAGGAATCTTCTGATTGTAGACGATTTGTCGTTCTGTAGGAACTGAGGCCGAGGGTGGGAAGAGGATGTGTCTCCGTACTGGGTTGTCTGGACAGTTACCGGATAGGCTGTGCTGGATCTGGTGCCATCTGTGGTGGTGCTTTGTTCTGCTTTCTCTGGTATTGGGCTGTCGACAGCCGGGACAAGAGACACCAGCTCGATGTCGCTCACTAAAGATGATCGCTCATGGGCTGTGGAAGCTGCCCGATCGCAGGAGATGAGGGAGGGTGATGGCCGTTCGGTTGCCATTACTATGACTGGTCGACTTCGTGTTCAGGTCACAGGGTCGCAAATGTCGAAGTCTGAAAGTTGACGTCTTGGACAAAACATGAGATGGGAGAAGCTAGGGAAGAAGAGTAAGGTGAGGACATTCAGCCTCGTGTCCCGTGCTTAGGCTCTGTCGTACGAAAGGGCAAGGCTGAGGAGCTGTCAGATTCGGCGCACCCATCAACACTCACACAACATGTGACGCTCGCAAAGCTTCACCAGTGGACTGCTGTCATCTCGACGGCATGCGTTCAAGCAAAGTCTCCGAGTCGTGCTGGTTGTGACGGACTTGTGAGGGATAGTAGGTAGAGATCTTAGTTGACGTTCTCACTCAGACAAGCCGATGACTTTGTCTGTTGGGTGTTCACACGCGCGTCCCATCATGGCGATAGATGCGGCCTGCAGGCGGGGCACACTGCGTCTACCTCGCGTTGACATCGATGCAGAACTTTGTCACGCGGAGCGAGACATAGACACATAGCAGTGCAGCTCTAGTCAGCATGGCTGTATTTTGTGATGAGCTGTCGTACCTACTAAGTGGCTTCCAGCTCCGGCCTCTGATGCAAATTGAGTGGCGAGCCGGGCCTAGTTGTTGTGTCCCCTTCGTCGAAACACTCAGCCTCGCGAACAGAAATGTTGGGCTGTTTTATGCGTGATATAGCAGTAGATACATTATAAATCGAGCCTTGAGTGATGCATTCTCGCCTCCGTCAGAAGAGAGACGTGAAGTATTGGCGGATCGTCGTTCAGAACGTTTTGTTTCAATCCTCGCGTAACATTGATCATGCGACTTCTGCTCTTAGTGGCTCCACTCTGTTGATACCTGGCCTATCATACATGAGCATTGGACTGGACGACTGGCGTGCCGTTGAGTCTACATTTAGAAGTCTCGCTTTTGACATTTTTTGTCCTGTACCTGGTGACTCTGTAACTCTGAACTGGAATTGATGACAGAAGTACACACCTGGCCTTAGTCGAACAGCCGCCATTTACTCTCTGATCCAATCGAACAACCACCGCCCAAACCACTTCGATGGCAGCTCGACCAGCCAATACATTCCTTCGCCCGCCAGCACAGTGATGAGCAAAGAGACGACGAAAGCCACCCCAGTCGCTCGCGAGTAGCCAGACAAGTCCGTGCCGGCCATACTGGTGACGATCTTGATGCCAAGACCGTAGATGACAATGGACTGGAGGAGAAAGTAGCCTGTGGCACGGTCAGCAATTAATACAAGCAAGAAGTGGAGGAGATTCGCATACTCAACGATCTCTTGCCCAACAAGACGAGGAAACTGCTGCGGAAGACGGACTGCAGGAGGCTGGAAGTCTCGAGGATCAGCGAGAAGCCGAGTATGATCAGGTAGCAATCTGCGCGGAGTTGCGGCGCCGCTGAGTCGACCCATTCCGTCAAACCGCCGGTGCTGTAGATCCCTGTGTGGTAGTGGAGCTCGGCGCTCTGCAGGTCGGGACGAGCGGCGGTCCAGACGAATTGCATGATGAAGCCGGCGGCCATGAAGAGAGCGCCAAGCGACCAGAACGGTATGCGAATCTTCCAGATCGTGAAACTTAACCCGGAGCCACTGGGTCCGAGGCCCATGTTCACGACAGCGTCGGCGACAAGGAGGCCAGAGATCGAATACCAGGCCCAAGAGTACACCCACCAAGCCGTGAGGATGAAGGCGAAGGCGCCCATGACGCGCCAGCGAGCGCGGGTGTACGGGATGATGACCATCGTCATGTAGACTGTATAGCTCTGCTGGAAGACAGCAGTGATCACCCACAGCATCTGAGAGGGAAAAGCCCAGTTTGCTGCTTGAGCCTGGAAATTGTGCGTTATCCAGAAAGTCATGTAGATGGCGTTGAAGTTGGAAAGCGAAGTTGGTAGGACGTAAAGGTTGAAGTCGGGAGCCTCGTTGCCGGTCAGTGCGGCGAAATCCGTGATGCGAGTGACCATGTCTTGAGAGAATGTGAAGCGTACGACGATAAGCGTGACAGCGACCGGGAACCACAGTCGAATACCACGTCGGAAGACGGTACTGGCTAGGACCGATTTGCTGGACTCGAGCAAGAATGGTAGGCAAATGGTTCGCGCTGAAAGAAACATTATGCTGCCGTAGATGAGCGTGTCGTTCCAGAAGAGGACTGATAGTGATTTTCGGAGAGCCAGTTGGTATCCGGGACCTTCATCGTTGGCAGAGCCCTTCACTGCCGCTGGAACAAAGACGTGTAGGAAGGTCCAGAGGAATGCCATGGGCACCAGTATGCCTCTGACGCCGAGCAGGTAGTCCTGGTTCTTGTCGTGTGGCCATTGCGCTGTAACGTCGCGTTGTTGTTGCGGCCATCTTGACTTCAAGGCGGGCGGGATCCTCGACGAAAGCCATGATGGAGCGCGTTCATGCTCGTCCACTGGTTGGCTGTGTACCGCAGGCGGAACATGCTGGTGATCGTCTTTGCTGGCCATGGCGAGCGAGTGGATATCGTGATGGCACCACTGACTGACTGTCGGTTGATGCAAGTGTATAGCTTCGGATAGGCCACTTCCTTCCGTTATTCGTCGACTGACATGTGTCCCTTCTAACTCTTCCTCAAGCGAATGTCTTTACAGCCAAAAATGCTTATCAGCAACCTACCTGACCATTCCCAAAAACAGAGATGTCTGAGAAGTCGCGTTTAGACCTTGCAAAGCTCCATGCAGACAGTGACGCGACGAGACACCGGCCTCCGTAGCCTTAGCCGTGCATACATGTACGCCTTTCTTTAGTGCGCCGCAGCCGCACATGCAGCAATGGAAGACAGATGCTGTCGGGGCTGTCACGCAAAATCAAGGATGAGTGGCACTGTTGCCGGCTTGGCGTGCAAGCCTCCAGCCTTTTTCTTGTTTGACCTCGCGGCCCCTCAGAAGTCAACGCGTGCAAGCTCAAACGCGCCCGCGGTTGAGGCTTGGTATATGCCGATGAACCAGTCAAGATGGAGTGAGACCGGCCCAGTCTAATATTGGGGTCTCCATGGGCCTAGCGCATAGGTCACGTCTCTCGCCTTGAGTGTGTAAAGAGCACACCACCGGACCAGCAATCTAATCATCCACATCTTACCTCAACGACCGTCACGATAGACTGCAGGTATGCAAGAGTAGGGCTCGAGGCAGGCAAGACCCGGGACGTGTCACGTCCAAACCCGACAGTCGCTTCTTTGTGCTAACAGTAACACCATGCATCGCGAAGATCCAACCAAGGCCCCAGCAATGGACGCAGACCGCAAAGGTGTGTACGATCCGGTGGTGGGCGTACATCCTCTGGACGCTGACAAAGTGGGACAAACAGACGACACCTCCCAGCAACCTCAACATAAGACTGCAAACCCTCAATCACGCGGCATGCTGACAACACTATGGCGCTGGTCGCCTGCGATATTCATGGCCTCGTACTTTGTATTCTCAATATCCATCTACACGCTTTCGCCACGGGCTGCCGCAAAGGTTCTCTGGTTTCTATATCTCTCCATCGGCACGATCCTCGCCGGCACCACTTTACTGGAAGCATACGACGGATTATCGCTCTTGAGAGCAGCTCGCAAGACCGTCGAAAAGTCCTCTTCTACCGGTTGGAAGGTAGACGACACCGATTTACCTCATGTCGAACTCATCGTGGACGATGCACAAGGCGATGGCTACGAGCGAGTTTGCGCATTGCGTGCGAGCATTGTCTACCCTCAAGATAAAATGCGCATCACAGTCCTCTCAGACCGCGGCGACGATGCAGCCCTTGTGCACCATCTCTGCAACATACAAGACCGTCAGTCTGGACCTCTTCCGGTATTCACTGCCATCTTCCGCGCTTGGGACTCGCCACACCCGCACGCTCTCAGGTATGCCGTCGAGCGGCTCTTGGCTGACAAGAAAATCGACATGGTCCAGAGCAGAAGTGTTCTGACGTGGCCGTCTGGTGTTTCAGTCTTCCGAGCCATCTACTCGTCTCTGGCCGCCTTACAACACGACGCTACACATGGACTGACACTCCCTGGGCGTACGATCACTTGGGGTCTTCCCATATCACACGGAAGTGCGATCTATAGCCGCACTTCAGCTTTACAAAATGCCGTCAGAACTCTGAAAGACCCAGCGAGCAGGCACAACGCTCCCGCCATCGCCTTCTCCGCGTACTCCCAGAACTCAAGGGCTGCATACGACATGAGCGTGATCACATACACCCAGTGTCCTACAACACTCCTCGGCTGCTCGCGCCTGCAGACCCAGATGGCCACGGAATGGGTCGCGAGCCTGCTGTATGTCAGCCTGGCTTTCACCAAGTCCAAGCCTACCGCGAGTGAAAAGTCCGGCGCAACAGCGACCCCTCGCGCGCTCAAGCAGCGCATCAGCATCCTCTTCACGCTTCTCCTAGCCCGCCTCGGATCACATGCTATCTTGCAGTACTTCAGTCTCGCGCTTGCTCTCCTCTTCAGCGAAACACCTCAGTCGATTGCCGAGTTCTCGAGATTGATTTTCTTCCCGTACCAAATTTCTATCTGGCTGATAGTGTCCGGGTTGATATGTCTAGTCGGCACAGTTGCTATGATCCACAAGGCAGCGTCGGAGTATGCACCGCCTGGATGGGCGTTTCCGTTACTTGTAGTCGCGTATCCGCTGATGGTCTTGGGCCAGGCGATCGTTGATGTTTATGCGCAGGCCGGAGTCTTTTTGGGGGCATTGTAGGAAACGGATCGGAGTCCAAGGACAGCAAAAATTCATCGTTTCGGCACTAGATATATAATGATAATACACCTTTTCCATATTCTCGACCCGTGCCGTGTGGTTAAAGAAGTCGTCCTTTACTAATCGTTGATATTGCTCACATCCGCTCAATACACCAAACAGTAGCAGAGCCGCAATGCAGAACTGTTTCCGCAGACTGACACATGATTCTGCATAACAAGACCTTGGTCTTCGGAGGCCACGTCACCCTTTCCGACAGACGGACAAGGCACGGGTTGGCTGCATGAGCTTGCATGGAAGCGACAACGCCACAAGTCCTCTCTAGGCGATTGGTGATGGAAGGAAATGCTCAACAGATACATAGCCAGCCGGTCAATAGGAGATTCTCACAGTGAGTTGTAAGAAAAGGTCAGCAGAGACTTCAACGTTCTCTTGCGTGATCATTGGAATCGTTGGTGATATGCTTGTCGATGGCTAGGTATAGAGCGTTCAAGCCGCAAGAGCAAGTGCTTGGGAAAAGAAACGGTCTTGGGCTTGATTTGAATTGAGCGCCGCGGCAATGCAAGGGCCACCCAGCCCGAACGCCACCCAATTACCTACTTCTCACTTCCCTGTTGACCTCAGCCTTGTCTTGTCTTGTCCCGTTTGTATTTCCTCCACACTACCAAACGGCCGCATGTAGAGCTCTGGCCGGTAGAACGATGACCGGGCTGCTCCATAGCATGGCTATCTGTGGTCACGCTGCACCGCAGAGACACGGATGAGATGGGAAGGAAAGCTGGGCGTGCGAGCCGTTCCATTAGCTGCATCGTCACTGGCTCGCGGTCAGCACTGCTTGTCTCGCCTTTCCAGCTTGCAGCGGGAGGTGCAGATAGGCAGGCCGATCTCCGTACATGTAAGTCTTGGCAGGTAGGACCTTTCCCTTGCTCACTTCCTTACATCTTGTGGACATATCGCAGAGGAGAAGTCGGCACACGAGTGGTCGGTGATGTACGGGCTGCAATAACACCAGGTTTAGCCATGCATTCGTCCTGGCTGCCGAGCGCATTTCTGGCGTATGCGTTGCTGTCGGGTCCGGTGCTTGGGCAGAATGATACCAATGTGGAGGACGTGAGTAACCCGGACGAGGATACTGGCGACAACGAAGACTGGAAAAATGGCGACACGGAGAACTCGGACCTCGACACCGATGCACCCAGCGTCATTCCAGAGGACTGCCACTGTGGATTTCTGGACCCGCTGAATGGACGCTCATATACGGATTCTCTCATCGTCTACTTCAATGAGACGGGCGAACTCGGCGATGCTTTCAACGTCTCGAGCTACGAGCATGCCTACGAACAAGGATGGGGCAAATTTTACCGCGAAGGAGCCCTCGCGTCCAATGTGTACTACGAAAATGGCTCGACTTGGAACATCTCTCCCGGCTGGCTGAACCTGAACGTGTCCGCCAAAACAAACAAACATCTCGTGAATGGCGCAGAGATCGAGACGAAGCGACAAGACATGCTATATGGCAGTTTCCGAACTTTGATGCGTTCTGCGGCTCCTTATGCGGGCGGCGGAAGTGCTCTCACCATGAGGCTCATACACAATGAGAGTATCTCAGCTGAGCTGGAGCTACTCAGCATGGATGACTCTGGCGTCAACGCCAAGTATGCTACTTCCACGAACGGCGAAGCTCCGCTGCCAGGGAACAGTGTTAATTACACTACTCTTCTGGACAGCGAGTACAACCAAAGCCCGTGGGATTTCTGGGAGTACCGCATGGACTGGGATTCGGAGAACATTGAGTGGTTTGCAGGAGTGAACAAGACTCGAACCATGCCGGCGTCAAATTGGACTTTACCTGTCAGCTTGTCCTTGAAGCACTGGTCGCTGGGTTTGCCAGGCTGGACTGAAGGACCACCAGGGAACGACAGTGGTGCTGCGGTTGGCTGGATGAGACTCTTCTTCAATTCCTCCGTGACAGCACCGGAGGACAGGCCTTCAGACTGTACTGCAGAGCACTATTGTTCAACAGAAGATGAGACTCTTAGACTCAGCACACCGTTCACGCCCGAAATGGAACGCCTTCCCGCAGACCTCATCATCAAGGGCAAAAAGCCCAAAGAGACGCCTAGCACTGCCGCTATCGCACTGGCTATTGCCAGCGTTGTTGTCACTTCGGTTCTCATCATCTTGGGTCTGTCGCAGAAGGCGACCTCCAAGAAGCCAGCTGCGCGACCGCCTCTCAAATCGCACCAGTCCGACGTGGAGCTTAGCCAACTCAAGTCATCAGGCTATCCTCAAAGAAGCCAAACCAGCAGCGACGAACGTATGGCTGGTCGTCCGGTCATGGTCATGCATCAGTCTACGATCAGCCAGACTCCCCTACTTGGCCAATACGATTCATTTGCTGGGAGTACTGCCACTCTGGGCGCGACACCGACTCCATCTGGGTCGACAGACGGGCTTCAATACTCAAATCACATCCCCGGGGAGCCAACGTCAGGTCGAAACGATACAGATGACATATCGCCAGCGCAGAACAACAACGTGTACTCATCGGATCTGCATCTCGGAGCTGGAGCTTCCGGTGCGCATCTAGGTACTGGAGCCTCAATGTATCCTGGCGACTCAAGAGTACCTGGCGTCGAGGTCAGTGGCAGTGCCACAGCGATGCAGAGCAATGCTGGTCTCGCTGGTGCTATACCTGGCGCACGGGATACTGTCAAAGCCCCAACGGCACCGGCAAGCCCAGCTCAAGTGCCGCAACAACGGACGCGCGTGGACTACCTCGCCGGACTTGTAGCTCTCTGTTCGATATTAGTAGCATGCACCCACTTCGTTCTCACCTTCGCCCCATCGACAGTCATGGAGTATCTAGACCAACACTACAAGAGCGAGTACTGGGCGCGCCGCACCATCGAGCCCTTTTTCTTCAATAACATCTGGACTGGCTTGTTCTTCACCACCTCAACTCGCTTCTTGACGACAGGCTATCTACGCAAAGCCGATTTGAAAATCATCGCCGAGAAGACCGTCTGCCGCACGCCCCGGTTCATGATCCCGATCGTGGCTGTCATTCTGTTCGAATACTTCATGATGGACGTCGGCGCCACTACGTATTTGGAGTACCTTCCAAGCATCACCTGGTCTCCCTGGCCATCGACATCGGTGTACCCAAACTTCGGATGGTTCATCAACGAGACACTACAGCTCATCTATCTAATCCCCAATGCCGCTCCACAGTTGACTTGGAATTACTGCACAGGTAAGCAAAACACATGATCAATTTACTGCTTTCACTAACACCCCTCTCTCAGGCGTCCTCTGGACCATCCCCGTCCAACTTCAAAACTCCTGGCTCGTGCTCCTCGGCGTCGTGATCATCACCGAAATCAAAACCCCCTGGAAGCGCTTCAGCTACTACGCCTTCTGCATCATCACGCACTGGTACGCCCTGTCCTGGGGCTCATACTTCTGGTCCGGCCTGCTGCTCGCCGACCTAGACATCACCTACAAATACCGTAAAACGATTCAATCACGCGCCTGCCTACTCTACCCCCTCATAACCCTCGCCTCACTGGTAATCTTCTGCTCCTTAGGGAATGATCTCCTGTCAGTCTGGACGGGCTACTCGTTCTCTACGGCTGAGAGGGGACTGCACCCTGACCCATACACCGGATTGCGGATCCTGAAGACCGAGTCTCACGGCTACCCGCAATACACGGAGCCGAAACTCAACGGCCTGCTTGGGTGCGTGGGAGCGCAATTTCTCGTCGAAATCTCCGTGTGGGCGCAAAAGTTCTTCAGCACGAAACCCTTCCTCTTGCTTTTCCCGCACGTCTTCACGATATACTTGATCCACGGCTTGGTGTGGTGGTCGATCGGCAGTCTGGCCTGTGTTTATTTCGCGAGCATCGGGCTGGAGTACTGGGTTAATATCTTGCTCGTGGCGCTGATAAGTTTCTCGACGCTGTTTGCGATTCTGCCGGTCATCACGCCTGTGATTGATATGCTGGGCAAGGAGCTGACGAGGAATGTTTGGTTGAGTGCGAGCGAGGAGCCTGTGGCTTGGAAACCGACGGCATGGCCTTTGGAGAAAGAGGTTGTTGAATCGCATTTGGAGAGGAGTGGTCAAGGTGGGCAGAGTCGGGGCGGCGTTGGGTTGGATTGATTCAATCGGTGTTTTGTCATTTTGCCGATGGGGCTTGTAGCTACATGTAATAGTAATGCTAAACAATTGGCCGAACAACGATGATTCATGAAATAGCCTTTGGAATAGATTTGCGTCTTCAAAAATGTGTTCATGGCAGCAAGAAAGGATGATTTAGCACTGCGTCCCTGTTCCTGGCGGTTTTTGTTCTTGCTTTTTACACGCAAAATACCGTCGATCCGAGGGATTCTCGTTATTTTTTTCAACTGACATGCAATGGACTGGAGCCTAATGGTACTCACAGTAGTAATGGAAGTGGCTCAAGAGCTTAAATAGGCTGTGTTGAATTGGGGATCTCTAGCTGCCAATATACCTACTTTACCTAAGCTGAGGGAGAGATATGCTTAACGGAGAAATAAGGTAGAAAAGAGAACAACTTTACCTGATGCCTCGCAGTAATGTGTGAAGACCCTCGTTGTGCGGCCACGTAACCCGCGGAAAGAGCAATAAGTGTCAAACTAAATGTTTCTTTTCCTGCCCAAATAGATGCAGACAGTACCATCCAAATCTCGAATGCTCATTACCTGACTGGATATCTCACTCTAGGATTTTGTTGTCTTCCACTGTATCTGCACCTTTCGCAACACCTCGCTAGATGAGATCGACTGCAGATCGAGAGTCGAGGGCCGAAGGCGAAGGAGAAGGGAGAACAAGTGGGAGGGAGAACGTCAGGTGAGTATAGAATGTCGATGTGAGTCGTGGTCATGTCTCTGTCCCTGTCTCTCATTTTCTTGCCAGCATAGACCAGATCGTATGCAAAGTGTCAAGTCTGACCTCCATTGCAATGCAGCTATCCCGTCCATCGAAAGCCACCTAGAACAAATCCTCCGCACGCTTTCTCGCGCGCCCCTTGATGCGGCCGTCGAACAAGTCCCTGCCTCCGTTCGGCGCCTCAGACCTGCCATTGCCGTTGCCGCCTCCGGCTCTGTGAGGGAAAAGCTCCTTAGCCAAGTTCGCGCCGCGTTCTCTGTTGTTGTTGTTGTTGTTACTTTCGCTTGCACCGAGAATAGAAAAGCCGGGCTCTGCCTTGCCTGCTCCGGCGCCCTTGAAGCTGAAGCCTTGATCCTTGTTGCTCGATGACTGATGGTCGCTTTCGCGCAAGCGGCCGTTGCTACTGCTGTTCTTGCCGCTGCTCTGTGGACCACCGGAGACACGCGCGAAGAGGTCGCGACCTGCGTTAGCTCCAGCAGCATCGGTGGTTTTGGGTTTGCGTCCAGCTCTGCTGGGTCCTGGGTATGTATAAGTGTCAAATTCGTAAGCGCCGTCTAAATTGTACTGACCGATAGCTGTGGCGACCTCGTCCACGTTGATGTCTCTTGCCTCCTGTCGGCGATGCTGCGCCTTGTCTGGGAAAAGCTCTCTGCTGCCATTGGTGGTGCGGTCGGGGAAGAGGTCGGTTTCGTTGCCGTTGGCGGGTGCATGTTGCTTCCGAGGTGCCTCTGGGGCGCGACCGTCAGCTTTGAGGCTTGAGGTTGTGCCGCGGGCCGGGAAGAGTTCTTTGCTGCGCTCGATGCGGGCGTCTTGGTTTTCGCGATTGAGGCGGAGGCGCGGTGGGGTGGCGGACCGGTGTCTGGCGGTGCGACGGTAGGGTTGCTCTTCGGAGAAGCCGTAGCGACCGTCTCCGTCACGGTCGGGAGAGGCGCTTCTGTCTCTGATGTGATCGCTGCGTAGCCTACCGTTGTCTCTATTGGCGAACAGATCCCCGCCCTGTCTGGTTTTCTTCTTCTGGTCGTAGCTGCTGGCCGAAGAGTGGCTGACTGGACGAGCTGCTGTCTGTGGTACGGACGGTGCGTCGTCGTATAAGTCGACGTTGAAGGGTACCGACTGCTCTGAGCCGCGCCTGTGAGAGAGCTCGTCCTCGGACAGTCGACGGGTTCTCTTGAATCGCGGACCGTGTTCTCTGATATTCTTCCTCTTTCGCGGTCTGCTGTCTGGGTCGTAGTCGGGGTTCATGAGGTAGAACCTGCTCCTGTCCTTTGCTCCAGGCGCCTTGACATCTGCCTCAATAGCCATGCGCGCCTGCAATTGCACTCCTCCAAGCGCCTCCAGAGGCTTCACGGCGCGCAGTCTCAGCGGCTCATTCTCATCTTCCGCCGAAAGCGCAGCCAGCGCATCCGCCGCAGCATCTTCTGTGTCGTAGATCAAATTCGCGCTCGTGTCGTCGATCCATTGTAGTCTCCGGTAGAAGTCACTGTTGTAGACTTCGCGCACGCCCTCCTCGATCTTCCTGGTTGTCAGGTCGTCGAGCCCGCGCAGGTGCACTTTGACGGGCACAATCGCGTTCGGATCCACCTCTCCCTCTTCAGGCGCCTGCTCGACTCCATTCATGGCATCGTACTGCGCTGCCTCTTGCGCCTGTTGCTGTGCGCGCGCGTTGATCGCCTCGGCTTCGGCTTGCATGCGTGCGACTTCTGGGTCGATCTCCATATCGATGTTCATGTCGATGTCCATATCGGCGTCGGTCGCCATGCTGGCGGTTCGTGTCGATTGACTGGAGGGAGAATGGAGGTGGTAACCAAGACAAAGGTGGGCAGAGGTCGGTGTTGTAGACTGTGAGGTCACTAACACTTTGTAACTAGTGAGAGCGGCTAGAGGTTGGCAAACATATGAGACTATGCCGTAAAGCAATCACGCGCAAGAGAAACCGTGCTATAGCACATGCGAAAGGGAACAAGTTGTGACAATTGGTAACAATGAGGGTGTGATGGTGATGTCGGCTTCTCATAAGTTCAGCTGCTAGACAGTTAGGCCGCCCGCATGCAACCCTGAAAGTGACTCGAGACAGAAACGGACATGCGACAATCCTGGAATAATCACATGATTACACCTTGGATTGAAACTCGTTGCTGTTCATGTATCTATTCATCCGACTTGACTTTTACTATGGTATCTCTAGTACGACCTCGCAGTAGTATCAATTCATCGCAATGCGTAGTTCCGACAGCTATCCGATGTGTGACGCAAGCCGGCGGGCTGCCATTGGGATCCGACGCTTGCTATAACTAGTAAGATCATTGAACTCGCTGCGTTCATGGAGGCAAATCATTCAAGCCCATGCGTATCACATGAAAGGGCTTCACGTTCCGCTGGCTTCTCTGTAGAAGCTTAGAGACTTGTTGGCACCCGCAGTCACGAAGAGCTCGTTCCTGTCAATCGCATTAGCACATGTGGCCCATATCTTATGCGCCTGGATTTGTATCATACCTCGCGCTGGCGGCTTTCGGAAGCCACTTGACAGCCCAGAGACACTTCTCACTCTCTGTCTGTGTTGCCACGCACTCTCGTCTTTCGAACGACCAGATTTTCGCTTTGCCGTCGTATGATCTGGCTCGAAAGTTAGTGGGATTGTCTCTTCAAAAGCCACTCTCTCCAAAGGACACGAACCCGCTCAGCAGATACTCTCCACTCCAGTTCCAGCTCAAGCTCATGATCCAGCTCGAATGCCCAGTCAAGTTCTCGACTTGCTCTCCCGACGTCGTGTCGTAGATGGCGATGATCTGTGCATCACCGGCGGCCGCGAGGTACTTATTGGCAGGGCTGAAGGCGACAGCTCGTACGGGCTTGACCAGTCCACTGAGGGAGTGTGCCATCTTGCGTGTAGTGTTGTTGAAGATGTAGATGCTGCCGTTCTGGTGGCCTGAAGCAGTCATTTCACCATTGGGAGACTGTTGAGCATGATCAGTATTGTGGTGCATGGTCTAAATTCGCAGGCAACGTACAATGTCAACACAGGTGCCAAAGCTGCCTTTCGTCTCGAATTGGGCAAGCGTTTGTGCCGCTTTCACTTCCTCGTTGATCTTCGTCGTGTCGTAGACATTGACCCTTCCATCGTGGGTTGTGGTAGCCAGAAACTTGCCCTCCGGACTGATAGCCAACGCCCAGTGTTCGCCTGCTTTTTCGCCTGGGAACAGTGTCAGAGATCCGGACTTTTCAATGATTGACGTATAACAAAAATCAGGCACGTACCTTTGATGCAGCCCTTCTCAGCCCACGTTCCATCCTCACTCGCGGCCCAGAGCTTCACATCACCTTCAAAGCCTACGCTTGCAAGGACGCCACCCTCGCTGGCAGCGCAGACATGGTGGCAGCCAAGGGAGTGCGCCTTTTCGAGAACCTGTACCTCCGGGAAAGGATTCTCTTCAGTGGCATTTTCTGGATTAAAGTTGCTTCCAGATGCTGTTGAGTGGATTCTGATCGACGACGAGCCAGACGCGGAGATGAGTTGTGTGGGAGTGGCCGCGAGAGAAAAGATGTCTGTCGGATGTGCCTGGGCGATCGTGTGTGTTTGGAGATATTGTTTTGACATGGTTGCGGTAGCTTTCCAGCTTTGATTTTCTCCCTTTCCGTTTGGAAATGTTTTGATGTCAGGCGTTTGGATTCAATCGTGTGGTGACGTTTTGGACATGCGGACTTTTTGGAGCTTTCGCGGGGAGACTTTGGACTTTTGATGAATCCATATTCACGTCCAGATCGCGGTGTCACATGAATACCTCTAATAGCTACAGATAAATACAGGGTTTTGTACAGTAATTCAACACAAGCTGCTCTGCTGAGATGCAGAACAAATGCCCTTTCCGAAAACGCCATCGCTATGCCCAAACAAATCCAGCCACGTCTTCCGCCTCTACTTCTTCTCCTGCTCGGTCTTGTCCTTCATCGTCTGCTTGCTCATGGGCTCCTTGCCGTTCGCCCTGAGCTGCTCGTTGATCTCCTCGAGCTTGTCGAGCCTTTGCTCCTCAAGAGAGGCCTTGGTCTGGAAGTTTGTACCGAACCAACGCTTAATGCTCTGCACACAATACGGGCACAGCACGTGAGCGCGCTTCAACTGGCCGCAAGCGCTGCACTTGTTGAGCGCAGTGACATCTTTCAGACCTTTACCGGCCATCTGCCTGTGTCTCTTCTTCCTGTATGCTGTGTCAGTAGCTGTCTTCCTTGGATTGTCCGCTATTGGGGAGCGCTACATGTGACTGGTCTTCTTTTTAGGCACGGCCTTGAGGATTCCCTCCCATAGTGTGTCGAGGATTCCAGGGATCGGAAGGAAGGCGGCAGGCAGGATGGCAGTTCGCAATTGCGAAAAGGTCGGGATGCGGTTGACGATAGTTCCAGTGGTCTGCTGAGGGAACAGCGATGCGCGGGCGACGGGCAGGAAAGCGGCGAGAAATGAGCGCGAGGGCGCAGCTGAGAGGGCGGCCATGATGAGTGGTATGCGGAGTGCTGAGTCGAGGTGTCGCGATCAATGGTAACAATCACTTTCCTGCACCAAGCTTCCAGTCGCGCGGACATCCAAAGACGAAGAGAGGCTTGTTCGGGGATGGCGGCGGACGGCTTGCCGAGAACTAGCGCCTGCCCCCTTTCAGTGGAGAGAGAGAGCGCGAGCCAGGAGCCAGCCTGAACCCTTCCTGGGGGCTCTAACTAAGCTACACCACTACTCCGACGACCACTCCAACTCCCTCGTCTCAACCCATTGCAACCCTCACTCGCCCAGTGCATTTCCCGTGACTCGCCGCGCACACCGACCCATTGACACCACCACCTCCCACCGACCGCCACTCTCGTTAATCCATACCGCCGCCCATATCGAGGCAGCCAACGCCGAGCCGAAACCCCCCAGATCCAGATACCCCATTGAAACATCCTCACATACCGCCAACATGTCCCACGCCACTCCCCAGCAGCAGCAGCAGCCTGCGCAGAGTGTCTTCCCTAAGAGCCACGTCGGTTTCGACAGCATCACCACCCAGATCGAGAAGAAGCTCCTGAAGCGCGGTTTCCAGTTCAATGTTATTTGCGTTGGTAAGTCGGACAAAATATTTGAGGCAATGCCATTTTGTGGACAACGAACAGCGCGTGCTGAATGGAGAGTGGATATCGTGCATGCGCCGCATTCTTGATCCTGCTCAGAACCAATTCAAAGAAAGATCAATTGCACAATCCACTACCGAAAGACAAGCGCATGCTGCGCACACAAGGAAACATCGCCTCTACACACATGACAGCACGCTGACAACCCTCCCACAGGCCAGACCGGTCTCGGCAAGTCTACTCTGATCAACACCATCTTCGCCTCCAACCTCGTCAAGTCTAAGGGTCGCCTGTCACCAACCGAGCCTATCAGGCAGACCAGCGAGATCCAGGCTGTCACCCACGTCGTTGAGGAGAATGGCGTGAGACTGCGCTTGAACATTGTTGACACTCCCGGTTACGGCGACCTCGTTAACAACGACCGTTGCTGGGATCCCATTGTCAAGTACATCAAGGACCAACACTCGGCCTACCTGAGGAAGGAACTGACCGCCCAGCGTGAGCGGTATGTATTGTTCGGCTCAAGTAATATCCGCGCCAGTCACTGACATCTGCGTAGCTACATCCAGGACACCCGCATCCACTGCTGTCTCTACTTCATCTCACCGTCAGGCCACGGCCTCAAGCCTATTGACATTGTTGTTCTCAAGAAGCTGAGCGAGACTGTCAACGTTGTTCCAGTCATCGCCAAGGCCGATTCTCTGACGCTTGAGGAGCGCCAGCAGTTCAAGGACCGCATCAAGGAGGAGTTCGCCTTCCACAACATCAGGATGTACCCGTACGAGAACGAAGAGAACGACTCGGAGGAGGCTGCTATGAACGCTCAGATCAAGTCCATCATTCCCTTCGCTGTCGTCGGCTCTGAGAACACCATCAACATTGACGGGTGAGTGGTGTTGAGATTGCGTCCAAAGAACTCTGAAGGACACCAGCTAACCCGAGGTCAGCCGCAACGTTCCCGCCCGCCAGAACCGCTGGGGCACCATCAATGTCGAGGATGAGAGGCACTGCGAATTCGTGTACCTGCGTGACTTCCTTACACGTACCCACCTTCAGGACCTCATCGAAACCACAAGCCAGATCCACTACGAGGGTGAGCTCCACTTCCCACTTCCAATTCTTGACACAGCAACTGACAAATAATCCCAGGCTTCCGCGCCAAGCAGCTCCTCGCCCTCAAGGAGTCGTCCGCACAGATGGGCGGCTCTCGTCCCATCTCTCCCTCCGCCGAGCGCGAGCTCTCGCGAGGCAGCGGCATCCCCGGTAGTGCCGGCGGCAACCGCATGACCATGAACGGGTACTAGAAAACAAACAATTCTCTGCTCATCCCCCATAACAGTCTTATAATCGAGCAGAGACTTTAATTCTTCTACCTTCACCCAAACCAAATTCTACAATCTTAATCAGCCCGAAAGCTTACACTTTGATAACCCGAAGTGACTGAAAGACTGACATTTCTTCTGCTTGATTGCTTTTAGCGCCTCGACTGCCCCTTTGATGAAATTCGGCATTCCGGGCCACTCGCGCGGGTTCGCTAGCCAGGGCTGAGAGCTGTCTCCTTGTCACACGGTCGGCGATACTGACAGGCGTCATGAAAAGGGCGAGCCTGCGCGTGCGGAACGAGAGGTCTGATCGGTCTGCGCTGAGTGTCTTCCGGGGCCCCTTTGCTTAAGAATCGGTTTCTCTTTTTCTTTTCTTCTTTTTCGAGCGATGGGATTGCACACAGGGTGAGAGTGGAAGTTGCGAGGAGGGATTGGAAGCGATTGTGATACCATTGGCTTTTCTTCCAAGGAGTTGCCTTTTTCTCCTTTTTTGCTTTGGAAGTTCGAGATCGTTCGAGCTTTGGGGTTTCCATGTTTCAATAAGTTTGCTGTTGCTTAGTACTACTACTGCTGAATACTTGGCTCTCTCTTTGCCGCCTTACCCTCTACTGTGTATACTACCATAGTTCAAATCGTGGAAGACATCTGACATCGGAACCCTTGCCTTTCCCTCCGGCCCGTCCCATCATCTGTCGAAAACATCCTCGATGCTCGACACTTGGGGATGGACAGCGATTGTGCCATGTCGGGTACCTATTGACAACCTTTGCAACACATTGACTAATTAAGCGAGAACCGGGTTCGAAGTTTCAACGGTCTCAGTCATGACATTGTCGTAGTACCAGCGACATTGATAGGTTGAGAGACCTCCGTTGCCAGTGAGAGAGCAGTGTTCATTCTCCGGCGCCTCAATGGGAGTCATGTAAGTTCAGGACGGTGCCAGCGGCATTGGTAGATTAGAAAAGGTTCTGCGCCAGAGAGAGAGTGGCCTTCAGAATCTGGTATCTCGAAGGAGGTTCTGTGAATCCATGGTGGTATCAGCGACTTTGGTCGATCGAAAAAAAGTCCTATGCCAGTGAGAGATAGCAATCTTCGAACTCCGGTGTCCCAGAGGGGATTTTGCGGTTTTGTGGTGGTATCGGCGACTTTGTTGTATTGGATTTAAGACCATTCCAGGGAGAGAGCAGTCCGGAGGAACAAGTTTGCTCACAACATCACGAGGCTACCCAAACGGATTGCTGATACCTGCAGTTGGTTCGCTACCCTGAAGTTTGCCAGCTGGGAGTTCGCTACATCCACCCGTGCGTACTGCTAGCACCTTTCGCACGCATAAAGGGAAATCTTTCCTCGCCTTTAAACGAACAGAACCAAACAAGACATCACCCCCCTTCTATAAAGACCGGTGAGGTGCGCTTCAGTTGCAGTAGCAGTAGTGTTTCGAGGAGTAATGTCGAGGCCTACCATTATCCATAACCCGCAGGAGTTTATGAGGATTGCGTTAGGATAGAGTTGTATGTTTGGTTCTCTAGGTGTTTCTTTTGTTAAGGCGGGCGTCTTAGGCCGTATCCTAAGTAGGTAGCGATAATGAGATGTTTTTATGCTTTTATTGATATCATAATACCGTACGGCGAAGTGAGGTTTGCGGTAGAACATAAGTTCGGGTAGCCTAAAGTTATAATAGATGATTCGGCCGGCCACTCGTGTTGAGCAGCCTACCGGAGGCGTCCGCGTCCGGGGCATAGACCTTGTCGCTTGTAGTGAGGCTGAGGTTGGCCATTTGGAAGCGATATGTTTGCTAGGTACTGCTTTGCGACAAAGCCGTGAGCCGGACCACTCTCTGCCTTCAGAATCGTCTCAGAATTCGCTCACTCACTCGCTCACTCACCCCTCGCATGCCTTGCTCGAGACAGCCGACCTCTTCACGCCGCTGAGCTCTTCACAGGTGTCATAGCAAGCGGTCGAAATGTGTGTTCATGGCTAGTATGGGTGGGTTCGGGGACAATATTGATGGCATGGGCATTCAAGTGCGCTGTTTCTCCAGCACTGTCGCAAGCCATTGGACGGTGTCTCAATGGCTCACAGGGTGAAGTTGAGGAAGGGATCGGGAGGTATGAGCACAGAAGAACACGGATCTTGCTGCGTCCCATCAAGCCGTGGAACTGCATCTCAATGGCTCACGTGAGTGAGTTCAAGTAGAGATCGGATGGTATAAGCACAGAAGACCAAGAATTCTCCGGCATCGTGGTGGTAGCGAACTGATTAGACCATTAGCTTAATCGCTCAAAGGCATCACAGCTCTCGCATGCAAACCATCGTGCCCGCGCTTTCTCGGCTCCATGCAGTCGTCCTTCCGGACCAACCTCCTGTTTTTCAATGGCTCGGAGGATTTCCTGATGACGCTGTGCGACTTTGAGCAACAGACCACGCTATCCGTTCGCCAAGATAATCTCGACAAGCATCCGTGGCACAGTCCGTCCATCCATCGTATGCGGGGAACAAGAAACAATTAGGAAGAACTCCCAGACCACGGACGACTTCCTGTTATCGTCGACGGTCGGGATCATCTCCAGTCGTGTGGGGAACAACCACGTGAGCCCATGACATCGTGAGTCGTACACTTCCTGCAGCAGCCGGCTGCACGACAGAGAAACGAGGTCGCAGCCGGGTATTTTAGACTTCTACCTCGCTTGAAGTCAGCTTAAACTCGGCGTTCGTCGACCCGACCGGGCAAAGATCAGGTTTTGCGTGGAGAAGAATGGAGAGCCCTCGATCTACGACATCTTGGCGGACCACATCCCCGCACCATGTGGAGCCGATGGCCATTGATGGAGTGGAAGAGACATGGAGAGCTGATATATATATTGTCCGTGGGGGCAGTGCGATAGTGCTGGAGGTTGCTTCCATCGACCCATCACGCTTCTGTCTCAGACATCATGGTAGCGTTCACAATGAGATCAATCGCCTGTGCTGCTGCGGTTGCAGTCACTTCGGCGAGTGCTGCGGTTCTGACACCGCATCCGCGGGACATGACATTTCTTCCTCGACGAGCGGAGAACACTTCGACTTCGGGATGGCCGTATGGACCTTTCAACACCGATGGTCGCAATATCGTTGACTCGAACGGTGACGCCGTCACTTGGACCGGTATCAACTGGCCCGGATCTGGTAAGATAACAGCTCATCACAGGTTTGAACTTGACTGACGACGACTAGGCGAGACGATGATTCCGGAAGGACTGGAGTGGCAATCTGTTGAGGACATCGTTGACAGGATGGCAAGCGTTGGATTCAACTTTGTTCGACTGTAAGTTGTTCCGCCACGACAAATTGAGACTCATACTTACACGGCTGTAGGACCTACGCTATCGAGATGATCGATCAAGTCTACGATCGTGAGGGAATGGACGTTCCTCTCGAGGTCGCCATGATCAACGGCTTGGGCTACGTCAATGGAACCAAGGTCACCAAGGAGATCATTGAGAAAAACCCCGGCTGGACCAAGGACACGACTCGCTTCGAGATCTGGAATGCAATCACCACCGCCGCTGCGGCAAAGGATATTTTTGTCCACCCTGATGTCCACATCCACAAAGCAAAGTGGTGCTGCAGCTCTACCGGTAAGTGTCTGCCAACGTAATAACTCTCGTGTCATCCACTAACCACCATCGACAGACGGCAACTCCTGGTTCGGCGACCTCGAATTCGACATCGAGAACTGGCACAGAGGTCTTCGCTACGTCGCAGACTGGGCCAAAGGTCACTCCAACGTCGTCTCGATGTCCCTCCGCAACGAACTCCGCCGCTCCCTCAATGATACTGAGCTCGGCTACAACTGGCCCAACCTCGTCGGCAACAACACCGCCGCTACAGACGCCATCCACGAAGTGAACCCTGACATCCTCGTCTCCTGGTCCGGCATGCAATTCGACCAAGACCTCTCCGCCGTGACTTCGGGCTTGAACTTGAACATCGCACCTTGCTACAAGTGCGATGCCATCCGCGACGGCTATCGCCTGGACCCCATCGTCTTCGACCTTGACGAGCACCCTTGGGCGAACAAGGTCTTCTACGAATTGCACATGTACTCCATGTCCGAGGACCAAGACACGGGTGACTGCGACATCATCAAAGCTCAGCTGTACCGCAATGGCTTCAATGCCCTCGGCATCAACAAGCCCGAAGCTTGCGACATCATCGACGACTGTCCCGATGCCGTGCGCGAGGTGCCGGTTGTCATGACCGAGTTCGGCTGGGCGCAGGACTCGACCCTGCTCAATGACACACTAATGAACTGCATCAAGGATTTCACTCTGGAGCACGATATCAGCTGGGCGGTTTGGTCGATGGCGGGCTCTTACAGAATTCGTTCCGGAGGCCAGGGTGTTGATGACACTTGGGCGCTGTTGAACTATGAATGGGATGACTGGAGGTATCCCGAGGGCATCGAGGAGTACTGGCAGCCGTGGATCGAGGAGATGCACAAGTCTGACTGAAGGCCACAGCTCGTCTAGCTTACAAATTAGTATGTGCAGTTCATATCCAGGGCATCAGAGTGTCTGCATATGCATGCATCGCGCACGTCCTTGTACGCCGAACATGGATCGTGTCTTTCGACATGCGAATCGCGTTCGGCCATCTTTGCAAAGCCCTCGAAGAAGTATGCGCGGTATATTTTGGGGTAATTGTAAAGCTGTTGACCGTAAAACTGCCGCATTTTTACTCCAGTGTCATGCTTAGTGTTCAAGTGTTCGATGATGGCATGGACTCGTTTCAGGAACGGGAACAGATCGAGAGTGCAGACTGCTCCATTTCCGATGGATTAGTTGTCATCAGACAGTGCGTAGACGAGAGGGTGGGTTTAATCTTTGTGCTTTCCTCGAAGTGAACGATGCAAGGCGTGAGCTTTTGTAGTCGCGCGTCGGTGGCCTCGTCTGTCTTTTTGGGGGCGTTTCATGCATTTGGAGAGAAATTTTGGAGTAAGCATTCTAGTGGCGCAGGAGGCGAGGGCGATGCATCTTGTTTGTCCAGCGTGTGCTCCAAGTGTGTTGTCCAAGAAGAGAATGCATACCTACTCGAGTGAAGTGGATCTAAAGCCAGTCTAAGGCGGCAGCCTTGGCATTGCCGCTTTCAGGAGGTCAACAGCGGCGACATCGTAACAATTGCCATTCGACACAACGTGCCATTGATGATCAGACACACGTGCAGATACTCGCCTTCGATATAGGCAGTCAAGTCATGCCGCCTGGTGTAACGTCCCGTCGCGCACAGGATGACACGTCGATTCTTGGTCACTCACAATGGATGCTAGTCCTCGGCATACTCCTCGCACTCCGTATCACTAACGCATTGAGCATCAAAACGTTCTTTCAGCCTGATGAGTACTTTCAGTCTTTAGAGCCCGCATGGCAGATCGCGTTCGGTGCCGACAGTGGCGCTTGGATCACCTGGGTAGGTCAATTATTTCCATTGAATGCACTATCCGGTTCCTAATTCTGGCATAGGAATGGCGAGAAGGGCTGCGTACGGCTCTCCATCCGTGGATCTTCGCAGTCGTGTACAAAATCACGGATGCGATATCAACATTGGAAGGAGCTACCCAGGCCGCAGGAGCGCAGGATATGCTTATCGCGCCCAAGATCGTTCAGGCACTTTTTGCGGCCGCTATGGACTTCTACACCTGGAAGCTAGGACGGAAAGTCTATGGTACAGAAAGTGATGCGGCAATGGCGGCAGTGCGTATGATGTGTCCTGAAACCAACAGATGGAGACTAACAACATCACCAACAGCTTGCGCTGACAGCTCTCAGTCCGTGGCAGTGGTACACTTCCACGCGAACATTCGCCAATTCATTCGAAACTACCCTGACGATCATGGCTCTTAGCTGGTGGCCATGGACCTGGTTCATAGAGGCACCTGCTAGCGATGGCATGCAAATGAACGTCCTCGACGATGGGCCCTCCCTCGAGTAGGTGGCAATCCACTGTGCCCGAAGCTTTCCGGCGTTGACCTTCCTACAGACTTCGTGATTTCTTGCAAGACACCAAATTGGATGCCACATCAAGGCCTTCCAGTTCTTCATCGAGTCAAGGTGGCGGGAGCAGTCTTTTGACTCCGTCTTCTCACGGCTCGCGGCTTAACGCTGCCCTTGCAGCAGCGGCGATCGCTTGCATGCTTCGGCCGACGAACATCATCATTTGGATGACTATTTCTTGCTCCACTATGCTACACTACAGCAACATTGCCAGGTCCGCGAAGCTTGTACAGAGTGCGCTGATTGTTGGGTGCGTTCAAAACATGTCTACACAAATCTCATGTCAAAATCTAACGAATTTTAAGCGCCGTCGTCCTTGCTGTAACCCTTTTGATCGATCAAAGCTTCTATGGAACATTGACAGTACCGCCGGTTCGGTTCCTCTACCTCAACATAATGCAAGACCTTGCAGTTTTTTACGGACGCAACAGAGTCGACTACTACTTCACAGAAGGCCTGCCGCTGCTCCTCACAACAGCGCTTCCATTTGCGGCAATTGGCTTGTGGTCGGCTCTTAGACCTGGTCCCGATCGCCCACAGTTTCCAGGATACGTACAACGACAGACGCTTCACGTCCTAGCGCTCGTGGTCGTCACCACTGTGCTCGCTTTCAGCATGATCGCTCACAAAGAGATGCGCTTCATCTACCCTCTGTTGCCAGTCCTACATGTCCTTGCCGCAAAGCCGCTTGCACATTTCTTCTGGCCATTTCCCATGCCAAGGTCATACTTCCGACTAGGTCTTCTGGTACTCGGGCTGGCTGCCAACGTGTACATTGCAGCTTATGTCAGCACCATCCATCAACGCGGCGTCATTGATGTGATGCACTACTTGCGGCACGAGGCTGAGAACGAAAGCGGAGTCAGGAACACTACAGTCGGATTTCTCATGCCATGTCACAGCACACCCTGGAGAAGCCATTTTGTGCACCCCGAGATCGACGCCTGGGCTTTGACCTGCGAGCCGCCCATCAACGTTGCGTGTGAGGACAGGTCAAGCTACCTGGACGAAGCAGACGTATTCTACAGGGATCCAAAAAGCTGGATGGACAAGAACATGGCCGACCGCAAGACCATATCACAATCGGCCAAAGCTGGCACTATTCACAGCATTGACAATCTTCGCAGACCTTGGCCGGAGTTTCTGGTCTTCTTTGAGCATCTAGAGCCCGTAATAAACGTGGAACTGGAGGGTACGAGGTACGAGGAGTGCTGGCGTGGATTCAACACGCATTGGCATGACGATGGGCGCAGGAAGGGAGACGTCGTGGTGCGGTGCCTGCGGGAATAACGGACAAACCCAAGTCCAAGCTTCGATCTGGCAGAGCCGTCAAGCATGATGAGCCGCACTCAAAATCCGTCGACTATACAGCCCTACAATAGCAGATCCAATGAACCAGTTGGCGCAAACAGGCAGCCACGCAAGCCTCCGTTCCTCAATCGCCAGCACAGCCTCACCGCAAGCAACCCAATGCAGCGCCGGGAGTCGGCTTCGAGTAGGCTTGGAGAAGAAGGCCATCGCAATATCGCTGCACGTCAGGCCTGTTCGATGTGGCTGTGTATCTCGCGGTAGCGGTATGTGGTACTAACGGTAGGGCGGCTGGACTGCGCGTCCCGTCGTGAAGGATTCCGGGCTGTGCAAGGCACCGCACCATGCGCGTGTTTCATAGTGCTTCTTCTCTTCCGTGGCAGGGCGGCACGGTGGGTTTGATGGTAAGATCTGAATGCTTGTGCATGTAAGGTGACGTGACGCTTTAATGATTCGTTTAGGATTGGCTTTATATGAACTATGTTTTGGCGTGACAAGTACACTTTGGCTTGACAAGTGTGTACGCTCCATTTCGTACTGTACTACCCATATGGAGTTACTCAACCTTCGGTTCAATCGACAACAATAATGGCCGGGACAAGGGTTAGTTCAGCTCGTGGGGCTAAGTTTGACAGCAACGGCGCTTGCAGACAATAATTCCACCAACGCTGACGACGAATGCGATCATTCCACTGCTGCTGCGGAACTACCTACCTTGCAAGGTAGCTCTCGAGCATACAATCTGTGCGTGCCGAAATAATTGCATGAGCTGATGGAAGCGATGTGGATGATTGGCAATACATGCATGCACTTTGATTGCCTGACCTCGGTGGTGGTGGTCTGCCGCCAGAGGGCTGAGTAACCGATAGTCAAGCGCCGGGAAGTTCCCGTGAGGCGCAGCCCTTCACTTCACGTCCTGCCGTCACGTTACCTTGTCTGCGCGCTGCCAGTCTCCCATGCTAGTAGGGTTAGGCTGCGATCCTTCGTGCGACAGAGACGTCGACGAGCAGTCACAGCAGCAGACCGCACGGCGCATCTGTGACTGCGACTCGACTGCGCCCGCCTCCACCCAAATCTGCCGCCCTAGCGCTCATTATTCACTGGCCCAAACCTTTTGCTGCCTTGGCCTGCCCTGCCCGCCCTGCTGCTGCTCACTACCCCAAGCTCACCCCAAGCTGCCAACATTGAACCTTCGCGCGCGCAGCTCGCGTGTTCCCAAAACGCTCCCAGGATAGCATCAGCCTCGCACCCTCGTCCGATCACCCGTCTGCGCTGCACAAACCATGGACTCGAACGCGCGAGGCCGCTCGCCCTCGGCCGGCAATGCCTCTCATTTAAGACACACGCCCTCCGCCTCGCCGCATCCGCATCCGCCTTACAATCAATCGTTCGCCGATACCAGCCTGCTGTCCGCCGACTCTTTCACAGCCCTGAACAACACTGCACACTCGGCACACTTCGCCGACCCCAGCTTCACCCAAGGCTTCCAGCAACAGCAGGACTATACCCTCGGACAGTACAACGGCTTCCAAGCGCAGCAACAACCGCCCAACCTGTCTTCCCAGACCAACGACGTGTCAAATCACACCTTCCTCCAATCCGCAAACGGCGGCGACAACTCCTACGGCTTCAACCAGCCCGCGCAGTCCAACAATCACCTCTCGCCTGGCACGAGCAGTCACAATACGCCGTCTCCAGGCGCAAACGTCAACAACTTCGCCGGCTTTGATTTCAATCAGACCACCTTCGATCAGAACAGCTCTTTGGACCCCGCGCTCCTCGACCCTAACGGTCTTGACCTTCTTCAGCCGCAGCTGGATAGCTCACTCGACCCTATGGCTACCACTACCATGCAGTCGCATAATCCGACTCCTCCACACCTCTTCCCCGAAGTCTCGCACAGACAGTCAATCAGTCCGAGCCCGCACGCTTCACCACACATCCAGCAAGCATCGTTCCACAACAATAGTATGAGCAGGCCACGTGGGACATCCGAGTCGCTTGACCCATCAAGCGCGGCGTATCCCCAAGGAAATGGGAATGAATGGCTCGGCATGGGTGGTTACAGAGCACACCAGAGGTCTCCCTCGGATCAGCTGTCGGACATTTCCTCGGCGCACAACTCTCCTTATCTGCAGACATTGGATAGCTTCGATCATTCTTCGCCCATGCTGAACCCGTCTGCGGATCCCAGTTTTAACGATGGTCTTGGTCTTGGACATTTCAGCTTGAACGACCCTCAAAATGCAGCTCAGAATTTCTACAGCCCTGGACACAGCCCGGCTATATCACCAAGGCTCATGCCACAGCAAAATGAATTGCCTGCCTTCACCGCGGATAACAACTTTGGTATGGTGCCAGCCATGAGCGGGCAATTCGGACAGCCTAACGACGGGCCGGAAATGTTTCCCAGCTACGGCCACGACTCGTTCCCCGCCTACGGTCACAATCAGCCTACTAGTCCCAGCGACTTGGGCGCCGCAGACCAGATGAGCCCTCCAGAAATTAGCATCGACTACGCGCCACCTGCAAAAGACAATCATGTGAACCGTCCGTCTAGGAGTATCGCCGATGGAGAAACACTGAGTCCGCCAATCAGACGTAAGCTTGACCAAACGCGAGAGTGGCTTTTATGTTTCGCATGCTGATTACAACTAGATCAAAGTCGCAATCGTACTCGCGCAAAGTCCGACTCCCATGCGGGCTCTCGGCCGATGACTCCTTCACAAGCTGGACGTGGACGCTCGCCCTCTTTGCAGCCACCACTGTCGAGTGGCTCCCTGGCTCCTTATGATGACAAGTCAATATCTTCTCGATCTTCATCTCCTGCCAGAGGTCGCAACGGCTCGCTCTCATCTCGTAATGGTCGCAGCTCCAGCAATGCCTCGGACCAGCGAGATTACATTCTTGACCTTGCTAATCCTGAGCGGACGCCATCCAATGGTGCGGAGAGCCGCAGACAACAGAAGCACCCAGCTACTTTCCAGTGTACTCTCTGTCCTAAGCGATTCACAAGAGCCTACAACCTACGCTCTCATCTCCGAACACACACGGATGAGCGGCCTTTCGTTTGCACGGTTTGCGGCAAAGCATTCGCCCGCCAACACGACCGCAAGCGTCATGAGGGTCTGCACTCTGGTGAGAAGAAGTTCGTTTGTCGCGGCACTCTTCAGAGTAGCGCAAGCTGGGGCTGTGGTCGCAGGTTTGCTCGCGCAGATGCCTTGGGCCGACACTTCAGGTCGGAAGCTGGTCGTGTCTGCATCAAACCATTACTGGATGAAGAGGCGGCGGAAAGACAGAAGGCATGGCTTGAAGAACAGCAGCAGGCTCAAGTTGCCGCAGGGCTGGTGGCACCACAGCCCTTGCTGGCCCAGCCACACATGGACATGATGAACAATTTCCTTCCCGCCGCTATTTTACAGCAATACCCAGCTCTCGCCGGACTCGACTGGAATTCATTGCCCCAGGGCCCACCCCCGGACGAGGAAGCTTACAGCGGGCGGAGCTCCTTCGATGCATCCAGCGGCACCGACCTTCACGACGATCTCAGCGAAAACGAGCTGGGAGCTTACCCTTCTTCAGACCCCAACATGGGTGGCATGGTCGGCGGCATGAACATGGGCCAAGCGCAAGGCTTCGGTATGCATCAGCAACAACAGCCGCCGCAAAATTTCGGCGGCCAGGCGGGAGACTACATGAACGGCTTCGAGGGCCGATGACGCGTGTGAACGATGAACGATGTGAAATGCGAGGAACATGAAGGGCTCATGTTGCTCTTTATGACTCTTTCTTTTCTTCTGCTTCTTGCTGCGGCGGCGTGTGTTCTCCAAGGGGATTCGCGTCGTATGCATGCCACGATTGTTTTGACTTTTCTTTTTTCTGGGGCGGCGAACACCTTTGGAAACATATTACCACATTCGATACCACTGCCTGTTCTTGAGGCACAAAGGCATAGAGGAGTTTCTTTCCTATTTGATTCTGATTCACTTGAGGTGGTTGACGCTTTGTGGAGGTTTGAGCATTTGTTTTCTCTACACGACGCTCTTGTCATACTTGGCCAGGTCGAGATTACATTTCGAACTGTTGTCTTCGACAAGGCTGATAGTTATCATGACAGGGTTCTTGGTTCGAGTGTCTGCTGATACACTTTCGTACATTGCAATAACATTATGATATATGATCATTTTGTGCAATATTCAATTCATTCATAGGCTTCCGTGTCAAGTCCAGTGGTCTCTACAATTCTGCAGAAAGCGGACCTCCAAATTAGTGGGCATTTTTGCTGTGGTCCCTCCCTGGAAAGCGCCTAGAGTCGACGCCCGCCTTTTCCGCAGAGAGGCACATAACTTCAGCCTCACCCTTCTGAATCTGAACAAGCGAGGCTTCTGCAGCATGGGCTGAGGTTGCAACGCCACGAGCTGATCATGCGCCAGCTCTGCGCCCTCGCGTATGCAGAAGCGGGATGGGAGCTGGCACGGGAGACAGCAGAGCAGCTCAGCCTGGCTCGTCGCTGTGGTCAGTCTGGCCACTCCCTGTTGTGACAGCTTTAGGTCTGTTTTCGCGGCTCGCTCGACGACTCTGGCCAGTTTCTTTCACAATAACTCTCGCAGCACCACTTACGCTGGACTGCGTTTGTAGCGCCCAATCCGCTACACCCATTTCGCAGACTTGTCGCAACATCTACCTACCTTGCAGGGCCTCTCTTGCGGGATCTCTTGTGCAGGAGCTTTTTTGCGAGACCTCTCTGCTGGGTCTCTCTGCTGGACCTCTCTCGTAGGACTTTCTTCGCAGCTTAGTTTTGCGTATCGCTTCGCATACAACAGCTTCTCAGAGGCAAACCATGGCGCTGGCCCAACGCGTGGGGAATGACTACAGCAATATTCACATCGAAGGTGGCCGCACTATCTTGGGTAACGTGTATGGAGAGTCGTCAGATGAGCGCACCTTGCGGACAATTCTCGACAGTCTCAGCTACGATGGAATGACAGACCGTCGAGATACTCTGGCGGAGGCCCAAGAGGGTACTTTTGACTGGACGTTCTTGGAAGGCAAGACCAGATTCCTCAAGCGGCGTCGAAAGGGCCACGAAGGAGACGAATTTGAAAATGTACAGATGAACTTCAAGACTTGGCTAGAGGCAGACGACGAGGGTCTTTTTTGTATCATGGGCAAACCTGGTTCGGGGAAGTCAACTTTCATGTATGTCCACGGTATCACGCACATGACAAGCACGAAGGCTGACGGGATACCAGGAAGTCACTCGCAATGAGCGCCGACTTAAACCGCATCCTCCATGCGTCGACGAAAGGCATGAAGCTTCTCCGGGGCGATCACTACTTCTGGATACTGGGAGGGCACGTGCAGAAATCGCTCGAAGGCCTATTAAGAGCGGTGCTGCATGCTCTCTTATTTGGACTCTCGCGGGCTGGTGACTCTGCGGACATCGGGACGATCAAACATGTGTGCCAGGCTCGATGGCAATCGATTGGCATAGACCGTGCGTGGAGCTGCAAATTGCTGAAGGAAATGATCTCGCGCCTTGTCTTGACCGCGAACGCAAGAATCTTTCTCCTCATCGATGCTCTCGACGAGTGCGATCCGCAAGATCGCCTGGGCGACCTTGCAGATGTGATCGTTTGGCTCTCGCGGCTACCAAATGTCAAGCTTTGTGTTTCGTGTCGGCCATGGACTGCGTTCACTGGCCGCTTCAAGAATGCTTCGGTCTTACATTTGGATCGGCTGACTTATCGTGACATGAAGCTGTACATCGAGAACCGGCTGATCAGCGCTGAAACAGAGGCTGATCTATGTTCCACGTTCCGCGATGGCAATTCCCTTGCTGAAGACCTCATACACAGTATTGCATTTGCAGCACAGGGCGTGTTTCTGTGGGTCGAGCTGGTGGTGAACGCGATGTGCAGTGAGATCCGCACAGGCAGTTCCGTTGAGCAACTGCGCCTGACCATGGATGGATTTCCTACGGACCTTGACGACTATTTCCAGAAGCTCATTTTTGGTCGCATTGGCACTACTCGTCCCAATGTCCCAAAGACTGCAGCTGCGCTGAAGCTGGCCATGGTAATCCAAGACGACATAAACAGGCATGATGGCAGGACGCCAAACCCAGACGACTACCGGAACTTCTGGCTGCTTAGTATTGGACATCTGAAACCTGGGTTTTCGTGGAAAGATCGAGTTGACCCACGAAAATCCGATCATGATGAGGATAAGAAGTTGCGACAGACGAAGTTGTTCCTCGAGGAGGCGTGCAAGGATCTCGTCGTAGTACACGCAAGCGGCAAATCATACAAGGTGGCCTTTCTCCACCGGACAGTCTTCGACTTCTTGCGTGATAGCTCTGCGAGTCTCACCATCAAGAAGCATGCACCGGAACATTTCTCCCATGGGGACTTCCTTGCTAAGCTTGCCAAGTTACGGTATGTTTGTCGATTGCGAGAAGCCTGGATCGACTGTCAATCGTCGTACGATATGTTTGACACAGTTTTACGCCAAGTTGAAGATGCGAACCCATCTCACACACACCAACCATGGTTCTTGGCTTGCGAAGATATGATGGTCGAGGCCTTCAGGAACCGGTGCGTATGCCTTAGTCTAGATCATGTGCTTGGTCTGTTTCGTGCAAAACGATGCGGAGAGTTAGGTCGACACGGATTCTGCAGCCAGGAGGACATGCCACATGAAGCAGGCTGCCGAGGTCCTAGTCTCCACTACGAACATCTAGATGGCGCTACAATACAACTCAAGTGGTCCGGTGCTCCAAAGGTCGCCGTCGTGGAACTGCTCAGCCAAGCGTTGGAGTACGGGTGTGATCCCAATGAATCTGCTGGACTCTACTTTCGAGGCGACTCTTGCGAGCAAACTAAATGGGAACGCTGGCTAAGTTCTGCGTATCTTGGTTTGCAACAGTCCGGTCGAGTGGGAAATGTTCCGATTATCGAGTCACTTCTGCGGCATGGCGCCAACCCGCACGCGATGCCTTGCACAACGCTCCACCGAATCGGATCCAAGTGTTTTCGGAAGTCACTGTATGATCTTCTGCAGTTCATCGTACCAGCAGATTGCCTGGCTCCACTTCGAAATCTTCTAGCCGCTTGTTCCGAGCAAAATATTCGTCACACGTTACAACTCAATCAGCGCAAAAGAGCCGTCCGGTCTTACGTGATTGCAGAGCAGAAGTTCGCCTCTCGGGTGGTTGACCGATGCCCTCGGGGATTGCAAGAAGACGAAAGAGATGGTTGGGCAAAGTCGCAATGGATCAAGTGGCAAGACCACCGAGTCACATTCCTCCGAAGCCTAACGGAGCCGGACGCCGGTGACACTGTTTGTTTGACGTGGTGGACAACCGAAAAGCCCACCGGTCTCGTCACGTGGTGTGTAGATTGCCAGAGCAGGTCGTTCGTGTGCTTCACTTGCCCCTTCCCACACATTTTGACGCCCGACGCTCCCTGTACAGATCTTTCCGACGTCCTCGCAAGACGAGCGAGCGCGCACACTTCAGTAACGGTCTTCTGGGAGACCTGTAGAGCAGAGCTGCTTGCGAGAAGGGTTTGCGAGGACCAATCCAAATTTGGCGCTGTTTACGAGTTCCTGGGGTACGCGACTGACGACCTGAACCTCGATCCAGAAGCAGCAATCTCGGTGCTCAAGGAATGGTATGCCAAGAATCCGATCGAGCCGGACGCAGAAGCAAACATCCAAGGCATGGTAGCCCTGGCCGGACTAGGTCTCGACGGACTATCGACAGATGAGCAGCAATTCACAGACGAAACGTCCACTCCCTAGGACACTGTTCTCTTGATATACTGGACCTATACAAGATATTCCCAACCCCAGCCCCCGGGACCCAGAAACTCCGAAAACAAAACAACCGGTCAGACAGGACTACACAACCCCATCAAAGCCTCACCCTCGCCCCAATCCCCCCACCCACAAACCAAATCTCCTGCTCCCACCACCCAATCCTAACCCCAACGACAGCCTCCGCTCCCAACTTCAGACTGCCGCCCAGCGCCCTCTTGACAGCATCATACCCAACACTGCCAAAACTCCAATCAACCGGCAGTCTCGGAGTCACAATCCCGTTGCCCCATTCATCGACAGGCGGAACAGCGAAAGGCACATCGTACAGAATCTTGCCGGCCGGCTGGTGTTTGTAGATGGCAGTGGCGTTGATGGACGTGACGTACAGCGTGGTGGTGCGCAGTGGGGAGAGGAGGGTGAAAGTGGCCGAAGAGCCGATGAGGTGGAAGGTTGCGTCTTCGATGAAGTGCGGGCCCTCCTTCTTCGGCGGGTCGTCGTCTCCGTCGCCGTCTCCGTCGCCGTCCGAGGGCGGTGGATCGGAGCCGCCTAGATGGGGAGTGGGGAAGTTCACGGGGAACTTGGAGAGAGCGTAACCCAGGGCTGGTAGAGCGGGGATGGTGCCGTTGTGGGTTTGCAGGGTGAGGGTCGTGTTCCAGCCTGAGATGTATTGGCTGAGGAATTCGCGGCCTACGGCGGCGCCTTTCTTGCCGCCGAGCGTTGCTGGGTCCCAGATGGCGGTGACGGGGATGTTGGTGTTGTTTCCGGGGCCGACGTAGAGGTCTTTGACCGTTGCGTGGCCGAGAAGAGTGTTGTTGGCTAGGATGTTGATGTCGACGAAAGGGACGTTCGCCGTGTAATTGGTGGGATTGGTCAAGTTCACCAGGGCGGAGATGGTCAGAGACGACGCGGTTGTGTCGATGATGCTCAGGTTGAAGACTTTGGGTTGGAGTTTCTCGTCGATAGCATCGCCGGAGCCTTTGCCGCCTCGCGAGATGGCTGTTACACATGGCTTAGCTATCTAATCTATATTATAGATACAGGAAAAGGAAAACGGACAGCCTGGTCATGATATCGTTAAGAATGTGGATCACCTACGTTTCACCGGCACTTCACCCTCCGCCGGGATCTTTCTGATGGCGAATGCACCCAGCGCGGTCTCGGTCTCGACGTCGACCAATGCTTTGATTTTCAAAAAGACACTCTTGTCGCCGAAGAGTAGAGCCTGCACAACATCGGTGAAGACGTCGTTGTTGGTGATGTCCAGGGGTGCTTCGTTGATGTTGGACTGGACGAGAAGAGAAGGTCCGTCGTCGTTGGCGTCAGGCGGAAGGCGGGTGCTGTTGGCCTTTTGCCACTTGTGAAGATCAAGCTTGCCGAGCTTCTTGCCCTTGTAGAAGACATTGGCATCAGCGCGAACTCGGCCAACAGAGATGTTGAAGTTCATCTCTTCAGGTAGAGCGACAACAGCCTTGATGTTGGCGCTGATACGAGGATTGGACTCGGGTTTCTTAGGATCGGCGAAAGGATCAGGTAGACCAAAGTGGGTGTCCTCGAGGGTAAAGTTCTTGATGAGTGAGCCGAAAGTGCGTCCCGGCAAGGATACAGGTACTGTGATATCCTTCATCAAGTTTGACACCCAGTCGGGTGTGTCCGTGGAAGGAGAGTCGGATCCTTGAACATAAATAGTGGTGTCCTTGCCATTCATGTATTTGCCGATGATACTGTCCAGAGGCGATTCGTGTGTTTCAGGGCACGCTTTGATGAAATCGCCTGGAAGCTGACGCACGTTGCCGGTCACATTCAACTCGACATCCTGCTGAGGGTGAATTTGGATGTCATGGGTGAGAGCATCCGCGATCATGATGTGAGGTTCGTCTTTCTTGCAGTTGTCCACCAAAATTCCAAAGCCGAGAGGCGGGATTGTAAAGTCGACCGGGTAGTCGTTCTTGACTAGCAGTGCCACGTCGGCTGCCATACCTTTGCCTGACGGAATGTCAACTTCGCGGAAGTTGAGCTTCTGAATTTTGTACTTGGGCATGGTAGGGATGTCCTTGTTAGCGAACGTGATTTCCTGCAAGATCGTCTGTTCTCCGAGACTGAATATGCCGGACTTCAACGGGACGTTGGCTTTGCCTAGCACGCGCAATTGACCCAGTCGACCGTCAATCCAGTCTTTTGCTATTCTTCTGATGCCGTCCACGTCTCCAGGTTGCAAGTCACTCAAGAAGTCGATGTGTGTTTTATGGCCGTTCCTGATGTTGACTTTTATGGAAGGTACGTCCGCTGTTCCCAGCAAGACATTGCCGTATTCTGGTAGTGATACCTCAAGATCACTCTCGCCAGTCTTGATTTCTCGTGCAAACCAAGTTGCAAGCCTACCAATATTCCTGACATTCTTCTGATCGACTCTTGAAGCATCCATCATAAAGTCGCCTTGTACTCGCGCCTTTACTCCATCGGCCGTGAATGAGTCGATCGATAGGCTGGTGGGCTCAAACACAACCGCTTGCTGTGCATATTTCTCGACAATTGAAGGCGTGATGAATGCGAAGATCATGATGAGAGCGGCGACCAGGCACAATAGGAGCAGTGCCAGCAGGCTGGGCCATCTGCGTTTCGAGCCTTTGCCATCGCCACCAGTTTGGAGGGCGCGCAACAGCCCGGATGCCGAATGCTCGCGGGTCGGCTGGCTTTGTTCGGTGGCACCGGGCGATGTTTCTCGTCCGAGCAGAGGTGTGTTCTCTGATGCAGGTTCGGCTTCAATGTCTTCGCGTATGGGATCCCGGCCGCGAGTAGGCTCGTCCGAGGCATTGGAAGCCATCGTGGTGGTTGCTCGTGCGGATGATTCGCGTTGTGTAATTACTTGGGATTTTGGTACATGTACATTCTCCCACCGAGAGAAGTGACTAGACAACAAGGGTATACAAGTGTGCGTCAAAGGAATGGTGGAGGATGTGGTGTGGTGGAGTTGAGAGTGCAGATGATGGTGCTATCAGGACGATGGTCCTTGGTCGCTGAAGCGAGGCGCGGGCAGCAGCTGATTGCGTCGATGATGGCTGGCTCGGCGCTCCACACGTGCAGCCGCGTCGGCCCCGGACCAACTATAAACTTAGTTGGAAGCTCGGGCATTGACTCACGTTCAGTTCGGACGACTCACGTAAGAACTTATATACACACATAGCCATTGGCCCATTTGCAACTCTTCCATTCCTCCATACTCGAACTTCTACTTTCACCAACCTGCAATCATGGTCGCCACTCGCCTCCTTCGTCCCTCCAACTCCTGCCTTCGTGCACTCAACAAGCGCTCCATCACCACCTCAGCTTCCGGCACACCTCAAACATCACCGTTCGCACCTCGTCATCTGCTCTCAATCGCCGACCTCTCACCTCAAGAACTCACTACTCTTGTTCGCAATGCCTCTGCCCACAAGACCGCTGCAAAATCGAGCTCTCTGCCAGCTCACTTCACATCCTCTTTGGCCGGCAAATCCATCGCTCTGACCTTCTCAAAACGCTCCACCCGCACTCGCGTCTCGACCGAAGCAGCAGCAGCCATGATGGGCGCACATCCCATGTTCCTCGGATCGCAGGACATCCAACTCGGCGTCAACGAGTCCCTTTACGACACCTCACTAGTGATTTCCAGCATGGTGTCCTGCATCGTCGCCCGCGTGGACGGCCACGCCGATGTCGCAGATCTTGCAAAGCACAGCTCGGTCCCCGTAATCAATGCGCTCTCAGACCTCTACCACCCGCTCCAGACGATCGCCGACTTCCTGACCGTTCACGAAGCTTTCCCTTCAACCCAGACCTCCGCTTCCTCCAAATCCCTAGGCCTTGAAGGCATGAAGATCGCTTGGGTCGGCGACGCAAACAACGTGCTTTACGACCTCGCGATCGGCGCCCAGAAGCTCGGCGTCGAGATCTCGGTTGCGACACCTAAAGGCTACGAGATCCCCGCCTTCATGCGCGACATCATCAACAACTCCGCGCCCAACGGCAAGTCTACGCTGAGCGAGACCAACGTTCCCGAAGAGGCGGTCAAGAACGCCGACATCATTGTCACGGACACATGGGTTTCGATGGGCCAGGAGGAGGAGAAGGCGAAGCGCTTACAGGACTTTGCCGGCTTCCAGGTCACCAAGGAGCTGGCGCAGAGGGGAGGCGCAAAGGAGAACTGGTCGTTCATGCACTGTCTGCCGCGTAAGCCTGAGGAGGTCAGCGATGAAGTCTTCTACTCGCCAAAAAGCTTGGTCTTCCAGGAGGCCGAGAACAGGCTGTGGGCTGTGCTCAGTGCGTTTGAAGGTTTCGTTGTCAACAAGGGCAAGATTGCTTAGATGTAGAATACAACAAACGATGATATCACAAGTGAGATAATGTACGGCATGTCTAGGTGAGCAAGAAATCTGGGATTTGTAGTACACGGGTGCCATTCTTTTGGCTGCGAAGCTACACAAAACATATCTTCTCCGCCCTGAGATGCCGAGAACGCAGGAACGCTGCAAATTGACGCGGAAAATCGCGCCGCGCGAGAAAGTTTCGAGGAACCGTTCTCTCCGGTACGCTTAACCAGGAGGAAGGGTGCTCTGGTCGACGACATCCTCAGCGTCCTTCTCCTCGATCTCACTAGGACCGTGAAGAGGCGAACGGGGAAGGGCCATGAGACCTGTAGGGCACGTGTCAGTATATGTGTTGTGGTGTAAAACGAGTATTCGAGATATCGGTATGACTCACCTGTTCTAGCGCTCTCCAAGATACCAAACGGCGCAATCAATTTCATGAAACTATCAATCCTTGAAGGCTTCGCTGACACCTCGACGATGCAGTTGTTGGTGCTGATGTCCAAGACCTTGCCGCCGAACTGGTGGGTCAGGTGTGTGATGTGCTCCAAGTGCTGGTTCTTCAGACGCAGCGCCTCGGAGGGTGCGAGGTTGCGAGGGTGGTAGTCGACCTGCTGCTGGTGGGTATTGTGCTGCTCGAGCTCTTCGGGCGTCATGTCCTCGGTGGCAGTCGACTGGTGCCAGGCGTCGGCATCGGTCATCTCGCGGTGGTGCGCAAGAAGCTCCTCGAAGTACTCGGGGCCGAGAATCGAGACCTTTGCGAGCAGCAATTCACGCTGCACCAACGGCGCGGTGGTGTAGTCCAGCACAGCCCAGACCGGGACGAGGTCCTCGAGCTGGCGGCGGGCCTGTTCAACAACGCCATCCTGACCCTGCAGCACAATGGTCATGCGCGAGAGGTCGGCGACCTCGGTGGAGCAGACGACCAGCGAGTCGATGTTGAAGCCGCGGGCGGCCAGAATTCCGGACACGCGCGACAGCACACCAGGCTCGTTTTGCACGAGGCAGTTCAGGATGTGACGGTTGCGCGGCGACTGTGAGGGCAGCGGAGTTTCGTACAGAATGCTCGAGACGGCGGCGGCGGGCGAGACACTGGGTGCTGCTGCTGCGGCGGGCAGAGGTTGGATACGGCGGTGCAATGCCTTGTAGGCGATGGCGGAGGTCGAGGATGACTGGCGAGTCGTCTGGCGGCCGAGGGCAAAGGGCTGGCGCGAGGCATTGCGGCAAAGCAATGCTTCAGCCTGCAGGGCGCGCAGAGCTGTTCGTCTTGAAGCCATTGGTGTGTTTGTGTGTGTGTGAAAGAGACGAGCTCGCTGTCAATGACTTGCTTGCTCCAGCTTCTTTTGCAGCGCTCCGTAATCGGCTCCCAGCGAGACAGAGGCGGGTCTGGGGAAACTCCGGGCCGGGCCGATAATCTTAGTGGCAGGCTTGGGCTCGGGCTCATGTCAAGATAATTGTTCACGCGGCAAGAAGGCCGAGCGCGACAGCTCCATCGAACTTCGAGGAACAGCCCTTTCGCATCTCGTCCACCACCCAAGCATACCAACAAACTTCCTTTCTTCGCACACCCACCACCGGCTACATCCATCCAACATGGGCGACGAACCGCGCAAGCGCTCACGCTTCGACCAGGAAGAGCCGCCGCGGCGTAGCAAATTCGACCGCCGCTCGCGTTCTCCGCCGCATGGCGATAGCGAGCGCGCGACACGTAGTCGCAGTCCGGTAGCGAAGACGGTCGAGGGATCAGGACCCAAGAGGGACGCGGCAGCTGCGGCCGCCGAGGCAGCAGCACGTATCAATGCCCAGCTGAGCCAGAAGAAGGCCCCGCAGCATGTCGACGTCCCGCCAATTCGTGCAGTATGGCCTTGTCCTCTCCTGTCTTGGTAAGAAGGCAATTTTCGAGGAAGATGCTGACTTTTCCCGTCTAGACCAACTCCCCCAGTGTCGCTCCAGGCGGTGCCAAGTCTCCCTCTGCTGGCGATAGTGCTACCCTCAATGTCGAGATCTACCAGCAAGACGGTGACTACATCAAGGACATCGAGGTCAATGATTTGCGTAATCGCTACACCCTGACTAAAGGCAGCACTCAGAAGATGGTAAATACACACTCTTGCACCTTGGCCCACTGATCTTTCCAGACCTTCCCTGCTTGTCCTCCCACCATTCACATACGCGCACTTACCCACAGTCATCCATGGGTTTGTGTCAAACGTTTGGGGAGAAATGTCAATGCTCACGTCTAGCCATCAACAAGCCGCAGCTGCCAGCGCGCTCCATTTGCACAAGCTGACCTCGTGGAATCTAGATTAAAGAAGAAACTGGCGCCGGTACGCTCCCGTCCATTACCGATTGTTTTACTCACTTAGGACCAAACAAGCTCACACTTTTCAAGATGTTACTACCAGAGGAAATTACTACCCCGACAAGCGCATGGCCACTGCTGCGGTGAGTGGGATCGACATTTACAACTAACGGACACGCGCTCATTTCTTACAGAACCCGCCGCTTTACCTCCATGTTACCAGCATCTCGAAGGAAGGTCTGGAGGCAGCTGTCAAGAAGATCGAAGAGATGATGAAGCAAGAACTTCCGAATTTGATCGACGAACGTCGCTTCCGTCGCCCTAGAGAGGAACAACCCCAAGTGGAGCGCGATCACCTGGGCCGTCGCAAATGGCCTGAGGAGCGTATCCCGATCGATCTCGAGCCCATTCCTGGTTTCAACCTACGCGCTCAAGTCGTTGGAGCTGGTGGATCTTATGTCAAGCATATCCAGCAAGAGACGCGTTGCCGAGTCCAGATCAAGGGACGGGGCAGTGGATTCAAGGAACATGACACTCAGATGGAGAGCGATGAGCAGATGTACTTGCACGTTGCGTACGTGTTTTTGGAGTGACAATTCTGTCTTGGAAAGCGCTGGACTGACATTCTCTAGTGGCCCGGATCCCCTCGAAGTTGAGCGCGCAAAGGAAATGTGCATCTCCCTTCTCGACTCCGTCAAGCAGTCATACGCAGAGTTCAAGGAACGTCCTCCCCGTGGTGGCGGTGGATACGGTGGAGGATACGGCGGCGAGGAGCGTGGCGGATACGGAGGCCGTGGTGGGCGCGATCGCGAACACGGATCGTACGGCGGCGGCTCGAGCTACGGTGGTGGCGGTCAGTCCGGTTACGGAGGTGGAGGCCAGTCTGGATACGGTGGCGGCGGTGGTGGTAGCTCTTACGGTGGCGGATATGGCTCACAAACTCCTGGAGGCCACGCAGCCTATGGAGGTGGTGCGCAATCGCCTCAAGCAGCAGTTGCGCCAGTCGCAGCTCAACCCGCAGCCGCTGCGGCCGTGATTACACCTGAGCAACAGCAGGTGAACGCAGCTTGGGCGACTTACTACGCTCAGAACCCTCAGGAAGACCCCTACGCAGCGTACGGTGGTTGGGCCACAGTGATGGCAGCTTATGGCATGGCCGCCCCACAGGCTCAGCCTCAACAACAGTATGCCGACTACTACCAAAGCCAGATGGCGCAAGCTGGCACTCCGACGCAGAACGGTGGTGCGCCGCCACCTCCTCCGCCGCCTGAGGACAATTCTGCTCCCCCGCCACCCCCTCCTGGTCCTCCTGGAGCTGGCGGCTACAGCAGCGTATGTTGAGAGTCCGTTGCCATCTCAACACAACTATGCTAACAGTTCGTAGGTCCCTCCGCCGCCTGGCATGTGATAGCATCAAGGCATTCCACTGGACTGCAGATTCATTGTGTACCCATATTACTGATCGCTACACAACTAGGCGGAAAGACTTGTCACAGGATTGGATTGTATTCATCTGAGTATGTACGCACGAGAACACCAAATTCGCATTCAGTTCGTTGAAGCCTTAACATGTACAGCGGCGAATATTCTGAAGTCTGATAGTCTCTCAGCGGTGCTATAGCAACAAGGTCTGCGCTGACTCGTGAATTGATACCGTAGCGCGATGATGTTCCGACCTCGTCTACCTTTCGTACGACCGACGAACGGTGGTGTTCACTGTCTTTGACCATCGACATCGCTCCGCCATACAGCATTTAAGGGTAATTGTTCTTCATCTGCCAATATTCACACCCTAACCCAGTCTGGCAGAGACTAAATCATAAACGCAAAGCAAAGCATATCATGCACTGTATTCCTTCGCTTGAGCGGTCGTCTAAGCCTTGTAGACGCTCGTTCGGCTCATTACACATCGACAACCATGGCAAGTATGAGAGAGTGCACTAAACGGCATTTGTTCGAAACGCCGTTTTGCCGGCTCAGCATTCTACCCTTTGTACTGCTTGATAGCCTTCAAGAGCAAAACGGCAATGTCACCTGCCATCGCAGTCTTACGGCCCAAGAACCATAGGCACTGCGCGCAAGCGTCGATCCTCCTTACGAGCCTCTGCCTCTTCTCTTCAGCACAAATGGACGCGGGGGCCTCCTGAGTCTCCAACCCATCCAGAACCCCCAAATGATACAGCGCCGCTTTCGCGAAAGCATTAACCAACAAGATCGTCCAGGGCTCCGTCAGCAGCGACCCCTGGTTTACCGCAAAGTGCAGATCCGGTAGCTGGCGCCCGCCCGCGTCCTTCTCGCTGGGAGTCGTCACGAAAGCTATATCGGCGAGTTCGCTGGCACTGGCTTCGCGGATCTTGGAAGCCAGGTTCTCGGCTTTGCGTCGCCGGCTGCTTTCCTCACTCCCCAGACCGTTGCTGTCGACGAAGTCGATGAAATCGGCAAACATCAGCGCTCCTAGGTGCCAGGGGACTACGATGCAGACGAACCACCCCTTGATCCGCGGTGGCACGTTGCTGTAGTCGCGGATCAGACTGCGGAAGAAGGAGCCATAGGTCATTCCCCAGTACTTGTACAAGAGCAGTGCGCCGCCGATGACGTCCTCGATCGGCCGACCGAATTGCCGTTTGCGTAGGGTGTTTTGGAGGTAGGAGATGTAGCGGAAGAGCAAGACTTTCACTGGTGCGGATCTGACGACGGCTTCGGCGGCTTCGTGGTAGCTGCAGGGCCACGAAAGCGTCGCTGACGGGATCTCGAGGTCGTCTTGTACGAAGATTCGGGCTTCCCAGCGTTGGTGGACCAGGCTGCTGGACTCGTTGTCGTCTTCGGGCTGGCAGTCTTCGTCTGTGACTGTAACGGGTTTTTCGTTTAGCGACGAGGAGACGGTGTCGAGCATGACGGCGAACCAGTACACAAGACCGATGGTAGATCTCTCTTCTGCCGACAGTTCGGCTTGCGGTTTAGCGCCGTCTGAGAACACGCTGAAGCCTGTCTCTGCGACGTCAAGGCGGAACTTCATGGCGTGGATTTTTCGAGTCGCTCGTTCGATAAAGACGGGTTGGCTTTGCGTTGCTAGGATCTTTGTGACTTCCCGCTTGCTTCTGCTCAACATACTTTCCGTGTAGTCATACGGGAATGACTCTGTCTCTTTTTGTCGCGTTGAGGGCTTGTGCACCAATCCGAAGACAAGCTCTGCATAGACGACGCGGTACGACTCCAGAGGTGAGCATTCTTCCAGTGCCCGCCTGGCTTGTTCCCAGGTCGAATTTCTGACATTCTGCTCGAACTCGTTTCCCTCATCTAGAGGATCATGCGACCAAGCCGACTGTTGCGCTCTGCCCTGCACCAGTCCCTGAGACCACTGCGTAGCGAAAGCTAGGATAGCCAGTGAGAGTGCCTTCGAAGCTGCTTTGTTTTCGCTCTGTGTCAGCCGCAGCTGACCTATCTTCTGAGCAGCCCGATCGAGCTGTATTACACGGCGAATCATTCTATTTGGCCATGCGGCGTCGCCTGAGTGGCGCGTACTGCTGTTTGCAGGAGTCATAGGCTTGACTCGAGACAGCTCGGAGCCTCGACGGGGTCGCATTTTATACGGGCAAGTGTCTTCTGAGAGCCAGCACGCGAGGTTGTTCTCAAGCACATCGTGGTAGATTCCGAGGAGACTGTCGGTGATGAGCGAGTGGTTTATTGAGGCCATGATCTCGTAGTCTGCGCTGTAAGGGGATATTGCATGGCGTTTGGAGCGCGGTGCTAGGACGCTTTTCTCTGTGGCGTAGGGGTCCTCAGTCTCATCCTGCGGGAAAGGTACATATGTTGAAGCTGGTTGAGAGTAGGTGAGAGATGGATCTTCGGTCGAGTTTAGCCATGTGGAGCCTTCTACGTCCAGACTCGAGGCATACGAGCCGTTGCTGATAGGGAAGTTGGGGAAATAATCAAAGGACGTCTGATTCCCTGGTGGCATGTGTTGATATGGTGTCTGGAATGGCGCAGTAGGAACAGCATGCGGCAAGGCATCGTCGCCGCCTGAAGAGCCCGAAGTGAGATTTGGAACCTCTGCTGTCAAAGGGTAACTGGGAGATAACTCAAACGAGCCATCCCACCTTAGGGCGGGATCATCCCAGTATGAGTTGTTGCTTGACGATGGCGTGGCGAAGGACGGCAAGTTGTCTTGGAAGTTCCTGTTGGTGTCAACTTTAGTCTGACTTGTGGATGTCGGTGCCGCTGAAGGTCGGAACGCGTATGCCGCAGACGTTAGTATGTTTCCCGATGAGTCGGTTCCGGTCGAGGAGCTGGTTCGTTGCCGCTTGATGTGTCGCACAGAATGGAGCGGGTCCTTTTGAGTATCAGCAGACGATGCAGACAACGTCCTTGCCGCCGGTACGACCTCTCCCCAGTATAGATTGAGGCTGCAACACTTTGACGTCTTGGTACAGTAGGAGCATGGGAGTAAGCGATGGTCGGGGGTGGGTGTAGTGGAGGAGTGGAGATTCAACGCATAGCCATCACAGGCCTTCCTGGAACGTCTGCATTGCTCGCACGAGTGGTTCTGTCGACGTATCCGGCCGTTTGACATGACTGACGTGATGTGATGGTAGAAGATGGGTCGTCAACTTGTCGGAGGCGAATGGCCTGTGGAGTACAGGAGCACGGAGCTGATGGAGTGGTGGCCCGTTTACAAGGCAAGGTTTCTGAAGAATCGGGTCAACAGATTCCGGTGAGCCGCTGATAGTCTGTGCATAGAAAAGGTACTCACCACGGTACTGCCTCATGGTACTACTGTCGTGCCCTTTGCCTCCCACTTTTTGCCCCGCCCTCCACACGCCCCACTTCGCTCCCCAGATGGAGTGAAGTCTAATGAATATCGCTAAAGTATGTCGACACTCACGGTGGTCTCAGCGATTCTTGTATGTCGAGTCAACTTCTATGCCAGGGTGGAGGGAAAGAGCAATGCCCGGCTAACGTCTTCTCACTGGATCAAGAGTCGGTAAGCGGCAGTATCAGAAGCTCCAGCAATTCTCAAAGATATTGGAGCCGATGAGATCATCTTTACAACAAACCTTTGCATCTACTGAGACGTCACGAGATCTTCGGAACCGACAGCGGTTCCGAACCATCCCTGCGGATCCGACATCAAACTTGCGTCTTACTATATGCCTGACTATCTTACGAGTCGCGATCCACAACCGATGTCTCCATCGAAGCACGGCGTGCAGGTAATGGCATGATCGAGGCATGTATGCGCTTCAGGTATAAGAACAGCGACATCCAATCTGATCAATCGGCAAGTACTACAATCTTCAAGCATTCCCTACTACACCTTTTCCAATCTCACAACTCATTCACAATGACTGCAGCCGTCGTGATACCTTCGCACATGCGACCTGTGCCAGGCTCGATCAACATTGCCGCAGCAAAGTTCCCACAATCAGTCAAGCCAGCCAAGTCCACACAGCCTTCTGAGATTGCCGCCAACTTCGTCAGCTCATTCAACAACGCCTTGCAACGAAACAATCTCTTGGACGTGTCACTGCTCTTCCTGGAAGGTGGATATTGGAGAGATCATCTCGCTATCACGTGGCAGCTTCGCACTCTCCAAGGTCCGGCTCGCATCTATGACTTCCTCAAGGGGGCCGCCACGTCGAGAGATGGATTCAGGATCAAAAAGATCGAAGTCGATGCATCTAACGCGGTGAGGGCGCCAAAAGTTGCACCCGTCGATGCAGACGGCGAGGTCATGGGTGTTCAGTTCTTCCTTACCGTTGACACCGCCATTGGCACTGGACTTGGTCTCGTCCGTTTGGTTGAAGAAGCTGGAAGTTGGAAGATCTTCACCCTCTACACAAGATTGGAGGAGCTCAAAGGGCACGAAGAAGCCATCTACGATCGCCGTCCTAGAGGTGTCGAACACGGAGGAAAGCCGGGTCGTCAGAACTGGGCCGATAGAAGAGCCGCTGCGATCGACTACACGGATGGAAGCGAGCCCGCTGTAATCGTCGTTGGTATGGAAAAAAATCGTAACACCAGTGAGAATTCCGCTAACTGATACATGTATAGGCGGCGGTCAAGGCGGTCTGACAGCTGCTGCACGACTGAAGACCATGGGCGTCAACGCTCTTGTCGTCGACCAGAATGAGAATGTTGGCGACAACTGGCGCCAACGCTACCACCAACTGGTCCTACACGACCCAGTCTGGTACGACCATCTTCCCTACCTCAGCTTTCCTAGCGGTTGGCCTATCTTTACCCCAAAAGGTATTATTGCCGCTGTCCATAACAAGTCTTGGTTCATACTGACCTGAAAAGACAAACTCGCCCAATTCTTCGAGTCCTACGCCACCTTACTCGAACTCAACGTCTGGACAAGCACCGAAATCGTCCACACAGCATGGGAGGCCGATCAACAGTGTTGGACCGTGACCGTGAAGCGTAGCAAGGCAGACGGCACGAGCGAAACCCGAACCTTCCACCCGAGACATATTATCCAAGCAACCGGCCATTCGGGCAAGAAGAACATGCCCACAATGAAAGGCGTCGAGAACTTCGCCGGCGACCGCCTATGCCACTCCTCCGACTTTCCAGGCGCCCAAGACAACAGCAAAGGCAAGAAAGCCATCGTCGTAGGGTCCTGCAACTCCGCCCATGACATCTGCCAAGATTACCTCGAGAAAGGCTACGAGATCACCATGGTCCAGCGCTCGACCACACACGTTGTATCGTCGAAAGCCATCACGGACGTCGGCCTCAAAGGCCTCTTCGACGAACACGGCCCGCAAGTCGACGAGGCAGACATCCTCCTCCACGGTCTTCCAACGCCAGTCCTGAAAGCTCTGCAAGTCAAAGTCTGCGGCCTGCAAGCCGAGCACGATAAGGAGATGCTTTCGGGGCTGGCCAAAGCGGGTTTCAAATGCGACAGTGGGCCAGATGGAGCAGGTCTGTTCATCAAGTACTTCCAGCGCGGCGGCGGCTACTACATCAATGTTGGAGCTTCCGAGCTCATCGCTTCAGGCCAGATCAAGGTCAAGCAAGGCCAAGAGATCGAAGAGGTGCTTCCTCACGGTCTGAAGTTTGCCGACGGCGAAGAGCTGGAAGCCGACGAGATCATCTTCGCGACCGGGTATCAGAACATGCGCACGCAGACTCGCACGATCTTTGGAGACGAGGTCGCGGATAAGGTCGGCGATGTCTGGGGATTCAACGAAGAGGGTGAGATGCGGACGATCTGGCAGCAGAGTGGGCACCCTGGCTTCTGGTTCCATGGTGGTAACCTCGCCATGTGTAGGTATTACTCGAGATTGCTGGCGCTGCAGATCAAGGGTCTCGAGGAGGGTTTGTACCAATCTGATGAGGTGTAGATGAGGGTCCTGGGCGGACTATATGAGCTTAGGTTCGAGTATAGCGTCTGGTGTAGTTCCGTATCAGCCTTCGCAGAAACAAATGTTGTTGTCAGTTCGTCACCTATACCTACCTTCTCGACTTCGAGATGCTTGCAAAGTATTGCGTCGTGACACATCTCAAGATCCAATACTAGGTCTATCACTACACAAAAAATGCTTTTTAATGTCCGCGGCCGCCTGTCAGTAATGTTTGCATTGCATTAAAAAAAAAAAAAGAACTTGTGCGGCTGCAACTGTGACCATCTCCTACTTCTACTCTTAGCTCCATGTCAGAGTACACCACCCCAAGGAAGAAGGGATGATGCGAAAAAGTATACAAAAAGAAGATGTTTGTGCGACGCTGGTGAGCCAGCGCCGGAAGACTTTGACGATTGAAGAACTGTCAGGAATTCTGAGATGCTCCTCAACAGGGAATCGAACCCTGGTCTCCCGCGACTTGTTGTGAGGTTATCACATGACAACTAGTGCGATGTTAGTGGTTGATCGGCAGGAAAGCTGGAGATCGGTGGATGCTTACGCGGAAATCATAGCCACTAGACCATTGGGGATTTGGTGCACTGTTTTACACCAATGGATGGTGGTTTCGAGTGTCACGGAGTATATAAAGACTGGATTGCGACAACATATCATAGATCAGTAATCACCAACGAGTTGATGAAAACCAGGTCGTTTCAAAAGCCGGAGCGTTGTGGTCGCATGTCCAGAAGCACAGAAGGGAAATGAGGAAAAGCTGACCATGTATCGATACAGAGCAGACTCTTTGGACTGGAAGTCAACAACGAAGTAGTGAGTCGTCTTGAGTAGAAAGTTGGTTGCAAGCCGTTGACCGTTATCATCAGTCAAAGCTGACAGACTATCTACCAAAATTCACACCTCGACTCGGGTCCCATCGACCATCAACAGTGCTACCCGCCCTCGAGCCTTGCTGGGATTGACCACCGGCCGACGCACTGGCACCTCCAGGAGGTCCTCCAAATACAATCGGCATACCCTCCTGCCACGTCTGCACAGCTGGAGTCTGCGCGACGGCCACGGGCGGCGGTTGAGCCTGCGGTCGCTGCGGCATGGGAGCAGGCATTGCCTCTTGTCCAACGACCCTGGCAGGCGGCGATGTGTGCTGTTCTTGTGCCGCTTTCTGCTGCCTCAGGTTCGCTTGGTTGGACTGCTGGATGCGTAGGCCGGCCATTGCATCTGACAGATCGGCTTCCATACTCTGCGCCTCGGAGCGGCGTGCATAGACGAAGTTTCGGCATTCGTCGCGGAAACGGGTGGTGATGGCTGCTAGATCGTTGTAGAACTTGCGGCCTGTGTCAAGGTTGCGCAGGATCTCCTTGTACGATGTGTAGGCGTTTTCGAGGTTCTGCAGGGCAGTCTCGCGTTCTCTCGAGGACGTGTCACCACGCCTGGCAGCTTGGAAAGAGCTGTTCGTTTCTTTCACGCGATCGAGGAGGCGGGTTTGTTCACTTTCCTCTTTGCGGATGTCGGCCTCGTCAACGTCGTACTTGTGTAGGCGCTCGTCGAAGAATGTCTCGAATTGTGATGCTGCGAGTGGTTGCATGGGAAGTTCACGCTCCAATCTTGCTGCCTCTCGCAAGAGCTCGGGATTGACATCGTCCTCTCTGGCCTTCAGTCTCAAAGCCTCGACCTTCTTCCTTCTCCGGCTTTCCAACCGGTTGACTTCGTTGAGAGCTGCACGTAACATGTTGACTTCCCGCTCCACCTTGGCTGTGATCGTAGCTCTTCGAGACGATGGTACATAGTCTTCCAGATCACGATCAGTACCGCCCAATAGTCGTATGAGGCTCTCATTCTCTCTCAGCCGCGCTTGCACCAGGCCATCACTGCTCTCCGCCTGCTTCAGGTATCCTTCAATGGCGTTGACTTGTTCATAGAGCTTGGGGACAGCGCTTGGTCCAGGAAGTCTGCTCCACCTCTCGGTACCGTATTTCCGACGTGCTGCTTCGTCCTCGCCAGCTTCCTGCCTGAGTAGATCAACGCCCTCCTGGTACAATTTACGGTTGTTGTTCTTAAGCTTCTCCGTATCTGCAATAGTAGCGTGTAATCGATGAACTCCATTTGCTTGTCGAATCTCCTCAGCATGCGATGCAACGCCTGGTGGGAGTCCAAGCGGCTTCTCAAGAGCTTGCAGTGAGCCCGGCAGATGGAGACTCGACAGTAATTCGTGAACCTTCTGAGTGAGATTTTCAAGCTCCGCAATGATCGTGTTGTTGACCAGGCGGTCCCTTCTATCAACATAGATTGATGCTGCGACGTGGACGCTGTATGGAACCAGCTTCGCGAAAAGCGGCTTGCCCAGCTCTCCGTGGTCGCCCAGCATCTCCTGTGAATTGCTGACTTCTTTGGGAACTCGCGCGGCTACCATGCTCGCTCTGTCCAGCTGCTTCAGCTCTGCCTTTGGAGGCTCGGGCATCAAGTAGATGGTGTCGTTGTCCTTCTCAGACCGTTTTAAATCCTCGCTCACTCTCGTCTTGAGCCCGTTGAGGTCTGCCAGCACTGACTTGTTGATGTACCTGCCCTCTTTCAAGGCCTCGTTCACGCAGTTCATGCTATCCCTCAAACGCGCGACTTCTTCTCCGTACTTTCTCTTCTCCAGACAATCGCATGCAGCTCGGTATTGTGCGGCTGCGGCAAAGTGATGGTGCTTCGCGTTGACATGATGTATCCATTCTGAGCTGATGCTGTCGCTCTTCAGTGCCCAGTCGCCTGCGTCGGAGTATAGGTCGCTAACCTTTGCAGCGAGCTTCGAGATCGATGCGTCTTTCAGCCCATCCTTGACAGCCTTTTGCCAGAAACACTCTTGTGCTTGTGCGAGCATCATGGCCTCCACGCTCTCAAGCGTCAAAGTATCCATGTCCTCTGGCGGGTTACTTCTGAGCTCCGGTATTATTTCCGTCTTCAAATGGCTGAGAACGCCTGCAGCGAAGCAAAAGTTCGAGGCTGCTGACTTGAGACCCTCTGAAGTTGCCCTGTTCGAGGAGAGTGCGATTTGCGAATACATGGCGGCGAGGTTGAACAGCACGTTCGCGAGCTCGAATCGAATGTTGTTTTCGGTGTGGGCGTGTGAGGTATGGTAACCGAGGGCTGGATACCAGGTGAAATCTGCTCCTATCTACTTCATATATCACTCTTGGTCAGCGATTACTCTCCATTTGCCTGGGTGTCCAAGTAGCATATACGTACATCAACTGGGAATTTCCCACCCATCCAGACCAGCTGAGCAGCATAGGCCTGGAGCTTCCGTATACCACTCGCGTGTGGCTCGAGAGAGGTGACGGCATCCTTTCGCAGCTGGTCGATGATTTCCAGGTCGCGAGCAAAGGTATCGGGGTGTTGGTCGTATTTGGTGGAGATGTAGGATCTGATTGCGTCGGAGAAGAGTAGGTTGTGGGTGCGACGGAAGGGTATCGGGAGGATATTGCTGTTGCCCGACATGGCTACGAGCTATCCGAGAGGTGTTACGCGGTTGAGTGTTTGAACAGAAAGAACGTAATGTTATCGAAGGCTGAGGAACATCGAGTGTGAAGTCATCGCCCCGCCATTCTGGAAGTCGCAATCAGGGTTAGTGTTGGGGTTTGCTCAATACATGTCGTTCCATTCGATGGTGTTGTCAACGGCATCGTTTGTCTTATGGTTGATTTCAGTAGACAGACGATGCCAATTCTATATCAGAGTGAGATGCTCAGGTTGATAATCGCGTGTTACGACTGTCATATCCTGACATTGTATTGCACTTCTCCAATGCAATCAAGTACTGTGAACACGACCAACTACATTTGATGATTGAAGTGTAGCATGCTCGACAATACATATGCTACGAAATCAACAAAGCCGATCGAGTGTCCCACAGCCAACTACGATGACCACCAATATCATCAGAAGAAGAGTTTTGTCAACCAATATTGCTATGGAATGAATATAGCTCGACATCAACCCTAACCCGCAGACCGAACCCCTCGATTGCAGCAGTGATGGCGGGGCAGTCAATGAAGTCGTCTTGTCCCGAACCAGCGAAACTTGCTCAGTGGACTCTCGGTCAGACGAGCTAGAGTCGCAAGGCGGTGTCGCAAGTGTTATACGAGGCGCCCCCCGTTGTAGGGCATATAGTACGGAGGTCAATGTCCCGTCAAGTATTAAAGGTAGGTATCCTCTAGCAGTTCATCACGGTCCTTGGTTCCTGCCTTTCCCCTTGTGAACACTTGACCGCATTACAAAGCAGCTCTCGACTCCTCCCACAACACCAACACCAACACCACAACACTTCAACCCCCCCACCAACCTACCAAACCCAACAACAAATACCACCCAAAATGGCCGAGCACAACTACAAGTTCAACATCACCATGACCTGCGGCGGCTGCTCCGGCGCCGTGGAGCGCGTGCTGAAGAAGCTCGATGGTGAGTCCCAGCAGCAGCAGCGGCGGCGGCGACGGCAGTCGCCTTTATGCTACAAGCAGCGCACATCGCTAACACACCCTTTCCCAGGCGTCAAGAACTTCGACGTCTCCCTTGAGAGCCAAACCGCAACCGTCACAGCCGAGGAGAACTTGGACTACGCAACCGTGCTGGAGAAGATCAAGAAGACCGGCAAAGCCGTCAACTCTGGCGAGGCCGATGGTGTTGCGCAGGCGGTGTAAAGCACTCGTCGTGTCGACACCAGCAGGGAAATTGAACATTAGGCGCGAAGAGGAGTTACAAGGAGTTTTATGAAAGCGAGCGGACATCCGCCGTAAGGGAATACATTTCATTCATGAGCATGATGCTGTCGTCATTGTAATGATGCCAAACACCAGCTAGATCGTAAGGGGAATTATATACGGGACACAATCTGGCTATAACATCAAAAGGAACATCGTAAACACCGGGCTGGCTCTCTCTAGAACCTAGCCTCAACCTTGTCATGCACGTCTCCCAACGCCCACTCGTTGCGCGCCTTCTTCGAACGCACGGTGTCTACCTGCGCTCTGGTGAAGCCCTTTGCCTCGACGGCTGGGTTGTAGCCCAGCTTATTCCTCTTACCAATCTCCTCGGAGCTGACAGCATCGCTCGCCTTGCCGTCTGCGCGCTTGTACACACTCACCACGACAGCGCCGCCGAGACCGAGGTTGTGCTGCATTGCTGCGGTCGTGCCTTTGACGAGTCTGTTGTTGGCCCAGCCACGGAGGTGCCAGACCAGCTCAGCGCACTGTGCAATACCGCTCGCTCCGAGAGGGTGGCCCTTGGAGATCAAACCGCCCGACGGGTTGATGACCATCTTGCCGCCGTAGGTGATGTCGCCGTTGCGGACCATCTCGTGGGCTTTGCCCTTTTCGCTGAAGCCCAGGGCGTCGATGACGATCATCTCGTTGGCACTGAAGCAGTCGTGGACTTCGGCGACCTTGATGTCTTTGACGCTGACGCCAGCCTCGTCAAGAGCGATCTTGGCCGCGTACTCGTTCATGCCGTAGCCCATAAGATCAATGGCCGAGCGGGAGAAGACGCTCTCAGTGTCGGTGGCGAGAACCTGGCCGGCGATCAAAATAGCCTGCTCCTTCAAGTGCGGGCGAGCGTCGAGGAAGCTCTGCGAGACGAGCACAGCAGCAGCACCACCATCACTTGTAGGGCAGCATTGCAGCTTCGTCAACGGCTCGTGGATCATCGGCGACTTCATGATCTGCTCGAGAGTGTACTCGTCCTGGAACTGCGAGTACGGATTGCGCTTCGAGTGCTCGTGGTTGACACGCGCGATCTCAGCAAAATCCTCGTTCTTGGCCCCGTACTTTTCAATGTACTCGCGGCCAGCATTACCAAACATCTGCGCCGCACCAGGGGCGTTGGTCACTCCGCGGGTGGCCTTCATCATCTCGCCGAAAGTGCCCGTGGGGTTCGCGCGGTCCTGGAAGTACGATTGCAGGCTGCCGGGGTTCATCTTCTCGAAGCCAACGACCAAAACGGCGTCCGCCTGGCCGCCGGCGATCATGTTGCGGCCCAGGTACAGACCTGTCGAGCCGGTCGAGCAGTTGTTGTTGACGTTCCAGATCGGGATGGAGGTTTGGCCGAACTGGTAGAAGACACGCTGGCCGCAGGTGCTGTCACCGTAGCAGTAGCACGCCACGCCCATGTCGATGTCGTCGTAGTTGACCTGCGCGTCTAGCATTGCTTTGACGCCCGCTTCGAAGCCGAGTTCTGTGTAATCGACTTTGCCTCTGGGCTTGATGAACTTGGTCATTCCCACGCCGAGGACGTAGACGGGGTCTTTTGTTTTGGGCGCCATGGTGATTGATGTGGATGTGATGTGATGGAGTGTTTTCCTGGTTCTAAGATACAATGGAGGTTTAGCTTCTTCGTTGACTGTGAGAAGCCCTATACGCTTGTAGAAAGTGTTGGTGGCTTATAGGAGAATAGCAGAAACACCTGAAGTGAAGGTGGAGAACTACGTCTTGTAGGTCAACATATCCGGGGCACTGGAGGCGGGGATAAGTATAAGCGAGCATAAGCAGGCGAACGGATGAACGAGTATGACAGCCGAGGCCCAGAAATACACCTCGGTGTGACAGGAGTCAGTGCTAGAGCAGCTGCTTTGGCGAAGTCTTTCGAGTATACTTCCAAACCACCAGAAGTTCATGTCAAATGATTGCTTTGTCTTGCTTGATTTGAAGCTGTTGGGTCTTGGTGTATGCCGAGTAACCGCAGAATTACAAAGCAGGTCCGCGGGCAATTGCAGACCGATCATCTCGTTGGAGGTATAGGTAAATTCAGAAGTCGAAAGATGCTGGAAGTATCGCTTTGAAACAGTTTGTAGAAGGTCGAGTCGTCCTTGCTGCCTAGCCAAAAGAAACAATTGTTTCGAAAACCCCGTCACTGCGGTCCTATTAAGCGTTCATCGTTGTTCGATAGGATCCGCTACAAATCGTTAGTCAGCAGTTTAGACTTTCATGTGAGCTCTGTACCGACATGATGATAATCGCGCTCCCACAAGCTTGATGCATTATGTTCCGGGGCCAGAACAAGTTATAGAGGTAAGCGTGTTATTCCGACATACTCTTGTTTTTGTTGATTACGATGTGCACTGTCGACTTAGGTATACGCACTCTGGAGACAATGTTCGTTCTCGTGCGCAGAGCTTCATGACGAACTAGGACTTGTGCCATCTGGTTCGATGTTGGTCAAAATATGCGACGGAAAAGTAGGGCGAAAAAAGTCACAGCGACCATCCCTTCTGGTGCATGTAATCGACACAACCATCGCAATTTCGATCAGCGAATCGATCCATCGCCGTCCCCGATAAGGTGTGCAGGTGATTGTCGTGCTCCAACCACTCAAGGCACGTCGTGGGTGACCAAGTTCAACATTTCGACCAAAGATCAACCAAAGATCAACCAAAAATCAATTTTTCCAAGCAATTGACGGTGCAAAGCAAAAGGGAACTCAACCACCATTGCAGTGGTTGCAGGAAATTGATCGACGCAGGGATCGAACCTGCAATCTCTTGATTCGTAGTCAAGCGCCTTGCCATTGGGCCAGCCGACCTTGTTGATGAGTGGGAAGCATGTTCAAAATCTATATAGCGTCAATTATATCGCAGCCCCCAGCAACACCTGCCACTCAGTAGGTTCACTGAGTTGGCTCATCATCGTCTGCTTCGTTACCAATCGATCGTGGTGACAGCGACGAACGAGACCACCGACCTCGTCGAATTTTGTCGACTTTGAAATTTTGAATCGATCGAAATTTCCAAACTGCAGAGCAAAGCCCCTCTTCCGAAAATCACATAGCGGCGAGTCTAGACGAAAGACAACGAGAAAGAGAAAAGCACTTGCATGTTACTCCTACCTTGAATAGGGAAACCCATAAGACAAAATGACTCCAGGTGC
>Ga0265780_10000612_pt1 | contig 54332 bp, 30 predicted proteins | sample P1T30metagenome_FD_192432 | JGI IMG/M metagenome (GOLD analysis project Ga0265780, IMG submission 192432) | Plant litter microbial communities from East Loma Ridge, Irvine, California - P1 T30 | ecosystem: Environmental > Terrestrial > Plant litter > Unclassified | place: USA: California... | reverse complement strand
CCGCCTTTTCAGCCCCCAAATTCTATATCTCTATACATCGAGTTGGTAAGGCCTTAGAATCTTAGAACCTTAAGAGATACGGTGTCTAAGAATCTTAGTATGCACTTTTAGAGAAGTCTATTTTGTAATTGTTGAGATGATGAGCTGCTGAAATTCTACTTTTTGGTGTGGTTTTGGGTTGCGCACTCGCTTGTAATGCGCACTCGCTTGTAATGCGCACTCGCTTATAAAACACGTTATGCAGCCTCAGACGCACAACCTTCCTCCACGACCATCTCGGACTCGCAGACCCGCTGTCGCTCGTTCCCTAATTCCACATTTCGGCAAAATCACCCTGATCTTGAAGCCCCTGGCACTTTGCACAATAACACCCGCTCTATACCTTCCCCCTCAAAATCCTAATCCTGCCTCACGGCGCTAAATTCGGCTCTCATCCGGACCCCTATGCACCACCACGGAGGGCATGCCCACATGAAGTGGAAGGATTTATTGACGTGTTCGGCTATCGACGTTCACGGATAGACGGCTATCGATATTTTCAAGGGCCCTTGCGACACGCGAGTCGTATCCTGGCTGCTCGCATTCGCGTGATGGTGATGTCATTGTGTGCCAACTTCGATTTTACGATAAATGAGGTTAGAACGGAGTTGAGTTTCTAAGAAGTGGAGATTTGAGGTGCGAGTGTGATAACTACTGGACCCGAAGATGTGATAGATGTTGCTGGACGCGTTCTGCGCTAGCCCCAGATTTGGATGAGATGCGTTTCTCACCACAACGACCGTGCAACTCCCGTACACTCACAGCGGCCCGATGGAGCTTCACGTCTTTGGACGCATTGTAGGCTCACGGCCTCCAACTCAGACCCATGAAGGTAGCACAACCCCGCACTGCACTTTACGGGCCCAAATTATCAAGATACTTTGGTCCTCATGGTGCGACGCAGTCATTGCACACCAAAATGATGCAGGCCACTGGACGATCGAATACAGCGGCATGGGCCTCGAAGCTGAGCAGGTAGAGCAATTAGAAAGCTCAGAGACCATCAAGAGTGCGGTCTCCGGCTCAGGTTGCAAGGTGGACTTCTTCGGTACCGCTATGCACCACGGCCTGCGAGGGTTCATATCGTACGGACCTGAATATGGCGGAAATGAGGTCGTCCTCTTCAGCCCGGATACAGAGGTCGGAACCGACGTTCCAGATATTGAATCCTTTGCTTTGAACGGAGATACAATGATTGTCGCTATCCGACTGACAAGCAACGGAAATGTTCTCGTTGGCATTTCCTCTTCTCAGAACAGCAACTCTCACATCGTTCGTCTCGAGAGTCTTGCCGAGCTGCGGCGATGCCTTCGTACCGACGTCTTCGAATCAGCCACATCAGCAATAGCCTCAATCGATCACATCCAGTTTTGCACAAACTCAACAACAGCCACGGTCGTCGACAAAGGTGGCCAAGGCTATACCGCGACCAGCGATCCGCGATATTCAAAGTGCCTCGGACGACCTTATGGAGGTACTGCCAACTTCGAGCCTGTTTCTTACCTCTCCGAAACTCGCGTCGATAGAATCGCATCTGGCGGCTACATGACTGCAGCTGTGAGCTCTGATCACGAATTATTTCTGTGGGGACAAACATGTCCTGGAGTCAAGGGAGAGCTTTCGTTATTGAGAAGTGATTATGCATCGAATAATGGCAAGGCGGTGCCGACAACATCCGGGGTAAGCGCCGAAGACGAGCAAGATGAATGCGTCAAGTGCTTGACAGTCCGAATCGACGGTCAAGTCGCACGGGTATACGATGTGACCGTCGGGCATGGCCATATTTTGGTCGCTGCGGAAGTGCGCGCAACCGATGGTAGCTTGACTAGAGCGGTCTTTGCGGCGGGAGACAATAGCAAAAGACAGCTAGGATTGGAGACAGAATCGCGGTCCTTGGCAGACTTTGAGGAAGTTTCGACTCTGAGGAACAGGAAGGTTTTGCAACTAGCCGCAGCGGGTTGGACCTCTTACATCGTAACTTCTGGGGATTAGGTTGGTCAAAGCAGGAAGACACAAGGACAGGAAAGGCATCAAGACAAGAGCAAAACAAATGCGCCGAACGGTGAATGAGCTATCTAGGTACCGGAAAGTATAATGCAGTATCCAAGGGAAGAGTTCAAATTCCTAAGGGAAGAGAGGGCCTCATCCAACAGGCGCACATGCTTTCACTAGCAGCAACTGCACCGTCTCAAGCAACCGATAGGCTCTGGCGTATCGTGCAGATCTTGCGGATGCTTAGCTTCGACCTTTGTTGTCGGTGCCCAGGGTGCTGCTCGATGATCGTCGTGGAAGACTGGCTTGATGTTCGGCGATGGCGCACTGGGATGCACCTTGATCGTTGTAGTCACGATGATAGAGTCATTCCTGGTCTGCGTTGGACTCAACTGCTGCGTAGTCTGCTGAGAGTCTTCTTCAGGTTCTCCATCATTATCGAGGGACGCCTTCTCGAGGTCCTTCCGCGGGGTTGGTGTTGACGCCGATTTAGACGCCGCGGGTACCCTGGTGAGCTTGTGTGGCAGAACTTTCTCGAAGAGGGGTCGCAGGTACGGACAGCAAGCGACGATGATGCCAGTGCTTATCTGCGCCATCGCCCAAGTGAGGGTGGTGCCTATACCATACGTAATATCGCCGCCGTACGCGACATCGAGAAGCACGTGTATGCGCAGGCCGGCGATGACGATGTTGCTAAAGCACGGTCAGTCCAAAGGTTTCCACGGCTGTCTGAGGATGATCAAACAGTAAGCCCAGTGCGAAGATGGCTGAGATTCCGATTTTGTGAGCAAAACGCAGGTGCAGCTTCCAAACAACGACTGAGGTGGAATGTCAGTGGGGGACCTTCCAAAAGGCATACATCGGTGGTGGCTTACAATGAGGCAGTATCCAAGTAACAGCATCAATGACAAGGCCCAAAACAGCCAGTGTGACGATGAACGGCTCGAGATTGAAGCAGTACTGCGAGTCTCCAATGGGTGGTGTCCAATTGTACTTGATCGGCCGGCAATGGAGCAAGATTCCGAGAATGGTGGCACTGCATACAATGACTGCGGCGATCGTGCAGCCGTAAGCTATAAGAGTGGGTCAACAACTGTTTCGCAACCAGCGCGGCACACATGTTTGTAGCTACCGATGCGTCTTTGCCAGTGGAAGGTCTGAGTAAACAGGATCCTGATGAAGAAAATGGAAATCGCTATTCGTGTGCAAGTCATGCTGATGGCCATTGGGATCCGGAACAACCAGAGGACCTATAAGTGTGAATAACGGGGATGCGTTTTAGACGAGAGTGCTTACCGTGAGTGTTATTCGTAGGTTTAGAGGGGTTGCAGTAATCATATGCTGACGGACATGGCCGGCAAAGGTCGCTTTGGAATGTTAATCAATGGTGTAACTCGAGTGAAGGTGGGCTCGACTTGCCAATGAAGAAGGCTATTACGACAAGATAAAAGAACAACTATCCGACCAGTCAGCTTCGTGTCAATTCGCGATGTGGCCCTCATCGGCTTACCAGAGAAACGACCAGAAGGGTATCATCGATGTACCAAGGGAGTTGCTTGATGCGCTTTGCCACACAGCGTGAGATCAAGAAGAGTAGTGGTAGGACGGTAAGTACGACAGCACCGGCGGTGTATGGTGCAAGTAACATTGAGGCGCGTAAGCTGATATTCTGATGTGGCCGGACTCGAGTGCTCTAAGATGAAGAAGCCGTGCGCATGGCGGTATACAGAAAAGACAGTATCCAACGAGATGGGTGATATGTGTCGTAGAGTAATAGGAATGAGATTGGGAGGTTGTTGACCAGCATCGTAACTGATTGACTATGTGCAGTAAAGCGAAGCACGTGGAAAGACAATCGTGATAGTAACGTCTCGCTACACAATTACAGTGAAGGCAGTAGCTACCAGGAAGTTGCTTCCAACCTCACGATGCTAGTGAGCGTGGCTTACACAGTCGAATACCCACTTGCAATTAAGGTTCGGCAACCAAAGCGGACTGTTTCACTCGCGTCGTGAAGTGCCGGTGTTATCGAACGTTTCCACGTTTATCAACACAGTGCAACACAGCATTGTTTCGCAATCGCATGCGTGATGTCATTGTTCGTGGTGTTGACGCTTGATGAGTCTTCATGCATGTGCGTGAGCTTGGTGCGGAAGCGACATTGCGACAATATGCACATGCCGCCTCCTTGGCCAAGTTGAAGTTGGCCTCACGAAGCCACCAAAATCGAAATCAATATTCCAAGGCCACGCAACGATGCTGAGCATAACCTTCAGACCGACGTGAGACTGTAGTCGCAGAAAGACGATTATTGACTGGAACTTGCCGGCGCTCAGCATCCCGCACTCGGCCAGACGAGCACAATCATTATTGGCTCGGGCAGCAACAATTGTTGCAGGGGCTCGATGTGGTAATCCGAATTCACCCAAATGCTCCTTCGGTTCACAGAAAGCAACGTGCAAGCGTTCAGAATCGGACCGATGCCCACTTGTGCGCCGGCAGCCTCAGACTTCTTGGTAAACTTTGACGCAACCATTTTTATTCGCATCGCCGTTTTAATTTGTGTGCCTTCGTTGCGAATCCTGGTCCCTGGGCCAAGTTCGACGATCGACGAGATGACTCTAACTCGACGACGCGTCGTCGTCTTTTGCGGACCCCGCGTTGCGTACACAGCGCAGATCGATTCACCTGAATCTTAGCTGTGCCGGGGTGCTGTCCAGTCATAAGCGGGATCATCAGGCCATGTCACCATTCGTAGCGTCGTGGCAGGGCTGATCAGGCAGGACAGAAACACAGACGTCCGCTGCAAGGCAAGGATTGCGGCGATCCTGGAATGATGTTTTTCACTCGACGAGCCTTCGCTTGCTGCGACACGAACGCACTGGATACAGCGGCACCCTGCAACAGCGGAGAATGAAATGATGGTTGTAAAGGCCATGAGTCCATCGCACCATGAGGACCATAGCCTCTTGTCAAGGTCTCATAGCGCGACACAAGCGCGAGGCAGTACGAAGAAAAACGGTCATCTTGCCACGACCTCGTAACTCCGAGATGTGGCTGTGGGCTTCTTATTGGACGCGGCGCAAAAAAGCTAGTGGCTTCCGGCAATTTGGTCAGGGGTGTATGCTTGCTGCGGAGGAGTTCGTGGGTTCTTTTTCGCCTTTCCAAGACCGTGCGAGCTCCGCGGTCAGGCCTGCAAACGTCATGGGACACCATTTTCTGCCTGCCAAACATCGTTTCCGGCTTAAATCTGCCGCTCTATTCCAGGAAGCCACGCTTTCCAGATCATGGAAGCGGACTAGTTGGCCCGTCCGCTGCCACTGATCTTTTTCTTCTTCCTAAGCAGCCTCGCATCATTCCGCTCTCTCCGCACACGCTCTTTTCCACTTCTTCTCTCTGTCTCTACACCAAAGGCTACTGGAAACACTGGACTCCCCACTCTCCCAGACCACCAAGCCACAACATATGACAGGCCGCTCTTCCCACAACCATGACATGGAAATCGTGACACCGACCAAGCCACACTACCCGGAAATCCTCAAAATGGACGATGCATATGCCACGCTAAATGGAAGGCCAGCAACCACAAGGCCCAGCGTATACAGACAGCGAAGCAATTCCTTTCCTATCGTCGAGGCTCTTGGGTGCTCGACACAAGAAGCCCAGCTCATCCTGGCCGAAGGGAGGGCTGCTGTGCGGAAGCGTCGGGCACGTGGGCGGCCGAATCGATCTGTTGATGACGAGGAAGCCATCACATTCGAACCAAGGAACCATTTGAAATACTTAGAAGGTTGGAGCACAGAACCGGTATTTTCAGATGCCAAAAGTTGTCACGCCAGGATTCCATCCAATACGACGGACCGGAGCACCTCCACTATCGTTCCTGCATCTGTCGACAGCGGTTATCGTGAGATTTCTTCTTCTACTAGTCCACTAGGGAACTACTCCGCCAACCTCGCGCAATTTATCAAGGCCCAGCTCACATCAATACCCACCTACCACTCACAGCCTGAGTCCGTCTCACCTCTGTCGCCACAATCTTGCCCGGACTTTTCCTTCCCCATGCGAACACCTTCGCTGTCACCAACTCTGTCGATACGAAGACCATCAGATGCCCCTCAGACTATCGAGATTCCTCCCGTGCGACCACCCGCTAGGAGTGCCTTTTCTGCCTGGAGCTCCACTGATGATGAAGCCGATGAGGATGCTACTGCATTCATCAATGCTGCCGAGTCTAAGCGCAGTACCTCCACGCCCTCAGTTCTTGATTACTACGACGTGTCCAACAACGCCTCATTTTTGTTTTCATCTACGCCAATAGAACAAGAAAGTGAGCCAGACACTGCGAAGGACCCCACGTTCCCTGATCAGGGTACGCTACCGGGCTCAGCAATCGAGCCGCTTCAGGATGACGACGACGACTACGCCTCGTCCGATGTCTCGCGGCCGCAACTCTCGTCCTCGTCTGCACCATCATACTCGTCGTCGTCGGCATCAGCGTCAGCATCATCGTACTTCGACTGCAAACGACCATTTACCATAGCACCTCACGTGAAGGACCGCATCATCGCCGCTCTGACGCCGCCACCTCAGCAGTCGAAGATGATCAGTGCAGTCTCACCTTGGGAAGGCGGTGCGATTGCCAACGTGCACGATCTCTTCATCGAGTCACAGCAGCGGGTCCATATCGACGGCATGTCTTTCGACATGGTCCGCGACTTCATTGCACCGAGTCTAGCAAGCACGCCTTGCTGATCTCGGTGTACGTGCTAAATTCTTCTTGTGTGTCTCAATAGCACGCGCGTTCAGGTGTGCATGTTTAGGCGCAGTCCTGTGAGCTAGCTGGTCTTGCCATGGCGACGTCGTCTTGCTTCTTCCTTTTTCCATCTCCAGCGCGCGAACATACTTCTTTGTAATCTTTTTTCTTTCGGTTTGGAATATATACTAGATGCCTCGGCTCTCTGCCATTTCTTTGCTTGGAGTCCTTGGAAGCGATCCTGCACATGACGCGCACGACACATGATACCGCACTTTCTCATGTTTTATATATCTGTATCTGTACATACACTTCTAGGAGAGGGGAAACATCTGGCTGCGTAGTCTGCACCGTTAGCGCTTGGGAATACCACGTAGCTGCAATATCGAGAATGTACACATCATTACGCACATGATCAATTTCCAGATTGCGATCTTCATGAAGTGACGACGAGGCGATGGGCAGGGCTGAAGACAGACCAGATCGGCGAGCGGTGTGGGCTGCAAGGGCCCGTCGTGCAGGACGGGAATGCACGTCGATCAACGGTGAGACGTCATTTTCTCATTGGTTTGCTGTCGTGGAGAAACATCCCGGCATGCCGGTAAGCTACTTCGCACGGCATGATGTTTGGAGTTTGCCAGCGGCGGCTCTATGGCGGCTGCTGTCGTTCATGAAGCTACTTTTACCTCTGTACGCTCACATCAGTGGTTCTCGTAAGTGGACACGTTGCGCTCGAAATTCCACGGTACGCGCTTCCTCAGCCCCGCCAAACATCTTCGCGCAACACGAACTTCTGCGACACCACGCACACCCTCAACGCGACCACTGATCATGGCCGAATCGGATCCTGGACTCCTGGCGCAGCTGCTCGGTCGCGCTGCGTACGAGTTCTCGCAGATGCAGCCCATGCTTCCCGTCTATGTCCACCTAATCCTGGCGGCGCTCTTCCCCATCTATACAGGCGCGCACGCCTCGCTCTCGAGGCCGTCGACCGCCGCAAAGCCGCCCAAGAAGAAACGCCTTACCGGAGACAAGGCGGAACAAGGCGACGATGACGGTGACGAAGAAGAGGAAGAGGAGGAGGAGCGCCTCATGGAGGGTCTCTCGCCCACCGACGCCCTCCTCATGCCGCTCTTCGCAGGATGTGCGCTGGCTTCGCTGTACTTCCTCCTCAAGTGGATGAAGGACCCTGTACTCCTCAACAAGTGCCTCAACGCATACTTTGGCATATTCGGCGTCTTCTCTGTCTCGAAGCTCGTAGCAGACATGCTCGACATCGGCCACTCCCTCTTGTTCCCCCACCGATACGCGCTTGGCGGAGCACTATACCATGTCGATGGAAAGGAGGAGAAGGCAGTGCCTATCTCGGGCGATACCAAGGGCAAACAGCCGGTAGTGTCGCCTCTCCCCGGATTTCTGGCTAGGCTGCCTCTGTCTGAGGGTGTGAGAAAGTATCTCTGGGCAGATCGTGCCATGGTCTTCGACAGGTGGACGTTGAAGCTGTACTTTCAGCGTGCCGTCGCTGGCAAATTCAAGTTCGGCACCTCTTCGATGGTAGGCGTGGTGGTGGGGCTGGGCACCGTGGCATACTTCAACCTCGTTGACAAGCCCTGGTACTTGACAAACCTCCTCGGCTTTGGCTTCTCATACAGCGCACTGCAGCTCATGTCCCCGACGACGTTTGCCACCGGAAGTCTAATCCTCAGCGCGCTCTTTTTCTACGACATCTACTTCGTCTTCTACACGTAAGCAGACTGGTCCACTCACCCCTCAAAGCAATGCTGACACTTTACAGGCCCATGATGGTGACGGTAGCCAAGTCGCTCGACGTCCCCATTAAGCTCATGTTCCCTCGGCCGGCAGCGACCGATGATCTCTCTGGCATACCTGCACATGCAATGCTCGGACTCGGCGACATCGTGTTGCCCGGCATCATGATCGGCCTCGCTCTTCGATTCGATCTATACCTCTTCTACCTCCGTCGCCAGAAGCGCACACCAGCGGTCAAAGAGGGCGGAGAGGACACTGTAGAGAAGCCGCAATATTTCTCGCTGGCAGGACGCTGGAGCGACCACTTCTGGACGCACTCGCTCTTTGGGTGGCCACTGTGGGTTGCAACAACTGCAGAGGACAGCAAACCAGAAGCGCCGTTCACGTTTCCAAAGACATACTTTACGGCCGCAATGGTGGGATACGTGCTGGGCTTGTTCGCTACACTGGGTGTCATGATGATCTGGAACCATGCGCAGCCTGCGCTACTCTATCTTGTGCCTGGTGTGCTCGGTAGTCTATGGCTGACTGCACTCGTGCGCGGAGAGATAAACCTGATGTGGAACTACACCGAGGATGTTGCAGAAGACGAAAAGAGCAAGGACAAGAAGGCTACTGACGAGAAGGAGACAGACGACACCATCAAGCAGAATGGTACAGACTCTGGTAAGGGCAAGCAGGATGAGAAAAAGGACGAGGCGAGGCGTGCGGTGAGCAACCGACCCGAACGTGAGTTCTTCTCATTCTCGATCGAAGCGCCATGGAAGGTGGAGGCTGCGAAATCTGCGCGCAAAACCAAGAAAGAAGGCGGAAAAGAAGACGCCACCGAGAGCTCGGAAGACAAGGAGAAGCACAACTGGGCACCGGTGGTCAAGGACGCGGCGGATACTGAACAAGCTGGAAAGCGTGTGAGGTTGAAGTGAGCCGCCTCGCAAGTACCAGGTACATGGGCTTCTTGGACATTCTGCTGCCGGTGCAGCCTACGAAAAGAATCCACAAGGATGTTCCAAAGATCTTGGACCAGCCAGAAGGCGACAATGAGTCGTAGTTTGGATAGAGCTTGTGTCGTGTTCTAGGCACTTTTCTTGGATTTCATATACAGAACAGTATGCTGATACATACTTGGGTAGTGATGACTGTCTCGGCATAGCGATGGCGTTCGGGAATCTTAGCCATTGCGGGCTTGAAACCGTGCACCATGACTTATTCTTGTCTTCCTTTCGCTCTCAATCCTGGTGTTACATATAATTTGGTATCTGTGTGGTCGTGCCTTCCTCGCTCGTCTTGGGCCGTGACGTGATGCGCCTCCCTTGAGCGCTCTTCTTTTTCCACGCACCTCACCACCTCGCAATTGTACGACAACACAGCTGATGCTGCTCACGGCTCTCAAGGAGGCTGTACAGGGCCCGGTCGAGCCGAGGGTTACTCGCAGTAGTTCGGCATCAAGGGCGCCTGGCACACTGATGGCTGCTCCCACTTCGATCGGCGCAGCGGTGAGTCGCGTGCGCTCTTGTTCCGACATTCACTTACGAAATTGGTTACAGGAGTAGGAATCAGAGCTCCAACCCTCCTCAACCTATCATCCCGCGCGATGCTCGTACCCGCCCCAGCAGCTCGTGCTCCGCTCACGTCCGTGTTCAGTCAAACGTAATGGACAGATTCCATCGAGAATTGAAAAACGAAAGTACCATACTAGATGACAAAGCCAACGTCGCCCCTGAGATGCCACCCCGTCAGCCTCTGTCTGGGAACAGATATTTCAAGAGGAGCATCAAGAGTGCACAAGAATCTGATGGAGAAGAGGAGCTACCAGCTTCAAAGCGGCAGTGTGAAGCAGTAGATTTACTCACCTTGGAAATTGCATATGCTGACTGGGTGCGTTCAGAAACGATGGGCAGAGACTGCCATAAGTGCTCAGTTCCTGCTCAGTGATCACCTTCACAAGCTTGCGCAGGAGCTGGAGAAGACCAAGGAGCAGTTACAGAACAAGACATCAGCTGTTGAAGACCTTGAGAACGAAAACTTCCGGCTGAAAGAGGATCTACATGTTTCCGAACTCGAGATTCAAAAGCAAACCAAGCAGATCGGCCTGCTCCAGTGCAACGCCCATGCAGCCGAGTCAGAAAACAAAAAGAACAAAGACGCCAAAGAAAAGCTGGATAGGCTGCGTGAACGATGGACCAATTTCGCGGCTCACTTCGGTCCGGACATCAAGGAGGAGCTTGTGGATGATGATTAGGACACGCGTGTCGAGTATCGCGAGGCATATCGCGTCTCCTAGGCTCCCGCTTGTCACACACGAGAGTAGCGAGCGGAGGGCATGGGCGCATCCATGGATGGCATATACGCTGTGTGATCATGGCTATTTGCACGATCTTATAGATTTAGATATCGATGCGTAATGGTGACGATTCAGACACCATTCCATTTGCATTTGCATTACGAATCTAACCGTGGCTGGCCGCTGTTGCCCCTTCAACTCTTGACATCGCTCGAAAGTCTATATGGATTCAAAAACAATATTGTCACTAGGGGATATTCCGAGCCTACGGACGCGAAGTTGAGTTCTTGAGAGAAGCGGTCCTGAGTAGCAGCCACAATTGTGTCGTCGTTTGTCTCTTGAACTCTCTTACCTGAGTACGCGCGGCTTCTCTCACCTGCTTCTTCAGTGCTTGAAGCCGCTAATAGACCGACTGATAGTGTATACCGCATAGCCTTTTCTTCCTCACCTTCTTAGTATCTGTCCTACCATTTGTGCGACCAAAGTGCAACATGCTATAAATATTACCAAGCCTTCGCCTTCCAACTTGTCAACAGCGACGATACCGGTACCCCTCCGCCAATTGGATCCGCGGCTACATCTTCAAAAGAAATCGAAGGATCGGATGAGGATGACGATTCCATGGACATTCAGTCTGTTCTATACGACGAAGATGACTACCTAGGGTAAACCTACGGAGAGTGTGTAAGACTGCCTCCGACATATTGTCCGAGGATATACGAATACCTATTCCAACGGCGATGCAGCACTCGAATGGACCAACTATGGGTGGAGCACTATTATGTTTCAAATGAGATTGTTCTTTCTGTGTCCCTTGCGTGCGAGATTTTCGTTCTGAAAAGGAGTTTCTTGCTTGGTTAGTGGCATCTCTCTTCTTGTCAAGACGCGGGATAAGATTAACTAAATTTTGGCAACACAGTGCTGGACAAGTATGTCTAGGATTTGTTTTGCGTGCCATTTGTCACAGATGAGTATGCAACCCGTGAAGAACTCATGAGGTCTTCGAATCACTCCGAAGATAGGTGTCCTTGATAAACTATTGACAATAGTGACAAAGTTGCAGCCAGCTCGATAGGACCCTCACAGCGAACGAGAGGAATGTCCGCGCTGCAACTACTCCGATATCAGCATGCGTGAATCGTGGACATTCATGTCTACTATTCTTTCACAGGTCCTCCCATTTGATCTCCTTCTCATCCCTATAGAAACCCCCACTCTTCCCGCCAAAATCCTGAATCGCCAACCAAACGGGTGTCATCGCGCCCTCATCCGGCGTCTTGGTGCCATTTCCCTTCGACATGTCCGTATTAACGTAGCCTGGGCAGCAACTGTTCACTAGCATTTTGCTGCCCTTACTCTCAACCTCCCTCGCAAGTGCTCTAGTTCCACCCAGCAAGCCCTGCTTGCTCGTCGCATACGCCGCGCTCACAAACCCAGCATCTTTCTCGCGCCCTTGGTCGACAGCGGTTTGGAAGTCGCGCATGATGGATGTTACATCGTCTTCGGTCTTCGAAGAGAGGTAACGCTCGCGAATCTCTGGCGACACTTTCTTGAGCGAGCTTGCTGAGCTGGCGAGGTTGATGAGGCGCCCGGTGGGTCTGAGGGTAGGCAAGAAGGCATGGCTTGCGTTGAGAGTTGAATAGTAGTTGCATTCGAGCGTTTTCTTGACAATGGTTGCATCTAGATTCATTAGCACCTTGTCTCAGTATATCCATGCCCTCTTTAACGTACCAAAGCCGTCCATAGCGATACCAGCATTATTGATTACAAAATCGACACCATCGCCGTGCTCTTGGTGAAGGTGATCTACGAGTGTCTTTACACTCGTCTTGTCTGTAACGTCGAAAGCATAGAACTTGATCTCAGAAAGACCTCCGTCTGCTTTCAACGCTTTCGCTTGCTTGAGCTGCGCATCTTGTTGAAGCTCTTTAACAGCGGCTTCGCCTCTGCCCTTGTCGCGCGCAGTGAGGTAGATGAGGAAGGGACCATTGTTCAGAGGCGACTTGGGGTATTGTAGCGCGAGTTGACGAACTATGGCGAGGCCAATGCCCTGCCGAAATGTTAGACGTGCAGGCAGCATGATAGATCGGCAATGCTTGCCTTATTCGCGCCTGTAACGACTCCTACGCGGCTGTATGAAGACATTGTATAAGCTCGATACTACTGATACTGCGATTGAATGAAAGGTAGTACTCAAGGACGGGGGGCAGTCGAGTCTTTGTAACGTCGTAACGTTGTATCATTAATCATGTTCGGAGTTAAGCTTCACGTAGCTACGTCACTATTCGCGCCCTGTCCCAAAACACTATCATATGTGGTCAGGCTTTCGATCAACCCCAAAGAAATACTCGTCTATCCAGAAGTCTCTTGTAGACATGCAGGACGTATTGTGTAATTTACAAACACGCTCCTAGAAGAGGGACTTCTAGCTGCGTGTTATTACCTACGAGCGAGGGTGGGGACCTTTCCGAGAAGTAATCTGCTGTGTTAAGAAGCAAAGACCTGTATTCACCAGCACAGATTGTAGCTTCCAGAAGCTGATTCAATTTGATAGATACTACAGCGCTCTCGCTCGTACGCTCCCAGTGCCAGTACCTATCACAGAGCGAGAAATGTAAGCTGGCATGGTATTTGTGGGCCTGGTTTTACACAGCGCGCCGCTTAGCGGGTTGCCGTTTTTGGAGCTTCCGTGCTTCTTTCTAGATCTTTAGCTCCATCACCTCCATGCAACGCTGGGCTCAGCAGACACAAATCGCAGCCTAAGGCTTTGGGGAAGTAGCATCAGTCTGCGTCAACTGATGCATGATATCGCTGGTGAGCGCCATACGCGAACATAGGCATTGTCGCCCCGCAGTCCTTACACTGGTAGGCGTCCGCATCCATCATCTCTTCGTCATCTGACTCCCATTGGCCTTCAGCGCCTTGAGATGGCGTCGGAACGTCCTCTGAGCCGCTTCTGCTTGTGATGAGGTGATTTATTTGTGCCCCATTTGATTGCACGGAGGGCAATGCCCCACGTTCGATTCCAGGTTCCATTAAATCTGGGATCGTCTTGTATTCACTCGTCGTATCTTCCTCTGCGTCTGGTTCTCTCACTCTCCACTGCTTCAGCACTTCATCTTGCTGCCGGAACATCTTTGCAATGTCTCGTCCTACGCCACCTTTCTCGCTTGCTGCGTCTGACATACTAGCGGCTGCAACGTTGATCAGACTCAAGTTCCATCCGCTCTTCTCGGGGTGCAGGCGGCGGAACAATGGCAGCAGCGTCTCATTGAGCAATCTCTCGGCTAATGCGTCAACGCTTTCCTTCAAGTTGAAGACGAATCCTGGCATGGGTGCGGACTTCGATATGCGTGCAAACGATCGATTCCTACTGCCGTCCGGGTTCTGGGGCGGCCGTGGCCTCGTGGAAAGACGAATGACTTTCGGATGAGCCAGCCACCGCCTCATGGTCGCGACATCGTCGGGACGGTCCTCGTCACCAATCTCATCCCCATCCTCCAGCAGATCTGCGTGCATCCGCCGTAAGAGACTACTTGCCAACATGTGCAGCTCCTTGATCACCTCGTTCAAGGTATCTAGCCGCAAATAACTGTCTTCGATGCTGATCTGTGTTGGTAGATCTCTAGCTCGTCCGACCTCCGTACTGTCACATCCGTTGAGAAGTTCCCAAATGCGAGCCCCTATGCCGTGTGGTGCACCTGAGCCGCCTAACAGGCGCTCGAGTGTCTCCGGACCCATTTCGGGAGACCGTCTCACATCGCGCACGAGTACCCTTTCCTTGGTTCCTCCATAAACAAGGCCGGCATCGAACTCTGCCGGTCTTTGTAGCACGTGAGCACGAAGCTTCTGTGCGATCTTGAAACCAATACCCGGGATTTTCCCGACCTCATGATCATCGATGAAAGACGTGACATTGTCGTCTTCAGCCTCATTGGTAGATTCATACGGCGGCAACAATGTGGTTTGCCCATTGGGCTTATGTTGATTGCCCACGAGTTTAGCAACTAACTTGTTGGTCGATATGCCCTGGAGTACGTCAGCGTCATGCTACTTCAACAAGAATAGCTGATATTTCCAGGACTAACGACAGTAGCAGTGTGCCCCTTCTCCGTTTCGAGCCCGGTTCGTATGTGCTCAGCGAGGTGGCTTGCTAACAACAGACGAAGGTGCAGCAGTTCAGAAGAAACATCTTCTGCTTTCGGTTAGCATTGCGCAGAGGACCAAAATTCCGATCAGGCACGATCAGGTAGTGCTGACGGGATCTCGCTAACTCGGCAGCAAGCTACGAGCGTGGCTTGCTTGGGTGCTTATTCACCACAGCAGCACATCTTAGTGGAAGATCCATGACTTCCGCCTCGTCGCAAATAGTTCGCAGAAGGAAAAGAAAGGGAGTGTCCACCATCTCCCGAAACGCTCTATTGGAGTCGTCAAGTGCTCACCTGAAGTAACATGCGATGTCTCTGGGTACGTATGGCCTGCCGGTATCGTTGCGTCAAACGCGAAGCCCACTGTGGGATCGGTCTTGGAGAGGTAAAAGAATGAGTTGCCGAGATTGCTGGCGTTCAAGATTCTGACATTGTACTCCACAATATCGCTGACGTCCATGAATACCTGTAAACGCCTTAGAGCCTGAGGTTATGATGACGGTAGGGCAGTGTCGACACGGGCATACGATGATACTGCCTGTTGCCAGCTACGAGCGAAATAAAACAGGTCGTGGAGCGAGGAGGGTCATGGACATTAGTTGCTAAATGCGATCCTGTGTCAATTTGGAGTATTCGCATGCGGGTCACCCGAGTCTTTGCCTCATGTCCACTTCGCTCGAAGTTGGCAACAATCAGGTCACGCAAAACTAACCTCGTCAAAACCAAGGCGCTCGCAGCGGGCGTTCCATGAGAACGATTTGATAAACGAATGCAGCTCCTTCGAGGCATTCCTAAACCTAGTGAGATCCTCGCCCAAGACGATGACAACATCTGGGCACAGTTTCTTTGCTTCAGTGATCAGCTGGAGCTTATAGAGGCCCTAAGATGGAAGTCAGCCGGCTTACACGAGGTTGATCACGGCTTAGTACTGCTGCCACGAGCAAAGCAGCGGGTGAGCGTCCGGGACACAGCGTTAGGATCTGCCTCGTAGAGCTCAGTGTGCCGCGGCAGCAGCACGGCCACAGGAAGGTGGGCCTACTCTTCTGCGGGCCTCGTAGTTACAAGTCACCACGATTTGTTTCTGCTGCACGGCCAACGGCAGGGCCTTGAGACTCGGAGTTTCATTCTCAAAAACGCTGGCGTAAAAGCAGTCCTTCAGACAGAGCGCCTGTTAGCCTGATGCGGACGAGATGTTGGGGACGAGTACATAATCCTAGCAGGCAACACGTTAGCAACACTGGGTGCGACAGACACTCGCCGCAAGGCTGTGTAGCACCGCGCTGGGCTGCCTGGATCCCGTCTCACTCACAAAGTGGATAATGGTGGACTCAATCTGCCGCCTCGGCCTCCTCCTTCGTTTCCGGGGGACGTTGAAGTCCATCAAGCGCCTGCCGCGGAGAGATCGGCGGTTGAATATGGAGGGGCAATATGCGCGAGCGGACGAAGCGCGTGGCTCTTGAGATACGAAACGCTCCGTGAAGCAATGTACGCCAAGGTGGAGAGCGCTGTTTTCATTGGCAATACGATGCAGCAGAAAGGACCCCTGTCAAGTGAGAAGCCTGGATTTGCCACCAGTACCCACCACGTTCTATTTTGAGCGGGGCCGCTGTCTATTTCGGGAGTAAGCGCGTCGAGTTGCTCACCAACGTCGCGGCGTTGAGTTACCGGGGTGTGCGTTCCTTAAGCAGAGATCGGCTGCTGTCTTGGACTTGGATCGACTTGTTCATTTGCCTACCACACATTCCGAGGTCATTCGCGGCAGCTAGCACGATATCCATATCCTCTGCCCAGTGCCGCATCCACGAGGACTTTCTCCCACCCATGATGCTTTCCACCATGACCTCGTCACCTGCGTACTCCGATAATATGACTGCGGCCCTTCCTATTTTACAACGCGGGCCCGCACCGCAACGACCCAAACTCTCCGTCAACACTTCAACAGCCCCTCGCACGTTTGGCAAAGGCGCGAGCACAAGCCTAAGAATCGAGACATTGTCGGCAATATCTTCACCGACACGAAACAACACGTACATAAATGCTTATCCAGCGTTGGAGCGACCCTCGAAGCCGATACTCTCGATAAACAGCAGTGTCCCGAATGCGATCAGTAGCTCCACCACGCCGAGCTCAGCTTCTACCCTCTCATCCGCATTTACATCAGCCTCTCAAGAGTCTGCGACCATATCGATACCATATAAGCAACCGCACAACCTTGCCTCAATACTGGCCAATAGCCCAGCAAGATCAATAATACCCCGCAAGATGGCCTCTTCAAGGCCCATGTTTCCCGCAGAGAAGCGTGTCTCATTTCGAATGCCACTGGACGAGGAGATAACGACCGTGAAGTACACCATGGCGCATTCTGACCTCGAGTCTTCTACTTCGACTCTATCCACGCTCGCCTCAACTGAGTCATTGGAATCGAACTCCTCAGCCGCACATCCCTCTCTAAGCGTTACGCCTCCCAAGGATGATACCTCGAAAACACCGAAAGCACTATCGATTAAGTCATCCGCCACTTTCTCATCACTAGAAAGCTCACCACGGCCTAAGCAGCCTCGTACCGGGGAGAAGAGAGACTCATCATCCTCCGAAGACGACAGTGACTCTTGCCCTGAGACACCAATAGCAGGCCGACGGAAACGCACGCGCGATTGGCGTTGGACATTGGGGCCTTTTAAGTCCACGGCGCCAGCATCAACAACCAGCGATACGGCAACAAGCGAAGACAGCAATTGATGGCTGTGCTACTTCTTTCCGTTTTTAGACCATCTAGAGGCTTGCATCACAGGTACACGGCTGGGTATATATGGTTGAGGCGTTCATTGTGAGCATTTCTGGCGTTGCTTGTTTTCGAGATACCACCCATTCGCATCGCATTGCATCGCATTAGCATCACTACATCTATGTAATCACCACATTTTCGCACTGTTGACCAGAGCGCATCAGCTATTATACGAGCAATACGGGGTCGCTGATGATTCGTCGCATGTCAGCAACTCGCGAAATGCAATCACTTGCTCGCCTCATGGCCATTAATCAATCACGTCCGAATTTAAATCTCAAGTGACCCTAGCAGTTGATCACCGTACAGACTTGCGGACGCATCATCTTTCCCTGTTCTTGCGAACACCGGTCGGCTGCAGATGACTTTCGCTATCGCCTGACGATCGCCCTGCTGATCAAGCGAGCGTGGCCTATGGCTATTCCCGTGTCGCACAAGAGCTGGCATCTCTAAGCGAAACGCCTCAACTTCAGCCGAGGGCAGAAATAAGCAACTAATCGACGAATCTGATATTGTGAGATGGCGGCGCGAGCTGGTGAGATCATAGATGTTAAAGCCAAGGCCTCAGCATGCACGAGTGCGGTGGGATGGCTGGGGTAAAGGTCTTGAGTTTTGTCTTCTTTTGGGTATTGAAAGCGTGGCCTGAACATGTTTGCAAAACAGATTGGCTGGTCATGGACCAGCCGAGAACACTTTAATGACCATCACCTTCACCTGAGGATCTCGCATAAACACCAGAGTCAAAGCGACAATGCGCTCGTGGTCGTGAGATGGCAGATGCCACCAGACATGTTTCGTTTGGTGATGCTTCACATGAAGCTGCGGGGTCATTTTCGGATTTCAAGGCATTGCGGAACGGGAAGCACGTCAGATTACTCGTGTCGAACGTTTCTACACGTGTGCAACCGAAACGTTGTTTTAAGTTCGTTTCTCTCGAGACTGTCACGAGTTTTGCATCGTCTTGACAGGTATATGCCGGTTCAGCCTCACTCAAGTCCGGTCCTCGAAAAAATCCATCTTCAACAATGATCTGGCGGTGTAAGTGTGTGTCGAGATTGTACAACCACCAGTTCAACACCACCGACGTTCTAGAGCTCACCCCTCTCCAAATATAGTCCGCCTCTATGCAAGAGCCTCGATTCGGTAAATTTCTTGTGGAGATGCGCTAGAACAATCCGGTAGCGAGGTGGATACGGCTTGCGCGTTGTACAACGCGTGGTAGTATCTAGTGTACGGGTTTCTCCGAAGAGTTCGGTACTTTTAGTCTGGAGGCTATTGGATAATAGGCTACCTACTGTGCTAATGATGGGAAAGGAGCATGTTGAGGGATAGGAGGACGCAATGTTCGCTAAGGACGAAGACGATCGTGGTATCGGAGCCGCCATCTTCAGTGTTCAATGCCCATGATGTGTTCTGAAGGTTGATGAAGTAGACACCAGCACCTAGTTCAAACCTCCGTAAGTCTGAAATTAAGGCAGACAGTGTTCGAGACGCCTGCTTGGATTCACGGCTTTGCGCACCAAGCGTTGGAGCCTTTTCTGAGAATATGCGGAGTTACGGACCAAGGTCATGAGCTTGCGTGCCATGTATACGGCCTCTGAATCTGAGTCCGAGAGGCTGTCCACAAAGGCTGTGGCTGCATCTACAATGATTAAAGGCGTGAAATGCAGGTATATATGATTGTAGACTTACCATCATCCCAAAATCTGTGTTCAACGCTAGAATCGAATTTCATCTCCGTCGCCATGAAGTCCTTTCGCATCGTCGCCATGGAGTCTTTGCGCATCGTCGCCACGGAGTCTTCTCGCATCGTCGCCATGAAATTTTCCCGCATCGTCGCCAAATGAAGCGGAATCCTGGCTTGGATAACATCGTGAAGGTAGCTGATAGTGAAATAACGGGACCTGCTGATTGAGGATCCGCGTCGCATGGGACAATCTCAGCTTTATAATCGCCACCACTGACCGTTGTTGACCTTTGCTAAAGCAGATGCAGATTATATAAATTTCGCGGCAGAAGACGTACCGGTGTAGACACAGATTTCTTGGGGTTGTGTTCGAGGCATTTGCGTGGCATCAGGAGCCTGGCGAAGACTCTCAGGCATGCCCGTCAGGACGGTGTAGTGTAGTCTTAGGTTTTTCGATGCTTTGAAGTGAGGAAATTAATGAAAAAAGCTCATTGCCTCTCCCATTGACGAAGCAAGCATCAATCCGGAACTCTTCATGGCTAGACGCTTGTTGCGATACAGTCCGAACGATCTTGAGATGTCATTGCACTGCGTCTCCAGGTGAGTGACACATCAAGTACAGAAATGTCCTGAGTATTTGGCCAGACTCCAGTATTCTCGATAACGAATGCGAGGAGATGTTCGAGTAAATGTTGTGCATGCTGTCTACTTTGGACGCACCTGGAATTATGAGCCAGGAAAATACCTCCTCTAGCAAAGACTCGAGCACCCTGCGAATGTTCAACGTTTTGACTCAGGGAAGCTGCATAATCGAGACGGCCTGAACAAAAAAAAGTGAACTTGGATCGGTATCTAGTCTGCGAAGTTTCCGAAAGCTCTCGTCAGTGAAGAGACATTCAGTCGGCGTTGGAGAACAGTGCGTCAAGATTTCCAGTCATGCTAGACCACCGTTGTTTGAAGACGCCATCGTCTCTTTGAGGACGCGATGCGGTAGACTCAGCCATGCAAGGGTTTGGCGAGCTTAATTGATCAAGAGAGCAATTTCGACTGTGTCTGAAGCTTTGGGCAGGTCCTCTCGAAGTCATGGACAGGTCGCTTCGTCGGCCGGAGGGGTAAGTTGATGTTCATGGGTGTTGTTCTTCCATCAGAATCTCGTGGACATATGAAGCCAGCTCGGGACAATGATGAGTCGTTCGAAGGATGCCATTTCTTGATTTAAGCAAGGTTACCTCAACAGTATGGTCAATTTAACGCACAGCGAAGCCGTGAAGGTAGCGACAGGTCAAGTTGAGCGCTGCAAAGAGTTTCCTTGCCACACGTGCTTTCCAACGTCCGGTCTCCGGTCGTACATATTTCAAGGGAGGATCTGTTCGCATATCTTCAAGATGAGTTCACCTGGAAGTGGTGACGGTGGATTGATCGTGCCGTCGTCTCGCACTCCAGTCTTCTAGTTCAAGTTGACTCCCATGGTCGGTGAAGATGTTTAGCACTGCACCTTCCTGACTTTGACGTTGAGCGTGTCCTGAGTTGACACAATAGATTTGAGATTCCATACGACGTGGTATGGACCTCAGCCGGCGATGCGTCGAGTACTCGACTGCTGTTTGCCAGAACTGTCAGTCAACGACAAACGCGCTGTCAAGACACCAGTTGACCACGACACAAATCTAATGTTACCTCACCTGCGATGTACCACAGCAACAACATATGCAATATTCGCACGTATCTTGTGAATTAAAGATGATCTGACTACCCACCCAAACGCCACCATGCCACCTCACGAGTGACACCCATCCCCTTCCAAACTCATCGACGCCCTCACATACCTCCCAAACACCAAGTCGCCCAGCAGCACGCTCCCCGTAACCGCAAAGAGAATTCCAACATCGAACGTCATCACAGCGAGCATCCTGTCCATGATCAGCATCCATACATCTATCAATGGGCGAGTGAACATACAGCATGTATGCTATCAGCGCCCGGACGAACTCCAACGCCGCACTTGTACCATCCTTCTTGATGTTCCATGGTGCACTCGCGACCCAGAACTTCTGACGTGTATGTGTGCGTGTATGTGCTTTCTCAGCGTCGTGGACCGGCGCCGTCGGACTCAGTGGCTCTGTTTCTTTGTCTTCGGGCTCTTCCAATCTAACAGGCTGTTGACGTAGAGCGCGACTCCACTGCTGCTTATGGCTTCGGTCATGCTCCACCTCCTTTGTATGTCGTGTTTCACTCCACTTCCGTTCAAGTTGGCTCTTGAGTGCGCCGAGGAAGCGATTGAGCATGCCGAGCGAGAAGAGGAGTACGAGTGATAAAACGTATGATGCTGTTGATGTCGTGGTCCAATACGTGAACCATAATGTGACTTTTGTGCTGGAGGAGAAGGTTGATGACATGGGTGAGGACCCATGTGACATATCCATCTTCATGGTGTGCAATTTGGTACCGAAGGTGTAAACGGGTTGACTAGCAGAAGGTGACAGGTAGAGACGTATGTACGTTTGAAGTCGGCCTGATAATGCGAGGACAGAAGCGAGTTGTTTACCAGCTTTCATGTCCAAGTTGTATGCGAGTTGTGGGTACCGCGGTGTCACGCTAGCTTTGTGAGCAAGTTTGAGCGGGTAGGAAAGAAACATGCGTCTGCATCAGGGAAGTGAGTAGCTAACATGTCTGACATGCCCCCGAATACGGGAACATGTAAGCAGTACGTTTGAGCAAGATTGCGCAGTTGTGGTCGACTTCTCCTGTCTATAAGAAGGGAGGTTGCGCATCGTGTCGCTGGCGTCCGTGTGCAAACAGAGAATGCTGACAGTCTGAACCACAAATGACTACTGCTTTGGAACCACGTCTCGATGTGCAGTTGCGGGAAATTGATTGTTATGCATGTAGTTACTGCATGCCATGGTATACGACAAGACGGGGTGGAATGAATGTCGCGATGTCTCAGCATTCGGCCAATCAGAAATGGTAGACCGGCATCTTCTCATGCCTCGAAAGGTCCTGTGTGAGTTCGCACACTCTTTCGATATCTTTCAGGCCACTCAATGATACTCTTGCTCGTAAGGAATTGCCGTAGGGGAAGGTCTACCAAGTCGGTAGCGGCCTCTGGGCCTTGACGCCAGTCGAATCGTGTCTGACATGGACTGTAAGCTCATCTCTTCAGTCTGGCCAAATTTTAGGGCTCGTCTCGGTGTCGAGTGTGGACATGTTCGTCTGCCAGTCGCGTCCACTGTCGAGAGATGAGATTTTGGACCATCAGAGCAAGTGAGGTCTCAAAGCTCGAAGCTCAGGCCGCAAATGCTAGTCAGTACGGTAACTGTCGTGACTCGGTGGCACCAACGCTCAACGGCCGAAAAAACTTTGCCGTCAATGTTTCAGATGCGAACATGGCTTGCGATGTGCAGTGTGCAGTCGGTAGTCATGTCCATGATGTCGTATGCGAAGAGTCAAGTTGGTAAGACGTTTGTGTGTTCGTGAGGTGCGGAAAGTACCGCAGCTATTCCAGTCCAAACCGTGGGTCACAGCGAGGAGGCCGAGGCCTGCGGGAGATGGACAGCCATATTCTCCGCCTTCGTGCTGGTCGCAGCAACGTAGCTACGTCCGCGGCGTGCCATTTGCTGGATTCCAGACGATTGTGGCGCTGACGGGGCATGTGGCCAGGGATGCCTGCGAATGAGGCGTCCGAGCTCACGAAGCTGCAGGAACATTATTGCTGCTGGGTGAAGGGGCTGTCCGGTTTTGCGCACGACGAGACAGTTTCATACGTCAATCCCTCCGTGACACGCGACAATTGCTTGATCGAGATAGAGACGGCCATCACTGACTCGGCAGGCCGCAAAAGTACTGCTCCGACACGGCCGCACCCCGCTCAGAGTCCAAGACAGTATACTTGGTGTTGTGAAGTGATGCTCCCTCGCCCACCCGCTGCACGATAGCCTCACACGTCCGGTGCCATGGGGACCTGGCGACCTCTGCCGCGCATCGCCTTCGCAGTGTGCATATATCCGTTCCAGCCGTCCTCGCCCGCCGACCTGCCCCTCGAGATTGGCGACGAGCTGTACCTGATCGAGCAGGGAGGAAAAGATGGCGCGTGGTACCGCGGGTACCTGGTTGCGCCGCCGTCGCTGCTGGCAGGGCTCACGAGCGTGAAGGGCCAGACGCTGGAGGCGCGCGTCTTCTCGGGCATCTTCCCCCGGGGCTGCGTCGAGGTGCGCGAGGTGCTGGCCGACGGGAAGGGGGAGGAAGAACAACAACAGCAGAGCAACAGCAATGGCAGCGGCAATGGCAACGGCCTCGTCACGCCCACGGAAAGCACAAGCACGAGCACGCGCAGAGCCTCCAAACACGACCTGTCCGCCATCCCCTCGTCCGCATCGCGTCCCCTGTCGCGCCGCAAGTCGAGCCGGAAGCGTGCAGGCAGCCAAACATCGCAACAATGGACCGCCCGAGAGGAGCACCTCCAGCAGCTCATGCTGCCCCTCTCGCCGCTGTCGCTGTCAGACCCGAGTGCGCCGCGACCGCCCGCCCCCGTGCCCATGCTGAAGATCGGCGACGAGACGCCCACCTCTGTCCAGGAGCCGCTGGTCGACGAGATCGCCTCGTGCCTGCGCGAGTGGCACTCCACAAAGGTGCACGAGCTGCTGCTGGCACGCAAGTACGGGGCGCTCGACAACATGTCCGCCCTCGTCGCCCGCCTGGACACAGCCCGCAGACAGCTGCTCCACAAGGTCCTCACCGCGAAAGAGCTCGACAAGGTGCGCGAGGCAACCGTGTGGGACCTCGTGGCCGGCAACAAGATGCTGGTCGGGGACGTCATCGTGCGAAACCCCTCGCAGCGCGGACGCATCATGACGGGGGACGACTCGGCCATCGACATCACGAAGCTCCAGTCCATGATGAGCCTGCTGGAGAGCCGCCCATCGCCCCTCGCCGACGAGCACAACCTGCATCATCTGTTCGTGAGCCTTAGGCACGTCACGGGCGACGTGGTGGCAGGCGCGGCGCAAGTGAGCATGTACCTGTGCCTGAAGACGCCCGGCCTACCGCCACAGCCACTCTCCGAAGCCTACTCCTTCGATCTGACCGGCCGAGACGGGTCGCCCGTTTCCCTGTCTGGCGACAAGCTGCGCTCGCTGCTGGTGGATCTCAGCTCGACCGACGTTGGGGAAGGCGCAGGTTCAGGGTCCAGTCTGCACCTCGTTTTCCGCCTCATGACCAACGAGCCTCTGCGCGTACCGGCAGCGGGAGAGAAACCCGGGCCCCAAAAGGACGGCGCATCCGCAGAGAGCCCTAGCCTGCAGTCCTCACAGACTGGAAGCATCAGAGGCCGGCGCAGTGTCATGTTCGGCTCGAAACGAAAGGAGTCGACCAATTCGCGAGACACAGACTCGTCTGCGGGCTCCCGCCTCACAAACGCAGACGTGCTGCGGTCGCAGGGTTCGGATGAACGTCCGGGGTCCGCAGCCACAAGAGCGCGAGCACAGTCCAAAGATCAGAAGATTCTGAAACGAACCGTTGCAGTGGGCGTACTGCAAGTGAACCACGTCATGAAGAGTGATGCGGAAAGTGATCAGATAGTCACCATGTGGACCACGGCGTCCTCTTCGGATGACATATCGACAGACGACATCGGCTGGGATAGCTTGCTTTCCGACGTGTATCCCAGCTCCACCGGGAACTACAAGCGTAATGCGCCCATCAGCCAAATGAGTGTCCACCTCAAGGCATTCGTCAACCCAGACGCTGAGAGCCTCATCGAAAAGACGCCCACACTGCTGCACAACATCAAGCAGACACGAAAGATTGGCTTTTCGGGTGCTCCTACCAAGCCTAGGAGTGATATCTATCTGACCCTCGTCGAGCCCTTCTTGCCAAGAAACGCCTTTTTGGCCCACCCAAAGATGGGCACTGTGCCTTTAGTGCAATCATCACCCATGACCAACCTGCAGTTGACCATTGAAGTGCGAAAGAGCTCAGGCGAACGGATAGAGGGGTGCATATATCCCTCCGCCAATAGCGCGGGACACACAGCATGGCGTACTACTGCCGCCGACAGAGGCGAGGGTTGGAACTCGACCGTCCGACTGGCTATCGACCCGCAGGATGTCCCAGGATCTCACCTCGTTATGAGCGTTGCTGACGCACCTGGCTTCCCCTTTGCCCTCTGCTGGATGCCACTCTGGAACCAAGATGCCTTCGCTCGCGACGGCGACCATGCACTAACTTTGTACCGCTACGACGAGTACACATCAGGCATGATTGCTGGTAAAGGCGCTTACCTCGGCCTGCCATGGAGCGTAAGGAAGAAAGACGAGCACGTCATGGGACCAATGGCGGCTGTGCACCTCAAAACCTTCCTCTGCAGCACAAGGTACTCGCAGGACCCGACCATTCTAGGCCTCATCAAATGGCAGGATCAACCTCCAGGCGAGCTTATGGGCCTGCTGCGAAGATTCAACTTCGTTCCTGAGATCGAGGTTGTCAAACTGCTCGACGAAGTCTTCGACGCGCTCTTCGAAATCCAAAGTCATTACGCCGGGAGTGACGAGTACGAAGATCTAGTCTTCAATGCTCTCGTCGTCGTCTTCGGCATTGTTCACGATCGCAGATTCAATCTCGAACCCTTAGTCGACCAATATGCCCGAACGAAGGTCTTCCATTCGCTGGTCACGTCGTGTTTGATGCAGAGCTACGGGCGACTGCTAGCCAAGCCAACTGATCCAGAGTGTTCGCGACACCTACGAGCAACCTTCAAAGTCGGCAACCTCATAATGAAGTTTCTGGTAAATGCTCGAGAGAAGCAGAGGGCGAAAGAAGAGAGCATCGGCATCAAGGATCGCGTGCAATTCACCAAAGACATGAAAGTGCTTTTCGCATCTTTAGAGGCTTTGATGCGGAACAATTCACCAGTACTGATTGGAACCAAGACACTCCTGGTGCAGAATTTTCACTCGTGGTTACCAGAGCTCGACGGATGTATGCCTGCGATGGACGTATTCAAGTTGACGCAAAGCTTTGTGGAGGCATGCGACGGTGTGCAAGGCAAACTCATTCTCTACAAATTGCTGCTGGTTCACCATCTATCGGAGTTGCAGGTCTTCCGCGCGCCTGAGGTTCGCCGCCTTCTCCTGACCGGCACAGTCAAGTGGCTTGCTCCATACTGGGGCCGAGTGGAGACCGTCACCGACCAATGGAAGGATCAGGTGCGCCTCTGTTGCTCTGTCGTTGCGTCACAAGTCGAAGAACTTGGCCAGGAGGCTTGCGAATACATGTCGAAACTCGTAGACTCATATCGTGCGATACAGGCCACTCCACGGCCAGCTAAAAAGACGCTCTCGCTTCTATTCCCTACAGCCTACCCATTCCAATCGAGGGCAGCCACCACCGAGTCGACCTTTGACGAAGCACTGGCAGAAATATCGGCTGTTCTAGCGGCCATGTCGAACCTTCCTGCCCTAGTGTACATTGACAAAACAGCGGAAGACACACCGGAATTCCTCTTCTCGATTTTGCAAGTGTACATATCGATTCTCGATTGCGAAGCATACCCCAGCTCTTGGCTGAGTGTGCACATCTACCACCACAAAGCTACTATGCGTGCCCTGGAGAAGCTGTTCAACATTCTCGTCGACTCCTTCCTGCCACTACCCGACGAGGCCGACTCGTTCAACACCGACCTTTGGCGAGCGTTCTTTGATGCGCTTCTCAAGCTAGTTGGAAGTGATGCGCTTGCGCTCGAGACTTTCCCTGAGCAAAAGCGACGGGCTGCATGGAAGATTGCTGGCGATGTCCGTGAACACGGGGCGAATCTACTTCAAAGAAGCTGGGAAGCAATAGGCTGGGAGACGAGTTCCGAGGAGAAGAGCCGCTATGGGCTTGACAAGATGGGTGGCTTCCAGGTGCAGTACGTACCGGGCCTTGTTGCGCCAATTGTGGAGCTATGCCTCAGTGTGCACGAAGGCCTGCGCGGTGTTGCGATTGAGGTTCTGCAAACCATGATCCTCAGCGAGTGGACATTGAGCGAAGATCTGTCGCTTATACAAGCTGAGATGATTGATTGCCTAGACCACCTGTTCAAGACTAAACACCTCACCGAAGCCGTCCTTCAGAAGCACTTCATACAAGAGCTTGTGGAACTGTTTGAGCCGCTTGCTCAGGACCCGGAAGAGCCAATATTGGCAGCCCTGAAGACCCTTATTGCGACCATGGACGAATTGCTGGATCTGCTAGTCGCAGTGCACAGCACGGAAGCGACCGGTGAAATTTTCCACCTCATGGACACTCTGCATCTGATGGAATTTTTGAAGGACATGCAAAAGGAAGACATCTATATCCGCTACGTACACCAACTGGTGCAATTACAGGCAGACGCGCAGAACTTCACCGAAGCCGGTCTTGCACTTCGTTTGCATGCTGAACTCTACGAGTGGGACCCCAACGCCACCGTAGACCCATTAACCGATCCCAGCTTCCCTCCGCAGTCCTCTTTCGAGCGCAAGGAACAGCTGTACTTCCAGATGATCGAGCACTACGAGAACGGCCAGTCTTGGGACAATGCGCTCAGTGCGTACACAGAGCTCGCTTCCCAGTACGAACACAACATTTTCGACTTTACAAAGTTAGCGCGCACCCAGCATGCTATGGCCAAGATCCACGAGGGCATTGCAAGGGGCGAGCGTGCCAATCCCCGATACTTCAGAGTAGTGTACAAAGGCCTTGGGTTCCCCGTTGGGCTACGCGACAAGCAGTTCATCTTTGAAGGTTCCGCAACGGATCGACTAGCCTCGTTCACTGATCGCATGCAACAACAGCATCCCTCAGCGCACATTCTCAATCCTGGGGCTGAGCAGGATCTGGAGGGCCAGTATCTGCAAATTTTCCCTGTTAGCCCGCAGAAGGATCTTACGCATCCTATCTACCAGCGCGCGAAGGTGTCGCAATCCGTGCGGGACTACTACCTGCTATCTCGGCCATCTCATTTCACATCGGCCTCCAGACGGTCACCATCCAATGCGAACGCACGAGAGCCTTCGGTAGAAAAGACTGTCTACACAACTGCGGAGTCTTTCCCAACCATCCTGCGCCGAACAGAAATCACAGCTGTAGGCAATGTCACGCTTACACCTCTCCAAGCGGCCATTGAGCGTACTTCGCGCAAGACTACGGAGTTTGTAGTAATGGAGAAGAAGATTCTGGACGGTGATGATCCGGCGTTCAACAGCCTCACTCAAGAGCTGATGTATGCTGTTGATACGGCATCGGACAGCTGCATCGCCAATTACCATGACTTGCTCCCACCACCAAAAGACGCCGAGGATGAAGAGGAGCCGGAGAGCACCGAGCAACCCAATCCGCTAGAGAATGCCTTGCGCGTTGCCCTGGTTGATTATGCACTGGTGCTTCGACGATGCTTGGCACTCTACACAAGGCCTGCTCAGCAGGCCACAAAGGCGGACCTCACGCTGCGTAAGTGACGACCGTGTCGCGTGTTTGAAGTAGCTAATCGTCAAATAGGATTCGAATCTGCGTTTTACAGAGAGCTGTCTTTCCTCACACCACTCAACATGGCGCCAGCAATGCGATCGCCAACAGGTTCATGGCTGGCTGCAGCAACGGCTCGCTCTCAGGTAGCAAGCCCAACACCTGACGGCCCTCAGACCAATGGCACGAGAGTCACGTCCCCAACTCCGAACGGCCGACCTGCTCGCCAGGACAAGAAACGGCTGAGCCTGTCCTTCCTCACCAAGGGCGTGCTCCTGGGTGACTCGGAAAAGACAAAAGAGAAGGATGCCAAAGCCGACAGGCAGTCGATTGACGACTACGAATCGTCTTCGGCATCATCGACACGGAGCGCAAGCAAAGACCTCGGTCGTAACCGCCTCAGCCTCAGCTTCCTACACGCAAATCCCTCGCCTACTCCGAACTCGCCGGCACCTGAAGCACTACCGGTGTTCTCCACATCGAACAATGCCAGTCAGGCCAACATGAGCCAGTCTAGCCTCGGGCGCGCATCGAGCCGCAGCAAGCGACCCGAGACCAGCAAGAGCGAGAAGAGCGAGGGTAGCGTCAGGGGCAGCGTGAAGAAGCGGCTGAGCTTCATGAACATATCGAAGAAGAGTAGTAAGAGCAGCGTCAAGGGGAGGGCGTATGATACCCTGGTGGAAGAGTGAAGGTGTTTCGTCAATTGCACTGTATACCATGTTTGTTCTTTTTTGCTTTAGTCATGTCGCGGTGGTTAGATGGGCCTTGTAATGCTTGGAATGTGCGGCCTCGTGTAGTGCTTGTATGATAGCGCGGAGGCCCTTTTGTATACCCGGAGGAGATGGCACATAGCGCAAAGCTGAAGTTTGAATTGGTACTTCTGGTCGAGAATGTAATAAGTTAGCGGTGATACCTCGTCATGCATGTGATTTGCCGGCGGCCGCTAGTAGTCGGCTTATCGATATCAAAGTTCGTAGTCTAACATTTTCAAAAAAATGTTCCAGACGGCCCATTGACCACGATCAAGTCTCACAACATGTCGCTGGAAGAGAGACTGACCAAGATCCGGGACAATCCGAAGCTTCAAGGCCAGCAGCAGGTAATTTGCGCCTATGAAGCCGCCCCTTTTGTGCCGTGCTAACCAGCTGACCCCCCAGACGCATGTGCTGCTCTCCGCCATCGAAGACACGCTGCAGGCCGAGCGCACGCCGACGGCCTACTTCGCGGCACTCCTGTCGCTGTTGTCGCGCCAGATCACCGAGCAGGGCATCGCGAACAAGGACACGGCCACGGCCACCGTCTACCTCCTCGACCTCGTCACGCCCCATGTGGCCGCCCCGCTGCTGCGCTCAAAGTTCACCGAGATACTGACCAGCCTCGCGCCTGCCCTCACACACAAAGACGCCGACGCGCCGCTCATACGCTCATCGGTCGGATGCCTCGAGTCGCTGCTGGTCGTGCAGGATGCGCGCGCCTGGGAGCTGCCGCAGTCGCAGATCAGCCCCCGGAGAGCCATCGCGGGCCTCCTGCAGATATCCGTTGATACACGGCCAAAGGTGCGCAAGAGGGCACAGGATGCGCTGGCGAAAGTGCTGGCCAGCCCGCCGCCCAGCCCCTCGCTGGACCATCCCGCGGCCGACATGTGCGCAGAGACGGCCATGAAGATGCTGCACGACATTGCCGAGGCGGCGGCGAAGGCGCGGAAACAGCACAAGGCCAGCAAGGACAAGGACGCGCAGAACAAGGACCCCGATCTGATCCACGCGCTGCAGCTCATCAAGACGATTGCGACGTCGTCGGGCGGCTGGCCGAGCAGGAAGATCGACGTGCTGTGCGAGCTGCTGCTGAACATCTCAAAGTCGAGCAACGAGTACCTCACCATGGCCGCCTTTGACATCTTCGAGGTCATCTTCGCCGGCATGGTTGGCGAGATCGCCTCTGCCAAACTCCCGCGACTGCTCGAAGTCATCGCTGAATTGCAGCCCTCCAAGAACGACACGCAACTGCTGCCGCCGTGGATAGCCGTCATCTCACGGGGCTACGAAGTCGCCGCCCAGATGGAGCCCGAAGACACCTTCATGAAGCTGCCCGAGCTCTTCACCACCATCTCCGAGTTCCTCACCTCGTCCTCGCACAACATCCGCATCTCCGCCTCCGAATGCTTGATCTCTTTTCTCGTAAACTTGATACCCGATAGCGTTATCCTCGAACCCTCCATTTACGACCAGAAGACGCTGGAGAAGGTCGCGAAGATTGCGCAGAATCTGCTGAGCGTCAAGTTCCAATCGGCGTGGATGGAAGTGTTCAACATGCTGTCCGCCATGTTTGAGACACTGAGATGGCAGTCCGACCCCTTGCTCAAACCAGTGTTAAGGGCCATTGGAGACCTGCGGAGCAATGAGAGTTTTGCTGGCAAAAAAGAGGCAGATGCCGTCATCTCGCGAGCAATTGGCGCAATGGGCCCAGACGCTGTGCTCGAGGTCCTGCCGCTGAACCTGCCACGACCGCCACCGGGCCAGACAGGGCGAGTCTGGATGCTGCCGTTACTCCGTGATTCGGTACACAACACTAAGTTGGCGCATTTCAGAACCATCATGGTACCGCTGAGCGAGCAGCTGTATCAGCGCGTCATTGAGCACGGCGAGAAGGCCAAGACGATGGAGATCAAGGTGTTTGAGACCGTCGTCCAACAAATCTGGTCAATACTCCCGGGCTACTGCGATCTGCCCACGGACCTTGCCGAAGCATTTGATCAGGGCTTTTGTGAGATGCTGGCGAACTTGCTGTATGGCCAGGCCGACCTGCGAAACGACATATGCAAGGCTCTTCAGAACCTGGTCGACAGCAACAAAGCCGTCATCGATCTAGAGGGTGAGGACGATCTCATAGCGCAGGCGCGTGTGTCCAAGGCAGATGCGAAGAAGAATCTCGAGCATTTGGCTGGCTTTGCGAGCAACATGCTGGCAGTGCTGTTCAACGTTTACAGTCAAACTCTACCTCAATACCGCGGCACCACCCTCCGGACCATCAATGCTTTCCTGAGCATCATACCGGAGAAGGAACTCATGGAGACATTCGAGCGAGTGGCAACCAACTTGGAATCTTCGTTACCAGATGAGGGCCCCCAAACACAGGCGGATAAACAAAAGCAAAACCGGAGTCCAAACCAGATGCCGCCAATGAGTCACACTCTCATGGATTTGATCATCACCATCTCTCTCTACCTTCCGCGAGATAGCTATCGATCGCTTTTCCGGATGGCTGAGATCATGATCAATAAGGACAAAGACCCGCAATTGCAGAAGAAGGCGTACAAGCTCATTCCTCGCCTGGCTGAGTCCGAAGCTGGCAAGGCTGCATTGAAGGACCGTAACGGCGAATTGCAGCAATTGCTACTGCAAAGCGCAGAGAAAGCCTCAGCCCCGGCAAGAAGGGACCGACTGCTTGCCATCTCTCAAGTAATTGAGTCTCTGCCTCAAAGCGACCTCCACTTCATTCCTTCGATTCTGTCTGAGGTGGTCATTTCCGCAAAGGAGAGCAACGAGAAAGCACGCGAAGCAGCGTACAATCTACTGGTTGCCATGGGCGAGAAGATGGCAGAAGGCGGTCAGGTTGTGCAGACAAAGGTTCCCAACATGCCTGCGGATGCTCCAACCGTCGATGCATCGCTGGAAGAGTACTTCACCATGGTATCAGCTGGTCTTGCGGCCTCCAGTCCTCATATGATCTCCGCCTCGATTACCTCAGTCACCAGGATATTGTACCAATTCCACGACCAGATATCGAACGAGACGATCAAAAGCTTGCTTGAGGTTATGGACATTTTCCTCCAGAATCCAAACAGAGAGATTGTGCAAAGCGTGCTAGGCTTCGTCAAGGTCGAGGTCATCTCGCTCCCAGAGTCACTTGTCCGGCCGCGCCTGAAAGCACTCTTGTCCAATTTGATGGTCTGGAGCCACGAGCACAAAGCCCACTTCAAGGCAAAGGTCAAGCACATCGTCGAGCGCATGGTCCGCAAGTTTGGTCTAGAAGAGGTCGAGCGCGCATGCCCACCGGACGATCGCAAGCTCATCACCAACATCCGCAAAACGCGCGAGCAACGCAAGAAAAAGAAGCAACAAGCAGATGAGGACGGTGAAGAAGAGACCGAGAAGCCCAAGGGGCGGTTCGAGAGCGAATACGACCAGGCAGTGTACGGCAGCGAAAGCGAAGAGAGCGACGGCGATTCCGAAGACGAATTCGTCAAGAGCCAAAGCAAGCAGCAACGACAGAACGGTGGCAAGGGAGGCAAGACCTACATCATCGAAGACGAAGACGAGCCCCTCGACCTTCTCTCGAAGAATGCTCTGGGCAACATCTCCTCCACGAAACCACTGCGCCAGCGCAAACAACCGCAGAAGATCAAGGCCCGGACAGACATGGACGGTAAGCTCCTCCTCGGCGACTCAGACGACGATGCGCCGAAGTCCAAGTCCAAAAAATCACGAGATGCCGACGACGACATGGACATCGACGACAACTCCACATCTCTCGAAGCCGGCATCAATGCATACGTCGATGCCATTCGCGGGCGCGACGCAGCGCAGCGCGGCCAAAAGGGCAAACTCAAGTTCAGCAACAAGAAGAGTAAAGACGACGATGAGATGGATGTTGAAGAAGATTGGCAGCAGGTCCGGAAAGCAAAGTCTGGGTCGGGTATGGGTCGTGGTGGGATCAAAAACGGGAGGCCGGGGCTTGGTGCGGTCAAGCAGAAGAGTGGGAATGTGAGTGATGGTGGCGGTAAGGCGAGGGTTGAAAAGAATAAGAGTCCGAGAGGGAGAGGTGGTAGAGGCGGGATGGGTAGGGGTAGGGGCGGAGGGAGTAAATGGATGGGACCGAAGTAGTGTGATGTTGGGGGAGTGACATGGGTGTGCATCTATGTATATGGCGTTCAAAATAGATACCAGTTCTCGATTTTATAACACGTACAGAAGAGTGACAAGATGTCCAGGACCGATGGATCGATACAGAACAGGAGAACATGGTTGCCTCCCTAACATGACGTGGTCTTCTCGACTCAGTGCGACATATCCGCAAGCACCTCCTTAACACTCGTCCTCTCCCTCAGTCTCTCAATCCAAGCAGTCACCTCTGTGTACTCGCTCAGATCCACCAGGTCCTTCATCATACCCATCATCATGTTCTGCCACTGGAACATCGCCAGATCCGCGTACGAGCACTTGCCGCCCACGAGCCAGCCCTGCTCCTGTGTCTTCAGATGTCCGTTCAGGACGCTGGTCACGCGCTTGATTTCGGCGTAGTACCGGTCCTTTGCGCTTTGTACTTGTTCGCTATGGAATTTCGTAAACCTTTTGCACAAAATCAGCGCTTATCTCAAACACACTCCATATAGAGAAGTTGCTTACCAAACCGCCTGGCCTTTGATGTAAATATACTAAGTCAGCGTTTGTCTCGCATAAAGATCATACATGGAACCACGTACCGTAGTATGGGCCTTGGCCAGACACTACATCATGCGTATTAGCAACTAAACTTCAACACAGAGCAATGTTTATCCAGTACCTTGGAAAAACAGCCACTGCTTCGCAAGCCAGTACTCCTTGCTCCCCGGCTCAAAGCTAATCTTACGCTCAGTATCGTACTTGTCGACCAGGTACTCAATAATAGCGCCGGATTCCCACAGCGTCAGGTCGGTGTTTGGGTCTTGGATGGCGGGCATACGGCCGTTTGGATTGATCTTCAGAAAATCTGGCTGCTTGAGGTCTGGGAAGCTTACGTCTTTGACGTCGTGGGGGATGCCGAGCTCTTTGGCGACGATGCGGACTTTTGGGGGGTTGGGGCCGGCTTTGCCCCATATAGTGATTGGCTTGAGGGTGCTGTTGGAGGACATTGTGCGGCTTTTGGGTGCAGGTATTGTTGTGATGTGGGTTCGAAGGTGTTTGGATAGGTTGGAGGAGCTGTTTGGCGTTGTGAGAAGCTTGATGTTGAAGATTCTGGGCGCCATATATACTTCATTTTTAGTTGTTTAGACATTTCATGCTTGACTTCATTGCATGTAAGCGTGAATTCGTCTCGCTCTTTCCACAGACCGACCGACATGCCGCATCGACTTGATTACTATACCATTGGCGGTGTGGTTACCGATATGTGGCTACTCGGAAGCTGTAGCATCCGGTCGCTACATTTTTACGAGGGCTTCGTGTAACTCGTCGTTGTGTATCTTAGACTATGACCAATCGCAGTAGTGACAGTACTGCACAATCGTGTCATCTCGAGTGCGCTAAGCCTGTATGCGTGTGAAAATCGACGCTCAGTTGTAAGGTGAGTGCACAATCCAGATCCGGGTAAGGAAGACAATTCGGCGTCGGGCTGAGCTTACAAATGCTGAGGCTGAAGGTGGTTAGTCTGTGAATGGTCCGTGGGTTTTACGGAGCACTCTTTTTGCACTTCCATTCCTCAACATCATCAAACACAAACCGGTGTGCGCTTTGCAGTCTCATCATCGCATCACTGAATTTATCTTGCCAACAATTGTGTCTTGCGTCCTAAGCACCTCGACCTACATCATCGGCCAAGCGTTCTGAGAACACTGGTGGTACGCTTGCGGCTCTATCCGTTACTGGAGTATCTCTAGTGATGTCTTTTTGATATTCACATGATAAGTATTTACGAACACAGATGTTGCAAGCTCGGCTCCGCTAGAATGGGGATGCCTGGTGACAGAGAACTAGTTCACGGTCGAGGGTTTGATGTACACGGTTGTCAAGATTTCGGGACTCGCTCCACCGTATATCATTGGGACACCGCGTGGCAGTTGTACGGTGCATACCTGGCTAGTCTGAGATCAGCTACACAATGGAATGTTGGTCACTTCTGCCACGTGCGATGGTCTCCAACCTTGGAAGATGGCGAAGAGTGAATACTTGCAATGTGTTCGCATTCGAACATGTCAAACATTGCGGGCAAGCACGCAGGTGTGTCTCTCAACTTCAGTGGGTCCCAATTGAACTCGCATAACGTTTCGAGTCCTCCTAACCCTCCTCAGAGGGCATATCGAGGCACGCGACTTTGGGGTAGACACCTGATAGGAACAAGGATCCGTTGCACCGCGCCCATGGTACCAATTGCTGCTACCTACAAAGACTGTGTAGCTTTCGCTGCTGTTACCTGTTTCAGATGTGTAGTCGTGGCTCTGTTTGGTGCAGCCAGTAGCAGTAGAAGTCGTCGATGGAGAACCTCGGCACGACGTCACATGCCCTGAATGGCCACGCCATTGTCGATTCGGCTCGCCAAGTCTTCCGTGAGCAACTCTACTCAAGATGCAATGATAAGTCCAGTGTGGAAGATAGTATCCTGCAGACTACCTTGCCGTCGCCAGCATGATGGAGGTCACAATCGCCAATGCTGCTTTGATCACGTTGCTCGAAGCGGTGCTCGCATCCTACTATCTTCCACATCTACTATCGAACGGTACTCTCACTTCATATCTAGCAGTTTTCTCGTTGTGTAACTTATCACTGTTCGCCGTCCATCGGTTGTTTCTCTATCCTCTACTTTTCAGCCCGCTAAGGCACCTACCAAAGGCGCGAGGCTCCATACCCCTCGTCGGACATGGCTTGAAGCTTTTCGGACGGCCCGCAGGCCAGGCTCATTTGAACATGATGAAAGAGACGGACAACGATGGAATCATTCTTACACGAGGCTTCTTCCATAGCGACAGACTCATAGTCACAAGTCCTGCAGCTCTGGCCGACGTCCTAGTTCACAAATCCTACGATATGGAGAAGCCACCATTGCCGCGCGCTTTCCTAAAGAAGTTTCTGGGCGACGGCTTGCTTATGACCGAAGGCGACGAACATAAACATCACCGGAAGCACATTATGCCTGCTTTCCATTTCCGTCATATAAAGGTTGGTCAACCCGTACGAAATGTGTACGAGACAAAACGCTGACTTCGAGTGCTTGTCTTAGGAGCTATACCCGGTGTTCTGGTCCAAGTCAGTAGCGTTGTGTGCTGCGCTCCACCGGAAACTGAGCGAGAGCGAGGCCAAGGTGCTTGAGATTGGGCACTACTCAACTCAAGTGACGCTCGATATCATCGGACTAGCTGGACTTGGCCGCGACATCGATTCGTTGAGAAATAGTGACGATGCACTTATAGAGAACTACGAAGAACTTTTGGAGCCGTCGACGGAGAAAGCGGTCTATTTCTTCGTACACTTGCTATTCCCGCAGTGGTTCATCGAAAAGCTACCTTGGAAGTTGAACGAGCGAACGCGAATCATAACCATCAATTTGAAAAGAATATGTACCGACTTCGTGGTACAGAAGAAGCTGAACATCAAGCAAGAGAGTCAAGAAAGCCGCGATATTCTTTCCATCATGATGCGAAGCAACAATTTCTCAGATAGTAATCTCGTAGATCAACTCCTCACTTTTCTGGCTGCTGGGTAAGCGCAAGTAACAATCGTCTCGCAGGAACATGCATGCTGATACAGTATAGTCACGAGACCACCTCGTCAGCTCTCACCTGGTCGACTTATCTTCTATCCAAGCACCCAGGGATGCAGAAGCGACTTCGAAACGAGATACAGCAGAACATTCCAGACCCAAAAGCTCTCTCGGACCCGTCCACGGACATTGCCAGCTTGCTAGAGGGTATGCCATATCTCAACGGCGTCTGTAACGAAGTGCTGCGCCTGTTTCCAACCATTCCGGTGACGGCCCGCTGGACCATCAAAGACACAACCGTTGCAGGACAATTCATCCCAAAGGGCACGACAATCTTCGTTGTCCCCTGGGCCATCAATCGCAACCCGAAGCTGTGGGGTGCCGATGCTGAGGAATTCATTCCCGAGCGGTGGATCGATAAGGAAACAGGACGAGCAACCATGAATGGCGGCGCTGACAGCAATTTCTCCTTTCTCACCTTCCTACATGGACCGAGAAGCTGTATCGGGGAGCGTTTTGCGCGCGCCGAGCTGAGGGCCCTTCTTGCAGCTTTTGTCGGCTCTTTCGAGTTTGAGATGGCGGATCCTAACGAAAAAGTCATAGTGGGTGGAACGGTAACTAGCAAACCGAAGGATGGTATGAATCTTCGGATCACACCTGTAGCATGGGGCTCTGAGTAGAATTGTTTGTCCTTACTCTGTTACGATAAGCGCAATAATCAAGTTGCTCCTGCGGTTGCGAATATGCTCATCACTATTCGGATGACGGTCTGAATCGTACTTGACTACTTTTATTGCCTGAAGAGGTATCGATGATGAATCGAGCGACAGAACCGTACCGATGAGGTATTTACTGGTGAGGGACGCACCGACGATGAATATGTTGGTCTTCGACACGTCGTTTCGCGTCCTTCTTCAAGATCGAAAGTATAGTTTGATAAAATAGAAGCGATGAAAAGGGTAATCTCATATACGAAGTAACGAACCAGCACACCTCTTGATTCCGCAGTGGGACCCTGCGCTAAGAGGCACCAAGCCACAGATCGTTAGCTCCCATCTGGGCTTCGGCCGCAATCCGCGTCGTACCTCATCCACGTCAAAGAACAGCCAATGACATATAGTCGATCGACGCCCGAAAGTGACACACGCAAGCCTCGGCCTGCTCGGTGAACGAGACCACCGAGGACCGGACACTAACAACAGTACGTGACTATATATCAGATCTTGTGGACACTCCCTGATTTGCACACTCAGTAACGAACAAAATGGCAACCGCGGTCAGCTCTGTGATCAAGCACACTGTCAGTGAGCCTGCCTTTACAGGCGCGCTTCTCTACCTGCTCACGCGTGGACCGCTGTCTATGCGAGAACGCCTCCTCCAACCTTTCCAACACAATCTCCTCGCAAACAATGGCGCCGCCAGACTCGCGACTCTCATCCTCGCTCTAAAGGTGTTGACTGGTGTAGGCGTTTTCAGGCGTATCAATGAGGCACTGAACAGCCTGGCGTTGAATAAGTGGCGCCTTTCGGGGTCCCCTGGCGCTCCTTACAAATTTGGTCCTGAGAAAGAAGAGCTGGTCGTTGTCACTGGCGGCAGCTCTGGCTTTGGCTATCTGTTAGTGCAGGAGTTCTCGAAGCACGCTAGAGTTGTGGCGCTGGACATCTCCGACTTTCCGCCAGAGCTGGCCAAACGTGAGTGTTGCTGAAAAGATGGGAGCTGGATGGAAGAGACTGACTAAGCTTAGTCGACGGCGTTCACTTCTACAAGTGTGATCTTAGCGACACGCCAGCTATTGAGCAGGTGTGCAAGGAGATCAAGCAGACGCACGGCGAGGCGACGGTCTTGATCAACAATGCCGGCATCGGGAACGGAACGACCATACTTGAGGTAGATTGTGGCTTTACATCGCCTTTAGACTTGCTGACCATGTTTACAGACGAGTAACGAGGATTGCGAGAGGCTGTTCAGAGTCAACCTGACATCTTACTTTGCACTCATCCGCGAATTTCTCCCCGGCATGCTGCGCCAGAGGAAAGGCCACGTTATCACCATGGCGTCAATGGCATCATTCGCCTCAGTCCCAGGGATTGTCGACTATTGCGTCTCCAAGGTGGGAGCATTGTTCCTCACTGAAGGTTAGTGAAAGCCCGATATCACGTGAACGAGCATGCACAGGGTCTCGTATCCTTTTGCACAGCACAAGAGCTGACGCTGCCATAGGACTTCGCGCCGAGTGCATGACACGTTATGAGGGCGGTGAAAGCATATGTACGACCTCTGTTCACCCTGGATGGCATCAAACGGGTATCCTAAAGGGTGCTGGGGACTCGTTGGCCAAGCGCGGCATTGTTGTCCACCCACCGAAAAATGTCAGCGATGCTGTTGTGAAGCAAGTATTGAGTGGCAAGAGCGGACGTTTGGTAGTACCAAAATCCGGGGAGCCGATATCATTATTGAGAAGCTTACCACTATGGGCGCAAGATGCCTTGCAAGGATATGCTTGGCGTAGTAAGGATCACTTCGCCTTCGAAAAGAAGGCGAATTAGTCAAGTTTGCGGTTCCTGTTGCATGCTTTCCGTGTCCCGGGACTGCACAGATCTTAGATGGTGGGGGGAAGAACGATTTCTGTAACATGCAACCCTAGACAATTTTAATGTGCTATGCTTTTCTTCGTGATATTTCCTCTCGCTCATAGCAAGTGACGGTTTGCCTACTTGTTGACCAGGATTGCTTTGACAAAGGGAACTCGATGGTGGGATCGACGATGATATGGCTATGTGTGGCTCGTTGAGCATTTTGACGCTCGTTACACAAGGTACACACGATTCAGTGGATCTGGTCTTTGCATCCGAGAGATATGCAAGATCTAACGAAGGAAGACTTTGCCATGTGTCGCAAGACTTGACCGAAGGATGTACCGCATGTAAAGTGAGGCGCGTCACCTTGACGATTGATATTTTGCCCCAGACCGGGACATATGTTAGTCAGACATGTTGAGTTAAAGTCAGATGGTTTCCATTACGATTATGCTCGCACAAACCAACATTAGTTCATGGACATTGTAGACGACATACCCAATCTACATCACTTTCTTCTTTTTGCCACCTGCACTTCGGTTCACATTAGCATTCTCATTGGCATGGCCATTAGCATGACCATTCCCAATCCCATTAACCACGCCGTTCAGAGACGTCTTTTGCGTCGCACCACCTCTCCTCATACCCAGCACCCTCTCCAACAAGCCAATCCAGATCTGCATCACCATCACCAAAACCCGGACAACATAGTCCTTCCAACCCAGCACTGGTGTCACGCCCCTACTGAACTTTGCATTCTTCACCTCCCACGGCACATTTCCATCTAGCCTCAGGCCCACTCTCATGCCGCTGCTAAATCCATCCTCGTGAAAACCGTAGCCAGTCCACGCACCCGCGTACCACACGCCTCGCTTCCCTTGGATTTGCTCGAGGTTCTCTTGCGCGGCGATCATGCGGGCGTTATAAAGCGGATGTCGATATGAGCACGACGCTTGCGTGAGCGCCGGATCTGGCGGGTTCTCTGGATTCAGCGTAACCAGGACGTCTGAGAAATCTTCAACAGGAAGGGACTGGAGGATATTCATATTGTACGTCAAGGAGACAGTTTGGAGGGAGCCGGACGGATTCGCATTGCTTTGCTTGGGCGGAGGCTCGGAGGTAGTTAAGTAGTTCCATGCAGACCATGCGGAGCGGCGCTTGGGCATGAGCGACAGATCCGAATGCAAATATGCCATGTTGGGCGTGGTTTCAAAAGCCGCGAGGATGGAAGCCTCGTCTGGTGTTGCTGAGCTGCCGACGATGTGTCGCGCTTGGTCGCCGTGGCAGGCGAGGATCACTTCGTCGAAGACTTCAGATCTGCTGCGGCCTTTGCTTGTGATGTTGAGCTGCACGCGGCCTTCTTTTCGCGTGAGGGAGTCTACGGATGTGCTGAGGTGGATGTGCGTTTTGGAACACTCTTTGATGACCGCATCGATGTAGTGTCTTGCGCCTCCGCCGATTGTCAGCCATGGCGGGCGCTCGGAGATGGTGGTAAGCAGGTGGTGGTTCCACATGAAGCGGACGAGTGTCAAGGCTGGGAACTCTAAAGCGCACTTGTCTGCGCCGGTACTCCATACACACGCTGTCATGGGGATCAGGTAGTCATCCCGGAATGCATCAGAGTAGCCTTCCTTCTTCAAATATTCTCCAATGCTCGTCTCGGCCGTGATGGTGCTCGAAGAGCCCGGTTTTATAGAGAGAAGATCCAAGGCGAATTGGTTGAAGCGGATGATGTCGAAGATCATGCGCCAGAAAGAAGGCTTCAGAGCGTTTTCTGGCTGGGCAAAGAGGGCACTACCAGATGTGCCGGACCACTCGAAAGCGCCGGCATCTCGCGATATGCCAAAAGTCATCTCCGATGCTATCGTTTCGACGTTGATTGCTTTAAGGAAAGCGATGAAATTGGCTGAGTAGTTTAGTCTCCAAAGCATGACACGTGTAAAGTGGAATACCTACGATATGTAGCTGTGTTCAAGACAATGAAGCCTGTGTCGACCAAGGTGGTTTTGGCATTGTGAGTCCAGGTTACTGTGTTGGTGTGACCACCGAGCCGGTCTTCCTTTTCGATCAAATGTATCTCGTGAGGTGTGTTGCGAAGCGTCCAGAGTGCGCTCAGACCCGACACACCGCTGCCGACAATGGCGATGCGTTTCTTCTCCATGGTGAGAAAATCAAAGCTAGGGTGTCAGTGGCGCGTGTAATTCACCCAGACATAGATCCGCACGATAGTCTGAACATGGAGACTAGAAATTATCAAACGGAGTCAAATTCTGAAGTGATGAGGTCATTGATTTGGAGCGAAGGACCGAGCGATGTTAGTGTGGAAACGCCCGAATTGATACAGTTGTGTCAGCGCAACATGGCAACGTGGAGGATCGTGTGAGCGCATCGTGATGGCGTATCGAACTCGTCCACTGGATATACGAAGGTTGTGTAGATGTCATGATGGTGGTGTCTAGAGCACATGTAGGCGCTGAGTAAGACATTTTGATATGAGCGCCAGAGATGGCGGATGTTGAGAAGTCGTCTGAACTTGAGGCCATAGAGCAGTTGAAATCGGTAGTGTACATGCACTGCATGCGAGTGGACGCGGGAGTGACGTAGGCACGTGATGGGTCCTTGGCGGTTGGCAGATGGCTGTGCGACGGTTGAACGTTGAACACCAAGAACACATTCACGACACGCACACGCACAACCGAATCGCATACCGGCACTACAAATTTCTCGAAGCGCTTCACCACAGACGAATAGTAACACGCGCACACCCAAGACACCATGTCGAACCTCGTCGACGCAGAGGCGGGCACCGAGCGCTTTGGCGGCTACGAGGCGGAGCTGAAGCTGGTGCAGGCCGACCTCAACCAGCAGCTGGAGCACATCAGGGAGTCGACCGGCGAGCCGCGGAAAGCGGCCATCAGCAAGGCGGAGCGCGCGCTGGAGGAGGCAGAGGAGCTGGTGCGTTGGAGCCTGGATGCGCGCGCGCGCGCGTACATTGCTCGAGAAGACACGGCATGCTAACACAATGGCTGCACAGATTGGCCAGATGCGCCTCGAAAAGTCCAACATTCCCGCCAACCTCAAGTCCAAATTCAACGCGCGCTTCCGCAACTTCGAGACGGACCTCGACCAGACCAAGCGCAAGCTCGAGGGCTACACCAACGACCGCAGCAAGCTGTTCGGCGGCCGCTACACCGACAATCCCGACACCGATACCGACGCTCAGCTGGAGCAGCGCCAGCAGCTGCTATCCGGCACCGACCGCCTGAACCGCTCGTCCGGCCGCCTGCGCGAGTCGCAGAGAATCGCCCTCGAGACGGAGCAGATTGGCGCAAGCACCCTGGGCGACCTGCACCAGCAGCGCGAGCAGATCACCAACACAAGAGAGCGCCTGCTGGAGAGCGAGAGCTACACAGACCGGAGCATCAAGACGCTGCGGGGCATGGCCAGGCGGTAGGTACCTGCCCGTCATTTGCGTGTGAATGCGAGTGCTAACAAAGCTGCAGCATGGCCACGAATCGCATCATTACCATATCCATAATCACCGTCCTCGTCCTTCTCATCGTCCTCGTCATCTACAGCAAGTTCAGATGACTGTACATTTACTGTTGTATTTTAGCGAGCAATTGGTCGCGGCGTCTGGAGCATGTTTATCAGTAGTACCTGCTTGTCACACTTGAATATAATTGGTATTCAAGCCCGCACAATTGCTTGTCACATGAAGCTATGACTGTCTTTGACCCGGCTTATGCCACCGAGTTCCATCGAGCCCGCGGAGCTTCTCGGGCTTTCGTGCCGAGCGCTCCCTAGCAGACAGGAGTCTCATCGCGATCACTTCACATCAGCACCATTCACGATTGGACGCCCATCGACATCGAAACCCGTCTGGTCTCAGGTATGCGCTGATTGGAGTCGGCCCTTTGACCGCTCCACGGAGCTGCAATCTACAGCACGCCCATGACCTACCGAGAAGGGCAATTTGGAGGATTTGTGGTCGACCCTACTGGTGTGCTAGTCTTCGAAGCTGAGCGTACGGCTTCTGCGTTACTCCGCAAGAGGAGAGACATGCAGCATACAAGGTACGTCGACGCATCCCCAGGCACTTCCCGCATACCAAGGTATGGCCAGCTCGGGGTCGGCACAACGACGCCCATTCGATTTGAATGTTCGCAACTTGCCGTTGACAGGCTCGACCCTCTCGTGGAGCCAGGGAACAATCCCTCTGTCCATGTCCACCAGATATCGGCGGCACTGCCTTCGCCTCAGATATGTGTGCGGTCCGGAGTCATGGATCCAGCCAAACTCTCGACATGCACGATCAGCCAGCAAACGATTCCTCGAGCTACGGGACCGCTTCCAACCTCTTCAAAGCCAGGAACGGACTCTGTACGCATCCCATAGATCATATTTCGAAATCATCTACGAGACCGCAGCACCCAACAAGCCTTGCGCTTGGCCCGAAGACGGGACTCAATTGTTTGCATACTCCCTCCGCGACCAAACCGACGTTGCTAATCACGGCGATCACTTGCTTGGCTGTAAAAATGACCCGCTGTAAAAGATTCTGAACGCGGAGTGCTGTGTGGATTGCAAGAGCATGCGCACCAGAGTATTGAGACGATGAATAAGTGTAGTGCGGGGAGGAGGGCCGTGGAGGACACTGGGGATGAGACATGTGAAGAAAGAAGAGGCAGGATGGTGTCGAGTTACTGAGACTTAGTCGCGATGTATAACTTACACAAGTTTGCTTTCATAAGCACAAGGTTCGCAGGACCCCGCAAGTATGGCTGACAGCATCACATTCAGATGTATTAAGGCTCCAGTAGATACGGTGCTCAGTTCCATGGTGTCAGCCTTCAGGTCAGATCGAACGCCAAATTTGGTGATTTGAAAATCTGGTGATTTCAATATTCGAGCACCTTTGTAGCTCGCTGTCGCAGAAGAGGCAGACAGGAGCTTGTGGGCGCTCAAAATCGAGATACGTCCAAAGGGCTGGCATGCAATGCATCTGCGTATTCCTCCAGACTCAAGCATCGTGTAAAGTCAAGGCGTGACATCAACTTCAACATCGTAGGAGTGAAGGCAAAGTCGGACGTCTGTGCGCGGGAAAACCCCGGACGAGATCAGGCGGCAGCCAGGTCGGTGCTGCCTGCCGATCACGTGTGGCGCTAGCACTAGCGGCGCGCGCACCTTCCATAAATTCAAGCCGCCGCCCTCCTTCCACCGACTTTCCTTCTTTATCTAAGTGAGTCAATCCCCAACTTCCCATGAAGGTCTTCGCTGACTTTTCTAAGGTGCTCGGGCTTTACGCTTACCAGTGAAGATTCGTCTGAGGTAGCGTTTTTGCTAGTTGAAAACTACAACTATGACCGCTCCTGTTGGCCTTCGGGTCGGCAGGGAATTTTTGCAAACCTTTTGGTTCAGTCAGTACGCTGCTGCGCTTTTCGTTGATCTGAGTAGCTGATGCTGCGAGGTTGAAGAAGAGTTGACACATACAGCTGCGATAGATGGGTTGCGCATGCGACAGACCAGATGAGAGACGATGTCGGCGGCGCTTGCCATAATCTACACCCGTGCACACATGTCTTGCTTTGTCTGTCTGACAGATGACATGGTTGATGGAGACCCTGTCGAGGAAGGTGGCATTGCGCGCGCGCTATAGACGAACATTTTCGAGGAACAAAGATTGCAAATAACCAGAACCAGGACACAACCGATCCATGGCCGCACAAGCGCACGATTAGTACTGGCCCACGCCGCCGCTGTGATCCTCGCGATCTCGATCATCTGCTTCACGGCGGTTAGATTGCTGTCCTGTCGGAAGGCTCCTCGTCATATTCTGTGGCGCCTCGTGTGTCTTGCTGATGAATTGACAGGCGCTGCAAAATGTTCAGACCCTGCGTGTCGGCATGATGGCATAGGTCACGAGTCGGTGCTTGCAGACTGGACGCTCCTGCACCCCCAGAAACACATCGACGACTTCTCCAAGCAGCCTCTCGACGCGACACGACACATCCGCTTCACGAACGTCCGTCCCGCGACCGGCTCCCCACAGAACCACATGACCAACGCATACACGACCGCTTGACGAGTATCCTTACTGCGATCGGCCTCTTACAGGTCCAAAAAGCCTACATACACAAGCCACCCCGCGGTTGCCCAGACGAGTCTTCACCCTCAAGCATAACACCCGGGCATTTTCACCGGCGGAGGGACTACAGGCTCAGAAACAATGCGCTGGGCGTGGCTCTAGTTCAGGAAAGGTAGACGCAAGCAGCAAACGGACAGGCGATACAGAAACGGCCATGCGCCAGACGTGTGTTGAAACGAGAGACAGAGCACACCAACTTGTATTGCGACGCTCCAAGTAGAAGCGAAGGTAGCGGTCCCACCTTGCAGCTCACTTCTCGCTCGCTCCCACACTCTATAACTAACCTGATGCGCCTGAGGCCAACGCCTTCGGTTGGCTTGGCTTGTCCGTTTCTCGTACGTATGGCAGGCTTTTGCTGACAGTCCTGCCAAACCCAAGTCGGAAGAAGCATCCCAATGCAGCATTCGTCGAAGTTTGCCTATCACTACAGCCCGACCCCAACAACCAGCTTCGGGGACTTACGCGGCTGCACCTTCCGTATTTTTGATCGCTTACCCAAGGCGTCCCTTGTGACTAGGCGGTGCTACGCCACGATCTGCTTGTCGCGATTATCCTACATGTGCACACCACATTCTCAGAATGACATAATTACTCTCGCATGGATGTCAGCCGTGCTTGCACTAAGTACCGCGTTCACTCCATTATGCCGTGTCGCAGAATGTTAGACTCAGTTCTTCATCATATTATTCGTATATGAGATCTGGTTGTCCCTTGAGAGAGGGAACGTAGTCTACGAAACGGCAACAGCTCTTTCCTGTGCGCTGCTGTTGCCTCTTCTTGGCACCTGCTACTGCAATACCAACTGGCCCCAAATGACATTCAGCACTGCTGCAACCTCATCTTCACGTGTCGACTGAGCACACCAACTTGCTCGGAGCAGCACCGATTCGGTATGCCGCAAAGTACATATCTTGCAAAGTAGAACGCCATATGGCTACGAGGCGATCACGCCAGACCAACACTGGCCTCGAGCCACAGGCCCATAGGATGTTCGAGGTCGTGTTGTAAAGTACCCGATACTCTATTTCTGGTGTTGGGAGCTTGCGGATTTAGTTGCGGAGACCAATCGGCTCATCGCAAACGTGGTGGTCCGTGGCACACAACTGCAGACACGTGCAGTTGTCTCACAGATTAAGATCCGGCCAAACTATCCTATACGCGAAATGCGCGCTGCTCTTCAATTGATTGCCGAAGTGATATTCGGAATGGACCGGTAGTGGACAATCAGCCGCCGGGAGCCTGACTGATTACGAGGCAGCTCGGAGTCGCAGCATCAAGGCCTGTGGCCCCGTGAACGTGGCCATGCTGCGGTCAGTTGTGCAGTATTTTGCTATCGTCTTTTCCATCATGTAGCTTCCCCTCCGCTCACCATTCGACTGATGATGAAGAAAGCGGGAAGAAGTACTGCTGATCTCAGTCTTCAGGCAGTGTTTCACGGATGTTCGAGGTGTTGAGGGCTAACGTGCAGGGAACATGTTCGGCTATAACTTGCACCCTGGGCGCTCGTGCCACTCCCGCTCCCAGATCTTACACCCAGTTTTCTACTTCGGCGCCCGGGTTGCACTCTTGACTCAAACATTGCCTGATGCAGCGAGCAAACAGAGAGCTGTGACATGAGGCCTCTTACCATACTCGCCAACGCAGCTCGTAAGCTTGACATGCTCGATCTACCGGTATCGTCTCTGGCCCCCCTCCACCCACACGCCTTCAGTCGACTGTCGCGCCACGTAACTGTCAAGAGAAAGGCTTATGTTTTGAAATGCGACGACGCCAGGCAGATGCTGTTATCCTGACACAGCCACTTGCTCATGTTGCGTGCTGGCACTGCCAGGCCAGTGCTCGCCTGTACCATGCGGCCAATGTCTGTCCTGGGGTAAACTTACCGGTATATTTGCGACAGTATTACCCCTCGCCTACACCACACTCATCACCACCAAAGCTGCAGCCTTCGCCAATTATGGCGTGTGATAGGAGGCGATTTCATTCACCCCATCTGTCTTCTGCAAGTAGCCTCACGCGGTAGGTGATCACACCTGCAGGCATGATGGCGGCGTGTATGATTTGGCATGGCTAAACACTCCGCTTGCCGTTTGCGGGCACGAATGTTTGGAACTGCAAGTTGTCGGCTAGTGTCCTCAGGCCTGATACCGGGATAGGAGTGCATGCGCATGCACGTGTGCTTGTGGCTCAGCACCTAGGCCTCACATGTCATCCTGCCAGCCTCCCAACACTACCTACTGTTTCCGACTTCTCTGAGCCCCATCGGAAACAAAACGCACGTCTCTTCACGATTGTTGGTGTTTCTCGTTCTCCCTTCAACCAACACTGAAAGCCGACAGATCTTCAATATGGTGGCTGTTCATTGACGCATTAGGCTCATATCTTCTGCTCTCCCTTCCGTTTACTTGGTCTTGTCAATCAAACTCTCTCTTAATTTTAATTCGTGTTGCGTTGCGAGAATGGAGAGCCATGGATCAACACCCGCTGGTACTCGGGTGACGAGCATTGCTCTAGCATTTACACTCATTGCCGGCACTGCAGTATTCCTTCGCTTGTTCACTCGCTTGGTGCTGACGAGGGTCACTGGGTTCGAAGATGCGTGCATCGTCTTCGCTATGGTAAATTGTCTCCAAAGTTTACACTAGCACTGCTGACGATCAATAGGCTTTGTCAATCAGCCTTACTGTCATGATATCTGCACAAGTGTCAAATGGTTTGGGTCGGCACGACTCGGAACTTAATCCTAAAGAACACTTGAACTCACTGAAAGTACGTCCAACCATTCTCAATCGACATGTTCAGAAAGTCTTCGTAGCCACCAGCTTCTAGAGCATCGAACTGGGTTCTTGTCAAAATTGTACTTCGCTGACACACACTCTAGGCTTTCTGGGCAACTCTCTGGATATACAGTATGGCACTCACCTTCACCAAAGTCTCGATCCTTGTCCAGTACCTTCGAATCTTTCCGGTGCGCCGCTTCCAGAAAGTATGTTACGGCGTTCTCTTGTTTGTGGTGGTGTTCGGCATCTGGACCATCTTTGGCAACATTTTCATGTGCACTCCGATCAAGTCATTCTGGAAGCAATCCATGCAGAGCGTCAATTGCATGGACCGTCAAATCGTCTGGTTCACAAACGCTGCTGTAAACATTGCCCAGGATATCGTCATTTTGTTGCTTCCGATGCCATTGATCCAGACTCTTCAGGTTTCTCGGGGACAGAAGCGAGGATTGGTGATTATGTTCGGGCTCGGGGCCACGTAAGTCTACGCCTACTACTCGCTGCTCTGCGCATAAGCTGACTGTCCCAAAGGGTCTCGATTGTTTCGGTCACCCGACTCTACTCCCTCCATGATATTGCGAAAAGCGTCGATATCTCATGGGACAACCCAGCGCACGCGTCCTTGTCTGCTGTTGAAGTCAACGTCGCCATTATCTGCGCATGTCTACCCGCCATGCGTCCGCTTCTGGCGCTGCTCATGCCAACATACTTCTCTGCGGCAGCACAATATACCAACGTTCCAAGAAAGCTTGACTTGGACGGATCTTGGTTTAGGAAGGAGACGGACGCAGGCACCTACAGCGAAACCCGCAGCAACACCCCAAGGCAATTCACTTACACACCAACCACACACAACCTTTCTAGGGCTGGTACCCCTCAAACGCATCGTCCCAGCTTATCGCGGACATCTACTCCTCAGCAGACTCACCGTCCCAGCTTGTCACGAACGTCGACCCCTCAAAATCACCAATCCAACTTGTCACGCACATCGACTCCTCACACCCATCGACCTAGCTTATCACGTACGACCACTCCTAAAAGCCATCATCGATTCACCTTCTCACGAACAGTAACTCCACCGCGGCCTGTGTTATCGCGAAACTCCAGCGGTCACTTCATCGTCCACAACAGCCACCATGGCACACCACCTATCGAGCAACAGCCAATCATTGCGCCATTCTCATACACCCACACTCGAACAGGAAGCAACATCTCAATTGACATCGCAGCAGCAGAAGCGCGGTCAAGTAAACGTGCACTCGAACGCGTCCACCCTCTGAGGATGTCGCCAGTCAGAGCCGACAACCCACTGAGCCCTACAAGGATGTCGATGCGATCGATAGGTCCAGGATTCTTCACCTTTCGACCGAGCAAGGAAACATTACGCGTTGTAAATCCCGATGAGGTCCGGCGGTCACAGCGGTCAGAGATGAGGATGTCAGCAAAACCGTTACCACTCACGCCGTTTCCTGTTCCAGGAGGGGTGATATGAAGGCGCCTTTCTATGTCATTTTGTTGATTTTTTGATACCAATAGAGAGTACTGCACTCAATACACCAAGTCGATGTCGGATCATCGCACATCACCACGTTCGCTCGTCTTAGGACTTTGATGCTTTGTGGTTCAGACGCCGGCCGAGATGCCTTACAGCGCCGCCTTGTTAGGATTTCGGAGGGACTTGGATGGTTGCTTGGGTACGCCAAAGGACTATCACTGCTAGTCAATTGCCACGCGTGTCAACGCCTTTCACTCGTTACCGAACGTTGTAAGATATGAACAGAAATATCAATGCCACATGTGGCTCTATGGCCTTGTCTAGGCACACTCTTCACGATTACTTGTTTCGAGACTTCATAGTCGGTGTGGTGTATACCATTGGTGTAGTGGTGCATGCAAATAGATCGTTGACGTGATACAATCTCTCGTATTGATGGCTAGATCATGTTAAATCGAACAGGAAACTCGGGCTTCAGCCTCCCTTTCGAAAATCCCGGCATCCTTATGCGATACTTGTTCACATACATCAACTTTGCACTTCTACCACAATCGTTTTCTGACGTACGCGTCCTCGAGAGTGAGTGTGCTCGCTTTAAGCATAGCAATGGGGCAGTCCGTCATTGTCGTCGATCTTGCAGGACGGGACATTGCAAACTGCCTGAACCTTCCATTTATCGACGAAGTCACAGACCTCGGCGTATGTAAGGTCAGCGCTGCTGCTGTAGGTGCTAGGCACGCAAAAAGCTGCCTGTGGTACTGCTGCGGCTGTGGCGGTGCCGACGACGGCGAGCATAGCGAGGACGTTGAACTGCTTTTTTTATACTATCGCATAGTGAATCTGCGGTTTATCATTGGATCAGAGCGTGTGCTTACCTTGCTGAATTGATCTTGGAGTATATTGTCGAAATTTTGAGCATCTGCGAAGAGAGAATGAGTATCAATCTGGAAGGATATGCTGCATTATACAGCCAGGTGTTTGTACGTCAATGAATGGCATCCAGAGTATGGGTCGGATCATGCACGCGGGCAATCGGTGCATTGGCTCCACATAATTTCACAAATGTACTAAACAAGATAACGTTTTTTGATGATATGAGTGGGTAGTTGAGCGAAGAAATTTGGAGTGCTTGGAGTATATGCCTTTAGAGTCGCTGGCCACATAATTGTGATTATCTACTGGTCAAGTCCAAGCCAACATGAGTGAACCGTTTCGAGCGTATGAAGAATGTAACAATCTCAGTGAATCAGTGTCATACAACCTGCGCCTGGACACCCCCGAGCACCGCTACGCTGTCAATTCAAGAAAAACTCAAAACCTCTCTGTAAGGTGGATCATCGCCTCTCCGATAAGGTCCGTCGTCGCGTTTGGGTGGCCATGGAGTTCTAGTTTGCGACCAACCGCGACATTTTTCGAGCTCATAGTCAGGTCCAGGTCGCATATGAAGCGCCAGAGAGCCAACCTGAGAGGTTTCAATATGATGCGAAGGGAAATTTGACGCGTCAGCCTCTACGCCGCGTCTCATCTGAGGTGCCTGGTGATCGTGCTGAAGCTTTACCGCTTCAATTACGAACTCGCTGAGGGGATGGAGCTCTTGCCGAACCCGCCCATAGGTATCGTTAGTATACACGTATGCAGTTATGAGGCCTCGCTTGGACAAGTTCATTTCGTTGTGGAAAATGCCGCTTTGACCGTGGTGTAGGTAAAAGGCCAAGAAGCGATCGAATTGGAGATGAGCATCAGCCTGACATTCTTCGAAGGTCGAGAAGATTGGCGAGGTGGCGATGTTGATGATTTTAAAGGGCGGAAGCGTCCAGATGTAGTGTTTTATGCGGAAGCCCGTTGCTGGAGGTTGAACGAGCGTGGCCATTTGATGAGCGGCTCGTGACTGATGCGCAAGAGACTAGCGGGGGCCTCAACGACTTATTTTCTACGGTCCTCATGTTTGCTAATGTTCATGATTGGACATATCAGGCTTTGATCAAACGCCCGTGCCCGTTTGTGTAGAGACGGTATTTGTGTGCTTGCAGCCTGTCGGTGAGCAATGTCGTGATGCTCAAGCTGATATCTGACGGCTTTTGCAAACTTGAGTGACAGCCTCACGAACAACACGGATCCTAACGCAAGATTTGCATTAGCAGTACGGTGTATCACGAGTCTCCATCTTAATCCCTTCATGTGTCGTCATCAGCGGAACGAAGTCAAGCCCACTGTTGTATGCTAGCATGGAAATCACGAGCCACCAGCTATCGTGGTCGAAGGAGGGTGAAAACGGTTCAAATGGCAAGAGCTCGTGTGCACACGCTTTGAAGAAATGATGGAATGACCTGGAGGGAAGAGAACATGTGCAATTGCGTCCTTTCCACAATCTGAGGCGTGCATCTGGCCCTGGCCGCGTGATCTTTCCCATACACCTGTTTAATATTCCATGCACAATCTCGCCCGACCGCAAGCTGCAGCGAGCGGCAAGCCGTGTTGTGTAACTGGAGGCACGCCGGGCTAGGGCAACCACTCATGTCGTGGAATGTCCTTGGATGTACAGCTCCGCGATTTCCACGTCTTTTGAGGCGCGGGTCCAGAACGCGTTGTTGGAGGCAAGGAAAGGGTGACGACAATGAAGGCTTGAAATCCTAGTACATTTTTATGTTGCTGTGCGACGGCTGGCCAAATCTCTTGATGGTGGCAGTGGGCGTCCAATCAGGAATATCCACAGCATGCTGTGCGCTGCTGCGCGGCCATGAACCTGGCGGACAACCCGTTCGTTCCCCTTGCATGTCCCGCAACCAGGTCATGAGCACTTACCTATACGAGCAGGCAAATACTACCGTTCTTCGTCTGTTGAAACAATATTATCCTGATCTCACCATTTTTCTTAAACAATCACATTCAGTCAATGACGCAGCGTGGCAGCATCGACAAGTCGACTCAGCTGTGCGCAAGCAGAGAGAAAGCGGCGCAGTATTCCCTTCAGTTGCTTTTTTCGTCCAGAAGGTTGCGAATGTATCACGACAGTGACAAGGCGTACACGTGGATATGTCGTGTTACCTAACCTTCTACAAAATTGGGAAGCTCTACCGACACGAACGCCTTGATGAACATGGCCGATCTGTGGGCTTGGTAGGTGCAAATGTTGATGCGTCATGTGTGAAGCTGAGTGCAAAGTTTGCCGGAGGTTGAAACGAGAAAGTAAGTTGATCCGGGGCACCAAAATTGACGTTCAATGTTCCAGTCCAAGCGTGGAAGCCAATAATCGCAGTTCGACCATCTGGATCGTCGTCGATCGCCAAAAGCAACCGAGCGTCGCCGGGATCATCAGCAAAGATTGCAGGGAGAACCTGGGACTGCAGGACTCATTCTCATTACCGGTATTGCACTGCACCTGATGATGGTTGACAGTATGATGAGAATCATGTCTTGTAAGGTTGCAGCCAGCGAGTGTTAAGGCTCGCGCCATAGCTGATACACTGGTGAGTCGCATGACGCTCCCGTAGATAGTTTCTCCAGCGTTGTTTGGTCAAGCGCCACGAATGGTTCACCCGGGACAGCGTATCTCTTCGTGTTGGCTAGTTCAGCGTTCAAGCTAGCAGATGGCATCAACATACCGGAAGCCTGGCGTAGAGTCAATTCAGGGGCTTGGTTTGACAGGCTGGGATCTTGACTCGGTTGTGCAGCACGTACTACTACTGCCGTAGCGGTCATGAGTAACATTTGACAGGTAAAGAAGCGAGTTATTCTAGGTGGTAGAAGCGTTTCGTTTCGTTTTATGATCGCGATTTGCTCAAGTTCTGCAGTTTTGTCCTTGTCGCTCATGGATGGCAAGCAGCGAGTACATTCAGCCCCACACTCGGCGCTACGCGATGTCCACGACTCAACTTGAGTTTGCGATGAGCAGTCTGCATGCATGCTCAAACTTTGGTGTCAACTCTCGTGACCAGCATCTACAA
>Ga0265780_10000611_pt1 | contig 54344 bp, 51 predicted proteins | sample P1T30metagenome_FD_192432 | JGI IMG/M metagenome (GOLD analysis project Ga0265780, IMG submission 192432) | Plant litter microbial communities from East Loma Ridge, Irvine, California - P1 T30 | ecosystem: Environmental > Terrestrial > Plant litter > Unclassified | place: USA: California... | reverse complement strand
CGCCCGGGTCGTTGTCGACGAAGAGCTGCACGAAGCTCGCGAGCCCCTGCTTCTCGAACGAGCCCAGGAGGCGCAGGAGGCCGTCGACGTCGGTCACGTCGTCGACGGGGTCGAGCAGGGGGCGGATCGGCTCGGCGCCGAGCGCCTCGACGCGCTGCTCGTCGAGGAAGCTCGTGTAGAGGTCGCCGACCTTGCGGGCCTCGGTGCCCGGCTCGGCGTCCTGAGACTCCTGGATGATGTCGCGGACGGCCGCCTCGGCCTCCTCGGCGAGGACGTAGAACGAGCCGTAGCGCGCCTTGTCGTCGGGGATCGCCGTCCGGGCGATCCAGCGACCGTTCACGTGACGGAAGAGATCGTCCTGCGGACGCACCTCCGGGTCGAGCTCGTCGGTCAGGATTCCGGAGGAGAGGGCGTCGCTCGTCATGGTCGTCAGCCTACGACCGCGTCGCCGCTACAGTTCTGAGCATGGCACTCCCCTGGTCCCTGCACGGTGACGGCAAGACCGTCGACTCGACCGAGATCGTGGCGCCGGAGGAGCGGCTCACCTGGCCGCGCACCATCGGCCTGGGCGGTCAGCACGTCGTCGCCATGTTCGGCGCGACCTTCCTGGTGCCGATCCTCACGGGCTTCCCGCCGAGCACGACCCTGCTGTTCTCGGGCATCGGCACGCTGCTGTTCCTGATCATCACGAAGAACCGGCTGCCCAGCTATCTCGGGTCGTCGTTCGCGTTCCTCGCTCCGATCGCCGCGGCGAAGGAGGTCGGGGGCATACCGCTCGCTCTCAGCGGCATCATCGTCGTCGGCGCCCTGCTCGCGATCATCGGCGTGGTGGTGCACCTCGCGGGCACGCGCTGGATCGACTCGCTGCTGCCGCCGGTCGTCAGCGGCGCGATCGTCGCCCTGATCGGCTTCAACCTCGCGCCCGCCGCCCGCGACAACTTCGCGCTCGCCCCGCTGACGGCGGTCATCACGCTCGCCGCGGTGGTGCTGAGCGCCGTGCTCTTCCGAGGCCTCCTCGGTCGCCTCTCGATCTTCGTCGGCGTGGTGGTCGGCTACATCGCCGCCGTGCTGCTCGGCGAGGTCAGCTTCGATGCCGTGCGCGACGCCCCCTGGGTGGGTCTGCCGACCTTCACCGCGCCGGCCTTCGATCTGTCGGCGCTGCCCGTGTACCTCGGTTTCCTGCCGGTCGTGCTGGCCCTGATCGCCGAGAACGTCGGGCACGTGAAGGGCGTCGGTCAGCTGACGAAGCGGAACCTCGACCCGCTGACCGGCCGAGCGCTCTTCGCCGACGGCCTCAGCACGGTGCTCGCCGGGCTCGGCGGCGGCTCGGCCACCACCACCTACGGCGAGAACATCGGCGTGATGAGCGCCACCCGGGTCTTCTCGACCGCGGCGTACTGGGTCGCCGGCATCGTGGCGATCCTGCTCGGGCTGTCGCCGAAGATCGGCGCCGTCATCTTCACCATCCCGCCGGGGGTGCTCGGCGGCGTGACCACGGCCCTCTACGGCCTCATCGGCGTCATCGGCATCCGCATCTGGGTCGAGAACAAGGTCGACTTCAGCCGACCGAAGAACCAGCTCACGGCCGGCATCGCCCTGATCATGGGCATCGCCGACTTCACGCTGTCGCTCGGCGGCGCCACGTTCGGCGGCATCATCCTCGGAACGGTCGCGGCCATCGTCGTGTACCACCTGATGACGCTGGTCGGCCGGGCCCGCGGCACCGACTGAGGTGCGCCTCCGGAACCCCCTCGACCGCGAGATCGTCCGTCTGGCCCTGCCGGCGCTCGGGGCGCTGATCGCCGAACCGCTGTTCCTGCTGACCGACACGGCCCTGATCGGGCATCTCGGCTCGGTGCCGCTGGCCGGTCTCGGGGTGGCCGGGGTGATCCTGCAGACGGCGCTCGGGCTGCTGATCTTCCTGGCGTACGCGACGACCCCGACCGTGGCGAGGAGGCTCGGTGCCGGTGACCGGGCGGGGGCCATCCGCGCCGGCGTCGACGGCCTCTGGTTCGCGCTGCTGCTCGGCGTCGTGCTGGCCGTCGCCGGAGCGTTCACGGCGCCGTCGCTCGTGGGGCTGTTCGGCACGGAGCCGGCCGTGGAGGCCGCCGCCACGACCTATCTCACGGTGTCCATGATCGGCCTGCCGGGCATGCTCATCGTCATCGCCGCCACCGGCCTGCTGCGCGGCCTGCAGGACACCCGCACCCCTCTCGTCGTCGCCGGCGTTGGCTTCGCCGTGAACGCCGGGCTGAACGCCGTGTTCATCTACGGGTTCGGCTGGGGCGTCGCCGGATCGGCGGCCGGCACCGTCGTCGCGCAGTGGGGCATGGCGGCCGTCTACGTCGTGATCGCCGTGCGCGCGGCCCGCGCCGTCGGCGCCGATCTGCGCCCCGGGCTCGCAGGGGTCGGACGCACGGCCCGGTCGGGCGCGTGGCTGCTGGTGCGGAACGCGAGTCTGCGGGTCGCGATGATCGCGACCGTGGCGACCGCCGCCTCCTCGGGGGTGACGGGGTTGGCGACCATCCAGGTCGCGCTGACGGTCTTCAGCACGCTCGCCTTCGCGCTCGACGCCCTCGCGATCGCCGGGCAGGCCATGATCGGGCACTCCCTCGGAGCCGGGGACCGCGACCGGGTGAGGGCGGTGACCCGCCGCCTGATGCTGTTCGGGGTCGGCGGCGGGGTGCTGCTCGGGGCGCTCGTCGCCGCGCTCTCGGGGGTGCTCGGGCCGGTGTTCACGACCGACGAGGGCGTCCGCGCACTGCTGCCCGGGGTGGTGCTCGCGATGGCGGTCGGCATCCCGCTGGCCGGGTTCGTGTTCGTGCTCGACGGCGTGCTGCTCGGAGCCGGCGATGCGCGCTACCTGGCGCTGGCGGGGGTGGTGAACGTGCTGGTGTACCTGGCGATCCTCGTGCCGGTCGAGAGCTCGGTGGGCGACGGGCCGGGGGCGGTCGTGGCGCTCTGGTCCGCGTTCGGCCTGGGCTACATCGGGATCCGCGCGGTGACCCTCGGGGTGCGGGCCGCGGGGTCGCGCTGGATGGTCGTCGGCGCGCGCTGAGCAGGCCGTCGCGGTCTCAGATTCATCCCAGCGTGCTCGAAGCGCTTTTCAAGACATGCCCGCTGGCCAGGACTTATCCTCTTCTCGTCGGCCGGATCCGAGACCGGGACCGGCCCGGATAACCACACGCGAACACCGAAAGGGGACTCTTCATATGGCTGTGTCTTTCGATCCTTTCACCGAGCTCGACCGCCTCGCCGCCGGGCTCCTCGGCACCCGTCAGGGCCCGAAGGTCATGCCCGTCGACCTCTACCGCGACGGCGACCGCTACGTGCTGAACGCCGACATGCCGGGCATCGACCCGGGCTCGGTGGACATCGACGTCGACGGTCAGCTGCTGACCATCCGCGCGAACCGCACCCCCGACACCCGCGACGGGGTGACGTGGCTGTCGCAGGAGCGCCCGCACGGGTCGTACCTGCGGCAGTTCAGCGTGGGCGAGGGCATCGACTCGAACGCGATCACCGCCCACTACGACAACGGCGTGCTGTCGCTGCTGATCCCGGTGAGCGAGCGGGCGAAGCCGCGCAAGATCGAGGTGACCGCCGGGCCGGCGACCGAGCCGTCCGTCGGCGCTCCGTCGGCCGAGCGACGGTCGATCGACAGCTGACCCGACGACCGGAGGGCCCCCGCGCAGGCGGGGGCCCTCCGCACGTCTGTCCACCCCCCGGCCAGGATTCTGCGCGATGTGTACCGTCTCCTCTCGTGCCTTCCTTCGACGAGACCCCGCTGACCGACCGACACTTCGACGACTACCGGCCCGGCGCCGGCGGGACGTACGGCCCGGTCGAGGTCACCGCGAGCTCCATCGTGGGCTTCGCGGCCGACTTCGACCCGCACACGATGCACCTGGATCCCGTCGGCGCGGCTGACGGTCCCTTCGGCGGTCTGATCGCGAGCGGCTGGCACACGACCGCCATGATGATGCGGCTGATGGTCGACAACTTCCTCAACGAGCGGACGAGCCTCGCGTCGCCGGGTGTCGACGAGCTGCGCTGGCACCGGCCCGTGCGACCCGGCGACCAGCTGCGGGCGCGGTTCACGGTGCTCGAGGCCCGCCCCTCGCGGTCGAAGCCCGACCGCGGCATCGTCCGCACCCGCATCGAGATGCTGAACCAGCACGACGAGGTCGTCATGTCGCAGATCATGATGAACCTGATCAGGCGCCGCGCCTAGCGGTCGCTTCCGCACCGCTCGCCGCCTGCCGCCTTGCCCTGCCGCGGCCACGGTGGGCGGAAAGTGCCCCTCGCAGAGCTCGGACGGGCATCTTCTGACCAACGACAGGCCAGCGCACCAGCCCCGCGGCCACGGTGGGCGGAAGGCGCCCCTCGCGCGGCGCTCGAGGGCGTCTTCCGACCAGGGTCGCCGTCAGCCGGGCCGGGCGGCGCCGGGCGGCTCGGCGCCGGCCTCCAGCCGGGCGACGGCGCGGGCGATGCGGCCGACCCGCGCCTCCTCGGTGGGGGCCGTCAGCACCGGGTGCATGACCGAGTAGCGGGCCGACCGGCTCAACCCCGCGAACGTCCGGGAGGCGCGGGTCGAGTCGGCGAGCGCGGCCGCCAGGTCGGCGGGCGGCTCCATGTCCGCCTGGCCCGCGTAGGCGCGATCCCAGCGCCCGTCGCCCTTCGCCCGGTCGATCTCGGCCTGACCCCGCGGGCGCATCCGCCCCGAGTCGACGAGGCGGGCGACGTGGTCGACGTTGCGCATCGACCAGATCGACCGGGCCCGCCGGGGCGTGAAGTGCTGGAGGAAGGTGCCGGCGTCGAGGGCGTTGCGGCGCCCGTCGATCCAGCCGCTGCAGAGGGCCTCGTCGAGCGCCTCGGCGTACGTGAGCGACGTGGGGCTCGTGGTGCCCTTCTTGGCGAGCACGAGGCGCACCCCCTCCGAGGTCGACTCGTGGGCGTCGAGCCATGCCCGCCAGGCGACGGCGTCGGGCACGGTGAGGCGGTCGTCGGGCATGTCTCCCTCTCGGTGCGGGCCGGTCGGCGGGTGGCGACCCGCGCCTCCTCGGCTCCGTCGTCAGCCGGCGGCGGGCGGTTCGGCGGTGCGCAGGGCGATGACGACCTGGTCGAGGAACGCGTCGACCTGATCCTGGTCGTACCCCTCGCGGAACCTCGTCGCCTGGAACTTCGCCGCGATGACCTCGTCGGCGGTGAGGGGACCCGGGCCGCGCCCCTGCTCGAGGGCCGCGAACGTCGCGGTGATCCGGTCGAGCAGGTCGTCGACCTGGTCCTGGTCGTAGCCGTCCCGGAACCGGGTCGGTGTGAATCTCGTCGCGACGACGTCCTCTGAACGCATGTCTCCCCCTCGATCGTGGCTCGATCCTGCCACAGGGCGGGGCGGGCTCTCGAGCAGCCGCATGCGCAGGATGCCGGGCGGCCTCGACCCGCCCCCGCCGACCCCGCCCCCGACCCGGCTCAGCCCCAGGGGACGATCACGTCGATGATCCACGTCACGCCGAACCGGTCGGTGAGCTTGCCGTAGTACGGCGAGAACATCGACGGTCCGAAGGGGACGTGCACGGTGACGCCCTCGGATGCGGCGAGCGCCGTTCCGAGCTGCTCGAGCTCGGCCGCGTCGGTGCTGCGCAGCGACAGGTAGAAGGGGTTGTCGCCGGCCGCATACGGCAGCGAGTCCTGGATGTCGTACGCCATGACGTGGAACCCGCTCGGGGCCATGACCTGCCCCCAGACGATCTGGTCGGCCTGGTCGGGGCCCTGACCCGACTCGGTCTCGCCGTAGGGCACGAGCACGAGGTCGCCGCCGAAGACCGAGTGGTAGAACTCGAGCGCCTCCTTCGCCTGGCCTCGGAAGTTGATGTGCAGGGTGGTGATGACGCTCATGGTCTGTCTCCTCGACGTGATGTCGCGCTCTCTCTGAGCGCTGAGACAAGTCGACTCCGTGTACCGGTCAGCTTCGGTCCGGTTCACGCGCGATGATGACGTCATGCCCGCCGCAGCCGCCTCGTCGACGTCCCAGCGCCTCCTCGCCCTGCTGTCGTTGATGCAGACGAACCGGTCGTGGTCGGCTCCGACGCTGGCCGCTCGGCTCGAGGTCGGCGAGCGCACCGTGCGTCGCGACGTCGAGCGTCTGCGCGAGCTGGGCTACACGATCGACACGACCCGCGGGCCCGAGGGCGGGTACCGGCTCGCGGCGGGCGAGTCGCTGCCTCCGCTGCTGCTCGACGACGAGCAGGCGGTCGCCGTGACCCTCGCGCTGCAGACCGCTCGCCTGGCCGGGGCCGGTCTCGACGACGCCGCGGCCCGGGCCCTGCTGACCGTGACGCGACTGCTGCCCGATCGCGTGGCGCAGCGCATCGCGCGACTCGAGGTCGGGGCCCTCACGCCGGGCTCGCCGTCGACCCGCGTGCAGGTCGACCCCGAGGTGCTGCTGCGCATCGGCGACGCGATCCACCGCTGCGAGGAGCTCCGCTTCGACGTCGACCGGGCCGAGGAGGCGCGGGTCGCCTCCGCAGAGCACCCCGCGTCGACGCCGCCCCCGGCCTCCGCGTCGCCCCCGCCCCGACCGCCGCGCCGCGTCGAGCCGCATCACCTGCTGCTGAGCTCCGGCCGCTGGTACCTGATCGGCTGGTCGGACGAGCACGACGACTGGCGGGTGTTCCGGGTCGACCGGTTACGGCTGCGCCAGCACACGGGTCGGCGCTTCGAGCCGAGGGCGGTGCCGGGCGGCGACCCGGCGGCCTTCCTGTCGGCGCGGTTCAAGGGCTCGAGCGGAGCCGACGCCTGGGCCTGCGTCGGCACGGTCGAGCTGTCGCTGCCGGCGAGCGCCGTGGCCCCGTTCGTCGGCGACGGCGTCGTGATCGCCGTCGGTCCCGAGCGCTGCCGCGTCGAGGCCGGGTCGTGGTCGTGGGGGTCGCTCGCCGCCTCGTTCGGCCGCTTCGACGCCGAGCTCGTGGCCGTCGGCCCGGCCGAGCTGATCGACGCCTTCGCCGAGCTCGCGCGCCGGTACGCGCGGGCGGCCGATCGACGGGCGAGGCCGCGGCCCGTGCCGACCTCAGACCCGGGCGTCGCCGTCGTGCCGCAGGTCGGTCACGAACAGGACGGCGATCGCAGCTGACCGATCCGGCCGGAGGGCCGCGACGACGACGGCGGGGCCCGTGTCGGCGGAGCAGAGCGCGATCTCGGTCTCGCCCCGCTCGGCGAGCCGATCGACGAAGTCCTCGAGCCCGACGACGGTGACGCCCTTCTCCCGGGCGATCGAGTACTTGGTCCGGAACGTCCGCGAGGTGGCGATGGCGCCCTGTCGTCCGACCCGCAGCGACTCGTCGGGCCTCTCGTCGAGCACGGCCAACGCCCGAGCGACCGCCGACGAGGCGGCCGCCGCGTCGTCGGACCGTCTCAGCAGTCCAGCCAGCTCGGCGGCCGAGACGCTATCCGGTTCGACGACCGGCTCCACGGACGCGGCGGTGACGGCCCCACCCGCATCGATCAGCATGATCGCGACCTCGGTCTCGGTGTCGTATCGCCCGAATCGCACGTCGTCGTCGCCGAGATCGTCGAGCACCGCCAGGAGCGCCGTGAGGCTCCCGCTCGACGGCGCCCGGCTCGAGCGGAGTCTCCGGGCCAGGACGGCTGCGGGCGCACGATCGAGACCGATCCGCTCGTCGCGGGGCGACCGCCCCAGGAGGCCGACCAGCGCCTCCGTCCCGGGGGCAGTCGTTCCCGCCGCCCGCTGGCACAGCTCGCCGACGCTGATGGTCTCGCTCATTGCCCGTACCTCTCGACATGCGCATCGTTGACGACCCCGCGGAGGAGGACCTCGGACTCCCCGAGCTGGTCCGGTCCGGGGACGACCCGATGAGACTGCTCCTCCAGGGTCGTGCTGAGGATAACGCCCCGGCCGTTCGGGTCGAGGACCCCCTGACCGCTGGGGTCCGAGGCGAAACGCTCCGCCACGGAGCGATCCGTCGACCAGCTCGTCAGGTTGCTGTCCTCGGTCATTCCCAGCGCATGCGCCCTCCCGTCGGTGTGGCCCATGATGTCGCCGGGCCACGCCGAACCGCTCTGCGCCTCGGGGTAGACGTGATGCGTCTCGTTGACGCCCCGGTACAGCGACGTCGGCGCCGGGGGAACGGGTGCGATGTCGTCGAGCTTCGCCGTCGACACCGGCAGGCGGTTCATCGTCCCCCCGGTGGCGGCCGAGGTCGCGGCGCCTTCGCCGGCGTTCCGCACGAGTCCGCTCACCGTCACCGGCTGACCGCTGACGGCGTACGTGGCGACGCTCTCGACGGCTCCCTCGGCGGCGTTGCCGACGATGTGCCTGCCGATCGTGGTCGCGACGCCGCCGCCGACGGCGCCGAACGCGCCGCTCACGGCGACCTGACCCCAGTTGACCTCCCCGGTCGTGGCCTTCTGGATGATCGTGTCGGCACCCGCCCCGATGAGCATCATCCCGACCGGCCCGCCGACCCCCGTCGCCACGAGGACGCCTCCCGCGACGACCATCGCGCCGCCGGCGACGTACTCCCAGTTGTCCTGCAGCCAGTGCCCGGCCGCGCCCGCGGCCCGGGCCAGCGGGCCCTGCAGACTCTCGGCGTACCCGGCGAGCTCCGCGTCGGTGACGGGAGAGAGACCGAGCGGGTCGAGCGCGTGCACGGGGTCGTTGCCGGCGTAGGCGTACGGGTTGGCGGCCCAGGCGGCGCCGGTGGGCGCCGGCTGGGGGTCGGCCGAGAGGAAGCCCTTCGTGCGGGGGTCGTAGGCGCGGGCGCCGAGCCACTCGAGCCCGGCCACGACGAGCTCGCCGGACGTCCCGAGACCCGTGGCGTCGGGCAGGACGGCGCCGGTGACGCTCGCGAGGATCGACCAGGGATCCTCATCGGACGTCGACCTCGCCGTGCGCCAGCCCGAGCTCGTCCAACCGGCGCCCGCGCCGACGCCGACCACACCGCCCGGCCCGTGACCGACGGGCACGCCGCCCATCACGACGGGGGTCGGGACGGAGGCGGCGGAGTCCCAGTCGATCAGGTCCCCGCCCACCCGGACGAGCTCGCCGAGGGCGTCGACGTGGAGGTGCGTGATCCGTTCGCGACCGTCATCGGACTCCGTGACGCTGGAGAGCCAGCCCCGAGGGTCCCACTCGTAGTCGGTGGTCCGACCGTCGTCTCCGACCACCCGGCGACGGCGACCGTGTCCGTCGTACTCGAACAAGATCCGCGATGCGCCGTCGGCTTCGAGGGAGACGAGCTGACCGGCCGCGTCGTGACGGTGCTCGCGGCGGACGCCGTCCACGGTCTCGACGAGGAGTCGACCCGCCACGTCGTACTCCGTCGACGTCCGCGTCCCGCCGGCGCCGGCGGAGCGCGTGACGGAGGTCATCTGATCGGCCGCGTCGTACTCGAAGGCGGTGCTCGCCTCAGGGGTCTCGATGCCCCGGATCCTTCCGCCCTCGTCGCGGGCGACACGGGTCACCCGGACCCCGTCGGCGTCGGCGCTGGTGTGCACGACGGGGTAGCCGTCGACGTACTCCCAGGTCTCGAATGCGTCGGAGGCGCGGAGCGCGGTGAGTCGACCGGCGGCGTCGTACTCGTACCGGGCCTCTCCGAAAACGGTGTGCTCCACGCGCGAGACGCGACCCGAGCCATCACGTTCGTATCGGAGGGTGCTGCCGTCCGGGGCGTGCAGCGCGGATCGACGACCGTCGGCGTCGTACTCCCACCGTGTCGTCCTCGTGCGATCGACGGAGCGCGTCTCGCGGACCGTGACACGACCGCGGCGATCCCTCGTCAGCGTGTGGGTCGCGGGAGCCGAGGGGTCGGTGACATCGGTGCAGGTGGTCGTCCGCGAAGCGGGGTCGCGGTCGATCCGCACGAGCAGGCGTCCGTCGGCGCGCTGCTCGACCTCGGATCCGGAGGCGTCGAACACCCACTCGAGCGTGCCTCCGTCAGGGTCCGTCTGCGTGCGCTGTCGACCGGCCGCGTCGTACTCCGCCGTCGTCGTGCGGCCCAGGGGGTCCGTCGTCGACGACACCTTGTCGAGGCCGGTGTACGAGCGCAGTGTGACGCCGCCCAGGGGGTCCGTGACGCGGGTCACCCGCCCCCGCACGTCGAAGTCGTAACGCGTGATGCCGCCGAGACCGTTCACCGCGGCGATGAGCTGACCGGCGGCGTCGTACCGGAAGGTCCGCCGGCCGAAGCGGGTGTCGGCGATCGAGACCACCCGGCCGACCCCGTCGTAGCCGTACCGGGCGTCGCCGACCCCGGGAGTGCTGGTGCGGACGACCCTCCCGAGCACGTCGTACTCGGTCTCGGCGACCTCGCCCGTCGGGAGGGTGCGCGCGATCACACGCGAGTCCACGTCGTAGGTCAACGTCGTGCGTGCGCCGAGGGGGTCGGTCGCACCGACCGGACGTCCGCACGTGTCGTACTCGTACCGGGTGGTTCCCCCGCCGGGTGCGGTCACGGCGACGACGCGACCGGCGAGATCTCGACGGATTCTCGTGAGACCTCCGTCGGCGTCGAGGAGCTCGACCGCGCGACCGCAGGCGTCGTAGGTCACGATCTCGGCGGAGCCCCCGGTCCGCTCGACCCGGGTCGGGCGTCCCTGCTCGTCGGTGTCGACCGACGCCTGCTCGAACGCGTCGCTCACGGTGGTGGACGTGCCCTCGGGGGCACGGGAGAGGTCGACGCGGACGCCGGTCGGGTCGACGGTCGCGCTGAGGCGCCCGATGGCGTCGTACTCGCGCTCCCAGACACCGCCGTCGGGGTCGACGACCTCGCGGAGCCGCGACAGCGCGTCGTGGACGAAGTCCCAGCTGGCGCCGTCGGGCAAAGTCACGGCGGTGAGGTTGCCCGACTCGTCGAAGTCCTTCGAGACCACGCGCCCGAGGGGATCCGTGACCCGCTCGATCTCGCCGTGAGGACCGTGGTCGATGACCGTCCGGGCGCCGAGGGGGTCGATCGTGGCCGTCACCCTGCCGCCCACGCCGTGCTCGAGACGCCACACGCCGCCGGCCGCGTCCTCGCGGGCGACGAGCAGGCCCGCCGCGTCGTACCGGTACCTCGTCCGGGCACCCGACGGCGTCACGGCCTCGATGACGCGACCGCAGGCGTCGCGGACGAGACGGGAGGAACCCCCTTCGGCGTCGACGACGGCGACGATATCGCCGGATGCGTCGTAGACGAACCGGACCTGGACCCCCTCCGGATCGGTCGCGCTGGTGAGCAGGCCGTCGCTCCATTCGAGGAGCGTGCGTCCTCCGCCGGCGTCGACGACGACGCTCGGAGCGCGATCGTCGTCGGTCGCGTATCGGTACTCGACGACGCCCTTGGTCGTGGCGACCGTCGTCAGCCTGTCGTGGTCGTCGTACCCGTAAGCGTGGTCGGCGCCGGCCGGCGTGACCGTCCGGACGCGTCGCCCCCGGTCGTCGTAGGCGTGCACGGTCACCTGGCCGTCGCGACCCGTGCTCGAGACCAGCTCGCCCTGGGCGTCGTACGCCATCGACTGCCGTCGACCCTCGCTGTCGACGATTCCCACCACGCGGCCCCGCCGGTCGGAGATCCACGTGTTCGTGTCGCCGCCGTCGACGTCCGACACCGAGGTGACCCCGCCCTGCAGGTAGGCGAAGCGGACCCGACGTCCGAAGGGCGTGCGCTGCTCGATGACGCGACCCCTCCGGTCGTAGTCGTTCTCGCACTCGACGACGCCGGACGACGACGTCACGCGGTCGATGAGACCGGCCTCGTTCCAGTGGTAGCGGCGGACGCCGACCGCGTCCTCGACGGCGACGAGGCGGTCTCCGTCGTATCGGTACTCGACCCGGCGGCCGTCCGAGGCCGAAGCCGAGACGACGTGGTCGTGCTCGTAGGCGACGTCGACGAATCGACCTCGCTCGTGCTCGAGGCGACTGATACGGCCCTGCGCGTCGCGGTGCACGGACACGCCGGTGCCAGGCCCCCTCCCCTGGCCGAGCCAGGCTCCGGACGGCGTGAAGGCCCACCAGCCGCCGCGCAGGTCGCGCATGACGAGCGCCGAGGGGCCCCCGACAGCCGGCACGCCGACCGTCGGAGCGTCGTCGAAGGACTCGCGCCCGAGCCGGAGGTTCTCGCCGGAGGCCCGGTCGTACCCGTCACCCGAACGGGCGAACTGGACCACACGGCCATCGTCGAGCACGACCTCGGCTCCGTCGTCGCCCCACTCGAGGCGGATGTCCAGCACCGACGACCAGCCGGGGCCGAAGACCCCGACGCGGGTGTCGAGCGAGTTGTACATCCGGGTGTGACGCAGAGCCGAGGCGGCGCCGGTGAAGGGGAGGTCGATCTCGGGCTCGAGGAAGTTCCCCGAGGACGTGTTCACCGGGTCGTCCGCGAACCCGTTCGTCGGCGGGGTGCCCATCGCCGAGAACGGACCGATCGTGAAGTCCTCCCGGGTGACCGACACCCCCGCCGCGGCCAGCGCCGCACTGATCGACGCGTCGGACAGCGACACGACCTCGGCTTCGCCGCCGGCCGCCTCGAACTGCGTCGCGACGGCGCCGGCCCAGTCGGCATCATCGCCGTTGGCCGACAGCCAGTCCTGGACGGCGGTCGCGAGCGACTGGGCGCTCAGGGTGCCCCAGCACGGGTTGCACGATGACTCGTAGTCGGTCAGCGCATTCCGGAAGGTCGTGACCGCCCCCTCCAGCTCGGCGTCCGCCCCGCGGATGCCCGTCTGGAAAGACCGGAGATCGGCCGGGACCGCCGACGAGGTGGACCCTCCCGAGCCCCCTCCACCGGGGATGGTGCGACCGGCGACGGTGACCGCGTCGGCGGAGAGACGGGGTTCGGGCTCGGGCTCGGGAGGCTTGGGGTCGTCGTCGGCCCCGAACCACGAACCCACCTCGTCGCGGACGGCCACCAGGGGGTTCTCGTCGCGTTCGCGCTGCCTGGCGTCCCACGCCTTGGCCTTCTCGCGGCGCGCGTCCTCCTGCTCGGCGGCCTCGCGCAGCTCGTCGACGAAGCCCGAGAGGCTCTGCAACGCGTCGACGAGCTCCGATGCGCTCCGTGACGCCACATCGACGTTGGCGGAGAAGACGTCGGAGAAGTACCCGCGGAACTCGGCCGACGCGGTCGTCGCCAGGGAGGAGCGCGAACCGGCCTGCCCGGACAGCAGCGAGGCCAGACCGTCGGCGGCCGATCTCAGCCCGTCGGCATCACCGTAGGAGTACCCCGTCGGGTCGTTGCCGTGGATCTTCGCCATGTCGTCCGCTCCCCCGAGCACGCCGCGCGCGGCTGTGCCCCACCGCCACGTGACGCCGACGTGATGCTCGTCGGCGCGTCGCGACGCCCCCGTGGCGGACGGCCGTCCACCACAGGCCCATGTTCGCACACGGTCGCCGTCGAGGCACGGGCCGTCTCAGGCCCGCCCGGGCGCCCTTCCGATCCCTCCTCCGACTTCGAACAGCACCTCGCCCTCCGCCACGACCACGTCGGGCGACCAGTCGTCGCCGAGCACGACGAGGTCGCCCCGCGCCCCGACCTCGAGCCGCCCGAGATCGCCGCGGCCGAGCAGGTCGGCCGGGGTGCGCGTCAGCGCCGTGATCGCCGCGACGGGGTCGACGCCCGACCCGACGGCGAGCCGCAGGGCGACGTCCTGCGTGAGCACCGACCCGGCGAGCGCTCCCGAGTCGGCGAGCCGCGCCTCCCCGGCGGCCACCACGACGTCGAGCCCGCCGAGCCGGTACGACCCGTCGGCGCAGCCCGTCGCCGACATCGAGTCCGTGACGAGCGCCACCCGGCCCGGTGCGAGCGCGAAGACCGCCCGCCAGACCGACGGATGCACGTGCACCCCGTCGACGATCAGCTCGAGCACGGCGCCCGCGTCGACGGCGGCGAGCACGGGGCCGGGGTCGCGGTGGAGCAGGGGCGGCATGGCGTTGAAGGCGTGGGTGAGGGCGCGCGCGCCCCGGGCGAAGGCGTCGAGCGCGAGGTCGTGGTCCGCCGCCGTGTGCCCGAGGGCGACGACCACCCCGGCGTCGGCGAATCGCCGCAGCGCGTCCGCGGCCCCGTCGAGCTCGGGTGCCAGCGTGATCATCCGCAGGCTCCCGTCCGCCACTCCGAGCAGCCGGTCGACGGTCTCGGCGGTCGGCGTCGCGAGCGCGCTCTCGTCGTGCGCGCCCTTGTGCGAGGCGGCGAGGAACGGCCCCTCGAGGTGCGAGCCGAGCACGAGCGGATCCGTGGCCGCGAGCGCCGCGATGCGCCCGAGCGCCGCCTCCAGTCGGGCGGGTGGCGCCGAGACGAGGCTCAGCACCTGCCGCGTCGTCCCGTGTCGACGGTGGTGCGCGAGCGCGGCCGAGAGGTCGGCGTCGTCGTCGTACGACAGGCCGGCCGCGCCGTGTCCGTGCAGGTCGACGAAACCCGGGGCGACGACGCGACCCCCGGCGTCGATCACGCGCGCCGTCGATGTCGAGGGACCGTCAGCCGACGCGCCGGGCAGACCCGTCGCCCCACCGGTCGCTCCCTCGGGCCGACCCGCGCCCTGGGCGACGGCCGCGATCACCCCGTCCTCGACGCGGATCCAGCCGGGTCGTCGGCCCGCGGCGTCGATCAGCACGGCGTCGTGGACGACGACGGCTCCGCTCATGGTGACGCTCTCTCTCGTTCGGTGCCCGGGCGTTCTCGCGCTGCGGCCGACGCTACCTCGACGACCCGCGTTCGGGGGAGAGCGCATGCCGCCGCGATTTGCGACCGTGGAAGGAGGGCCGTCGTCGTCGGTTTCGTGACGTTCGGCCTCCGGGACACGTCCTGATGATGCAGCCGCGTGCCCCACCAGCACCGGTGCGAGACGCTCAGGACCAGGAGACCTCATGACCACCACCACCTACCTGCCGAGCGGGACGCCCCGGCCCGAGCCGGGCCAGACCCCCGGCGGCTTCGACCGCTTCCAGGTCACCGGCGACGACATCGAGGAGGCGCGACACAGCCTCGAGACCTCTCTCGACGGTCGTCAGTTCCGTGCGCGCCTCGCGGACGAGCCCTTCTCATTCCGATTCGCCTCGGCGGGCGACGAGCGGCTCAGCGTGCAGACGGGATCGTTCACCGGACACCTGCAGGGCGTGATCCCGTGGTCGAAGGACTACGTCGTGTCGTGGTTCCGCAGCGGCGAGGTGACCATCGACCACCCCGGCGGCCAGCTGACGAGCGTCGTCGGACGGCCGTTCCTGACCCCGAGCGAGACCTCGTACTCGTTCACGATGACCCCGCACCATCACGGGATCGTGCATCTCGGCGCCGACTTCCTGGAGGACGTCGCGACCGAGAGGCACGGTGGCCCGCGCCAGCGCATCGTGTTCGACTACGACGCGGTGCCCGACGCCGCCGGACTCGCCGCCTGGCAGAAGGCGCTCGGCGCGGCGACTCCGCTCGTCGTGGGCGACACGACGAAGCCCCTGGCCCGCCACTCGGCGCAGGTCTCGCTGGCGCACGCCCTCCTCGACCTGTTCCCGTGGCAGGCCGTCGACGTCCCCGAGGAGCTGCGGACCGAGCAGACCCGCAAGCTCCGCCAGGCCGCCGAGTACGTGCACGCCTTCGCCGACCAGCCGATCTCGGCGGGCGACATCGCGACGGCGGCCGGGGTCCACACGCGCACGCTGCAGCAGCTCATGAACAAGCACCTCGGCTCGAGCCCGACGACGTACCTCCGGCACGTCCGTCTCGACCGGGCCCGGCAGGATCTCCTCGCGGCCGATCCGGCCGCGGGCTTCGTCGCCGACGTCGCGCGTCGATGGGGATTCGGCAATCTCGGTCGGTTCTCGGCGTCGTACGCGAAGCGCTTCGGAGAGTATCCGCGCGACACCCTCGCGCGGTGGTGAAAGGCATTCCCGGTCACTCGTGAATGCGTCCGCATAAACGATCGGCGTTCGCGCGACGGCCTGCGGAGTGCTTTAGGGATGTCATACAGACACGCATGAATTACACTTGTTCCCTAGCACGCCGTCGCACGTTTATCTTCGGCGCTTTCCATTGTTTTTTCAGGAGACTCCGTTGGCCCAGAAAACACTCATCCAGCTCGTCGATGACATCGACGGCACCCCCATCGCCGACGGCGAGGGCAAGACCGTCTCGCTGACGCTCGACGGCGTCTCGTACGAGATCGACCTGAGCGACGCGCACGTCGACGAGCTCACCGAGGCCCTGGCCCCCTTCACCGGTGCGGCCCGCCGAACCGGCCGCAAGGCCCCGGCGCGCAGCGGCTCGACCCGGTCGAACGGCGACGATCTGCAGAAGATCCGCGAGTGGGCCAAGGCGAACGGGCACGACGTGTCCGACCGCGGCCGCATCGCCGCCGCCGTCCGCGACGCTTACGACGCGGCGCACTAGACCATGGCCACGACATACGAAGTCGGCACGACGCTGGTCTACCCGCACCACGGCGCCGTCACGATCACCGACCTGACGACCAAGAACATCAAGGGCTCGCCCACCGAGTACATGTCGCTGCGCGTGCACACGAGCGAGCTCGTCATCCAGATCCCCACGGGCAACGCCACCGACATCGGCGTCCGCGAGGTCATCGACCAGGCCGGCGTCGAGCGCGTCTACGACGTGCTCCGCACCTCCGAGGTCGAGGAGGCCGGCAACTGGTCGCGTCGCTACAAGAGCAACCAGGAGAAGATGACGAGCGGTGACGTCTACAAGGTCGCCGAGGTCGTCCGCGACGTCTGGCGTCGCGATCAGGACAAGGGCATCTCCGCCGGCGAGAAGAGCATGCTGGGCCGCGCCCGGCAGATCCTCGTCTCCGAGCTGGCCCTGGCGTTGAACACCACCGCCGAAGAGGCCGACAAGGCCCTCGAGTGCGTCCTGGCGACTCCCGCCGCCTGACGCCTCCCCCGCGAGACGAGAGCGACCCCCCGCCGATCGGCGGGGGGTCGCTCTCGTCTCGCCCGGTCAGTCCGCCGGGAGCGGCGGCGGCCCGGTCGTCGACCCGCGTCGGAACGTGCTCGTGAACGACGTCGACTCGACGGGCGCCCCCGACAGCAGGTCGAGCAGCGCCCGTCCGGCCGCGCGACCCTTCTCGACCGCCGGCTGACGCATCGTCGTGAGGTCCGCCGCCCGGGGGTCGTCGAGACGGATGCCGTCGAAGCCGACGACGCTGAGATCGCGCGGCACCTCGAGGCCGAGCTCGGCGGCGGCCGCGATGACCCCCGACGCGAGCAGGTCGCTCTGCGCGATGACGGCCGTCGGCCGGTCGGCGGGTGCGACGTCGAGCAGGGCCAGTCCGGCCCGGTACCCCTCCGACGTCCAGCTGCCCTCCGTGACGACTCCCCCGACCCGACCGAAGACCTCGCGGACCCCGGCGAGACGCTGCAGGGCGATGTAGGTCGTCCCCGAGGCGACCCGCTCGTCGGTGATCGGTCCGAGCGCCCGGGTGGGTCCGAGCTGGAGCGACACGACGGCGACGCGGCGGTGTCCGAGATCGTGCAGATGCCGAGCGAGCGTCCGCGACGCGTCGAGGTTGTCGAGACCGATGTCGAGCACGCCCTCCATCGCCCGCGCCTCGATGGACACGACCGGGATGCCCCGCCGTCGCACGACGGCGACCGACTCGTCGAGTCGGAGACTGCAGCCGAAGAGCACCACGGCGTCGAGCGGAGCGTCGATCAGGCGAGACCGCTCGGGCCCGGTCTCCGTGAGCAGCAGGAGCGAGTAGTCCGCCGGTCCGGTGATGTCGGCCAGGCCGTCGAGCATGGCCACGTTGACGGGATCCCGGAAGGCGTCGCTGAGACTCGACTCGATCACGGCCCCGACGATGCCCGAGCGACCGCGTCGCAGCGATCGCGCCCGGGGGTCGGGTCCGCCGTAGCCGAGCTCGGCGGCGGCGGCCAGGACCCGGTCGCGGGTCGCCGGCGAGACGGGGCCGGCTCCGCTGAAGGCGAGGGAGGCGGTGGAGGCCGAGACGCCCGCGGCACGTGCCACGGCGGCGAGCGTCGGCCTGCCGACGTCGGGCTTCTCTGCCGGGCTCATGGTGGTGCAGCCTAGCGGTGCCCGCGGGGCGTCCCCCCTACGGCTGGTCGGGTGCGAACGCGATGCCGAAGTCGGCCATCAGGCCCGGGATCGAGCGCCACTCGCCGTAGTGCACGGCCGCCTCGATCTCGTCGACGATGCGGGCGCGGAGGTCGTCCGGGAGGGCGGGGCGCGAGTCGTGCACCCGCAGCGCGTCGATGCTGGCGAGCACCGAGAGGGGGCCGACGACCTCGCGGTCGAGTCGTGCGGCCTCGTCGTCGTCGAACAGTCCGAACAGCGGGTCGGCCAGCTCGACGAGTCGAGCGATGTCGAGGGGAGACTCGAGCCCGAACCGGTCGGCGAGGGTGGCGCCCGGTCGCGGCTCGGGGAGGTCCTCGACCTGCGGCCCGCGAGCGAGCGCGAGCTCCATGGCGCCCCCGAGACGCCGCAGGAGGGTCGTGACGCTGTAGGCGGGCAGACCGACCACTGCGTCGCGGCCGAACGGCGCCCGCAGGAGCACCCCGATGCGGCAGAGCACGTCGATCGAGCGGCGCACCTCGCCGAGGCTCACGCCGAGCTCCCGGGCGACGGCCGAGTCGTCGAGGACGTCGCCCGGGGTGTGGCGGCCCGTCGCGAGGTCGATCAGCAGGGCGTCCGCGGCGACGCCGATCCCCGACCGGCCGTTCGTCGCGGGCGAGTCCTGAGCGGTGGCGGGCAGCGTGGTCGACATGGGTTCCTCCGGGGTCTGGTGCTGGTGCTCGGGCCGCTCCTCGCGGTGTCATGAACATATTTCGCATTTCACACTCTGTCAAGCGCCCAGCAGGAGAGGCGGACCGATCGCCCGACGCCGACGCTGTCGCCCGACCCGCGCCTCCCCGCCTAGGATCGTCGGGTGCGTCTCGTCATTGCCCGTTGCTCCGTCGACTACGCCGGGCGACTCTCGGCCCACCTGCCGCTGGCCACGCGCCTGCTCATGATCAAGAGCGACGGCAGCCTGCTCGTGCACTCCGACGGCGGCAGCTACAAGCCGCTGAACTGGATGAGCCCGCCGTGCTCGATCAGCATCCTCGAGGCCGACGCCGACCAGCAGGAGGCGGGGGTCGTCGAGCTCTGGAAGGTCACCCAGGCGAAGACGGCCGACATCCTCGTGGTCTCGATCCACGAGGTCCTGCACGACTCCAGCCACGAGATGGGCTTCGACCCGGGCCTCACGAAGGACGGCGTCGAGGCCGATCTGCAGAAGCTCCTCGCCGAGCAGATCGAGCTCCTCGGCGAGGGCCACACGCTGGTCCGGCGCGAGTACATGACGGCGATCGGCCCGGTCGACATCCTCGCGCGCGATGCCTCCGGAGGCGCGGTGGCGGTCGAGCTGAAGCGCCGCGGGGACATCGACGGCGTCGAGCAGCTGACCCGCTACCTCGAGCTGATGAACCGCGATCCGCACCTCGCGCCGGTGACCGGCGTCTTCGCCGCCCAGGAGATCAAGCCCCAGGCGCGCACCCTGGCGCACGACCGGGGCATCCGCACGCTGCTGCTCGACTACGACGCGATGCGCGGCCTCGACGACTCGCACTCGCGACTGTTCTGAGCCGCATCCCCGAGAACAGGGGCGCGGGGGCCGATCCGAAATACATCAGCCGACCCCTTGCGCGGGCGGAATATGAGCGTAACATTTCTCATGTCCCGCTCTTCCCCAGCCCGCAACCCTCGGAGGCTCCCGTGACCTCGCCCATCTTCGATCAGATCCTCTCCCAGCGAGAGGCGACGCCTCTGTTCGAGTCCATCTCGGGCTCCTTCCCGAGCGTCGTCCGCGACGACGTCGCGATCGTCCCCTCGACGCCCCGTGGGCGGACCGACTCCGCACGACCCGCCCGTCGACCCGGGTCGACCGCGCCGAGCCGGGGTCGCACCGCGGCCTCCGGCCCGCGCTCCCTGCCCGCGACCACCTGGCCGCTGGGCCCCGTGGCCTGACGGGCGTCCCCACCCGCCCACGGCGCGCCTCCCCGGGGGTGGTCCCGGTGCCTAAGCTGAGGGGGATGACTCTCCCCTACACCGCCGTCCTCTACGACCTCGACGGCACCATCGCCGATTCGGCGCCCGCCATCACGGCCAGCCTCGCGCACACCATCGAGGCCCTCGGGCTGCCCGTGCCCTCGCCCGACGAGCTGATCGCCTGGGTCGGCCCGCCCCTCCCGCAGAGCTTCGAGGTGCGTCTGGGCCTGACCGGCGACCGGCTCGTCGAGGCCATGCGCCTCTATCGTGCGCACTACCTCGAGACCGGCGCCCTCGGCAGCCCCATCTACCCCGGGGTCCCCGATCTGATGGCCGCCGTGCACGCCGCCGGCATCCCCACCTCCACGGCGACGTCGAAGCCGGAGACCCCCGCCACGCGCATCCTGCAGGTCAACGGTCTCGACCGCTACCTCGACGTCATCACGGGCGCCTCCGACGACGAGGTGCGCAATACGAAGGCCGACGTCGTGGCCGAGGCCCTCCGCCGGCTCGAGGCCCGCGGCGTCGACCTGTCGCGCCCCGTGCTGATCGGCGACCGGCACCACGACGTCGAGGGCGCCGCCGTCCACGGCGTGCCGACCATCATGGCGGGCTGGGGCTACGGCGACGAGCTCGAGTACGCCGGCTCGGTCGCGGTGGCCGCCGACGTCGACGAGCTCGCCGCCCTGCTGGGCGTCACCCTGCTGCGCGGCGCGGCGTGAGCCCTCGCGCGGGCACCGTCGCGCGGTCGCCCGCCGCCTGGCTGCTGACCCTCGCGATCATCCTGATCGCGATCAACCTGCGCGGGCCCATCGTGGCCACCGCGCCGGTGCTCGACCAGATGATCGGCGACCTCGGTCTCACCGCCGTGGTGGCGGGCCTCCTGACGAGCATCCCGGTGCTCTGCTTCGCCGTCGCGAGCCCGGCCGCCTCCGCTCTCATCGGCAGGGTCGGCCCCGAGCTGGCCGTGACCCTCGGACTCGCGGGCGTGCTCGCCGGCACCGTCATCCGCACGCTGGGCAGCTCGTTCTGGCTCTACGCCGGCACCATCGTCATCGGCGTGGCCATCACGATCGGCAACGTCGTGCTGCCCGTCGTCATCAAGCGCGACTTCTCGCCCGAGCGCGGCGGCTTCGTGACCGGCATCTACACGTCGGCGCTCAACGTCGGGTCGATGATCACCTCGCTCGGCACCGCGCCCATCGCCTCGGTCGTCGGCTGGCCTCTGGCCCTGCTCACCTGGGGACTGCTGGCGGTCCTGGCCGGCGTCGTCTGGTCGATCGCCGTCGGTCCGCGGGTCGCTCTGCGGGGCGCGCGCCTCGGTTCGGCGACCGGTCCGGTCGACACGGGCCGCGCCTCCTCGTCCGAGGGCGACGCGTCCGACGTGCTGACCGGCGGCATCCCCGTCGTCGACGAGCGCGCGGCGGCGGCCGACGCCGAACGCCGCGCCGAGGCCGCACGCCCCCCGCTCCTGAGGCGCTGGACGACCTGGGGCCTCACCCTCGCGTTCTCCGGTCAGGCGTTCGGGTACTACGGGCTCACGGCCTGGATGCCGACGCTGCTGCGCGACGAGATCGGCCTCACCCGCGAGGCCGCGGGCGCCAGCTCGTCGGTCTTCCAGATCCTCGCGGTGGTCGGCGCCCTCGGCGTGCCGGTGCTCGCGCTGAAGCTGCGCCCCGCCGTGGTCATCGCCCTGATCAGCCTGTTCTGGACGGTCATGCCCCTCGGCCTGCTCTTCGCCCCCGAGCACTGGCTGCTCTGGTCGATCTTCGGCGGCGCGGCCCAGGGCGGCGGCATCACCATCATCTTCATCGTCATCGTGCGCATGGCGACGACCGACACCGACGCCCGGCGGCTCTCGGCCCTCGTGCAGGGCGGCGGCTACGCGATCGCGGCGCTCGGGCCCCTCGCCATCGGCGGTCTGCACGATGCGACGGGCAACTGGCAGGCGCCGATGCTCGGCGTGTTCGCGGCGACGCTGGTGCTCGGGGTCAGCGGCGTGCTGTCGTCGCGGCGGGTGCGGTAGCACCGCCCCACCGCTCAGCAGCCGGCGGCGCGCTCAGCGCGCGGCGACGACCTGCTCGAGCGTCAGCGGCTCGCGCCCCGTGAGGTCGCGCACCGCACGCGAGACGCCCGCCACCTCGCCCGAGGCGATCGACGTGTAGGTGCTGACCCAGGCGTCGGCCATCCACGGCTCGGGTCGCCAGGCCGCACGCGACGCGTAGGCCTCGTCCAGCGTCTCGTCGACGAAGACGTGGTCGCGGCCCGTCGCGGTCGACAGACGGGCGGCGAGCTCGGCGAGCGTCAGCGCCTCCGGTCCGGTCAGGTCGTAGGTCGCGCCCCGGTGCGCCGCCGGGTCGCGCAGCACGGCGGCCGCCGCGTCCGCCACGTCGGTGCGGGCGACGGCGGCGACCCGCCCCGCACCGGCCGGCCCGCGGAGCACCCCGTCGGCGTCGGCGAAGTCGATCAGGGCGTCGAGGTAGAACGAGTCGCGGAGGAACGTCGTCGCCATGCCCGACGCCAGCAGGTGCTGCTCGGTGGCGGCGTGGTCGCGGGCGAGCGTGAAGACGGCGTCGGGGGCCGCGCCCTGGAACGACGTGTAGACGACGTGCCGCACGCCCGCCTCGGCCGCGGCGTCGACGAAGGCGCGGTGCTGGTCGAGCCGGTCGACGGCCTCGGCCGCCGAGACCATGAAGAGCGTCTCGACGCCCTCGAGCGCCGCCCGGGCGGCGGCGCGGTCGGCGTACGAGGCGACGGCCACGTCGACGTGGTCGCCGAGCGACGGCGCGCGCGCGGCGTCGCGGACGACGAGGCGCAACGGCACGCCGTCGGCGGCGAGGGAGGCCGCCACCCGCCCTCCGAGGGCGCCGGTGGCCCCGGTCACGGCGACGGGGCGGGGGGAGGCCGAGGAGGCGCGGGTCGAGTCCATGACTCAGCCAACCGCGGTCGCGCCCGCCGTGTTCCGCCAGCCGCGCCTCCCCGGCTCGGATCCGCGTCGTTCCGGGGATCGAGAGTCGTTATCGACTGGGCCCGAGAGCTGTCCGACGTCGGTGGCCCGGGCTACTCTCGGGGGAGGCGATCACCGACGACCCGCGACCGGGCCGACGGCTCGAGCCGCCCGAGCACCCCGAGAGAGCACAGCATGGCGCACGACCACCAGCACGGTCACATGGCGGCCGACGGGCGTCGACTGAAGCTGGCGATCATCGTCATCGCCCTCGGACTCGTCGCGCAGCTGACCGGTGCGCTCGTCTCGGGCTCGCTCGCCCTGCTGGCCGACTCGGGTCACATGTTCTCCGATCTCGCGGGTCTCGTCGTGGCCCTCGCGGCGACGATCGTGGCGGCGAGACCCGCCAGCGGGCGGCAGACGTACGGGTACCGGCGGGCCGAGGTGTTCGCCGCGGCCGTGAACGGCCTCGTGCTGGTCGCCGTCTCGATCTCGGTGGCCGTCGCGGCCGTCGGGCGGCTGCTGACCCCGTCGGATCACGAGGTGCTCGGTCTGCCGATGCTCGTCGTCGGCGTGATCGGCGGGGCGACCAACGTCGTGGCGCTGCTCGTGCTGCGGGGCGGGGCGTCGCACTCGATCAACATGCGGGGCGCGTATCTCGAGGTGCTGGGCGACCTGCTCGGCTCGGTCGCCGTCGTCGTGGCCTCGGTCGTCGTCCTGACCACGGGCTTCGTGCAGGCCGACTCGGTGGGGTCGCTGATCATCGCCGCGATGATCGCGCCGCGCGCCTGGTCGCTGCTGCGCGAGGCGCTCCGGGTGCTGTTCGGCTCGGCGCCGGGCGACATCGACCTCGACGACATCCGCGCGCACATCACCGAGACGCCCGGCGTCGTCTCGGCCCACGACGTGCACGCCTGGCAGATCACGAGCGGGGCGACGGTCTTCTCGGCGCACGTCGTCGTCGAGCGCGAGGTGTTCTGCGACATGCGGGTCGACGAGACCCTCGACTCGCTCGACCGGTGCCTGGCCGCGCACTTCGAGGTCGAGCACGCGACGTTCCAGCTCGAGCCGGCCGATCACGCCGACCACGAGCGCGCGACGCACGCCTGACGCGAGCCTCTCCGAGCCCCGCTACAGCTCGTGCTCCCACGGCAGGCGCTCCGACCGGGTGACCGGCGACAGCGGCACGACCACGACGGGCAGCTGCTGGCGATGGGTCAGATGCAGCGCCACCGAGCCGGCGAAGAACTCGCGGAGGCTGCCCCGCAGGCCGGCCTCGCGGCTGCCCACGACGATCATCGGCGCGCCGATGCGGTCGGCGAAGCGGCCGAGGCAGTGGGCGGGCTCTCCGGTGAGGGCGCGTGTGGCGAGCGGGACGCCGCGGGCCTCGGCGATCGGGCGGAGCAGCGCCTCCAGCTCGGCGTCGAAGACGGGCGGTCCGTCGAGCTCGTCGGATTCGAGCGGGTACGAGAGCACCGTGCCGTCGATCCCCTCGGTGAACGCGACGCGGTCGGGCTCGACGATCACGCAGACGAGACCGGTGCCGAAGCGGGCGGCGAACTCCACCGCCCGGGCGACCACCGCCTCCCCGCTCCCCGGGACGACGCCCGCGACGACGTAGCCGTGCAGTTGCGAGTCGGACATGGTCACCCTCGTCTCGTCGAGGCCCCGGGAGGCCGAACGTGCGGCCCGGGTCGTGTCCGCGACCGCTGCGCCCCAGTGAACCACCACCGCCGAGGCGACGGAAGAGCAGACTGAGCCCATGTGCGGCCGCTACGTCATCGCCCGAGCCACGTCGGATCTGCTGCCCTCGCTGCTCGAGGGTCTGGGGCCCGTCCCCGACGACTTCAACGTCGCGCCGACGACGCGGGTCCCGGTGGTGCGCGAGCGGCACGGCGAGCGCGAGATGCCGCTCGTCCGCTGGGGCATGGTGCCCTCGTGGTACCCGGATCTGAAGCGGCGCCCGCAGCCGATCAACGCCCGCATCGAGACCGTCGCGACGAGCGGGATGTTCCGTCGGCCGTTCGCGCAGGCCCGCTGCATCGTCCCCGCCCTCGGGTACTACGAGTGGGTCGTGACCGAGACGGGCAAGCAGCCGCACTACATCCACCAGCCGGAGGCGGGGCTGGCCATGGCCGCGGTCGCGAGCGCGTGGCCGGACCCGTCCAGGGCCGACGACGACCCCGACAGGTGGATGCTGTCGATGTCCATCATCACGCGCGATGCTCACGTCGCGCCGGGCGAGGTGCACGATCGCATGCCGGCCTGCCTGACGCCCGACTCGTACGACGACTGGCTGGGCGATCACCTCGGCACGACCGAGCTGCTCGAGCTGCTCGACCGGGACTCGCACGAGATCGCGCACGACCTCGTGCATCACGAGGTCTCCCGAGACGCGAACTCGGTCCGCAACAACGGCCCCCACCTCATCGCCCCCCTCCCCTAGGAGGCGCGGCTCACCGACCGCACAGACGGCGCCCCCCATGAGCACAGAGAACGAAATGGCCCTCCCGATAGGGAGAGCCATCTTCATTCGTGCGCCGCAGCAGCGGCGGCGCACCATGAGCACAAAGAACAATTGGCCCTCCCGTAGGGGAGAGCCAATTCGTTCGTGCGCGAGGGGGGACTTGAACCCCCACGCCCTTTCGAGCACTGGCACCTGAAGCCAGCGCGTCTGCCAATTCCGCCACTCGCGCGAACTCGAAAACACTAGCATGAACGAGGCCTCCCGCTTCGCACTCGTGAGAACATGCCACCCGTTCCGGCTAAGATCGGGCGACCTGAGACCCGACCCTGGAGAGACATGGGACTGCTCGACAACTTCGAACGCGGGCTGGAGCGCGCCGTCAACGGCGCCTTCGCCAAGACGTTCCGTTCGGGCGTGCAACCTCTCGAGCTGACGAACGCCCTGCGGCGCGAGCTCGACACGAAGGCCGCGGTGGTCTCGCGTGACCGCATCCTCGTGCCCAACGAGCTGCTGGTGCGTCTCGCGCCGATGGACTACGAGAAGATGGCGGCGATCGGGTCGTCGCTGATCGACGAGCTCACTCAGCTGACGCAGCGTCATGCCACCGCGCAGGGGTATCACTTCGCCGGTCCGGTCAGCATCCGCCTCCGCGAGGACGACTCGCTGAGCATCGGCATCATGGCCGTCGACTCGCGCAACGTCCGCGGCGAGGAGGTCTCGTGGCGACCGGTCGTCGACATCGACGGTCAGCGGCATGTGCTCCGCGGCCAGCGGACCGTCATCGGTCGCGGCTCCGACGCCGACATCACCATCCAGGACACCGGCACCTCGCGGCGGCACGTCGAGATCCTGTGGGACGGCGACCGGGCGCAGGTCCGCGATCTCGGCTCGACGAACGGCTCGAAGCTGAACGGCGAGCCCTTCTCGAAGGCCCCCCTCCTGCCCGATTCGACGATCCAGATCGGTCGTACGCGTATCGTGTTCCGGGTGCTCCCCCTCTCAGCGACGCCCGACCCCTTCTCCGGGCCCGACGTCTCGGGGGGCCGACGATGACGAGTGAGCTCACTCTCCTGGCGTTGCGCTTCGGCTTCCTGGCGGTCCTGTGGCTGTTCGTCTTCGCCATCGTGTTCGCGCTCCGGTCCGATCTGTTCGGCCAGCGGGCGCGCAAGCTGCCGGCCGACCAGCAGCCGGGCCAGATGAGCGCAGCCCCCGCCGCGCCTCCCGCTCCCGCCGCGCCTCGCGCTCAGCCCGCGTCCGCCGCTCCGGCGGCGCCTTCGCCGGGCGGCGATCCGGCCGCGCGTCGGCTGGTCATCACGAAGGGCGCGAAGGCGGGGCTCGAGATGCCCCTGTCCGACGGCCCGCTGACGATCGGCCGGTCTCAAGAGAGCAATCTCGTGATCCGCGACGACTACACCTCGACGCATCACGCCCGTCTCATGCTGTGGAACGGTCGCTGGGTCATCCAGGACCTCGACTCCACGAACGGCACGTTCCTCGCGGGCGAACGTGTCACGGTCCCCACGCCGGTGCCCGTCGGCTCCACGGTGACGATCGGCCAGACGAGCTTCGAGCTGCGACGGTAAGCGCCCGATGACGCATCCCAAGAGCGCGGCTCTGTCCAATGTGGGCAAGATCCGCTCGAACAACCAAGACAGCGGCTACGCCGGAGGTCGGCTGTTCGTGGTCGCCGACGGGATGGGCGGTCATGCCGGCGGCGACGTCGCCTCGGCCATCGCGATCCGTCGCATCCGCGAGACCGACAAGCAGTACAGCTCGCCCGGCGATGCCGAGTTCGCGCTCCAGTCGTCGCTGATCGCCGCGAATCAGCTGCTCGCCGAGACCGTGTTCGAGCACCAGGAGCTCACGGGCATGGGCACGACCGTCAGCGCGATGCTGCGCGTCGGCGACAGCATGGCCATCGCGCACATCGGCGACTCGCGCATCTACCTGTGGCGCGAGGGCGAGCTCAGTCAGATCACCGCCGATCACACGTTCGTCCAGCGTCTGGTCGACAGCGGTCGCATCACGGCCGAGGAGGCGGCGGTGCACCCCCGCCGCAGCGTGCTCATGCGCGTGCTCGGCGACGTCGACGCGGCGCCCGAGATCGACACGGCCATCCTCGGCACGCAGCCCGGCGACCGGTGGCTCATCTGCTCCGACGGTCTCAGCAGCTATCTCGCCGAAGAGCGCATCAAGAAGGCCCTGGCCGCCGGTCTCGACCCCGATCAGACGGCTCGTCGTCTGGTGAAGGAGACCCTCGACCACGGCGCCCCCGACAACGTCACGGTCGTCATCGTCGACGTCGACGAGTCGGGCGACTCGTCGGTCGAGCCCCCGGTGACCGTGGGCTCCGCCGCCGTCCCTCTCACGTTCGAGGGCGAGACGGGCCGCAAGTCGCTCCGGCTGCCGACGATCCTGCTCCACCCGTTGAAGGTCGCGACGACCCCCGAAGACAGCCACTTCGAGCCCGAGTCCGACGAGTACCTCGCCGAGCTCATCGCCGAAGACAGACGGCGTCGCCGGCGTCGCCGCATCACCTGGCTGGCGGCCCTCGTGGTCGCGATCGGCGCGCTCGTGGCGGGTCTCGTGCTCACCTACCAGTGGACTCAGGACCACTACTACGTGGGCGAGCGGGAGGGCACGGTCGTCATCTACAAGGGCGTGCAGCAGACGCTCGGCCCGATCGCGTTGTCGAGCGTCCTCGAAGAGACGGACCTCGAGGTCTCCGATCTGCCGAACTACACGCAGCAGACCGTCGAGGACACCATCAACGCCCGTTCCCTGGCCGATGCCCGTGCCATCGTCGAGAGGTTGACCGATGCCAGCACCCGGTGACGACACGTCGACCGAGCTGATCGGTCGTCCTCCAGGAGGCGCGCGAGGGTCCGCGAAGGCCTCCCGCCCCGCACCCGTCGAGCCCACCAGTCTGACGCAGGCCATCACCATCCGTCTGCGGCAGCCCGCCCGGCTCCGCAACCTCGAGCTGCTGATGCTGCTCATCGCATGCGGGATCTGCGCCGGCGCGGTCGTCCTGGTCCAGCTGGGCGCGACCGACGAGATCGACACGAGCGTCCTGATCGCCGGCTCGGCCGTGCTCGGCCTGGGTCTGATCTTCCATCTCGTGCTCCGCGTGGTCGCGCGCGAGGCCGACCCGTTCATCCTGCCGATCGGGCTCGCCCTGAACGGCATCGGGATCGCGATGATCTACCGCATCGACCTCGCGTACGGCCGGTCGGGCTGGGAGGCCTTCGGCATCAAGCAGATCGCGTGGACGGCGATGGCCATGGTCATCGCGCTCATCGCGCTGATCGTGATCCGCAACTACCGCATCCTCTCGCGCTACCGGTACATCGCCATGTTCGTGTCGATCGTGCTCCTGCTGCTGCCGCTCATCCCCGGTCTCGGTCGCGAGGGCCTGAACGCCCGCGTCTGGATCGACATCGGTCCGTTCTCGTTCCAGCCGGGCGAGATCGGCAAGATCACGCTGGCGATCTTCTTCGCCGGCTACCTGGTGACGGCCCGCGACAACCTCTCGCTGATGGGGCCCAAGATCCTCGGCATGCGGTTCCCGCGACCGCGCGACCTCGGGCCGATCCTCATCGTCTGGCTGGTCGCCATGGGCGTCCTGATCTTCCAGCGCGACCTCGGCACCTCGCTGCTCTACTTCGGCCTGTTCCTCGTGATGATCTACGTGGGCACGGGGCGGGCCAGCTGGATCGTGCTCGGTCTGACGCTGTTCCTCGGCGGGGCGCTGGTGGCGTCGACGTTCCTGGGCTACGTCCAGGGCCGGTTCGCGGCCTGGCTGAACCCGTTCGACCCGGCCGAGTACAGCGCCGACGGCGGGTCCTTCCAGCTGGTCTCGGGCCTGTTCGGCTTCGCGAACGGCGGGCTGATCGGCACCGGACTCGGCCAGGGGCGGCCGCAGACGACGCCGCTCGCCGAGAGCGACTACATCTTCGCCTCGCTCGGCGAGGAGCTCGGCCTGGCCGGCATCTTCGCGATCCTGGCCCTCTACCTCCTGCTCGTGTCGCGCGGCTTCCGCATCGGCTTCGTCGGGCAGGACGACTTCGGGCGCATGCTCGGCGTCGGCCTGGCCTTCGTCATCGCCCTCCAGGTCTTCGTGGTCATGGGCGGCGTGACGCGCGTCATCCCCCTGACCGGTCTGACGGCGCCCTTCATGGCCGCCGGCGGATCGTCCCTCGTGGCGAACTGGATCATCGTGGCTCTGCTGCTGCGGCTGTCCGACTCGGTGCGCAACCAACCCAGGCTGGTGATCGGCTGATGAACAAAGAACTGAGACGCGTGAGCCTCGTCGTGCTGGCGATGTTCGTCGCGCTGTTCGTGTCGAGCACGTACATCACGACGTTCCAGGCCGAGTCGCTGCGGGCCGACCCGCGCAACTCCCGCGCCCTGCTGGCGAGCTACTCGGCCCAGCGCGGACCGATCCTCGTGGGCGGCGAGCCCGTCGCGCAGTCCGACCCGGTCGACGACGTCTACAAGTACCAGCGCTCGTACCCGCAGCCCGACCTCTACGCCCCGGTGACCGGGTACTACACGCTCGGTCAGGGCGCCCGCGGCATCGAGGACTCCATGAACGAGTACCTGACGGGCAACGCCAACTCCCAGTTCTTCGAGCAGATGAACTCGCTGCTGACCGGGCAGTCCCCCGAGGGCGCGACCGTCAACCTGACGCTCGACCCGACGGTGCAGCAGGCCGCGTACGACGCGCTCGGCGGCAACGACGGTTCGATCGTGGCGGTCGAGCCCTCGACCGGCAGGATCCTCGCCATGGTGTCGAAGCAGAGCTACGACCCCAACCCGTTGGCGAGCCACGACAGCGCGGCGGTCAAGGCCGCCTACGACGCCCTCGTCGCCGATCCCTCCGACCCGCTGCAGAACAAGGCCATCGAGGGCGACCTCTACGTGCCGGGCTCGACCTTCAAGCTCATCACCGTCGCGGCGGCTCTCGAGAGCGGCGACTACACCCCCGAGAGCACGTTCCCCAACCCCTCGAGGCTCACCCTGCCGGGCACGTCGACCGACATCAACAACGCCGAGGGCGGCAGCTGCGGCGGCGGTGACGAGGCGAGCATCGCCACGGCGCTCCGCCTGTCGTGCAACATCCCGATGGCTCAGCTCGGTCGGGCGCTCGGCGCCGACGCGCTGAAGGAGCAGGCTCAGGCGTTCGGCTTCGACGACGACTCGATCACGATCCCGCAGTCGGTGACGCCCAGCCAGTTCCCGATCGAGGACGCCGACGGCGCCGAGATCAGCGACGCCGCGCTCATGCTCCAGTCGTTCGGCCAGGGCAGCGACCGCGTCACGCCCCTGCAGATGGCGATGGTGTCCGCGGCGATCGCCAACGGCGGCACGCAGATGGACCCGACCCTGATCGACAGCGTGCTGAACCCCGATCTCAGCCCGGTGGAGGACTTCTCGCCCACCGAGTACGGCGATCCGATCAGCTCCGACACCGCGGCGACGATGACCGACATGATGGTCGACGACGTCGCCGACGGTGCGGCCAGCAATGCAAGAATTAGCGGGGTCGACGTGGCCGGCAAGACGGGCACGGCGGAGAACGGCGTGGGCGAGCCGTACACGCTGTGGTTCACCGGCTTCGCACCGGCCGCCGACCCCGAGGTCGCCGTCGCGGTCGTCGTCGAGAACGGCGGCGGGCAGGGCCAGTCCGCGTTCGGAAACAGTGTCGCGTCACCAATCGCGAAGAGAGTCATTGAGGCGGTGCTGAACAAATGAGACCTTCGGGCGGAATCACCTTCGGTGGGCGTTACCAGCTGTCGACCCGTGTCGCCATCGGCGGCATGGGCGAGGTCTGGGAGGCGACCGACCTCGTCATCGGGCGCACCGTCGCCATCAAGATCCTGAAGGACGAGTACCTGGGCGACCCGGGGTTCCTCGAGCGCTTCCGCGCCGAGGCCCGGCACGCCGCCCTCGTCAATCACGAGGGCATCGCCAACGTCTTCGACTACGGCGAAGAAGAGGGCAGCGCGTACCTCGTCATGGAGCTGGTGCCCGGCGAGGCCCTGTCGACCGTGCTCGAGCGCGATCGCGTCCTGCCGACCGACAAGGTGCTCGACATCGTCGCGCAGACCGCGTCCGCTCTCCAGGCCGCCCACGCCGCAGGCCTCGTGCACCGCGACATCAAGCCCGGCAACCTCCTCGTCACGCCCGACGGCCGCGTGAAGATCACCGACTTCGGCATCGCCCGCATCGCCGACCAGGTGCCGCTGACCGCGACCGGTCAGGTGATGGGCACCGTGCAGTACCTCTCGCCCGAGCAGGCCAGCGGTCACCCCGCCTCGCCGAGCACCGACATCTACTCGCTCGGCATCGTCGCCTACGAGGCTCTCGCCGGTCGACGCCCGTTCACGGGCGAGTCGCAGGTCGCCATCGCCATGGCCCAGATCAACGAGCAGCCGCCGGATCTCCCGTCGACCGTCTCCGAGCCGGTGCGACGTCTGGTCATGTCGTGCATCTCGAAGAAGCCGGGCGAGCGTCCGGCCACGGCGTCGGCCCTGGCCCAGGCCGCTCGGGCCCTCCGCCGTGGTGACGTCGCCGCCGCCACGGTCGCCGTGCCCGCCATCGGCGCGGCCGGTGCCGCCGCCCTCGCCGCCGACGACGCGACCCGCGCCTTCGCCGCGCAGGACGCCACGACGCAGCTCTTCAACCCGAACGCCACGGGTGCCGGTGCGGCCGTGACGGGCCCGTACACGCCCGGCTCCGCCGACCCGGACGCCCTGCACGACGACGACCTCGACGATGAGCGCAAGCAGCGCAGCCCCTGGTTCTGGCCGCTCATCGTGCTCGGCGTCCTCGTGCTGGCCGGCGCGATCGCCGTGATCGCCTTCGCTCTGTCGTCGAACGAGCCGTCGCCGTCCGAGACCTCGTCCCGGCCCCCGTCGTCGACCGCTTCGACACCGCCGCCCTCCGAGACGCCCACCCCGACTCCCACGACGACGCCGACGCCCGACACGGTCAACGTCGTGGCCGGCGACTTCGTCGGCATGACCGAGGCTCAGGCGCGCTCGGCGCTCGAGTCGCTCGGTCTCGTCGTCGACTCGGGGCCCAGCTCGGCCGCACCGCCGAACAGCGAGGACGTCGGAACGGTCGCCAGCGTCAACCCGAGCGGGAACGTCCGCAAGGGCAGCACCGTCACGATCCTGATCTACCAGGAGGCGCCCCAGCCGACCCAGCCCGGGTCGCCGAGCGCGTCCCCCTCGGAGATCCCGGCCGACGGCGCGACCCCCGCGACGATCACCTGGGAGTCCTACGCGGGCTGCCCCACGGGCTACTCGCTGACCGGGTACTCGTACTCGGTCTCGGGCGGAACCGACACGTCGGGTCAGACGGGCGGGGCCGTCGGCGCCAACGTGACCTCGATCCAGGTCGTCTCGTCCACGCCCGGCAACGTCACCGTCGCCTACCTCGCGAACTGCGGCGAGCTCGCCTCCGACGCGTCGCCCGGTGTGACGCTCACGGCGTCGCCGGTGGCCCAGGAGCCGTCTCAGGAGCCGACCGAGACGACGCCGTCCGAGACGCCCCCCGCCCAGGGCTGAACCCCGTGACCGCGGCCCTCCGGGGCCGCGGTCACGAAGCGGCGACAATCATCCCCAGGACGGACCCCGGCACCCGATCTGGGGCCAGACGGCCAAGTACACTTGCTGCGACCGTGTGTTCCGAGTTCACGGTTTCGTGAGGGAGTGTACGGCGTGGTCGAAGGCGTGAGAGAGAGCATCCACCTCCTCGCCAACCGGTATCAGATCGGTGAGCGCATCGGTCGAGGCGGCATGGCCGACGTGCACGTCGGCACCGACGCCCGACTCGGTCGGCGCATCGCGATCAAGCTGATGAAGCCCGCACTGGCGACCGATCCGGCCTTCCGCACGCGTTTCCGCCAAGAGGCCCAGGCGGCGGCCCGCATGGCGCACCCCACCATCGTCCGCGTCTTCGACGCCGGCGAGGAGACCGTGCGCTCGGCCAACGGCCACGAGGTGCAGGTCCCCTTCATCGTCATGGAGTACGTCGAGGGCCGACTCCTCAAGGACATCGTCGCCGAGGGCCCGATGGATCCCGCCGAGGCGATGCGCATCACCCGGGGCATCCTGACCGCCCTCGAGTACTCGCATCGCGCCGGGGTCGTGCATCGCGACATCAAGCCGGGCAACGTGATGATCAACCACGCCGGCGAGGTCAAGGTCATGGACTTCGGCATCGCGCGGGCCATCTCCGACTCGTCGGCGACGGTGGCGCAGACGACCTCGATCCTCGGCACCGCCCAGTACTTCAGCCCCGAGCAGGCGCGCGGCGAGACGGTCGACGCCCGGACGGACCTCTACTCCACCGGCGTCCTGCTCTTCGAGCTGCTGACCGGCCGTCCGCCCTTCCGGGGCGAGTCGCCGGTCGCCGTCGCCTACCAGCACGTGAGCGAGCCGCCGGTGCCGCCGAGCACGATCGTGCCCGCGGTCTCGCCGGCGCTCGACGCGGTCGTCCTGCACGCTCTGGCGAAAGACCGCTTCGAACGGTTCCAGACCGCAGCGGACTTCCGTGCCGACGTCGAGGCGGCGGCCGAGGGCCGGGCGCCGACCCGGCGTCTGCCCTCGTCGCAGTCGGGTTCGACGCTCTTCGGCGTCAACCCGGCGACCGCCGCCGGCAGCGAAGGCGCCCTGAAAGAGCTCGCGTCCGACGACAACGACCGCCCCCAGCGCACCCAGACCCGGCCCCCGGTCGCCTGGATCTGGGCGGGCATCGTCCTGGTCGCGATCGTCATCATCGCCGTGGTCTTCTGGGTGGTGAACCTGGCACCGCCCGTCGTCGAGAACTCGCAGTCCGCCCGCATCCCCGATCTCGTGGGGGTCAGCTACGACGACGGTTCTGCGCGCCTCGACGAACTGGGTCTCGAGGTCACGCGCGCCGAGATGCCCGACGACACCGTCGCCGCCGGCGACATCGTCTCGACGGATCCCTCCTCCGGCATGTCCGTGCCGCTCGAGACGAGGGTCACGGTGACCGTGTCGACGGGTCCGCAGCTGTCCGCGGTGCCCGACGTCGTCGGCTCGCAGATCGACGAGGCGTGGCAGACGCTCTCCGACGAGGGCTTCACCCAGGGTCAGCAGACCACCGACTACTCGCCCGACGTGCCGGAGGGCGCCGTGATGGCCGCCGATCCCGAGGTCGACGCCGAGGTGGCCGTGGGCAGCACCGTCGACCTGGTCGTCTCGAACGGCCTCGTCACCGTGCCCGATGTGACCGGCGAGACGACGACGGACGCCAACGCGCGACTGGCCGAGCAGCTCCAGCTGCCGGTCACCCTCGAACCCGATCCCGCCTGCACGGGCGGTGCCGTCGCCGGCCAGACCCTCGCACCCGGCGATCACGCCCAGGGCTCGCCGATCACCCTGCGGGTCTGCAGCGGCTGATCACCGCTCTTCACCGCCGACCTCCCCCGACCGGCTCGCGCGGCTGGAGCTCTCGACCCGTCGCGCGGAGAGCCGACGGGCTTTCACCGCCGACTCTCGCGACCGGTGGTCGCGCCCGGCACCCGACGGGCTCGGCGGGCGGGCTCAGCTCAGATCGAGCAGCGGTGACAGCCCTCGGGCGGTCGTCCGTGCCTCGGGCAGACCGGCCTCGCCGAGCCAGTTGCCGATCATCTGATAGCCGCCCTCGGTGAGGACCGACTCGGGGTGGAACTGCACGCCGTACAGGGGAGCGCTGCGGTGCCGCAGACCCATGATGATGCCGCCGGTGGTGCGCGAGGTCACCTCGAGGGCTCCCGGCACGGTCTCGTCGACGACGGCGAGCGAGTGGTACCGCGTCGCCGTGAAGGGCTGCGGCACCCCGTCGTAGAAGGGGCTCTCGTCGTGCGTCACGGCCGAGGTCTTGCCGTGCATGAGCTCCTCGGCGTGGGTGACCGTCGCACCCAGCGCCTCCGCGATGGCCTGGTGCCCGAGGCAGACGCCGAGGAGGGGCTTGTCGGTCTCGAGGGCGGCGTTGACGACGTCGATCGACACCCCGGCCGCGGCGGGCGTGCCGGGGCCCGGCGAGAGCAGCACGGCGTCGTACTCGGCGATGCGCGAGGCGGCGTCGCGGCCGGCGAACGAGTCGTTGCGGACCACCTCGGTCTCGGCTCCGAGCTGCTGCAGGTAGCCGTTCAGCGTGTAGACGAAGCTGTCGTAGTTGTCGACGACGAGGATGCGCGTCATGGGTTCTCCACAGTGACGTCGGGGGTGGGCAGCATCTCGTTCACAGCGGGGAACACCCACTCGACGAGAGCGAAGAGGACGGCCGCGAGCAGCACGATCAGGATCACCAGTCGCACCCACCACGGTCCCGGAAGAATACGCCACAGGGCTGCGTACACGGTCAGCTCCCCCCACCGGCGGCCGTGACCCCGGCCGGGGGTCCGGCCGAGAGCGGCTGCCACGAATCGAAGACGCCGTAGGCTACGATGCGCTCCTGCGCCGTGAACATCGGGTTGCAGCTCGTCAGGGTGATGAGCCTCTCGCCCGAGGCGGCCGACACGTCGGGTGCGTCGGGGACGGGCTGCAGCACCGACACCTGCGACGCCTGGACGTACTGGAGGTTGCGGAACGCGTAGGTGAACCAGCCGTCCTCGGTCTCGACGTACATCTCGTCGCCCTCCCGCAGATCGGCGATGGCGTTGAAGGGCGCCCCGTAGGTCGTGCGGTGCGCGGCGATCCCGAAGTTGCCGACCTCGCCGGGCATCTGCGTCTGGTCGTAGTGGCCGATGCCGATCGCGTTGAGAGTCCGAACGGTGCTCGTGCCGCCGGCGATCGGGACGGCGTAGTCGGCGCCGAAGCGGGGGACGTAGAAGTTCGCGAACTCCTCGGCCTCCGCGGGTGCCTCGCCCACCGGCGGGTCGCCGTACGAGCCGTCGGCGCCGGGCTCGACCTCGGGCCCGGCCTCGCGCTCGAACCGATCGCTCAGGCTCGACGCCTGCTCGCGATGCTCGCCCGCGACGACGAGGTCGTTGAACCACTGCTGCCATCCGATGAACAGCAGCACGAGCGCACCGGCCGTGATGAGCAGCTCTCCGAGCACACCCGCGAAGGAGGTGCGGCGAGGGCGGCGACGCGACCTCGCCCCCTCGCGGGGTCGGCGCCGGTCGTCGTCCATGGCCTCGATTCTAGGTGCAGGCCCCGGCGGGCCGGCCGTCTCGGGGGCGGGCTGTGGACGGGGATGCCGCCCCGCGCCTCCGGAACCCCTCCCGGTATGATGTCGGCCATGGCCAAAGACACGAAGCGCACCTCGAAGCCCGCCGACCCGCGCGAGACGCGGACGGCCGCAGACGCCCCGAACCCGGTCTGGTTCAAGCCGGTCATGTTCGGGTTCATGCTGATCGGCCTGGCGTGGATCGTCGTGTTCTACGTCAGCCAGAGCACGCTGCCCGTGCCCTCGATCGGCTCGTGGAACATCCTCGTGGGCTTCGGCATCATGTTCATCGGGTTCCTCATGACCACGCGCTGGCGCTAGAACACACCTTCGGACTTACATCGCTGTAACTATCCCCAGTGTTAATAAACCTGTGGATAACTTTCTGTGGATAAGAGTGTGAAAACTCCCGGCCCGGCCAGGAACGACAGAAGAGGCGGCTCCCCAGGGAGCCGCCTCTTCCGTCGTCCGGGTGTTCGAACCCGCTCTCGCCTCAGATGACGCCGTAGGCGCTGGCGAGCTCGTACGACCGCCAGAGCACGATCGCGAGCACGAGCACGCCGATGCCGACGACCGCGGCGGTCTGCGCACCCCGCTTCGAGCGGTGCCGCGTCTTCGAGAAGACGAAGGCGACGGCCGCGCCGGCCACGAGGCCGCCCAGGTGGGCCTGCCACGACACGTTCGGCAGGACGATCCCGATCACGAGGTTGATGCCCACGAGCACGAGCAGCTGCACGCCGTTCGAACCGCCCAGGCTGCGGGCGATGACGAAGAACGCCGCCATGAGACCGAAGATGGCCCCGGAGGCGCCGATCACGCTCGAGACGGGAGCGATCAGCGAGACCGCTGCCGCGCCTCCCACCCCGCTGATGGCGTAGAGCGCGGCGAACCGGCCCCGCCCCAGAGTGCGCTCCAGCTGCCCGCCGAAGATGAACAGCGCGTACATGTTGAAGAGCAGGTGGAACACGCCCGCATGTGCGAACAGCGACGTGACGAGACGCCACGGCTGCACGATCTCGAACGGAGCCGAGAACGACAGCAGGCTCGTGAACGACGATCCGAGCACGACCTGCAGCAGGTAGACGAGCACGCTCGTGCCGATCAACGAGTACGTGACGACCGGTGCGCCGCTGGCCGAGGCGCTCCGCATGCGCGTCACGACGGCAGGCTGCACCCTCGGTGCGTTCGCGCGCGCCTCGCGGACGCACTCCGGGCAGTGCACGCCGACGGCCGCCGGCGTCTGGCACTGCCCGCAGATGGTCCGCCCGCAGCGCTGGCAGAGCACGAAGCTCTGCCGATCGGGGTGTCGGTAGCAGTAGTTGCCCGCATCCGACGGAGAGGGTTGCGTCACCTAGACCTCGTCGATGGTGACGCTCTGGATCACGACGTCCTCGAGCGGCTTGTCGCGGGCGTCGGTCTTCACGGCCTCGATGGCGTCGACGACCTTCTTGGACTCGTCGTCGGCCACCTCGCCGAAGATGGTGTGCTTGCCCTGCAGCCACGGCGTCGCCACCGTGGTGATGAAGAACTGCGAGCCGTTCGTGCCCTTGCCGCCCTGGGTGCCGGCATTCGCCATGGCGAGGACGTAGGGCTTGCTGAAGTCGAGCTCGGGGTGGATCTCGTCGTCGAACTGGTAGCCGGGGCCGCCGATGCCCTGACCGAGCGGGTCGCCGCCCTGGAGCATGAAGTCCTTGATGATGCGGTGGAAGACGACGCCGTCGTACAGCTTGTCGGTGCTGACCTTGCCGGTGGCGGGGTGCTTCCACTCGATGGTGCCGGTCGCGAGACCGGTGAAGTTGGCGACGGTCTTGGGGGCGTGGTTGCCGAACAGGTTGACCTTGATCGTTCCGAGCGAGGTCGTCACGGTGGCAACGGAAGTGTGCTTTGACATAGGCCTCATTGTCCCACAGGGGCCCCTCGGCCTCAGTGAGGGTACAGACTTCGTGGTGTTCCCTGTCAGGTTGCCTCGTGCCAGGATGGAGGAGCCAGTATCCCTCTGGCCCCGTTGCCTACTCGTTGGAGGAACACTGTGGCCTTGTCACGCAAGCAGAAGAAGGAACTGAACAAGTTCAAGAAGCACGCGTCCGCCGTGTGGACCGAGCAGCGCGAGGTCTTCGGTCACGCCGGCAAGGTCCTCGGGGATGCCCGCGACGCCGGCGTCAAGGTCGCGAACAAAGAGGTCGTGCCGCGCGTCCGTCATGCCGTCGACAACAACGTGCGCCCCGCCGTGTCGACCAGCCTCGCCGCCGGGTCGAAGTACGCCACCAAGGCTCAGGACCGCCTGATGCACGATGTCTACCCGAGCGTGCAGTCGTACCTCAACGGCCTCGACATCACGAACGACCCCAAGGTCAAGAAGGCCGTCAAGAACGCGAAGAAGCAGGGCGCCAAGGTCGCGAAGAAGTACGCGCCGGCCAAGCAGAAGTCCGGCCCCGGCGTCGGCGGCGTGCTGCTGATCGGCGTGGGCGTCGTCGCCCTCGGAGCCCTCGTCTTCGCCGCCGTGCAGACGCTGCGCGCCGACGACGAGCTCTGGGTCGCCGACGACGACGCCGACACCAAGGCGTAGTCCTCCCCCGAACCACCCGAGAGGGCCCGCATCCACCCGGATGCGGGCCCTCTCGCCGTCCGACGCCCGCTCCGGCGGGCTCCTGCGCACTCGCGCTGCTCGCGCCGCCGCCACACGCCCTGAACGAGACCCCAAGCGACCTGACGAAGTCAGCAGCCCCCATGCTCGTCCGATCCTCGAAGCCCCGCGACCCGACGAAGTCGGCAGCCCCCCGCGACCAGCCGGACCCCCTCAGCGGCAGGCGAAGCCTGCTCGCCTGCGCCCCGCGACCCGACGAAGTCGGCAGCCCCCCGCAATCGCCCGGACCCCGTCGGCGGCAGGCGAAGCCTGCTCGCCTGCGCCGCAGGAGCGGCGGCGCCGCCACAAGCACGAACAAGAAATCCCCGCGACCCGACGAAGTCGAGGAGCAGGGAAGGGCCTGTTTCTTGTGGAGCCTAGGAGAATCGAACTCCTGACATCCTGCTTGCAAAGCAGGCGCTCTACCAACTGAGCTAAGGCCCCGTGGAGCTGGGGATCCACCCGCTGGTGGACCTCACGGGAGTGGGGCTAACAGGACTTGAACCTGTGACCTCTTCGTTATCAGCGAAGCGCTCTAACCGCCTGAGCTATAGCCCCCGAACCGTCGTAAAGCCTACAACACCACGACGGAGTTTCCGAATCGTCGACGCGGCGGCCGCGTCGACGATCCGTCAGATCGACTCAGTTGTTGGTGAAACCGACGAGCAGGCCGCCGGTGACACGCACGCTGAGGTTGTACAGCACGGCCACGATCGCGCCGATGACGGTGCCGATGACGACGTTGAGCACGGCGACCACGATGGCGAAGAGCATCACCTGACCGACGTTGAAGGACTCCTGGATGGAGAAGTCCTGGTCGCCGAGGATGTCGCGCAGCAGCTGGTCGAGGTCGTTGAAGATGCCGGTCTGGTTGAGGATCAGCCAGATCAGGAACGTGGCGACCACGGTGATGATGCCCAGGGCGACGGCGATGAGGAACGACAGCTTCACGACCGACCAGAAGTCGATGTAGACGAGCTTCAGCCGCACCTGCTTGGTGCCGGCGGGTCGCTTGGCCTTGCTCTGGAGTCGCTCGGCGACACTACTCATTGATCGGTTCCTCTTCGGTGGTGCCGGCGTTCGGCACGTCGGGCGTGGTGTCGTCTGTCTCGACGGCGTCGATCACGTCTCCGGGACTGACGGCCGGCACGGCCTCGTTGTCACCGACTGCGTCGATGACGGCCTCGTCGGACTGTGCCACGAGGTTGCGCTCGGTGTTGCGCGCCACGGCGATGATCCGATCATCTGCGGCGAACCGTGCGAACACGACACCCATCGTGTCGCGGCCCTTGGCGGGCACCTCGGCCACGGCAGACCGTACCACCTTGCCGCTCGACAGCACCACGAGCACCTCGTCGTCCTCGCCGACGATGAGCGCTCCGGCGAGGTCGCCCCGCGCCTCCGCGAGCTTGGCGACCTTGATGCCGAGACCGCCGCGGTTCTGCACGCGGTACTGGTCGGCGGCCGTGCGCTTGGCGTAGCCGCCCTCGGTGACGACGAAGACGTAGCCCTCGTCGTTCGACACGGAGGCCGACAGGAGCGTGTCGCCCTCGCGGAAGGTCATGCCCTTCACACCGGAGGTCGAGCGGCCCATGGGTCGCAGCGAGTCGTTGGTGGCGGTGAAGCGCAGCGACATGCCGTGGCGCGACACGAGCAGGAGGTCGTCGTGCTCGTCGACCAGCAGCGCCGAGACGAGCTCGTCGTCGTCGCGCAGGTTGATGGCGATGATGCCGCCGGTGCGGTTCGTGTCGTACTCGGTCAGGGCCGTCTTCTTGATGAGGCCCTCGCGGGTGGCCAGCACGAGGTACTGCGCCACCTCGTAGTCGCGGATGTCGAGCACCTGCGAGATCTGCTCGTCGGGCTGCATAGCGAGCAGGTTGGCGACGTGCTGGCCCTTCGCGTCGCGACCGGCCTCCTGCAGCTCGTACGTCTTGGCCCGGTAGACGCGGCCCTTGTTCGTGAGGAACAGCAGCCAGTGGTGCGTCGTGGTGACGAAGAAGTGGTCGACGACGTCGTCCGCACGCAGCTGGGCGCCGCGCACGCCCTTGCCGCCGCGGTGCTGGCTGCGGTAGTTGTCGCTGCGCGTCCGCTTGACGTAGCCGCCGCGGGTGATGGTGACGACCATCTCCTCTTCGGGGATGAGGTCCTCGACGCTCATGTCGCCGTCGAAGCCGAACATGATCTCGGTACGGCGGTCGTCGCCGAACTTGTCGGTGATCTCGGCGAGCTCGTCGCTGACGATCGTGCGCTGACGCTCGGGCCGGGCGAGGATGTCCTTGTAATCGGCGATCTCGCGCTCGAGCTTGTCGGCGTCGTCCTGGATCTTCTGGCGCTCGAGGGCCGCCAGCCGGCGCAGCTGGAGGTTGAGGATGGCCGAGGCCTGGATCTCGTCGACGGCCAGGAGCTCCATCAGGCCGACCCGCGCCTCCTCGACGGTGGGCGACCGGCGGATGAGCGCGATGACCTCGTCGAGGGCGTCGAGCGCCTTGAGGTAGCCGCGCAGGATGTGCACGTCGGCTTCGGCCTTCTTGAGACGGAACCGGGTGCGGCGCTGGATGACGTCGATCTGGTGGTCGACCCAGGCCGAGATGAACCCGTCGAGGGCCAGCGTGCGCGGGATCCCGTCGACGATCGCCAGCATGTTCGCGCCGAAGTTCTCTTGGAGCGACGTGTGCTTGTAGAGGTTGTTCAGCACGACCTTCGCGACCGCGTCGCGCTTGAGCACGATGACGAGTCGCTGACCGGTGCGACCGGAGGTCTCGTCGCGGATGTCGGCGATGCCGCCGACGCGACCGTCTTTGACGAGCTCGGCGATCTTGATCGCCAGGTTGTCGGGGTTGACCTGGTACGGCAGCTCGGTGACGACGAGGCAGGTGCGGCCCTGGATCTCTTCGACGTTGACGACGGCGCGCATCGTGATCGAGCCGCGACCCGTGCGGTACGCGTCCTGGATGCCCTTGACGCCGAGGATCTGCGCGCCGGTCGGGAAGTCAGGTCCCTTGATGCGCTGCATGAGCGCCTCGAGGAGCTCCTCGCGCGAGGCCTCGGGGTTCTCGAGGAACCACTGCGCACCCGATGCGACCTCGCGCAGGTTGTGCGGCGGGATGTTCGTCGCCATGCCGACGGCGATTCCGACCGAGCCGTTGACGAGGAGGTTCGGGAACCGGCTCGGCAGGATGGCGGGCTCCTGCGTGCGACCGTCGTAGTTGTCCTGGAAGTCGACGGTGTCCTCGTCGATGTCGCGGACCATCTCGAGCGCGAGGGGAGCCATCTTGGTCTCGGTGTACCGCGGGGCCGCGGCGCCGTCGTTGCCGGGCGAGCCGAAGTTGCCCTGCCCGAGCGCGAGCGGGTAGCGCAGGCTCCACGGCTGGACCAGACGCACCAGCGCGTCGTAGATGGCCGAGTCGCCGTGCGGGTGGAACTGGCCCATGACGTCGCCGACGACGCGGGAGCACTTCGAGAACGCACGGTCGGGGCGGTAGCCGCCGTCGTACATCGCGTAGATCACGCGGCGGTGGACGGGCTTGAGACCGTCGCGGACCTCGGGGAGCGCGCGCCCGACGATGACGCTCATCGCGTAGTCGAGGTACGAGCGCTGCATCTCGAGCTGCAGGTCGACCTGCTCGATGCTGTCCCGCTTGAGCGCCGCCGCGAAGGTGGGCGTGACCTCGGGGTCGGTGCCCTCGGGGGTGTCTGTCGGCTCGTCGGCCATGATTCTCCGTTTGTCGTCGTCGGCCCCGGTCTGCTCCGCGGGGCGCGGATGTCCTCCGGATCACCGGAGGCGCGTGTCAGATGTCGAGGAAGCGGACGTCTTTCGCGTTCTGCTGGATGAAGTTGCGTCGCGACTCGACGTTCTCGCCCATGAGGGTGTCGAAGATCGTGTCGGCGGCGGCGGCGTCCTCGAGGGTCACCTGCAGGAGCGTGCGGGTCTCCGGGTCCATGGTGGTCTCCCAGAGCTCCTTGTAATCCATCTCGCCGAGGCCCTTGTAGCGCTGGATGGCGTTCTCCTTGGGGATCCGCTTGCCGGCGGCCTTGCCCGACACCAGCACGGCGTCGCGCTCGGCGTCGCTGTAGACGTACTCGTGCGGGGCGTTGCTCCACTTGAGCTTGTACAGCGGCGGCTGGGCGAGGTAGACGTAGCCGAGATCGATCAGCGGCCGCATGTAGCGGAACAGCAGCGTCAGCAGCAGCGTGGTGATGTGCTGCCCGTCGACGTCGGCATCGGCCATCAGCACGATCTTGTGGTACCGGGCCTTGTCGGCGTCGAAGTCCTCGCCGATGTCGGCGCCGAAGGCCTTGATCATGGCCTGCACCTCGTTGTTGCCGAGGGCGCGGTCGAGCCGCGCCTTCTCGACGTTGAGGATCTTGCCGCGGAGGGGCAGGATCGCCTGGGTCTCGGGGTTGCGCCCCTGCACGGCGGAACCGCCGGCGGAATCGCCCTCGACGATGAAGATCTCGCTGAGCGAAGGGTCCTTGCTCTGGCAGTCCTTGAGCTTGCCGGGCATGCCGTTCGACTCGAGCACGCCCTTGCGACGGGTCTGCTCACGGGCCTTGCGGGCGGCCATTCGGGCCTGCGACGCGAGGATCCCCTTGCGGACGATCTCGGCGGCCTGTCGGGGATTGCGGTCGAACCAGTCGGTGATCTGGTCGAAGGCGACCTTCTGCACGAACGACTTGGCCTCGGTGTTGCCGAGCTTGGTCTTCGTCTGACCCTCGAACTGCGGTTCGCCGAGCTTGATGGAGATGACGGCGGTCAGACCCTCGCGGACGTCGTCGCCCGTGAGGTTGTCGTCCTTCTCCTTCAGCAGCTTGTTCTTGGGGTCTTTGGCGTAGCGGTTGACCAGCGTCGTCAGCGCGGCGCGGAACCCCTCCTCGTGCGTGCCGCCCTCGTGAGTGTTGATCGTGTTCGCGTAGGTGTGGACGCTCTCCTGATACGAGGTGTTCCACTGCATGGCGACCTCGAGCGAGATCTTCTTCTCGGTGTCCTCCTGCTCGAAGGCGATGATGTCGTCGTGGACGGTCTCGACCTTCTTCACCGTGTTCAGGTACTCGACGTAGTCGACGAGCCCCTTCTCGTAGTGGAAGACGTCGTGACGCGGCTCGGCATCCTCTTCTTGCACGCGCTCGTCGCTGAGCTCGATGCGGAGGCCCTTGTTCAGGAACGCCATCTGCTGGAATCGCGTGCGGAGGGTCTCGTAGTCGAAGTCGACCGTCTCGAAGATCTCGGCGTTGGGCCAGAAGGTGATGGTGGTGCCGGTCGTGTCGTCGGCCTCGCCCTTGGCGAGCGGCGCGACGGGGACGCCGTCGGTGAAGCTCTGCCGGTAGACGTTGCCCTGACGGCGGACCTCGACGTCGAGCTCGCTCGACAGGGCGTTGACGACGGAGCTGCCCACGCCGTGCAGACCACCCGAGACGGCGTATCCGCCGCCGCCGAACTTGCCGCCGGCGTGGAGCACGGTCAGGACGACCTCGACGGTCGAGCGACCCTCGATGGGGTGCACGTCGACCGGGATGCCGCGGCCGTTGTCGACGACGCGCACGCCGCCGTCTTCGCGCATGGTGATCTCGATGTGGTCGCAGTGACCGGCCAGGGCCTCGTCGACCGAGTTGTCGACGATCTCGTACACGAGGTGGTGCAGACCGCGCGGGCCGGTGGACCCGATGTACATGCCGGGTCGCTTGCGGACCGCCTCGAGCCCCTCGAGCACCTGAATGTCGCCGGCGCCGTAGGAGTGGTCGTTTCGGGCGTCGGGGGTGTCAGGTGACATGTGCGTGGAGCTCCTGCCGGATCGGACGAGGGTGGAACGCCCGGTCTCGAACCCCCCAAGGGGCCCACGGACGACCTTCCGAGTCTACCGCAGCCCCGCCTGCGACGGGGCGAAATCCGCCCTCAGAGCGATTTTCTCCGTCGCCTTGGACGATTCACCCTCGTCACCCGTAGGTATCGCGAGGACCACGCCCTGGAACCGATCTGGGACCGCGTTTCCAGGTCGGGGCGTTGGGTGCCAAGAATCGCACCGACTGGATGCCCGCGTCGGGGTACCTCTGGACGATGGTCGTCGTGACCTGTCCGCGCATCAATCTCAGCTGCGTGGCCCACGCCGTCGAGTCGCATTGGACGGTCAGCGTGCCGTCGTCGATCGAGACGGGATGCGAGTGCCCGGAGAGCTCGTCGCCGACCAGCGCGGGCCAGGCCTCCATGAGCTCGGACTGCGCGAGAGGCGAGTTCCAGCCCATCTCGGTGGTGACGCTCGCGAGGACGTCGGCGATGCCGCGGGGCTCCCGGCCCGTGCCGAACGGCTGACTCGGCGACCCGAGCTTGATGGCCTTGCGGCGCCGGCCGTCGCGCGAGCGACTCGTCGCATCGCCGAACACGCGGCGGAACCGCAGATAGACCCGCTGCGCCTCGTCGTCGGGCGGCGTCTCGACCGCAGGGAGCGAAGGAGGCGCGGGCCGGGCGGACGCATCGGCCGCGGCTCCCCCATCGACCCGGTCGCTCCGGTCGACCCGGTCGTCGCTCACGGCGCGACCTCGTCGACGATGGTGCCGGCTGAGATCCGCACGGTGTGGGCCTTCAGCCGTTGGGGGACGTCGCCCTCGACCGCCGCGGTGATGAGCACCTGCTCGTAGCCGGCGACCTCGTCGGCGAGACGTTCGCGACGGGATCCGTCGAGCTCGGCGAAGACGTCGTCGAGCACGATGACCGGGTCGCCCGTGGCCGACTCGCTGCGGACGACGGCCGCCGAGGCGAGCTTGAGAGCGAGCGCGAACGACCATGACTCGCCATGGCTGGCGTAACCGCGCGCCGGCAGCCCGTTCAGCGAGAGGAAGAGATCGTCACGATGCGGCCCGACGAGAGTGAGACCGCGATCGAGCTCGGACGGGCGGACCCGGGCGAGCGCCTCGCGGAAGACGTCGGCGACGGAGTCCGCGGGGATGGTCTCGTCGGGGGCCTCGGCGGCGGCCGCGGTCTCGTCGTCGGGCACCGAGCCGCGGATGCTCAGCACGGTGGCGAGTCGGGCCCGGTGGTCTTCGCCGGCGACGGCGGCGTAGGCGCGGGCGACCTCGGGGGCGAGGTCCGCGACGAGTCGGTCGCGGGCGACGATCAGCTCGCTGCCCAGGGCGACCAGGCGCTCGTCCCAGATGTCGAGGGTGCCGAGCTGACCGGCCTTGACCCCGCTGGCCCTGGCCGACTTCAGCAGGGTGTTGCGCTGCTTGAGCACGCGGTCGTAGTCCGTCTGCACGCCGGCGAACCGAGGCGAGCGGGCGACGAGCAGTTCGTCGAGGAACCTCCGGCGGCCGGAGGGCTCGCCCCGGACGAGCGCGAGGTCTTCGGGGGCGAACAGGACGCTCGTGAAGTACCGCGGGAGTTCACGCGGCTTGATGGCGCCCCGGTTGATCTGCGCCCGGTTGGCGGACGACCGGTTGATCTGCACCTCGGCGAGCAGCTCGCGGCCGTCGGCCTCGAGTCGCGCCCGGACGATGGCCGAGTCGGCGCCCTGTCTGATCAGGGCCGAGTCGCTCGACACCCGGTGCGAGCCGAGACTCGACAGGTACCCGAGCGACTCGACGAGGTTCGTCTTGCCCTGGCCGTTGCTGCCGACGAAGAGGTTCGGCCCGCGCGCGAGGCCGACTTCTGCAGTGGTGTAGTTGCGGAAGTCGGTCAGGCTGAGATGCAGTACTCGCACGCGGGCCGGTGAGGCGCTAGGCCTTCTTGACCGCGTGGCCGCCGAACTGGTTGCGCAGAGCGGCGACGGCCTTCATGGTCGGCGAGCCCTCGCCCTGACGCGAGACGAAGCGCGCGAAGATCGACGCGCTGATCGTCGGCATCGGCACCGCGTGGTTGATCGCCTCTTCGAGGGTCCAGCGGCCCTCGCCGCTGTCCTCGACGTAGCCCGAGATCTCGGCGAGCTTCGGGTCGGCCTCGAGGGCCAGGACCATGAGCTCGAGCAGCCAGGAGCGCACGACGGTGCCGCGCTGCCAGGCCTTGAAGGTGCCGGGCACGTTCTTGATCAGGTCGGAGCGGGCCTCGAGAAGCTCGTAGCCCTCGCCGTAGGCCTGCATGATCGCGTACTCGATGCCGTTGTGGACCATCTTGGCGTAGTGACCCGCGCCGGTGTCGCCCGCGTGGACGAAGCCCTCTTCGCGGGGGCCCTCGGGGCGCAGCGCGTCGAAGATCGGCTGAGCCATGGCGACGTTCTCGGTCGAGCCGCCGACCATCAGGCCGTAGCCGTTGTCCTTGCCCCAGACGCCGCCCGAGACGCCGGCGTCGATGTACTTGATGCCCTTGTCGCCGAGCAGCTTCTCGTTCGCGAAGTCGCTCGTGAACTTGCTGTTGCCGCCGTCGATGACCAGATCGCCCTCGGAGAGCTCGTTGGAGAGGTCCTCGATGACGGCGGCGGTGATGTCACCGGCCGGGACCATGACCCAGACGATGCGGGGGCTGGGGAGGCCGGCGGCGAGGTCGGACAGCGTGGCGACGTCGGAGACGGCGGGGTTGGCGTCGTAACCCGTCACCTCGATGCCGTTGTCGCGGAGGCGGGCACGCATGTTGTTGCCCATTTTGCCGAGACCGACGAGACCGATGTGCATGTGATTCCTTTGTTCGGGGAGGCGCGGGTGGGCGCCCGATTCGTGAGATGCGTCTAGCGCAGGAGGAGGTTGGGCTGCAGCAGGTACTTGTAGCTGTCAGCGCCGGCCTGGTCTTTGGAGGACTGACTGGTGATCAGCACCGGACCGGGCTTGTTCGGGTTCTCCGTCTTCGTGAAGGAGATGCGGACGAACTCGGAGTGGACCGCTCCGAGACCGTCGAGGAGGAACTGCGGCTTCAACGAGACGACCGTGTCCTCTCCTGTCAACAACGCATCGATCGACTCTGACGCCTGCGCCTGCTCGCTACCGATGGCCTCGAGCGTGAGGCCGTCGATGGTGAACGTGAACCTGAGGGCCGCCTCGCGCTCGAGCACGAGCGAGACGCGGCGGACGGACTCGACGAGCTCGGCCGTGTTGATCACGGCGTAGTTCTCGACGGTCTCGGGGAAGAGCCGCTTGACGGGCGGGAAGTTGCCCTTGATCAGCAGCGACGTGACGGTCTTGTTGCCCGCCTGGAAGGCGATGAGCTCACGGTCGTCGGAACCGGTGATGGACACGGACACCGTGGTCGCGTTGCCGAAGGTCTTGCCGACCTCCTGGAGCGTGCGGGCCGGGACGAGCGCGGTGGTGGTCTCGGCGCTGGCGGCGGTGCCGGGGTCGAAGTCGATGCCGCGGACGGCGACGCGGTAGCGGTCGGTGGCCACGAGCGAGAGCGCGTTCTCGGTGACCTCGAGCTGGACGCCGGTGATGACGGGCGTGACGTCGTCGCGGGACGCGGCGACGGCGACCTGCGAGACGGCGAGGGCGAAGCGATCGCCGGGGACGACGCCGGAGCGCTCTCCGACGGTGGGCAGCGTCGGGTACTCCTCGACGGGCATGCTCAGGAGCGAGAAGTTCGCGGAGCCGCAGCTGACGGCGATCCGGTTCTCGTCGGTGGAGAAGGTGACGGGGGCGTTCGGCAGGCGGCTCGCGATGTCGGCGAGCAGACGACCCGAGACGAGGATCGTGCCGGGCTCGTCGACCTCCGCGGGGATCTGCGTCTGGGCAGAGACCTCGTAGTCGAACGACGAGAGCGTGAGCCCGTCGGCGTCGGCCTCGATCAGCACTCCGCTGAGGATCGGGAGGGTCGTGCGCTGCGGAAGGAGCTTCACCGCGAACGAGACGGCATCGCTGAAGACGTCACGGTTGACCTGGAACTTCACGCGGGGGACCCCTATCGACTACCTGCTCGTGGATGGCCGGTTAATACTGGCACAGCATTCGGAGCCCCGGTCCCGGGGTCCCGACCGCCCTCGAGCTGTCCACAAGGTTGTCTCTCCATCAATTTCTTGTAATCAGGATTAACAGTCTTAACCGTTGTGCACAGTGTGGATAACCTGTTTAAAACCCCACGGCGACAGGGAACTACAACCGTGTGACTTGTGCACTCGATGTGGACGTCACCCCCGAAACCTCGGACGACCCACGGGTCGGCCTCGAGCCGTTCCCACAGGGTCATGTCATTCGTGAACAACCGTCCCCCAAGTTATCCACGAGTTTCCACAGGTTATCCACACTGTGGGATCGTTCGGTCGTCTAGGGACCTGCTGTGCGCCTCCTGATGGCTCCGGAGACGACGAACGGGCGCCGACATGATGTCGACGCCCGAACGGACGGTGCTGCCGGGAGGGGTGGGGACAGCCCCTCGACCAGGCCCTTATTTGTAGCGGGTGTCCTGCTTGATGCGGCTCGTCAGCTCGGTCACCTGGTTGTAGATGGAGCGGCGCTCCTTCATGAGCTCGCTGATCTTCTTGTTCGCGTACATGACCGTGGTGTGGTCCCGGTTGCCGAACAGCTGACCGATCTTCGGCAGCGACAGGCTCGTCAGCTCACGGCACAGGTACATCGCGATCTGCCGGGCGGTCGCGATCGCCTGCGACCGCGACGAGCCGTAGAGGTCGTCGACCGAGAGCTTGAAGTAGTCCGCGGTGTGGTTGATGATGTCGACCGGCGCGATGATGTTGTCCTCGTCGAGCGTGATGAGGTCCTTCAGCACGGTCTGCACGAGCGCGAGGTCCACCGCCGTGCGGTTGAGGCTGGCGAACGCCGTCACCCGGATGAGCGTGCCCTCGAGCTCGCGGATGTTGCTCGACACCTTCGTGGCGATGAACTCGAGCACCTCGTCGCGGATCTGCAGCTTCTCGCTCTGCGCCTTCTTGCGGAGGATCGCGATGCGCGTCTCGAGGTCGGGCGCCTGCACGTCGGTGATCAGACCCCACTCGAAGCGCGAGCGCATGCGGTCCTCGAACCCCGTGAGGTGCTTCGGGGGCAGGTCGCTGGTGATGACCAGCTGCTTGTCGTGATCGTGCAGGGTGTTGAACGTGTGGAAGAACGCCTCCTGCGTGCTGTCCTTCCCCTGCAGGAACTGGATGTCGTCGATCAGGAGGATGTCGATCTCGCGGTACCGCTGCTGGAACAGGTTCGAGCGGTTGTTGGCGATCGAGTTGATGAAGTCGTTCGTGAACTCCTCGCTGCTGACGTAGCGGACGCGGATGCCCGGGTACATCGTCTCGGCGTAGTGGCCGATGGCGTGGAGGAGGTGCGTCTTGCCGAGCCCGGACGACCCGTAGATGAAGAGCGGGTTGTAGGCCTTGGCCGGCGCCTCGGCGACGGCGACGGCGGCCGCGTGCGCGAAGCGGTTCGAGGCGCCGATGACGAAGTTGTCGAAGCTGTACTTCGGGTTCAGCCGCGAGTCGTTGCGCTTGCCCGTCGTCGGCGACTCGACGGGCGTCGGGACGAAGGGGGCCTCGATGTAGTGGGCCGGCTCGGTCTGCTCGGGCTGCTGCGTGAGGGTGTCGGGGGTGATGTCGGGGTTGACCGTGATCGCGAAGCTGGCGACCGAGTCGTCGCCGAGGGCGGCGATGGACTCGAGCAGAGGACCGCGGATGCGCTGCTCGAGCATCCCGCGGGTCAGGTCGTTGGGCACCTCGAGGTAGAGGGTGCCGCCGAGCACGCCCTTCGGCTCGACGAGGCTGATGAAGCCGTGCAGCTGAGGCGTGATGCGGTCGTCGGTGGTCAGGCTCGCGAGCACGGACCGCCAGAGGTCCTGGACCGGATCGACGGTGTTCGCCACGGGGGTTTCTCTTTCTGCCGGTGATCTGCGTGCTGGGCGCGCCGTGCCCGGTGGGGGGCCTCGGCATCTCGGCGGACCGACTTATGCACAGCTTTCTCCACGGGTCGGCGGTGGCCGGATCGTCCGTGAGTGGTGCTCGTTCCCCGGATTTACGCGGATCTTGAGCGGGAGGTACCCACCCTAGTTCGGATGAGTATGTCTGCCGCAATCGGAGTTTTCAACACTGTGGATAAACTCCTCCGAGGCTGCCGTTTGACCGCAGGGCGGATGCCGCGTACTTTTAATCAGTTGATTTCAGCCAGTTGGGCTGTACAAGACTTCTCGGATCATGGCAGCAGGCCAGGTCCGCATCCCTGGAGAAAACACCATGAGCAAGAGAACGTTCCAGCCGAACAACCGCCGCCGCGCCAAGAAGCACGGTTTCCGTGCCCGCATGCGCACCCGTGCGGGTCGCGCCATCCTCGCCGCCCGTCGTGGCAAGGGTCGCACCGAACTCTCCGCGTAGTCGCACCCGGTGTTGGCCAGAGCCAACCGGATCGTCCGCGCAGACGACTACCGAAACACCGTGCGCCGTGGCCGCAAGTCGGCCACGGCGCACTCGGTCGTCTACGTGCGTCGTCATGACGACGCCGGAGTCCGGTTCGGGTTCATCGTGGCCAAGACCGTCGGCAACGCCGTCGTCCGCAACACGGTCCGTAGGCGGTTGAAGCACGTCTGCCATGAGCTGCTGCCGTCGATGCCCCCGGGGACCGACATCGTCATCCGCTCTTTGCCAGGCAGCGACTCCGTTCCGTGGTCTACCCTGCTGAAGGACATCTCAGGGGTCGTCGACAAGGTCGTGAAAGCGTGAGAGAACTCGTACTGTTCGTGGCGTTGCTTCCCCGCAACGCGGCGATCGTCGTGCTCCGCGCCTATCGGGCGGTCATCTCGCCTCTGTACGGCGAGGTCTGCCGATACCATCCCTCCTGCTCGCGATACGCGCTCGAGGCGATCCAGCGGTACGGCGTCGTAGCCGGCTCCGCGCGGGGCGCCTGGCGCATCGCCCGCTGCAACCCCTGGTCGGCGGGCGGGATCGACGACGTCCCCGAACGACCGGCCCAGAACATCACGATCACGGGCTTCGGCTTCGTGATCCCCCGTCGCCCGGCTCGAGCCTCCGCTCCCGTCGGTTCGAACGGTCTCCTCGTACAGAGCCACGGAAAGGGCTGACCCGAACACCATGGGCTTCATCGACACCATCCTCTGGCCCCTCAAGTGGGTCGTCGAGGCGATCCTCGTCGGATTCCACGAGCTGCTGACCAGCGCCGGGATGGGCTTCGACTGGGGTGGAACCTGGGTGCTGTCGATCGTGGGTCTCGTGCTCGTGGTCCGGGCCCTGCTGATCCCCATCTTCGTCCGGCAGATCAAGAGCCAGCGACGCATGATGGAGATCGCTCCCAAGCTCAAGAAGATCCAGGACAAGTACAAGGGCAAGCGCGACCAGTTCAGCCGCGAGGCCATGTCGCGCGAGACCATGGCGCTCTACAAAGACACGGGCACCAACCCGCTGAGCTCGTGCCTGCCGCTGCTCATCCAGATGCCGATCTTCTTCAGCCTGTTCTCGGTGCTGCAGAACGCCCAGCGCGAGGGCGTCGGCGTCGGCCTGCTCAACCAGGCGCTGTCCACCTCGTTCGGCGAGGCCACGCTGTGGGGCGCACCGCTGAAGGAGACCTTCCTCAGCGCCACCACCTGGGAGGTCCGGCTCATCGCCGCCGGCATGGTCGTCGTCATGACCGCGTCGCAGTTCATCACCCAGCTGCAGATCGTCTCGAAGAACATGTCGCCCGAGACCAAGGCGAGCCCCATGTTCAAGCAGCAGCGCATGCTCCTCTACGTGCTGCCCCTCGTCTTCGTCTTCTCGGGTCTGTCGTTCCCGCTCGGCGTCATGTTCTACTGGCTGACCTCGAACATCTGGACGATGGCGCAGCAGTTCATCGTCATCCGGAACATGCCCACCCCGGGCAGCGAGGCGGCTCTCGCCCGTGAGGAGCGCCTCGCCCGCAAGCAGCAGCGCAAGGGTCTGCCGACCATCACGGTGACCGAGATCGAGTCGGCCCCTCCCGTTCCGAAGACCACGCAGCGCACGCAGCCGGTGGGGAAGAACCGGGCGAAGAAGCAGAACGGCAACAAGAAGTGACGAGCGAGACGGATGACCACGACGTGACGAACCCGCAGCCCATCGACAGCGAGACGGCGACCACGCGGGACGCGGCGGCCGAGCCCGCAGCACCCGCAGACGCCTCCCCCGAGGAGGCGCGGGTCGAGCCGACCGGTGCCGTCACCTCCGACGACGACGCGACCGGCGCCTCCTCGACCACCGATCTCGACGAGGGTGAGATCGCCGCGGACTACATCGAGGAGCTCCTCGACATCTGCGACTTCGACGGCGACATCGACATCGAGGTGCGGGCCGGCCGGTCGTACATCTCGGTCGACTCGACCGGCGAGGGCAACCTCCGCGTGCTGTCGAAGCCGGACACGGTCAACGCCCTGCAGGAGCTCACGCGCATCGCGGTGCAGACCAAGACGGGCGAGTTCTCGCGCCTGATCCTCGACATCGGCGGGTCGAGGGCGATCCGCGAGGCCGAGCTCGGCGCGCTCGTCGACCGTGCCGTCGAGAAGCTCGAGGAGGGCGGCACCGCAGCGTCGCTGCCTCCCATGTCGTCGTACGAGCGCAAGCTCGTGCATGACATCGTGGCCGCTCGCGGCTTCACCTCGGAGTCCGAGGGCGAAGGCCGCGACCGCCACACCGTCATCACCCGGGCCTAGCCCGCACACCCCGAGCCGCCGATGCCTGACCTGAGCACTCTCGAGCCCGAGCCCGCCGTCGCGGCCGACATCTTCGGCGACCGTCTCGACGTGGTGCGGCAGTACGCCGCAGACCTCGCGCAGTACGGCGAGGAGCTCGGTCTCATCGGCCCGCTCGAACTCCCCCGCCTGTGGACTCGGCACATCGTCAACTCGGGATTGCTGGCGCCGCTGCTCGTCGACGGTCGCGTGGGCGACGTCGGCTCGGGCGCCGGACTGCCGGGTCTCGTCCTCGCCGCGGCACGACCCGGGGCCACGCTCGTCCTCATCGAGCCCATGGAGCGTCGCACCGACTGGCTCCGGGCCGAGGCCGATCGCATGGGCCTCACCAACGTCGAGGTCGTGCGCGCTCGCGCCGAGGAGGTCGAGCTCGACGGCTGGCTCGATCAGGTCACGGCGCGTGCAGTGTCGGCGCTGTCGAAGCTGATCCCCCTGACGGCTCCCCTGGTGAAGACCGGCGGACAGCTGCTGCTGATGAAGGGGGCCCGAGTCGACGCCGAGGTGGACGCGGCTCGGAAGGTCATCGCCAAGAACCACCTGGTCGATGTCGAGGTGCTCGAGCTCGGGGTCGGCGTCGTCGACCC